>Ga0182027_10002753_pt1 | contig 28181 bp, 28 predicted proteins | sample 712E1DmetaG_FD_121300 | JGI IMG/M metagenome (GOLD analysis project Ga0182027, IMG submission 121300) | Permafrost microbial communities from Stordalen Mire, Sweden - 712E1D metaG (Illumina Assembly) | ecosystem: Environmental > Terrestrial > Soil > Wetlands > Permafrost | place: Sweden...
TGACAGGTTCCGGCAAGTCAGTAGTTCATATAATAAGATCTATGGCGGTACGGGTCTTGGCCTAACCATATCAAAAGGTTTGGCAGAAAAACTTGGTGGTAAAATCTGGGTCGAATCCGAAATCGAAGTCGGTTCTACTTTTTATTTTAATTTGGCCTATAAACCTGGGATCCCGGTTGAAAAACCCACGCAGATTGAATACTCAAAAAATTATGTTTGGAGAGGGAAAGTTATATTAATTGCAGAAGATGAAGAGGTAAATTATAATCTGCTGGAAACTATCCTTTTACCTACAAAGGCCAGAATCATATGGGCACACAATGGGTTGGAGGCAATTAAGATTTGTAAAAACACACCTGAGATTGACATTGTATTAATGGATATTAAAATGCCCGATGTAAATGGTTTTGAAGCTACTAAACGTATCAAAAAAAACAGGAAAAATCTTCCAATTATCGCCCAAACTGCATATGCCATGTCTGTCGATGAAGACAATTGTCTGCGTGCCGGATGTGATGATTATATTGCAAAACCTTTACATATAGATGATCTTCTAAATAAAATCAATAATTTCCTCAGCCAGGGTCCTATCGCTGAAAAAAATGCCAGTAAAGAAAAGGTAATTACATAAGACAGATTAAAAGCCTGCGCAATAGGAATCTTTCGGTTCATTTGCTAAAACCTGGTTGATTGGGTGGATATTTATTCATGAATTTAGAATTTTGAATCCGGCGCTGAATTCTTAAATTATTTGCTGTTGTTATTTTTCCTTAATTTCTATAAAATGATCATGACATCGGTTCTTAAAAATTTACTGATTATTGTCTGTTTTTCAATACTAAACAGCTGCAAACAGAGTTCCCAGGCGCAAATAATTTCCGGAGGAACAATAGACTCACTGAGAAAAACAGGTACTGAACTTCTATTCATTGGTACATATACCGAAAAGGAATCGTGGGTTAATGGCACAGGGGAAGGCATTTACGAATATGAAATGGATATGTATACAGGTTCTTTAAGCTTTATATGTAAATCTCAAAGAACGATCAATCCATCTTATCTTGCGATTTATCCTGATAAACAATTTCTATATGCAGTGAATGAAACAGGCGGAAACAGTCAATATCCAACAGGAACTATCAGTGCTTTTCATATTGACACTATTCACAGACTGCTTAATTTTGTCAATTCAGTTTCTTCCCAAGGATTATCTCCCTGCAATATCAGTTTTGACAAGGATGGGAAATTTATAATGGTTGCAAATTATGGCAATGGGACGGTAGCCTTGATGCCAATCGATCAGACAAATAGATTAATGGAAGCTGTCTCGATTGACAAGCATTCCGGGAAGGGACCAACGTCGCGCCAAGAATCTTCGCATGCACATATGATAATTCAGTCACCTTATAATCATTTTGTATACTCATTGGATCTGGGTACGGATCAGATCATAACATATAAGCTTGACGAAGAAAAACAACAATTGATTCCGACCGGACGCAATACACATACAGCACCGGGTGCAGGTCCGCGACAGATGGCATTCCATCCGTCCCGGCCATGGTCATACGTAGTGAATGAGTTGAATGGTACTATTGAAGCCTTTGTAATCGATACCATTTCAGGGATGTTAAACCGTTTTCAAACGATATCGACACATACGGATAATAAAAACGACACAGCAGCATCAGGCGATATCCATATTGTGCCATCCGGAAAATATCTCTATTCATCGAATCGGGGGAATTTGAATAATATAGCAATGTATTCTATCAATTTAACCAACGGTGAGTTGACTTTGATAGGTTATCAGTCTACATTTGGGAAAACACCGCGCAATTTTGTAATTGATTCAAGCGGTACTTTCTTGTTGGTTGCAAACCAGGATTCGGGAACTGTTGTAACATTCCGCATTGACCCCAACACGGGCAAACTGATTGAAACCGGCATTGTGACGAAAATACCTACCCCGGTTTGTTTGAAGTTTTTATGAGTAATTAGGCTATAATTAAAATTATTTTATTTCAAAAAAAATTAAAAATCTAAATAATTATCAGCGATAGAATTGATAATTTATAATTTTGTATAGAATTACGTTAGGATTAAGTTGTTGAAGAATTTTAACCACAGAGTATCACTGAGTTAAAGTTGAGTACCACAGAGTTATGGAAGAAAATCTTATTACTGAAAAAATAATTCAGTGCGCTATTAAAGTTCATACTGCATTAGGGCCAGGTCTTTTGGAAAGTGCATATAAGGAATGTTTATGTTATGAACTTGTGAATTCTGGCCTGAAGGTTATTAAGGAGAAGCCCTTACCATTGATTTATAAAGAAGTAAGGTTAGAATGCGGATATAGAATCGATTTATTTGTTGAAGACAGGATTATTGTTGAAGTAAAGTCTATTGAGGTTTTGCATGATATACATTTAGCGCAGACATTAACATATTTAAAACTTATGAATAGAAGGATTGGATTGTTAATGAATTTCAATGTGCTTCGTTTAAAGGATGGGTTAAAGAGAGTGGTTAATGGTTATTAACTCTGTGTCTCTCTTTCTCTTTCTCAGTGTTTCTCTGTGGTTTAAGAATTGATTGTCGGAATCTACAATCTTTGAGAAATTAATTACTTACTATTAAACTGCGTCATGGTCAATTCAAGTCCGGAGGTACCGAAGCTTTTGATAACTTTGCAACAAATCTTAAGTTTTTCAGGCAAGGCTGCCTTTTCTTCGCCATCCCATTTACCCAAAACATAATCTACTTGTTGTCCTGTGTGGAAATTATTGCCGATGCCAAAACGGAGGCGGGCGTAATCCTGTGTGTCGAGAACCTGAGATATGTTGATTAAACCATTATGCCCTCCATCACCTCCTTTAGGCCGGATGCGAATTGTTCCGAAAGGCAATGCCAAATCGTCTACTACAACAAGCATATTTTCTGGTTGGATTTTTGCTCTTTTTAACCAGTAGTCGACAGCTAATCCACTTCGATTTACGTAGGTTGACGGCTTGAGTAAAAGCAATATGCGTCCCTTAAATCTGTATTCAGTTATAAAACCATAACGCTTATCCTCAAAAACAATATTGGACACCTCAGCCAAGGCATCCAATATGTTAAATCCTATGTTGTGCCGGGTATTATGATATTCCTGACCAATATTACCCAGTCCTACAATCAGATATTTCAAAATAAAATTTATTTTTCTTTTTCAGCGTCAGCAGCAGGTTTTTCGGCTCCTTCAGCTGCAACCTCAGCAGTGGCAATAACACCTGCTTCACCAGCTTCCATACCCTTGGCAACACGTGAAGTAGTAACACCTACAACCATCGATAGCTTAGGATCAAGCAATTCAAGGTTCTTAAAATTAAGCTGGGAAACTTTAATTGCATCCCCTATATTAAGATCAGTAATATCAATTTCCAATGTCTCAGGAAAATCTTTGATAAGTCCTTTAACCTTCAAATAGCGTTTTCTTTGACGCAATTTTCCACCTGCCTTTATACCCACTGAACTTCCTGTCACGGTTATCGGTAATGATACAACTACTTCTTTGTCGGCATGTACTTCAACAAAATCCATGTGTATAGGTTTATCAGTAACCGGATGGAATTGAATTTCCTTTAAAACAGCCTCATATTTTTTCCCGTCAATATTTAACTTTACGAGGAATACATTTGGGGAATAAATAAGATGACGAAAATCGTTTTCGGAAGCAGAAAAATACAATACTTCTTTTCCACCATACATCACACAAGGGACAATACTCTGTTTGCGCAATTCTTTGGTTGGCTTTTTGCCGGTATTTTTGCGCAGATTTACATTAATTTCTAAAGATTTCATTATCGTTTCTTCTTTTAAAACAATTAGACATGTGCTACTTGGAATCTGAGTTCCCCATTACACCACTGTTTTAAATAAAACCCTGGTAAAAAAAGGAGTGCAAATATAGTAATTAAAAAATAAAATTAGAACTTATCGATTTGTATTTATATACTTTATTGATGACGTCTGCAAATAAGTCAGCCACCGATATAACCTTAATTTTATCGCTGTGTCCGCGCAAGGGGATTGTATCTGTCACTACAAGTTCAACGATCGAAGAATTGTTAATTCTCTCGTATGCCGGCCCGGATAAAACAGGATGTGTTGCTACAACCCTTACACTTCGTGCTCCCTGGTCGGTCATCATATCAGAAGCAAGACAAACAGTTCCTGCTGTATCTATCATGTCGTCTACAATCACAATATCCCTGTCTTTTACCTCACCAATGACTTTCATTTCGGAAATTACATTGGCTTTTTTTCTTAATTTATAGCAAATTACCATTTCACCGTTCAGGAAGCGGGAATATGCGTTTGCCCTTTTGGACCCTCCAACATCAGGCGCTGCAATTACAATATCTTGCAATTCAAGGGCTTTCAGATAAGGGACAAAGAGGGAAGAAGCATACAAATGATCCACAGGGACATCAAAGAAACCCTGGATCTGATCGGCATGTAAATCCATTGTCATGACCCTGTCAGCTCCTGCTTTCACAAGAAGATCGGCTACAAGCTTTGCTCCGATGGAACAACGCGGACGGTCTTTTCTGTCCTGTCGTGCCAGTCCAAGATATGGCATTACAGCAACTACTTTATAAGCTGATGCACGCTTAGCAGCATCAATCATAAGTAGTAATTCCATCAGATTATCCTGGGGAGGGAAAGTTGATTGAATTACAAAAACAATACATCCCCGCACAGATTCAAGATAAGCAGGCTGGAATTCACCATCACTAAATTGATACACCGAAGTTTCTCCCAACTCGGTTCCAAAACTTTTGGCAATTTTTTCGGCCAGATAAGCTGTTGCTCGGCCAGAAAAGAATTTAATCGGGGCTTTTATCTTCATGTACTTAATTGATAAAATCAGCATTTTACCTCAAGAGGCGGTGCAAAAGTAAAAAATATCGTGTCAAAAATTAAACAATGCTTATTAAATTGATGAACGGGTTTTAAACAATTTATTAGTTCGCCCAATGAATTTGAGAATTTCTTCTTTTCCCTTGTTGTCAAGTGTGGAGGATTGAAAAAACTCAGGAAGGGTTTCCCAGCTTTCCAGTAAGGTTTGACTATAGGTAGTAAGCGATTTTTCCAATTGTGATTTGGATAACTTATCAGTTTTGGTAAAACAAATCACAAAAGGAATCCCTTTCTCACCCAGCCATTGCATAAATTCAAGGTCGTTTTTTTGCGGTGAGTGACGACAGTCAATTAGTAAGAACAAACAAGCAAGGGAATTCCTGTCGAGTAAATACTCCTTAATTAAGATTTCAAATTTCACCCTTTCTGATTTTGAAATTTTAGCATAACCATATCCAGGCAAATCAACAAGATACCAAGAATCATCTACAATAAAGTGATTTATTAACCTTGTTCTGCCAGGGTCTGCAGAAGTTTTAGCCAGCTTTTCTATACCGGCGATATAATTTATCAATGAAGATTTGCCGACGTTTGATCTTCCAACAAAAGCATATTCCGGAAGATCATCCTCCGGACAACTTTTTAGATCCGGACTACTTTTAACAAATTTGATTTCGTTGAGTGTAATCGACATTATTCTTTAATTTCAGTCTCTTTATCTATATAAACTTCCAATAATTTTACCGGGCCTTTGGGTTCAATGGAATATTCAGTAAGGATTGCAGGTACAAGTATTGTTTCTCCTTTACTGAAATCAAGGGTTTCATCCTTTTTATATTTTATCCGGCCAGACCCTTCAATGCATATATAAATGACGAAGCAATCCAGGTTTGCTATGTCCCGTGCTAAAGTTTCAGTGAGATGAAGACGGTTGGTAGTGAAATAAGGACATTTTACCAGTTCTATACGCTTATTAATATCATCCTTATATAGGGTCCTGAAATCTTTATAATCATCAAAATTTATGGCGCTTAATGCAAGTTCGGTATGGAGTTCCCGTTCCTTACCATTTGCATCTTTTCGTTTAAAATCGTAAATCCTATAAGTTATATCAGAAGTTTGCTGTACCTCAGCGAGCAATATTCCTGCGCCAATTGCGTGGACTCTGCCCGCAGGAAGAAAAAACACATCCCCGGCTTTAACTTTTTCGGTGTGAAGTAAATCCTCCAGCGTGTTTTTTTCGAGGTGTTTAAGGTAATTTTCCTTATTCGTTTTATGGTTAAAACCTACAATAAGTTCGGCATTATCTTCCGCCTGCATCACATACCACATTTCAGTTTTGCCAAAACAATTATGACGGGCCATTGCAAGTTCGTCATCAGGATGGACCTGTATCGACAATTTATCATTGGCATCAATGAATTTGATTAACAAAGGGAACTGTAAGGCATATTTCTCAAATATCCGGTCACCTATCAAATCCCCCATATATATCTCAATAAGTTCTTCAAGATTGTTGCCTTCCAGGAATCCATTGCTCACTTCGGATAAATTTCCTTCAACAGATGAAATTTCCCAGCTTTCTCCTGCTATTTCAGATCGGGAAGCCTTGTTGAGTATTTTTTTTAACTTCTTTCCGCCCCAGATCCTATCTTGTATTATCGGGGTAAATTTTAAAGGGTACAGATGGTTCATAGAGTCTAATCTAAAGTATAATCAACAACGGTCATAGTTTCATTTACTTCCTTCAAATAGTCTAAAACGAGCAAATGTTCAGGGTGTATTTTATAATCTTCAAGCTCCTGCTGGTCTTTGAACAATGTAACCAGAACAAGATCATATGCATTGGAGCTTGTGCTGATATTTACCCCTGTTTGCAAATCAATAATTTGGGGTATTTTGTTTTTTAAGTTATCCAGTTTATCTTTGAGTTTATTTATATTCAGTTCCCTTTCTTTAGGGATGTTTTTTAGTTTGAACATTACGATATGCTGAATCATAGTTATGCATTTTAGACAAAAATAAACAATTGCTTAAATTAAACCCTAAAACTATTACAGATCATGTTAAGTGAAATTGATTTCAGGAATGTTCTTTTTCTTGACATTGAAACAGTACCCCAGAGTCCTTCTTTTAAAGATTTGCCTGAAAAAACAAGGGTGCTGTGGGATAAAAAATCTTCATATTTCCGGAATGAAGAACAGGAGGCTGATACGGTTTATGAGAAAGCCGGCATCTATGCAGAATTTGGTAAGATCATTTGTATTTCGGTTGGTGTGATTACAAGAGAGAAGAAGCCTTATGGAATACGGATCAGGTCATACTCCGGAAGTGATGAGAAGAAAATCCTGGAAGATTTTGTAGGGATGATCGATAAATATTCTGCGGATAAGGAAGTTTATCTTTGTGCCCACAATGGAAAAGAATTCGACTTTCCTTATATTGCAAGAAGGATGCTCATCAACGGACTAAAACTTCCCGGAATACTCGACAGTGCCGGGAAAAAGCCCTGGGATATAAAACATCTCGATACGCTCGAACTATGGAAATTTGGTGATTATAAACATTATACGTCACTCGATCTCCTGACAAATATTTTTAATATTCCAAGTCCGAAGAATGATATGGATGGAAGTATGGTGGCCGATGTATTTTGGAATCAAGGGGATTTGAAAAGAATTGCTGAGTATTGTCAGAATGACGTGCTTGCCATCGCACAACTTATGTTGCGTTATAAAGGAATGGATCTGATACCATCTGAAAATATTGAATATGTTGAATAATGTGATTATTTGAAGACCTGCCCGATGCAGGCGGGTTTGAAGGCTTGAAGGTTTTATTAATTAATTTCAAAAAATCAGAAAACAATGCCACTTGTACGAATCGATATTAAAAAAGGGCGATCGAAGGAGTTTTTGGTTGCTTTAATGAATGTAACTATTGATACGGTTCAACAAATTCTTAACGTGCCAAAGGATGATAAAAATATCCGGTTGACTGAGTATGATCCTGAATTATTCTTAATGAAACCTCCCTATACCCTGATTATCGAGATAAGTATGTTCTCTGGAAGGTCGGTCAATGCGAAACGGGCATTGTACCAAGCCATCGTAGTAAACCTAAAAGAAAAACTGGACATCGATATTGAAGATGTTTTTATACTGATCAATGAACAGCCCAGGGAAAATTGGGGCATCCGGGGCGGAATCCCGGCCAGTGAAGTGGATCTGGGATTCAGGCTTGATATTTAATACTTTCCCTTTTTCTATTATCTGCGGGGAAATCTGCGTTAATCTGCGTGAAATGATCGAGAATTGTTTGCAGGAGTTTATAATGGTTGTCTGAATATTTTTCTCGCTGATAATCGCAGAAAAAGAACGCAGAAAAATCGCAGAAATTTTATTTTATTCTTTCAGATAAAATCAGCCTTAATCCTTAATAATCAGCGTAAAATATTATATAAATATTGGCAATAACAGCCTAACTATAAATCGGGCAACAATAAAATCATCAAATTAGGAATTCGGTTAGCAGCTCAATTGTCCTTTCCGGTTGTTCAGCATGCACCCAATGACCTGTTTCTAATTCTTCAATTCGAAGGTGAGGAAAAACTTCACGGAATTGAGCATAATCTTCGCTGGTAACATAATCCGATTGTTTACCGACAATTAGCATTACCGGTCTGTTAAAAGTTTTACCACCCGAGTCAATTCCCTCCAGTATATTGAAAATGTTGTTTTTAAGCGATTCAATGTTCAATGCCCAATAAAATTCTCCATTGATTCGCCGTTTCAGGTTCTTTAATAAAAAATCACGAAGTGGTTTTGGCTTTAAATATTCTGAAAGCTCCGAATCTATATCAACTCTTGACCGGGAACTTGAAATATCGAGTTTTCCCAGTGAGTCGATAATTTTTTGGTGAAGTCTTGCTTCGTTATTAAAATTTTCGGATGTTTCATACGATCGCATGGCCACATCTACCACAACCAATTTAGATATCTTTTCCGGATTTTTAAGAGCGAAACGCATGGCAATTTTCCCGCCCATGGAATGTCCTATGATACTGGCATTTTCAATTTTCATATCGGTGAAAAACTCTTCAAGATCGGCAGTCATCAATGAATTGCTCATTTCCGGATCGTGGGGTGATAAACCATGGTTTCTTAAATCAATAAGAAATACATCGAAATGCTTACTTAGTGCCTTGCCAACTGTATACCAATTGTCGCCTGACCCATATAAGCCATGGAGGATTATTAAGGGTCGACCGGTTCCCAATTGTTTGAAAACCAGCTTCATTTCTTAAGCTGTTGCAAATACAAATGGATTGTATTTTCAAGACCTTTGTAAAGGGCGTCGGATATCAGAGCATGTCCGATAGATACTTCGAGGAGTCCGGGAATGTTGTCGGAAAAATACTTAAGGTTGTCAAGGTTTAAATCGTGGCCGGCATTTATGCCCAAACCGACTTTTATGGCTATCTTTGCTGCTTCCAGGAAAGGTTCCAGGGCCTTCTCTTTATTGCTCATGAACATCATGGCATAAGGTTCGGTATAGAGTTCAATGCGGGCAGCACCAATTTCTTTTACAGCTTCAATATTAATTAAGTCGGTCCCTACAAAAACAGACGTGCGGATTTTATGTAAACTCATCTCTTTCGTCACCTCCTGTAGAAATGATTTTTTGCGGATAGCATCCCAACCTGAATGGGATGTGAGTGCGTCGGGAGAATCGGGAACAAGCGTAACCTGGTCAGGGATTATTTTAGTTACAAGATCGATGAATTCTTTGGTAGGATAACCTTCAATATTGAATTCAGTTTTAATAAATGGTTTTATATCAAAAACATCCGATTTTTTTATGTGTCTCTCATCCGGCCTCGGATGGACAGTAATTCCCTGAGCACCAAACTCCTGGCATTTGACGGCAGCTTCAAGTACACTCGGCATACTTCCGCCTCTTGAGTTCCGGATTGTTCCAATTTTGTTTATATTTACACTTAATCTGGTCATCGAATTATTTTGTTGATCAGTGAAGCACAAAATTAGAGTATTTTCTGATAACGGTCGTATGCTGGCAAAAGATTTAATATCGGATATAATTCCTTCTCTGCACACATCAGACAGTGGACAGAAGGCTTTGTACTGGATGGATATATTCAGGATTTCTCACTTACCGATTGTAAATAATGTCGACTTTCTGGGACTAATTTCAGATAAGGATATTTATGACAATAATATGGCAGAAGAACCTATCGGGAATCATAATCTCTCTCTCTTCAGTCCATTTGTTACCCTTGACCAGCATATCTATGAAGTAATTGAACTGGCATCGGAATTACAGCTTACTGTCATACCGGTTCTGGATAGTGAAAATCATTATCAGGGTGTTATTACCCTTACCGACCTGCTTCATTATTTTGCTGATGTATCGGCTTTAAAGCAACCGGGTGGGATCATTGTCCTCGAATTGAATGCGATTGATTATTCTTTGACACAAATAGCACAAATTGTTGAAGGCAACGATGCAAAGATATTGAGTGCATACATTACAAGTCCTGTTGATTCAACTAAAATGGAAGTAACTCTTAAAATAAATCGAAAAGACCTGACATCAATATTGCAGACATTTAACAGATACAATTATAATATTAAGGCATCGTTTATGGATGAAAATGATCTTTACAGTCTGTACGAGAACAGATATGATTCCTTTATGAAATATCTAAGCATTTAATTATGGACGCTAATCTAAAGTTTGAAATTTATTCTTTTATCAGGCTAAACATAAAAAAATTGATTTAAGCGATTTTGTTAATCTGTATTACATGAAAATTGCAATTTTTGGTAAAAACTTTAATCCTGATTTTAGTAAATACGCAAAAGAGTTTTTTGATAATTTAGAAGCGAACCATATTGATATAGTTATTTACAAGCCTTTTATGGATTTTCTTGGTAACGAAATGAAGCTCAATCCAAAAATCCATTCTTCTTTTAATGGTGTGAATGACGCCCCGGATGATGTTGATTTTTTAATAAGTATTGGTGGTGATGGCACATTTCTGGAAAGCATCCGGTTTCTCAGAAATTTTAATATTCCTGTTATCGGGCTAAATTCGGGTCGTTTGGGTTTTCTTGCTAATATTTCAAAAGAAGAAATTTCAGTGGCAATTCAGGAAATCATACGCGGTGAGTATAAGATAGAAAGTAGATCAATGATTGTTTTGGAGTCAGAGTCGCATGCATTTGGAAACTTCAATTTTGCCTTGAATGATGCTACTATTCAGAAGAAAGATTCTGAAATGATTACGGTCGATGCATTTCTGGATGACGAATATTTAAATACTTATTGGACTGATGGTTTGATAGTATCTACACCTACTGGTTCTACCGCATATAATTTAGCTGCCGGCGGACCGATTATTTTACCGGGGTCTGACAATTTTGTTATTTTACCTATAGGATCCCATAACCTCACAGTTAGGCCGCTTGTTGTTCCAGATACTAAGAAAATCAGACTTGAGGTAAAATCAAGAAGTGGTAATTTCATGGTTACTGTTGATAACCGGACGCTTGTTATGGATGCTAAAAACAATTCTTTTATTTTACGAAAAGCTTCATTCAATCTTAAAATGCTGCAACTCCCTTTCAATAATTACTATGCAACAATTCGAAATAAACTTATGTGGGGAGTAGACAGAAGAAATTAAATCAAATTTAACCCCGGATTTTTATGACATTTTTAGTAAATTTAATATAATAATGGTTTGTTTTGTAGAATTTTAATCCGAAATATGATAATAAAATGGCAACTAATGGTGTCATTTTTAATTTTTTAAGATTTTTATCAAGTAAAATGAATGGGATTATAATGTGGCATGAAATGAGAATCCGTAGACTTTTTAAATACAGCTTGCTGCTATTTCTTATTTCTTTCTATTTTTCAGGTTCCATATATGGTCAAAGATGGAAGCTTCGTCGTTACGAAGTTGGTTTAGGGATCGGCACAGCACAGGTTTTCGGTGACATAGGGGGGTCTGCAAGTCCAAATACCTGGTATGGACTGAAAGATATTAAATTAAACGAAACTAAGATGTGTATTGCTGGTATGGGTCGATATAAATTGGATCCCAGATACAGTATTAAATTGAATGGTATACTCGCCTTCGGAAGCGGAACTGATGTTGGAAGTCGAAATGACAGAGGACGAAGTTTTAAAACAACACTTTTCGAATTCTCGACCCAACTGGAATATAATCTTATTTCTGATGTCAGTAACACCAGATCAGACGCAATTTTTAGCAGAAAAGGGATGGCAAACAATTATTCTACCTTCAATGCTTACGCTTTCATTGGTATAGGTGCAGCATATTTTTCACCTAAATTCAGTTACGACCCGGCACAATTAGAGTCGGTAGATAAGTTTACCGGTTATAGTCATTTTGCGGCTGTATTTCCATTTGGCATCGGACTAAAATATGTTATTGATGATCGCTGGTTAATGAATGCTGAGCTCGGATACAGGTATACCACAACCGACTTTATTGATGGTTATACCCAAACTTCTTCTTCAAAACACAAGGATGTTTATTACTTTTTGACATTATCTTTAAATTACCGGTTGAAAACTTCACGTTCCGGCATGCCTTCAGGTTTGGACAGACTATTTCATAAACGTTCAACTATCGTAAAACCAAATAAGGCAACAAAGAAACCAAAATCCGAGAAAGAAGCTAAAGAAGGGAAAAACTGATAAGTTCATTTTTATTCGTTTATTTGCGGACTCAATATTCATTTATATTTTTTTGGGAAAAATAAACGAAGGATGCGCTAAAATCCTTATATTTTCGTTTTTGAATAGCTAAAGAACTAACTTCATGAAGTACATTTTTATTTTACTCGCGACTTTTTTTCTCGGTTATACGGCAATAGCTCAGCAAAATAAAGCTGATTTTGGTGTACTTCTTGGCGGATCCTATTATTTGGGAGATTTAAATCCTGGTAAGCAATTTCATAATCTCCATCCATCTTTGGGAGCATTAGTCAGGTTCAATTTGAACAAACGATATGCTGTACGCCTGAATGGATATTTTATGGGATTATCAGCAACCGAAGCCGATTCGAAAGACGCAAATCTGCCATATCCTCATACCAATTCTTTTTCTACGAATCTTCTTGAACTCGGGGGGCAGTTTGAGTTTAATTTCTTACCCTACCAAACAGGAGAAGAACCATGGACTGCTTCGCCCTATCTTGCGGTGGGTATAGGATATTCCTTAGGTTTATCCAATGGGATCAATTTTTTGAATATTCCTTTTGGACTTGGAGTAAAATTCAATGTTACTGATCGTCTTAGCTCCGGGGTTGAATGGAGTTACCGAAAAACTTTTAATGATAAAATTGATGATGTTACAAGTCCTCTTGGCCATAGCCTTTTGCACAATAATGACTGGTATTCAACGTTTGGTCTTTTTATTACTTATAAGTTTGTTAAATTTGCAGGCGATTGTGCAGTTTATAAATAGAATCGCATAAATAAATGATATCAAAGGAACAGCTTGATCTTAAGAAGTTGCCGAAGCATATTGCCATTATTATGGATGGAAATGGAAGGTGGGCTAAACAGAAAGGTAACCCCAGAGTTTTTGGCCATAAGAATGGAATATTGGCTGTTCGGGATACCGTTGAAGCAGCTGCTGAAATTGGTATCCAATATCTGACTTTGTATGCGTTTTCTACTGAAAATTGGAAAAGACCCCGGACAGAAATTGACGCCCTTATGTCATTGCTGGTTTCTACAATAAATAAAGAAACAAAAACACTTTTGGAGAATAATGTGCGTTTAAGGATAATAGGAGACATAGGATCTATGCCATCAAGCGTGTCACATCAACTGAAAGGTGCTATCGAAAAAACTAATAATAATACCGGACTAACCCTTATACTCGCCCTGAGTTATAGTTCAACCTGGGAAATTCTGAATGCAGTGAAAGGGATTGCTGCAGATATAGAACAGGGTAAAATTGAAAGCTCAAAAATTGATAAAAATTTCTTTGAAAAATACCTGACTACTTCTGACTTCCCCGATCCTGAGCTGCTTATTCGTACCAGTGGAGAATATCGTCTCAGCAATTTTCTTCTATGGCAAATCGCTTACACTGAACTTTATTTTACACCAACACTTTGGCCCGATTTTAGACGTGAAAATCTATTTCAGGCAATTTTAGATTATCAGAACAGAGAAAGACGATTCGGTAAAATTAGTGAACAGATTACCGATAATATCAACGTAAATAGCTATCAAAAGGATGCATAAATTTCTTGGGTTTTCAGTTTTAATATTCTTGTTTCTCAATTCATACAGCCAATCCGGTTCAGATTCTACGGTAACTAATACAATTGATTATTCAAGAGTGCACGAATACGTGATTGCCGATATTACTGTTACAGGGGTAAGATATTTGCAACCTGCAAATTTATTGAGTATTTCAGGGTTAACCAAAGGGATGAAAATTCAGATCCCTGGTTCTGATATATCAGAAGCAATCAAAAAATATTGGAAGTATGGTCTTTTTTCTGATGTAAAAATTCTGATATCAAAAATTGAAGAAGGAAATGTTTATCTCGAAATTCAACTGCGGGAGCAACCCCGCCTGAATAAACTCGAAATAACCGGTATTAGTAAATCGGAAAAAGATGATATACTTGAAAAAATTGAACTTAAAAGAGGGGTTCAGGTTACAGATGATATCCTCAACAGGGCTACGATTATAATTAAAAAACATTTTAAAGAGAAGGGGTATTTTAATACAGCAGTGATCATAAAACAGGTTGAAGATTCAAGCAGTACGAATCTTGTTAACCTGAACATGGATATCAATAAGAATAAAAAGATTAAGATTAAGACTATCGAATTTACGGGCAATAATAATTTTTCTGCCTCTGAACTCAGAAGAACATTGAAAAAGACCAAAGAACGTAACATCAATATTTTTCATTCCTCCAAATATATTGAAGCTGATTATAAGGAAGACAAGAAAAAATTAATTGAATTTTATGAAAAGAATGGATATCGTGACGCAAGAATTAAAAGTGAAGAACTCAATGTTCTGACACAGAGACGTATTGGATTAAAAATCAATCTTTTCGAAGGAAATATTTACCATATACGCTCTATCCATTGGATTGGTAATACCAAGTATCCCGTCGAGTATCTGAATGCCGTCCTGGGAATGAAAGCAGGAGACATTTATAATAAGAAAATGCTCGATGATCGATTGAGAGTTGATGAAGATGCCATTACAACCCTTTATATGGATAACGGGTATCTGTTTTTCTCAGTTAACCCAATTGAAAATAAAGTTGAAAATGATTCTGTAGATCTTGAAATCCAGATATATGAAGGTAAGCAGGCAACACTGAATAATATCAATATAAAAGGAAATTCAAAGACCAATGAGCATATAGCCAGAAGAGAACTTTACACCCTTCCGGGTGAATTATTTTCAAAAACTGATATTATCCGGTCCGTAAGGCAATTAGCCAACCTTGGACATTTCAATCCCGAATCGATAAATCCGGTTCCAGTTCCAAATCCTGCCGATGGTACCGTTGATATTGATTATTCATTGGAGGAACGTGCAAATGATCAGCTAGAACTATCGGGTGGATGGGGCGGCTATTATGGTTTTATTGGGACTGTCAAGGTGCGGTTTTCGAATTTTGATATTGCCAGATTTTTTGATCTTAAATCATGGAAGCCGGTACCCAGTGGCAACGGTCAAACGCTGCAATTAGGGGTTCAGACTTCGGGTAAATTATATCAGGGATATAATATTTCATTTACGGAACCCTGGTTTGGCGGCAAAAAACCAAATTCGTTGTCGGTATCTTTATATTATTCAAACCGGAGACCTTCGAGTTATAATTCAAACGATACTATCAATTCCTATTTTAGAACTACCGGAGCATCGGTTGGTTTAGGAAAAAGACTAAAATGGCCCGATGATTATTTTTCAATTTACAATGAAATTAATTACCAGTTGTATAACTTGAATCATTACCAGATTGGGGTTCTCAACAATGGTAAATACACGCTTCTCAGTTATAAAATTGTACTTTCCAGAAGTTCACAGGATCAAATGATTTATCCTCGCAGGGGATCAGCTCTTAGCCTGGGATTGCAATTAACACCGCCCTATTCATTGTTTAGTAACTCGGATTATACTAATATGCCTAACAACCTGAAATACAAAGATGTTGAGTTTTATAAATGGACATTCACCGGTAACTGGTATACAAGTTTAATTTCAAATTTAGTTCTTGCGATTCATACGGAATTTGGGTTTCTTGGAGCCTACAATCAGGAGCTCGGACCACCCCCTTTCGAAAAATTTTATGTAGGAGGAGATGGGATGAGCGGATATGATTTATACGGCACTGATGTTGTAGCTGTCAGAGGTTATACAACAGGGGCACTGACTCCCCAGCAGATTATCAGAGTGAACGGAACGGTTACAACTACTGACAATGGAAATCTCTATGAAAGGTATTGGGCTGAATTAAGATTCCCTGTCTCTCTGAAACCCTCTGCAACTATATATGGTCTCTTGTTTATGGAAGCTGCTAACTGCTGGCCTGATTGGTCCTCTTTTAACGCGTTTTCCAATAAACGTTCGGCTGGTCTGGGTGTAAGGGCATTCCTTCCCATGTTTGGGATGCTTGGAGTAGACTGGGGTTATGGCTTTGATGAAATTAACGGAAGAGTTTCAGGAGGTCAATGGAGTTTTGTACTTGGGCAGCAATTTTAATGAATAGACAGTATTATATTTGTTAAATAATTTAAAACAATATTATAATTGAACATTTTTGTCAGGGAATCATTTTTGAAATTTTTTTTCTGTAGTCATGAATGTTTGGTTGTCAATAAATAATTATAAATTTTTACCCATGAAAAAATTAACATTTTCGCTGTTGATACTTTTAACCAGCATAGCAGCATTTGGTCAAAAGTATGCATTTGTAGATTCTGAATATATTCTCGGTAATATTCCTAAATATAAAGCAGCCCAGGATGAACTAGACAAACTTTCTGATCAGTATCAGAATGAGGTTAAAACTTTGACTGATGAGATCGATAAAATGTACCATGATTACCAGGCTGAAAAAGTTCTCCTGACAGACGATATGAAAGCAAAGCGGGAAGAACAGATTGTTACTAAAGAAAAAGAAGCCAAAAAACTTCAAAACGATTACTTTGGTGAAGATGGCTTGCTTAATAAAAAAAGACAGGAACTTGTTAAACCTATTCAGGACGAGGTTTATAATGCAGTTAAACAAATTGCAAACGAGGGTGGTTATGCTGTCATTTTTGATTCTTCCAGCGGACCAGCCATGTTGTATACCAATCCCCGATATGATATTAGTGATGAAGTATTGCAAAAATTAGGTTATAAAAATTAATTTTATACATTTGTAGCCATTCATAAACCGTTTATATATTTAATAATATGAAGAATATAGTAACAAAATTGATTATTTCCGTTTTCGTTTTCTCAAGTTTGGTAGTAAATGCACAAGACAAACTCAAAATTGGCTATATTAATAGTCAGGAACTTCTGGCTGCAATGCCTGAAAGTGATAGTGCACAGAAAAAAATCGAAAAACTGGCTAAAGAACATGAAGGTGCTTTGGACGAAATGACCGTTGAGTTTAACAAGAAATATGAAACCTATAATAAGAATATGAGTACCTACAGTGAACTTGTAAAAGCTTCTAAAGAAGCAGAACTGCAGGATCTTCAAACCCGTATTCAAACCTTTCAGCAAACCGCTCAGGAAGATTTGCAGAAACAACGTGGGGAATTGTTTAAACCTATCCAGGACAAAGCATTGAAAGCAGTTACTGCCGTTGCTGAAGAAAATGGTTTCACTTATATTCTTGACTCCGGAACCGGCGCTGTTGTATATGAATCTTCTTCTGCCCAGGATATTCTTCCCCTGGTTAAGAAAAAATTAGGTTTGCAATAAAGCTTTATCACTATATTTGGAGCCAACTCAATTGAGTTGGCTTTTTGTGTTTTATAAGATGAATACAATCAATCAAAAACCAATAGGAATTTTTGATTCCGGTCTTGGCGGGCTTACTGTGGCGAAAGCTATTAACCTGACCCTCCCAAACGAAAATATCATATATTTTGGCGATACCGCCCATCTTCCTTATGGAGATAAATCAAAAGAAACTATAATACAATATTCGACCCGAATTGCTGATTTTCTTATCGAACAGGAATGTAAAATGATTGTAATTGCCTGTAACTCGGCATCTGCAAATGCTTACCCGGAGGTGCTGGAAAAAGCGGGCAACAAGGCATTGGTGATGAATGTTATAGATCCGGTTGTCTCTTATATTTCACAAAATGATTATAAAAAAGTTGGTGTGATCGGAACCAAAAGTACCATTGATAGTAATACTTATGAAGATAAAATAAATGCAGTTAAAAAGGGTGTGTCCGTTTCTTCCATGGCTACACCATTATTTGTGCCAATGATTGAAGAAGGGTTTATTTTTGACGACATAAGCAATGCAATCATTCGCAATTATCTTTCGAGAAACGACCTTGACGATATAGAATCGCTGATACTGGGTTGTACACATTATCCTATTATCAAAAACCAAATTAGCAAGTTTTTTAATTTCGAGGTTGAAATTATAGATTCCGGAAAGATCGTTGCAAACAGCGTTCGGAACATGCTCTCAGAGCAAAATCTGCTGAATGAATCAAAAACAGCGGCTGATAAAAAATTTTACTTATCGGACTTCACCCGTTACTTCAAACAAATTGCCCGTATGTTTTTTGAAGAAGAAATTGAATTGGTCAGACTTGATTTCTGGAAATAAATACAATTTCTATAGCAAAACTTATCTGTCTTTCATTGCTCTTTATTTTTTTCATCCCTGACCAATACTTTCCATTGCCTTAAAAAAATATTACGACCATGCCAACTGAGGGGCTTAAATATCAAGAGAGGCAAAGACCTCGTCGAAGACAAACGCAAAGACTTTCTTATAATTTCAAAAATATTTAACTCTTAATTTGCATTAATATCTGAGTGTTACTAATTCTTGTATTTTGAATAATTTGTACCTTTGTAAAAATTTTCCTTATGCAGACAAAAGACAGGATGATTAAGAGCCGATATAAAATCCATAAGGTTACCAAATTAAAAAAATCCATAAACAGGAATGATCTTCACGATAATGAACAGACCAGATTAGAAGGGCCTCCCGATAACAGAGTTTTTCCGGATGATTTGTTGGATGAAATTTTATCAAAATGGTTGGGTTGAAATCACTATGCTTAAAAGAAACTATAAAATTTAGCATGGTAAAAGACTTCTTATCTCAATTTTTACTTTCCTTCCATTTAATGAATCCAAATTGGCAAACTGTCAACTCACTAATAAGATTAAAATTTTTTTTATGACCGATTTTCTCATCTTTATAATCCTAAGCATACCCATTGTAATAGTTTCCTGGCGCGCATTATTCGACATAAAAAGTCATGGATTTTACCGATTCTATGCGTGGGAATTGACTCTCTGTTTATTGATCTGTAATTATAGATATTGGTTTAATGATTGGCTTGGGATTAAGCAGATAATTTCATGGATTTTACTTGTTTTTGCGTTGTATACTGTAATTGCAGGCATGAAATTATTGAGGAGTGCGCAAAACCCCCACCATGAAAAAAGGGAAGATGAGGCACTTTTTCAATTCGAAAAAACAACAGTGCTTGTTGAAACAGGCATCTTCAAATATATACGTCATCCATTGTATGGGTCGTTAATATTTTTGACATGGGGCATATTCCTGAAGCACACTGTTATTCTCTCGTTTCTTATATCCCTTATCTCAACTGCATTCCTTTATTTTACTGCAACAGTTGACGAAAAGGAATGTCTTGAATATTTTGGTGATAAATACAAACACTATATGAAACGGACAAAGATGTTTATCCCCTTTCTTTTCTGAAAGATCAATGTAATTCTACTTTGACAGATTGAGGATATTTCGTCCCTAACGGGACTTTAAATACATTTTGTTTTTATTTTCTACCAATATTTCGTGCCTCCGGCACTTTTTTAAACCTCGTAGAGGTTAAATATTGGTAGCTATTAAGTATTCTAAGTTCTTGAAGTCCCATAGGGACGACATAACTATTAAATAATAAAATCTGTCAAAGTAGAAATAATTTATAATTTATTTGAATCCGTATGTCGGGTTGTTCCTGTCGAAATCCAAATTGGTAAAGGATGGTGAGAGATTGACATTCAAATAATCGTATTCCTCATACAATCCTTTATCATCGTAAATTTTTGCAGTAACAGGTGTAAAATTTTTAGCATCAATTAAAAGAATAAACACTTTGGCATAATCAGATGGTATCATAATGGTCGTTCCGGCTTTTAATTCCTCAAATGATTTTATTTCAGGGTTTTTCTCCATAACCATATAGTCACTGATAAAGAATTTGTGTGCCAGAATCTCGAGGTTTTCGCCAGGCTGTACTTTATAAGGAATATATACAAAATTGGGCAGATTCACAACAATCTTGTGACACTCAACACCAGAATATTGGGTAAGACCCTCGTAGGTTAACATACTATTGAAATTACCCTTATACTTGTCATAAAGGTGTTCTAATACATCAATAAAAAAAGAATAACCCGACGCATAAATGGAATGATGATTGTCTTTACGCATGATGCTGCCCAGGGGGTCAAGTTTCAATATCATCCAGGGGAATGAATTCGGATTGACAATGGCTTTATTATCATTTTGACCTTCAATAAAAAGAACTTCAAATTGAGGGTCAGGAAATTGCTGTTTCAAATAAATTTTCATCGGATTATATTCAATCTTAAAAACCGATTGTTTATCGAGCATTTTATTGCCAAAGCGTTCTTTCATATGAATCGTTACTGAGACTTTCTGCATCGTTTTATTTCGAAGAAAGACCTGTTCAAGCACATGGGCCCCATCAATCGGACTATTATCAAAAGATGTATTGAGTATCCATACAAATACGATAGCAATAATAAACTTTAGATGCATTGATTTATTTTTAGAATTTCAAACAGATTATCTGGAATTAGCTTTTCTAAAACGTTTGTTAACAGTTTCCCAGTTTACAATATTCCAGAAAGCATCGACGTAATCACTTCTGCGGTTTTGATATTTTGGGCCACTGGCATGATCCCATAGATCGATACATAAGATAGGGAATCCTTTTTCACTATTGGGTATTGTGCTCATAAAAGGGTTATCCTGATTTACTGTCCTGGTTACTTTTAATTGTTTATTTTGACTAATTAACCAAGTCCATCCTGAACTACCTGCATTTTTAGCTTTTGAGTTGAAAGTATTCTTAAACGCATCAAATGAGCCAAAACTTGAATTGATGGCTGCCATTAAATCAACGGAAGGTTTACTGCCGCTTTTGGGAGTTAGCATCGGCCAGTAAATTTTATGATTGAAGTACCCGCCGCAATTTTCAAGAATTGAGTTATTGTATTTTGAAGCGTTTTGAAATATTTCTCTAGCGGTGCTGACTCTTATATTTTGATCATGCATAGCCGCATTGAGCTTCTGAGTATAAGCGGAATGAAGTTTAGTGTGATGTGCAAATAAAGTGTCCTTATTAATAGAAGGTTCAAGAGCATTGTATGAATAAGGTAAGGCAGGGAGTTTAAAATCGTGGGACACAAAGGAACTGCTTGATTTATTACTTCCCATGGCACGTAAACTCATCAATCCAATGGCGCCGAAAAGACCTGACTTTAAAAATTCTCTTTTATTCATTAAAAATATCTATTGACTTTTATACAATAATAACAAACAAATTGATTTATTGCCAATTCATAGAAGGAAAGTTAGTTAACTTTTTTTAGAATTGTATCGATTGTACCAGATTCCTGAATGCCGGTGGTCATATTTTTCAATGTAATGATTCCGGAATTAATTTCTTCCGTTCCTGCAAAGATTACAAAAGGGATGTTTCTGCTATTTGCATAGTCCATTTGTTTTTTAATCTTAACCGGATCGGGGTATAATTCAGCACTTACACCAGCTTTTCTCATTTTCAGCAATGCTTTAAGACAGAAAATCTGTTCTTTTTCTCCAAAATTTAAAAAAAGAACCTTTGTTGATGAATTTACAGTTGGCGGATATAGGTTTAGCTGGTTCAATACGTCAAAAATCCGATCGGCCCCAAATGAAATACCAACACCTGATATGCCAGGCAAACCAAAAATCCCGGTAAGGTCGTCATATCTTCCTCCACCGCAGATACTTCCGATTTGTATGTCATTTGCTTTTACTTCAATAATAGCCCCGGTATAGTAATTTAGTCCACGGGCAAGAGTCAAATCCAGATCAATATTTATCCCAACCTGCACTTCTCTGGTCAATTTAAATATTGTTTCGATCTCTTCCAAACCTTTAAGACCGATGGAAGAATTAGCCAGCGCTATTTTTAACTGACCGATCAATTCAGGGTTTGTTCCTTTCATTTGCAAAAAAGGAACAAGTTTTCCGATGGATTCCGAAGTCAAACCACGTTCCTTCAACTCATCAATCACGGTATCAAAACTAGTCTTTTCCAGTTTATCTATTGCAACAGTAATATCAGTAATCCGGTCAGCCTGACCAATTGTTTCGGCAATCCCGGTAAGTATCTTACGGTTATTTAGTTTAATCGTTGCACTTATCCCAAGTTTTGTAAAGACCTCATCAATAATCTGGAGTAATTCCAATTCGTTTAGAAGAGAATTGCTTCCTATTACATCTGCATCGCACTGAAAAAACTCACGATAGCGCCCTTTTTGGGGTCTGTCTGCCCTCCAAACCGGCTGTATTTGAAATCGCTTAAAGGGGAAAGTAATATCGTTACGGTTTTGAACAACATATCGGGCAAAAGGTACTGTAAGATCGTAACGCAATCCCTTTTCACTAATTTGCATCGAAAATGCAGCCGGACTCGTTGAATTTATTTTAGTCAGGTCGGTGTTGCTTAAATAATCGCCGGAATTGAGGATTTTAAATAAAAGTTTATCACCCTCATCGCCATATTTTCCGAGCAAAGTGGAAAGATTTTCCATTGCCGGAGTTTCAATGGGGAGATAACCGTATTTTTTGAAAACACTCTTGATAGTTTCAAATATATATTCCCTTTTCACCATTTCTTCCGGTGAAAAGTCACGTGTTCCTTTAGGAATTGAAGGTTTTTGCATTCTTTGTTTTGATTATGAAAGCACAAAGGTAAAATATTCGCATCAAGCAACAAATTACCTGCCATCAAATCACCGAGTCACTATATCACCAAATCGCTAAATAAATTAGCATATTAACTCATTCTAATTTCAGTTTTTTAATAAGGTCTTGAAGGTAAGGGAGACATTCCGCATCTCCTTCCCGTGGGGCCCATTTGGCAAAATTTTTATCATCAATGGGCGAATAGGGGCCGTCTTTGATTTCATAAACTACAGAATTTTCCGTGAGAGCAATGATTGAATGCCAAGTACGGGGAGCAACTTCAGTTCCAAAATTACCCTCTTCACGATCGAGTATTATGTAATTAATTACATTTCCATTATCATTGTATTCAAGGACTGCAAGCCTACCGGTCAGCACAATGAATGCTTCCCGCTTATCCGGGTTTTCATGTTTGTGTGGTTGCACATAGGTTCCGGGCTGCATGGCGTGTAGCATCCTCTGCAAAGGATCACCGGCAGTATCATGAAAGTTAAAATTCATTCTTTTTCTCGGAGATTTTTTGGCCAACTCTTCTAAATTCTGCAGCTCTTTGATCGTTATATTTCTCAGCATACTATTTAATCTATAAATTTACAATCATTTTAGATGGCAAGAGTTTGTGACACTCTTTTTGTACTTCTGTGCGCATTTACAAATTCTTACATTTTCAAATTTTCAAATTATCTCATAAGCACATTAGCATATTCTTATTTTTTTTCAATCACCAAATCACTAAATCAATAAATCAATAAATATTTAGAAAAGCCAGTTAATATTGATATAAAGGCCCGATGATCCATCCCGTTTATCAGCTGCTATTCCATAATTAACCGCAATTACAAAATTCTCATTAAAAACAAAATGTATTCCGGCTCCATAGCTGATGTGATATTTTTCCTGATCTTCAGGAAACATCGACTGATATTCAGGGGGAACCCCAGTTTTATTGAATGAATATTTTTGAGTAACCTTGCCAAAATCGTAGAAAGTATTGATTGCGGAGTAGAAGTTTTGTTTAAGGAATATAGTTCTGATAAACTTCCAGCGTAATTCAAGATTTCCGTAAATATAATCTTCCCCGACAACTCTATCTCTCAAAATTCCCCTTACAGTTTTAGCACCTCCGAGTCCGTCACGGTCTAACGAATTACCCTCATTATAAATAAAAGGCAGCATATAATACGGCATATTTCCACTGAGTTTACCCTGGTAGCATAGCCGATAGACAAAAGACAGCCGTTTGCTAATCAGGGTAAAATATTGCCGGTGGGTAATTATAATTTTGGAATAGTGATAGGCAGGATTTCCGATAAATTTTGGTACCCACAGATACATAACATCCGTCCAGATGCCGTGCATCGGGTTGGGTTCATTGTCTCGGGTATCGAATACAAATCCCACTTTCAGCAAGGTTGTATTACCGCCCCGTGCCTGGTTTCCCTGAATAACCCCCCAGGTTACATATTGGCCGTATAGACCGCCTCCGGTAGCGGGAAGCTTCTCACTATCTGATTTTCCGCTATTCAGATGATCTAAATCTATTGTATCCGCTTTTATATTATAATTAGAGATTCCTATGAGCCAGCGTATTTTCTCGCTTAGCAACCTGCCCTGAAAATCACTACGGAGGCGGAATAGCTTTCGTTCCTCCCGGTAATATAACCGGGAACGATAATCAGGATTATTGGGTGAGTCGTCTTCAAATTTTTTATCATATAAAGCCTGATAGCCGTTAAAACCATAAAAATCGAGCGCCTTTTCAGTCAGGTAGCTGACTTCGGCAGAAACCCTAATTCCCGGGATCAGGTATTTCGAATCATACAGGATTTGATTTATACCACTTCCTTTGGTTGTAATTGAGTATTCTAAATAAATCGAATGTTTGTATTTCGGATAGATAGTTCCATTTCCATAATTAAAAAAATTAACTGCAGCACCTATCTTATAACCGATGTCCCTGTCGAAACCGACAGCAGGAACAGCGCCAAAATTCCATCCTTTTTTAATTCTTTCTTTTTTTAGTTTTGTTGTATCTGTGCTTTGGGCAATTGAAGTTAAATTAATTGTGAAAATGAAAAGGATTGTAATGAAGATTTCCGTCTTTTTCATACCGAAAGAGATGTTTTAATCTTTGAAAATTAGAATAAATTTGGAAACAATGCTTAATAAATAATCAAGATTTGAGGATCAACCGTCCATATGGATGAATTATTTTTTCAACACAGAGTTCACATCGAATTACAAAGAGATTCAGAGAGAGAAATTATTAAGTATTAGTCCATGGTATAACACATTTTACGCTGTATTTTCCTGTGGTTTATTTAATTGACTAAATTTGGTTCAATGATAAGTTTTTTAGAATATAATTCTACTTTAACAGGTTGGGAACATTTCGTCCCTACGGGACTTCAAGAGTTAATAATACTTGATAACTACCAATATATAACCTCTACGAGGTTTAAATAAGTGCCAGAGGCACGAGATATTGGTAGAAAATAAAAACAAAATGTACTTAAAGTCCCGTAGGGACGATATTACTATTAAATGATACAATCGGTCAATATAGAAATAAGACGATCTATAAAATCGAAAAATCTCTTTCAAATGTAAAAATGGTTGTAATAATAAGAACTATAAAAATATGAAAGCATTTAAAAGGATTCTTCTGTATTTTTTAGCGCTGACTATAATAGTAATCATGGGCACTGTTGTCTATGTTTCCCATTTGTCAAAACGCGGTTTGCCCGACTACGCATCCAATATAAGAATCAAAGGTTTGGAAAAACCCGTGACAATTTACCGTGATAACTTTGGAATACCTCATATATATGCATCTACTGAACATGACCTATATATGGCAACAGGTTATGTAATGGCACAGGAACGTCTCTGGCAAATGGATTTATTAAGACGGGTCACCCTTGGCAGGCTTTCCGAAATATTTGGCGATAGCTTTATACAAACCGATTTGCTGCTTCGGTCATTACGTTATAGCAGGAAGTCAGAACAAATTTTAAAAGTCTCATCGAAAGATAATATTGCTGCGCTTGAAGCATTTTCTGATGGTGTAAATTGTTTTATTGAGAACAACAAGGGAAACTATCCTTTGGAGTTTTTAATTCTAGGGTATCAGCCGGAAAAATGGGAACCATTGTATTCCCTAAATTTGATAAATTATATGGCGTGGGATTTAAAATCGGGTTGGAACGAGCTAATTCTTGAAAAAATAAAGGCCAAAGTGGATAGCGCTCATTTCATCGGACTATTGCCCGATATAAAAAATCTAAAATCGGTTGTTTTTGATTCCTGTCAGAAAGAATTACTGGCATCTAATAAACTTTTAGAGCTCGATCGGCTGGACAAACTTGGACTCGACGTTTTTAGCGGCAGCAACAATTGGGCTGTATCCGGCAAAAAAAGTACAACAGGAAAACCGTTGCTTGCAAATGACATGCATTTGTCCTATAATATCCCCGGGACATGGATGCAGATACATCAAGTCGTAGCCGGTAAGGTAAATGTTAGTGGATTGGCTTTGCCTGGTCAGCCTTTTGTCATTGCAGGGCATAATGATTCCATTGCATGGGGGATGACCAATACCTATGTAGACAATCTGGATTATTATGAAGAAAAGATAAACCCTGACGACACAAACCAATATCTCTTTAACGGGAAATGGCTAAACTTTGAAGTGCACAATGAAGTTATTATTAGCAAAGGGGGAGCAAAACATAACTGTATTTATCGCACCAATCACAGGGGACCTGTTGTTTCGGGTGCGAAAAAAATCACATCCAGGGTATTGACTATTCGTTGGGCAGGCGATGTTGAAAGTAATGAAATATACAGTATTTATAAGGCCGATCGCGCAAATAACTGGAATGAATTCAAGGATGCCTTTCGCACTTTCAGGGCTATTAGTCAAAATATTGTTTATGCCGATGTAAATGGAAATATAGGAATATATTGCTGCGCCGGAGTTCCAATCCGTAAAAGGGATAAAGATTTTTCAATACTTCCGGGATGGTCTGACGAATATGACTGGAAGGGAATGGTGCCTTTCGATGAACTGCCTTTTATATATAATCCGGCCTGTGGATACGTCTCGTCAGCCAATAATCGAACAGCCGGAAATGCATACCCTTATCAAATCGGCACATGGTATGCACTGCCCTATCGAATTGACAGGATACGGGAAATGATCAATGAAAAAGAAAAATTATCGATAAAAGATTTTGAGAGGATGCAAAACGATCAACATTCTAAGTTTGCAGAACTATTTCTGAATAAACTTTTGCCTTATCTTGATAATAAATATAACTGGTCTGAAAGCGAGAATGCCGTTATTCAAACCCTGAAAAAATGGGATTTTGATATGGCACCCGATGAAATAGCGCCATCTCTGCTCGATAGATGGTCTTACAACCTAATTGTAAGGACTTTTAAAGATGAAATGGGGGCAGATTTATTTAAGCGTTTTCTGGAAGTTAGCAATTTACCAAGACAGGCCTTATATAATCTCCTGAATAATCGTTGCGAGGTATGGATCGACGATGTTGTAACAGAGAAAAAGGAATCTTTTCAGGATATTGTTGTTTCCAGTTTTAGAGAAACAGTGCATGAATTTGAAAATGATTATGGAAAAGATACTATGAATTGGCAATGGGGCAAAATGCATCAGTTGACATTGGTACATCCCTTATCAAAAGTTAAAGTCCTGGATGAGATATTTAAGTTAAATCGCGGACCTTTTAAAGTCGGAGGTAGTTATCACACGATTGCCCCATATTCTTATCCTTTTTTTGAGCCTGGGAAAGTGATTCATGGAGCTTCGCATCGGAGTATTTATGATCTGGAAAACTGGAATGGTTCTGTATCGGTTATTCCGACAGGTACTTCAGGAATTAGTTCAAGTGAATTTTATTGTGATCAGACTTCATTATATATCAACGGAGGTTACCA
>Ga0182027_10002754_pt1 | contig 28177 bp, 26 predicted proteins | sample 712E1DmetaG_FD_121300 | JGI IMG/M metagenome (GOLD analysis project Ga0182027, IMG submission 121300) | Permafrost microbial communities from Stordalen Mire, Sweden - 712E1D metaG (Illumina Assembly) | ecosystem: Environmental > Terrestrial > Soil > Wetlands > Permafrost | place: Sweden...
CACAGTCACCAAGCCCTACAAGCTGGTTTCGCGCGATTTTCACACCGATGACACGGTGATCACGCTGGAAAACGGCACGCGCATCGGCGGCGGGGCTTTGACGGTCATGGCCGGGCCGTGCGCCGTCGAGAACCGGGACCAGCTGCTCCGGACGGCCGAGATCGTCGCGAAATCCGGTGCGCAGATCTTGCGCGGCGGCGCCTTCAAGCCCCGCACCAGCCCGTACTCGTTTCAGGGCCTCAAAGAAGAGGGCCTGAAGATCCTGGCCGAGGCACGCGCCCAGACCGGTCTGCCCATCGTCACCGAGGCCAAAGACACCGAAACCCTGCCGATGGTCGAGGAAGTTGCCGACATCGTGCAGATCGGCGCCCGCAACATGCAGAATTTTTCGCTACTCGAGAAAGTCGGCAGGTGCAAGAAGCCGGTCCTGTTGAAGCGCGGCATTTCGGCGACGATCGAAGAGTGGCTTCTGGCGGCCGAGTACATCATGAGCCAGGGCAACTATCGGGTCATCTTGTGCGAACGGGGCATTCGTACCTACGAGAGCGCCACGCGCAATACGCTGGACCTGAGTGCCGTGCCGGTCATACGCCACATCAGCCATCTGCCGGTCGCGGTCGATCCTTCGCACGCGGTCGGCATCTGGTACGGCGTGGCGCCTTTGGCCCAGGCCGCGGTGGCTGTAGGGGCCGACAGCCTCATGATCGAGGTTCATCCGGATCCGGTCAAAGCCTTATCGGACGGCGCGCAGTCTTTGACTCCCGAAAACTTCGCCGACATGATGAAGAAAGTCGCGGCCATCGCCGATGCTGTGGGCCGGCCCCTCGCCCCCAGAATGTGATCTAGGTTCAGGGCAGCGCGGCAGCCACAACCCGATACCGGCGCCCGCCGCGACACCTAGGCCACGCCAGGCGCGCCTATTTCTGGTTCCGTTTGAGCCCAAGAAACTGCTCAGGAATCTGCCACCCCTCCGGGTGGTCGTGCACCTTCCAACGCTTGTGCATCCACAGCCATTGTTCGGGCGCATCGAGGATCCAGCGCTCGATGACGTGGTTCAGCCGGTCGGTGTTGTGCACGAGATTGGCGACCGCATCTGCATGCGGAGCCTCCAAGACGAATTCGGGCTCAAAAGAGATGACGTGGCGCTCCGGCGTGGGGCCGCGCCGAAAACGCATCGGCACGATGGGCGCCCCGGTCTCCAGGCTAAAGCGCGCTGGCGCCGGCGTGGTCGCGGCGAGCTGGCCGAAAAAACTGCAGACGACCGAGCGATAAGGCGCCAGGTGCTGGTCGATCGCCATCATCAGTCCTTGACCGCGTGCCAAAACAGCGCGCACCAATTCTTTCGAGCCCCGGCTGGGGACGGGCTCGGCACCGCAGTGGTCGAACAGTTGCAACTCGAAGCTTCGCGTGACCCCGGCATCCAGTTTGCGGAAAATGACCGCCTGCACGAATCCGGCAAAAATTGCCGCGCCGATGCACTGCACGAAGCTGCCCAGGTGGGCGACTACGAGGATGACGCCTTTGCCCTTGGCACGCGCCTTGTCGAAGTGCTCGGTGCCTTCGAAGCGAACCTCAGCTTTGAGTGTTGCGGCCGAGTGGTGCGCCAGGCGCAGCGCTTCGATGCCCATCCAGGTCTGATGGACGAACGCCTCGCGCACGATTCTCCTCTGACGTTTGGCGCTTTCGCTCTGGCCGAATGCCCGGTGCACGTTGACTCTGGCGACGTGGCGGCGCACCGGCACGACGTAGTACCATAGCCAGCCTACGACGCGGCCGAACGCGAGGCTCAATCCGCGCGGCACGTTCCAGAAAATCCAGATGAGAACGCTGATTGTGCGCTCCGTGGAAAGAGTTGCGCCGATGTCCTAGCAGGCGATGCGCGCGCGAACAAGTCGCCGCAGGTGATTGAATTCCGGCCTACCTAGACCCTCGCCGGCACATCGGGGCCACGGTCCGCGGCGCCAACACCCACGCCGGCTCATAATCGAGCAGACCTTCGGGATTGAAATAGATACCCTGAATTTTGGTACCGAAATGCAGGTGCGGCCCGGTGGCACGGCCGGTCGAGCCGATCTCGCCGATGAGCTGACCTTTTTCCACCATGTCGCCCGTTTTACCGCCAGCGCGCTCATATGGAAGTACATCGTAAACAGACCTGCACCATGGTCCACGAAAACGGCGTTACCGACAAAATAGTAGTCGCCAGCAGCCAAAACGACCCTGCCACGATTGGCCGCGCGCACGGGAGTGCCGAGACTACCGTCAAAATCCAGGCCCATGTGACGACTGGCGAGCGTACCGTTGAAGGTGCGCCGACCGCCGAATATGCTCGTGATGACGCCGTCGGTGGGCCGAAGAAAAGCCTCCCGCCAGAACGGAACGGGATCACTCTGGGACAAAGCCTGGTGAATATTGGCCCCCTCGACCGTCGCGCGCTCGGGGGGTGCATGCACGAACTTGGGATCGACGGTGAGCTGGGATTCCGGATAATTTCCCGCGGTCACCAGAAGGGGGAAACGAGCCGTCTCGGTGCCGCAGATGACTTGCAGATCTTTTTGTCCGGGCGAGGTGCCCAGAGCTACCGGCATCAGTGCCCGCACGTGCTCGCCGACGGGCAGGGTCTTGTAGCTCTGCCCCTGCCACACCACAACCGGCGTGTCACAGCCCGGCGCGGGCGCGATCTCGACAATCAGGAGCTGACCGTCGACGATAGTGGCGGGGTGCCAGAGGGTGACGTTGCCGACCTGCGCGGAGACATATTCGGGTCCTTCGGCCTGGACCGCGAGCACAGGCGACTGGGCCGACCAGAATGGGACAGAGTCCGGCGCGCCAGCAGGCGCCCCAGGAGCCGGCAATGCGGCTCTCCCCTGCGAAGCGAGCAGGCTCCCTAGGACCAACACCAACGTGTGCACGCGCATACACTAGCAAACTTTCCGGCCGGCACAACTTCTCGTCCGCCCGCCCGGTCTGCTATGGTTGTCCTCGGCGGCCATTTTTGCTGCCCCTTTAACCAAGGAGTCGCGAGATTCATGCCGACATGGCGCACAGGCGCGGACACCGATGCGTATTGTGGCCATTGTGGCCTGGAGCTGGCCCACGTGATCGTGGCCATGGATGGAGCCAAGCCGGCGCGCGTCCAGTGCAAGACGTGCAAGTCAATCCACGGCTTTCGCCGCCCGGCCGGCACGCCCGATCGGAAGAGCTCGAGCGAAAAGGCAAGAACCCCCCGATCAAAGAGCAAGAGCAAACCACCGGAGACCGATTTGTCCGACCTGCTCAAAGGGCGGAATCTGGCCGCGGCGAGAAGCTACGTGATGACCCAGGCCTTTGCGGCCAACGATCTGATTCGCCACGCCAACTTCGGCCTGGGCGTAGTCGTCGGTTCTCCTGCTGCGGACAAGGTCACTGTGCTCTTTGCCTGCGGCCTCAAGGTGCTGGCCCACGCCCGAGCGTGAAGCGACGCAAATTTCGCGCCGCGAGAATACTGTCAAAATAGTTGACCTTTTTTGGCGGGCTCCGCATGCTTAGCATAACGAATCAACTCGTAGCCTGATGGTGCCGTGATGGTCTATGGGCAGCGACGCCGCGCCAAAAGCGCAAAGACCGTGCGGCGTATTCCCGCGCGACAAACCAAATCCGCCCGGACCGTGGCCCATCCGGCTACTTCCGCCAAGCCCGCCGCGCTGCACCTCGCGGTGGCCGAGCCGAGCATCTGGATAGACCCGAAGAAAGCGGGCACGCCGGGCACGGTGGAAGAGGTGGAGCCAACCGATGCCGAAATCCAGGCCGAACAGGCCTCGCTGGATGCGCAGTCGGCGAAACCGACACCGGCACGAACGCCGGTCCCCGGTCGGGATCTGCTCGCGAGCTACCTGGAGCAGCTCAGCCACATCCCGTTGTTCGCCGCCGAGCAGGAACTGGAAAAGGCACGCGCATTGGAGCGGCTCGAGCTCGGCGTGTGGCGGCTGATTCTGTCGGCCCCCAAAGCCGCCCAGTACGTCAGCAGCGAGACCGCGCATACGATTCCCCCGTTGCACGAGCCCAGCGAGGCCCTGGTGCAGAGCTACCGGCGCGCTGCGATGCGAACGCGGCGGCGCTCGCTGCCGCCCACGGCGACCCGCGAGCACATGATTGAGCACCTGGCGCGCCGGCTGCGCGATGCGGATTTCGACAAGGAGCTGCTCGATCGCGTCATGCAGCGCCTGCGGCGCGAGGCGTGGGGTCGCCGTGTGCTCGATGCCAGTGCCGCTTTCCGCCTGACGCACACCACCCTGACCGACATCGAAAAAGCGCGCGGCGAGGCCTTGCGTGCGCGCAACAACTTCGTCCGGGCCAACCTGCGCCTGGTAGTCAGCGTGACCCGCAAATTCCATCACTACCGCATCCCGTTCATCGATCTGATTCAGGAAGGCAATGTCGGCCTGATGAAAGCGGTGCACCGCTTCGACCATCGCCGGGGTTTTCGCTTTTCAACCTACGCCCATTGGTGGATTCGCCAGTCCATCGAAAGGGCCATCATCAACAAAGGCAGCCAGGTGCGCCTGCCCGTACACATCATCGATTCTCGGCGCCAGGTGGGCAAGGCGAGCGCGGCTTTGAGCCAGTCCCTGGGCCGGTCGCCGACCACGGGTGAAATTTCGCAGTCGGTGCGCATGTCGCGCGTGAAGGTCGAACAGATTCTAGGCGGTGTCCAGCAGGATCCGGTCTCGCTCGACGACTCCATCGGCTCGGACGATCCCCGCCGGTTTGTCGATCTGGTGCGCGATGAGTCCGATCCGGGCCTCGATGAAACACTGATACGCGAGAACACCCACGAGCGCCTGCGCGACCTGTTACGGCTCCTCAATCCCATCGAGAAGGACATCATCCGCCGCCGCTTTGGCCTGGGTGACGACTCGGACCAGACTCTGGACGAGATCGGCAAGCTCTACAATCTTTCGCGGGAACGGGTCCGACAGATTCAGGCGCAGGGCCTGATGAAAATGCGGCGCATGTGCGAACGGCGCAAGATCCGCTAAGGGTATCTTCTCAATCCGGTGCGGGAAAGCCTTCCGAAAAAGCCGAGCACTTCCGGTGTGGCTACAGGCTTCCGGCTGCTGGCTACAGGAAAAACATCTGACATTCTCGGGTCCTTCCTGTAGTCCGCAGCCCGCAGTCCAGCTCGAATGCTGCCGCCACTTCACTTCTTGAGGCGTTACCCGCGAAAGATTGAGAAGATACGTTGCACCGGGCCTTGCTTCGGAGCCTGGCATGTCTTACCCATAGCTCGGACGCGAAAACAATAGGAGGGGCATCATGCACCGACGACATGCGCAAGCTTTTCTGCTCGTAATCACCACCTTTCTACTGGGCGCCGCGGGCGCGAAGTCCCCGCACGCCCATGCGGAGGTCGCGGCGTTGGGCAATTCCGGAGTTTCCGGCTCCATCCAGTTCAGCTATATCGAAGGGGGCATCCTGGTGACCGGCACACTCAAGGGCCTGGCGCCCAACAGCACCCGCGGCTTTCACCTGCACGACAAAGGCGATTGCAGCGCACCGGACGGCATGTCCGCAGGCGGACACTTCAATCCCATGAAGGTGCCCCATGGCGCACCCGACAGCGACCACTCGCACTTTGGCGATCTGGGCAACGTCGTCGCGGACGCGGCGGGCGTGGCCACGATCAACGTCAAGAAGATGGGTCCCACGATCGGCGGCGGGGAGAGCAGCATCATCGGCCGCGCAGTGATCGTTCATGCGCTCAAGGACGACCTGACGACTCAGCCCACCGGAGCCGCGGGAGCGCGGGTGGCTTGCGGAGTGGTCGTCGCGGATTGAAGTCGCCGCTTTTCGCCTCAGCGCTGGCACCGCGGGCAGAAGTAGGTACTCCTGCCGCCCAGCACTACGTGCCGAATCTTTGCCCGGCACCGCGAACAGGGCTCGCCAGCAAGACCATAGACGGCCAGCGCCAGCGCGAAATAGCCTAGCTCACCCTGCGCCCCGCGAAAGTCTCTCACCGTGGTTCCACCTGCCTCAATTGCCTCGGACAATACGGCCGTGACGGCCAAAACCACGCGAGAGGCCTGGGGCTTGGAGAGCGTGCCAGCCCGCCGGCGCGGATCCAGGCCGGCGCGAAATAGAGCCTCGTTGGCGTAGATGTTGCCGACTCCGACGACGTTGCCGGCGTTCATCAGCCAATTCTTGACGGCCACGGTGCGACCCCGCGTTTTGCTGTAGACATAGGCGGCGTCAAAGGCTCCCGACAGAGGCTCGGGGCCCAGATGGCGCAGGTGGATACAGTCCTCGTGCCCGTTCGTACGCACCGCCTCGATCAATCCGAAGCGACGCGGGTCGCAAAAGCGCAGGTCCCGCCCTGCTTGCAGGCAGAAGACGACGTGTTCATGTTTTTTTCGTGCCACCTGCGCCTCGACCAGGCGCAGCCCACCGCTCATGCCCAGATGAATGAGCAGGCTCCAGTCATTGTCGAGATCGATGAGCAGGTACTTGCCGCGCCGGCGCACTGCAATGATCCGGCTGCCCGACACAACCCGCTGCAGCCGCCGGGGTCGAACGGGCAACCGGAGATGTGCATTGTGCACCTGCACCCTGAGGATGTGCACTCCGCGGATGCAACTGTTCAAGCCGCGTGCGATGGTTTCGACTTCGGGAAGCTCCGGCATGCAGGTGAATCTAGCGCCTTGCTGCGGCTCGGTCGAGACACTTGCTGCCGGGCGATGGACGACGCCATATGCCGGCCGCGCAACGCCCGACGCGAATCGCACGACCAGCTATGCGAAGCGGTTCGACCCAATCACATGTGGCACCTGGGCTTTGTCCACCGACACATCAATCGAACGTCGACGTGCACGTTGATCTTGATCGACGACCATTCACGCTACGTGGTCGCCACGGCGTCGATAATGCCGAGCGCGCCGCCGATCAGCTCGATAGGACCGGCGACGTAGGTGATGAACGCAGGGATTGTTCCATGGGTGGCAGGCGGAAATCCGAACAGCTTCTGGACGCCGTGCCAAAAGATTTTCATGTGCGCGCCTTGTCGATGACGACCAGATGGAGCGCGGGTCGCGCAGGGAAAAGGGTCGACCGCGCGTCGAGTTGGCCGGAGGGGGGGACTCGCAGCCACCGACGCCAGCGGTCGACTTCGAGCACTGTACCGCAACATTGGCGAAACCGCCAAACTTTATTCACACGTACTTGCGCGCCGTTGGCCAGGAATCGGGGTACAGGCACTAAACCAATCAAGAATTGTCAATCTTCTGTTCCCGCTTCCGATGGGCGGCTTCCACGGCCTTCTGAAGCCTCTTCTCGCGAGTCTTGGGCTTCGCCGCGGCATCGATCTGTCGGATTGTGAAATTCTGCAGGCCGGGCGGGATCGCCTTGAAAGCCTCCAGCACACCCTCCGCGCGAAGCGCCTTCTCGAGATCCTTGGGGATCGTAACGTCCGCCCGATCGAGGACCGTGAACCGCACCTTGATGCGATCGCCCGTCTTGGTCTTCGTTTCCTTACGGACTCTTGCCTTGACGCGAATGTAATGCTGCCCGCCTCCGGTCGGAAAGAGGCTCACCTTGAAGGGCTCTGACTCGTTCACCCGAGCCTGGACCAAGACCGGGCCCTTCGTTCCCAAAGCCTGCGTGATGCTCGCGGGCACTGGAACGGCGCAATAGTCCATTCCTTCTGCCCAGTCCTCCAGCTTCGCTTCGAAGGAGAGTTGCTTGCCGGCTGGGGAGTGGCTTTTACCCATGATCAGATCACTATCGCGTCCATCTGCGCGGACGTTGTGTTCTATATCTGGTTCTCGTGGGACATCGTTGAACGGTACAGGACTAGGAATGTGGCCATGGCGGTCTCCTTGGGAAGTACTTCGCCGCAGTACCCCGATCCAAGGTGCGCACGCTGGTTCTCATCGTCAAGATTGGACACCGAAGGGAGGTTTACGAGCCCTGATGTCCACGGCGGATATTCGAGATTTCTACAACAACTGCAAATGACTCGGTCGCCCCTGGCATTCGGAGTCCAGGCCTCCGGACAGCCAACTTCAGCCGTCGGCTTTGCGCCGCATGAACGCCGGAATATCGTACTCGTCGACCGCCGAATCCATGAGCTCGGGCACGTGCACCTTGGCGATGCGCTCCTGCTCCCAGCGGTTGCGGATGATCGTCGGGATATCCTGCGTGTTCTTGGCGATGGGCCGGCTGGCGATCGTGTCCTTTTGCGCGCTGTCGGCCCGGTCGAAGCCGGTGGCGATGACGGTCACCTTGAGCTCGTCGCCCATCGACTCGTCGATCACCGAGCCGAAGATGATGTTGGCATCGTCGTCGGCGGCCTGCTGAATGAGCATAGACGCCTCGTGAATTTCGTGCAGCGTCATTTTGGGTCCGCCCGTGACGTTGATCAGAATTCCGGTAGCGCCTTCGATGCTGATGTCCTCCAGGAGCGGCGAGGCGATGGCCTGCGTCGCGGCTTCCACCGCGCGCCGCTCGCCCCGGGCCCGACCGGTGCCCATCAGCGCCATACCCTGATCGGTCATGATGGTGCGCACATCGGCGAAGTCCACATTCACGATGCCCGGAAACGTGATCAGGTCGCTGATGCCCTGCACCGCGTTCAAGAGCACCTCGTCGGCCTTCTTGAAAGCATCCATCATCGACGTGCTGGGATCCGTGATCGCCAAGAGGCGCTGATTGGGAATCGTGATCAGGGTGTCCACGTTTTCCTTGAGAGACATGATCCCGGACTCGGCGTGGCGCCGCCGGCGGTTGCCTTCGAAGAAAAAGGGCTTGGTGACGATGCCCACCGTCAACGCGCCCAGAGAGCGCGCGATGGAGGCGATGACCGGCGCCGCACCGGTGCCCGTACCACCGCCCATGCCGGCCGTGACGAACACCATGTCCGCGCCGTCCAACATCGCGGCCAACTGGTCGCGGTCCTCCAGGGCGGCCTCCCGGCCTACGTCCGGGTTGGCTCCGGCCCCGAGGCCCTTGGTCAGCGTCTGGCCGATCTGCACCTTGAGCGGCGCCAGATTGGTCATCAGCGCCTGCCGGTCCGTGTTGGCCGCGACGAACTCGACGCCGTGGACATTGGCCTCGATCATCGAATTCAGGGCGTTGCCCCCGCCCCCGCCGACGCCGATCACCTTGATGAGCGCATCGTGTGTCGCAACTTCATCTAACTCAATCATCGTACCCTCCAGAAATTGCCCGAGAGATTAAAAGAGCTCGCCCAACCAGCTGCGCATGCGAGTCTTGACTTTGCGGTAGACGTTTTCCTCGCGAACTTTGAAAAAGCGCTGACCCTCGTGGTCCCGACCGTAGAGCACCAGGCCTACACCGGTGGCGTAGACCGGAGACTTGACCACGTCGACCAGGCCGCCCACCTGCGTGGGCATGCCGACCCGGACCGGCAACCCCAGGATGTCCTCGGCAACTTCCGCCACACCGGCCAGCATGGTCGCTCCTCCCGTGATCACCACGCCGCTCGCAAGGAGATCCTCGAAGCCCGTGCGCTGAATCTCCTGTTGCACCAGCGAAAACATTTCTTCGATGCGAGGCTCGATGATCTCGGTCAGGATCTTGCGTGACAACGTCCGGGGCTTGCGGCCGCCGACGCTCGGCACCTCGATGGTCTCGTCCTGCTCGACCATACTGGATAGGGCGCAGCCGTACTTTTGTTTGATGCGCTCGGCGTCATCCATGGGGGTCCGGAGGCCGACGGCAATGTCCGAGGTGATGTGATCGCCACCCACCGCCAGCACCGAGGTGTGTACGATGCTGCCGCCGCTCCAGATGGCGATGTCGGTAGTACCCCCGCCGATGTCGATCAGGGCCACGCCCAGGTCCTTTTCGTCCTGCGACAAGACGGCCTCGGAGGAAGCCAGCTGCTCGAGCACGATGTCCGCCACGGTCAGGCCGCAGCGCTGGGCACATTTGACGATGTTCTGGGCACTGGTGACCGCCCCGGTGACGATGTGGACCTTGGCTTCCAGACGCACACCGCTCATGCCCAGCGGCTCGCGAATGCCGTCCTGCTCGTCGATGATATATTCCTGGGGCAGGATGTGGATGACCTCGCGGTCGAGCGGAATGGCGATGGCCCGGGCGGCGTCGATGACGCGATTGATGTCGGTTTGCGAGACCTCGCGCTCCTTGACGGCCACAATCCCGTGGCTGTTGAAGCCCTTGATGTGGCCGCCGGCGATGCCCGCATAGACGTGGGTAATCTCACACCCGGCCATCAACTCGGCTTCCTGAACGGCGTTCTTGATCGAGGCCACCGTGGACTCGATGTTGATCACGACGCCCTTGCGCATGCCCTTGGAGGGATGCGTGCCGATCCCGACGATGTCGATGTTGCCCTCTGGGGTCACCTCCCCGACGATGGCACAGATCTTCGTCGTCCCGATATCCAAGCCGACAATCAGCTCATTCGAATTTGCCATGTTCCTACCTCGATAGTGCTGCAAGTGTTTGGCCGCCAAGCTTGGCGGCGGCAGTGGTTAACCGAATTGGAATTTGGCCGGGCCTTTCGGTCCCGTCGGCCCAGATCATCGCGGGGCACATTCCCCGCGACCGCGCCCGGGCCGCGGCATGCGCCGCGGCGCTCAGGCGTTGCTCAGGCTCGAAACCCAAAACGAGTCGCGTGCCACCTTCGCACGGGCCTGGGCCGGCGTCGGTCACGACACTCCAACCCAGATCGGCGTCCCAGTGCAGCTCGGACAAGTTGCCCAGCACCGGAGACGCGCTCGCGAAAGCCGCCAGCAAGGACAGAGCCTGGCGTACCTTGGCCGCGGTCGCATCTCTCTTGCGCGCCGCTTCTTCGCGATCGAGGCCCGTAATGACGGGCAGGGACAATTTGTCCCCCGGCGCCAGGCGTTTGAATAGACGGCCTTGACCGTCGGCCACGTAGACTTCGCTCAAGGCCACCAGCACCGCGGGCTCGTTCTCGATGACTTGAATGGTGACCCGGTCCGGCCAGTGGCGCCCCACGATTGCCTCGCGGACCCAGGGATGCCTGCGCAGACGCAGAGCCATGTCGTCCAGATTGACATCCAGAATCGAATCGCCGAGCTTGACGTTGGCGTAGGCCAAGAGCTCTTTCTGGCCCGCGCGCCGAGCACCTGAGACTTCGATGTGATTGACACAAGTGCGCTGCGCGTGCCGCAGGGCGTGCCAGCCGTAGTAGCCTCCCGTGGAAGCCCCCGCCAGCGCGGCCAACATGATCGCCACGGCCCCCAACCATTGCAGGCGCCGGACCAGGTTGGCCCGCATCTGAGCCGGGGCCTTCTTGACGACGCGCCGGTTCGCGCGACGAAGGAGTCTCGCCACCGGGCCGCAAGGGCGCATGGTGACACCGCTATGAGTGGCAAGTCGTTGTCTCATGGCATCAACTCCGCATCGAAAGGCCCCAACATCCGAATTTCGAGCAGCAGCTGCACACTGGTCTGTGCCAGGACCTGCGTGCGCACGCGATATATCAAGCGCGCCACTTGCGCGGCCGTGGCGCGGCCGGTGTTGACGATGAAGTTGGCGTGCAGAGCGGAAACCTGCGCATCGCCCTCGCAGAGGGTCTTGCACCCGCAGGCCTCGATGAGCCGGCCGGCAAAGTCCCCCGGCGGATTTTTGAAGATTGAGCCGGCATTGGGCAGCTGCAGGGGCTGGCTCTCGCGGCGGTGTCTCATCTCGTCGCGCGTGAGCTGGGAAAGTGCCGCCGGATCGTCCGCCTTGTGCAATTCCAATTCGGCGGCGACCAGAATCGATTGACGTGAAAATCCGCTCTGCCGATAGCCAAAGCCGGCCTCGATCGCCGACACCCAGGCTGTGCCGGTGGGCCCCACGACCTGCACGCGGCGCACCACATCGGCGATTGTTCCCCGGCGGCCGCCGGCGTTCATCATCAGAGCCCCGCCGATCGTGCCCGGGATGCCAGCGAGGACTTCGGCCCCCGCGAGCCCCTGCGCCACCGCCAGGCGGACAAAACGGCCGGTCGCGCACCCAGCCCCCAGCAGCCAGCTCGCCGTGTCACCGGCAAGGGGCCTTTCGCGCAAGAAAGCGAAACCGGGCCGCATGTCCACGACTACGCCCGCGATTCCGTCATCCGAGATGAGCACGTTGGTGCCGCCGCCCAGAACCGTGAGCGGAATCTGCGCTGAGCCGGCCCGCTCGACCAGGCATTCGACGGCACGAAGGGTCCTTGGAACGGCAAATAGCTCTGCGCAGCCGCCGATGCGGAACGATGTCCGCGACGAGAGCGGCTCGTTCTGCCGGGTATCGAGACCCTCAATGTTGCCCAAAAGGCTCGTGAGGTCTCTCTTTTCCAGGGCTCGATGCACGCTCTTTACACTCCCTTTGCGCTCTCTGGGGCGCCTGCTGCCCGTGATGCCTCACGCAAATACACGAGCAACTCTTCCCCGCTTTGCCAAATGCTGCCGGCGCCCAGCGTCAACACCAGGTCGCCGGGACGGACGATCTCGCGCAGCGAAGTCGCGACTTCGCCCAAAGAGCTGACCCATCGCACGTCCTTGGAACCACGGGCGCCAATGGCCTGGGCGAGCGCTGCGGCATCAATGCCCTCGATTGGTGCCTCGCCGGCCGGGTAGATGTCGGTCAACAGCAGCACGTCCGCTGCGTTGAACGCGCCCAAGAACTCGTTCCACAGGTCGCGTGTGCGCGTGTAACGATGCGGCTGAAAGGCCACGATCAGACGACGGTTGTAGGCGAGCTTGGCCGCCTCCAGAGTCGCCCGAATCTCGGCGGGATGATGACCATAGTCGTCGACCACCATGACGTCGTTGGCCGTGCCCTTGATCTCGAAGCGCCGGGCGATGCCTTCGAACTCGCTAAGGGCATGTGCCGCCACCGCGAACGGCACCCCCACCTCGTCGCCTACGGCGATGGCGGCCAGGCAATTCTGGACGTTGTGACGGCCGATGAGATTGACGCGCACCTTGCCCAATATCTCGCCGCGCCGGCGCGCTACAAAGCTCGTGTGTCCGGGCCCGCACTCGATATCCGTGCCTACGTATTCCGCCTTGGCGCCCAGGCCATACGTGACGTAGCGTTTTTCGACGCGCGGCAGCATGGCCTGTACGGTCGGATGATCGAGACAGAGCACCGCGCAGCCATAGAACGGGATCTTGTTGACGAACGCGACAAAGCCGTCGACGATCTGAGTCAGGCCACCGGTCCAGTGATCGAGATGCTCGGCGTCGATATTGGTCACGACTGCAATCGTCGGCAGCAGCTTCAAGAACGAGCCGTCGCTCTCGTCGGCCTCCGCGACCAGGTACTCCCCCTCGCCCAGCCGGGCGCCGGTCTTGAAGGCCTTCAGGCGGCCGCCGATGACGACCGTCGGATCGATGCCGCCTTTGGCGAGCACGGCGGCAACCAACGACGTGGTGGTCGTCTTGCCGTGGGTGCCGGCAATGGCCACGCCGTATTTCAGGCGCATGAGCTCGGCCAGCATCTCGGCGCGACGAATGACGGGAATGCCCCGCTGACGGGCTTCGACCACTTCGGGGTTGTCCGACTTGATCGCGGTCGAGGTGACGACGACATCCGCGTCGCGCAATTGACCCTCTATATGGCCGTCGTAGATGGTCGCCCCCATGGCGGCAAGTCTTGCGGTCACGATCGTCGGATGGGCATCCGAGCCGCGCACGTCGTAACCCAGATTCAGCAGCACCTCGGCAATCCCGTTCATGCCGGTGCCGCCGATGCCGACAAAATGGAGACGTTGCGCGCGCCCTCTAAACACGCTCAACCTCCTCGGCCAACGCCTGCACGATGGCAGCCGCGGCTTCCGGCCGTCCCAGGCGACGACTGTGGCTCGCCATCTCAGCCAGGCGCTCGGGGCGGCCGGCGAGCTCGATGAGCAGGTCCGCCAACTTCTCGGCATCGACGCTGCTCTGGGGCAGGTGGACCGCAGCACCTTCGGCCGCCAAGGCCCGCGCATTGGCGCTCTGGTGATCACCGGCGGCCTGGGGAAACGGAATGAGCACGGCCGGCCTGCCGCACACCGTCAGCTCGGCGATCGTGGTTGCCCCGGCCCGCGCCACGACCAGGTCTGCGTCCGCATAGGCACTGGCCATGTCGTTGATAAAGGCTTGCACGGTGACGCCCTGGACCCCCGCGGCGCGATAGGCTGCCTGCACCGCATCCTTTTCCGCATTGCCGGTCTGATGAACGACCGTCAAAGCAAGGCCGCGCTGAGCGCACAGAGGAATGGCTTCGACCAACAGCTTGTTGACGGCCCGTGCCCCTTGCGAGCCACCCAGGACCAGAACTCGCAAGGGTCGATGTGGCGCGTATTCGCGCGAGCGCACCCGGTTCATCTCGCCTCGCACCGGATTTCCCAGCAGGCGCACTTTGCGCGCCGCAAAGCCCTTGACCGGCATGGCGGCGATTACACGGTGAGCGACCAGCCCCAGCATGCGGTTGGTGATGCCGGGGACGGCGTTTTGCTCCATCACCACGCACCGGACGCCCAGCATGCGGGCCGCCAGAACCGCGGGCCCCGCGGCATAGCCACCGACGCTGACCGCGACCTCGGGCTTGAACCGCCGCACGAGCGAGAAGGCCTGCCAAAGAGCCAGAGGCAAGCGCAAAAGGCCCACGACCAGGCCGCGCACTCCCGTGCGCCGCAACCCCGAAACCTGCAGCAACTCGAGATCGAATCCCGCCTGCGGAACTGCCCGCGTCTCGAGTCCTCGTGCCGTACCGACAAAGAGAATGCGCGAGTCCGGTTCCGTGCGGCGTATCTCCTCAGCCAGGGCGAGCCCGGGAAATAGATGGCCTCCGGTGCCTCCGCCGGCGATGAGGACATCCATCACGACGCACTCCTTGCGCGGCGCTCGCCGCAACCGATCCGCCACAAGATGCCGACAGCGGCCAGGTTGACGACCAGGTCGGAGCCACCGTAGCTCAAAAACGGCAGGGGCAGGCCCTTGGTGGGCAGCAGGCCCGTCGCCACGCACATGTTGAACGCGGCTGGCACGCCGATCAGCAATCCCAAGCCCACAGCCAGATAGGAATCGAATGTGTCTTGGGCGCGCACAGCAGCCAACATGGCGCGCCACACCAACAGCCCGAACAGAACCAGGACGAGCAGCACGCCGAGATATCCCAGCTCCTCGCCCAGGATCGCGAAAATGAAGTCCGTGTGGGCCTCGGGCAAAAAGAACAACTTGTGTTTGCCCTCGCCCAGCCCGACGCCGGCGATGCCGCCCGAGCCAATAGAGATCAGGGCTTCGGTGACTTGGTAGCCGATCGAGCTTCGATAGGCCCACGGATCGATATACCCGAGCAAGCGCTGGAGCCGGAAAGGCGTGCCGACTACCAGATGGTAAAAAACTGGGAGTGCGGCCAACCCAGCAATCAATAGCGCTCCAGGCCGCAGGCCCGCGGCAAATAGCATCCCGGCCAGCATGAGCTCGATAACCAAGCCGGTGCCGAGATCCGACTCGACCAGAATCAATCCGACAAAGACCTGGGCGAGCAGAATCGGCCCCAAAAGCGACGGTCGCCGGTCGGTGTCGCGCTCTTCGCGTTTGGCGAGCAGGGCGGAGACGGCCACCACCACCGCGATCTTCGCGAGCTCCGACGGCTGCAAACTGAAGAAGCCAAGATTGAGCCATCGGCGCTGACCTCCAGCCTGGTGACCGATGGCCGGGACCAACACCAAGAGGCAGGTCAATAGTGCGCCGAGAACCAGCCACGAAGCTCGTTGTCGCCAGAACGAGGACGAAATGTTAGCCAGCGCGACCGCCGCGACGATCCCGGCCGCACAGAACGCGAGCTGGCGCCACAGAAAATATTCGGCGTTGTGGTGGAGGTGATCGGCGTATACGGCGCTCGACGAGTATACGAGCACCAGCCCAAGGGCGACCAGCAGGGCCGCGGCAGCGATCAGATAGCGATCGCCGCCGGACGCAACGGCGACTGCGTTGTTCTTGACCGGAGTGAACGACCCGGTCGACCGCATGCTGTTGCGCATGTGGGTCAAGGGGCGTTGCCTCTCAGCACTCGCGTCAGGGCACGAAAACGCTCGCCGCGCGCTTTGTAATCGGTGAATTCGTCGAAGCTCGAGCATGCAGGGGCTAGGAGCACGACCTCGCCCTTTTGTGCGCTCTGTGTGGCCGTGGCAAACGCTTGCGCAAAACCTGCGACTCTCATCATGCCCGGGTGATCGGCAAGGGCCCCGGCGATGAGATCGCCGGCCTCACCATAGACAATCACCAGGCGCGCCTTGGCGGCCGCCTCCGCCCTGACGCGCGCGTAGCCGCCGGCCTTGTCCCGGCCGCCCAACAGCAAGACCACCGGCCTGGTCATCGCGCTCACGGCGATTGCCGCTGCATCGTCATTGGTCGCTTTGGAATCGTTGACGTAGAGAACGCCATTGACTTCGTCGACGATCTCGAGCCGGTGGGCGAGGCCCGAAAACCCCAGGTAGCCACGAATCAGGTCCTCGGGACGGGCGCCGATGTCGAGGCCGCGCACCGCGAGCAATGCGGCCGCGGCGTTTTCGCGATTGTGTCGGCCCAACAGGCGTGGATGGGCCAACGATATGGGCTCCCAATCGGCCAGCTCGCCGCAAAATACGAGTTGGTCGTTTTGGACAAATGCGCCGCTCGCTGGCACCGACGGCGAGTGCGTCGAAAACCAATAGATCTTCCCGGCGCAGTCTGGGGCCATCTTGGTGACGAGCGGGTCGTCGGCGTTGAGCACCGCCACGCCGTCTTTGCCGAGGTTGGCAATCAGACGCGCTTTGGCCGCCGCGTAGTCAGTCATGTCGTCATAGCGGTCGAGGTGGTCCGGCGTCACGTTGAGCATCACGCCGACATCTGCGACGAAGCGATACGCAGTCTCGAGCTGATAGCTCGACAATTCCAGAACGGCGACATCGCGTCTGTCGTGGCGGTCGAGCCAACCCAGCACCGGATCCCCGAGGTTGGCGCCCACGAAAGCCGACTTGCCCGCCGCTTTGACCAGCTCGCCGGATAGAGCCGTGGCGGTGCTCTTGCCGTTGGTGCCCGTAATCGCCAGCACTCTGGCCGGCAAGGTTCCGGCGAGCTCGAGCTCGCCCACGACCGGGGTCTCGCGGTCGGCCGCGGCGCGCACAGCGATTTGACGGGGATCGGCACCGGGAGAAATCGCCAAGGTCTCGACGTCGGCAAAGGTGGACGCGCTCATGTCTCCCAGACGCAGCTCGACGCCCATTTGGATGAGCTCCGGGTCGTTGAGATTGCTGCGCCGGTCGGCCGCGACCACGTGTGCGCCTCGATGCACCAGATACATCGCCATGGCCCGGCCGGAGGTGCCCAGGCCCAGCACACCGATGCGCCGGCCACGTGGGTTGGCGCGAATCGCGTCGAAGTGCGCCAGCACTTCTTTTGTCATCCTCAATGCACTCATCGCAGTTTGAGAGTCACCAGACCCACCAGGGCCAAAATAATGGAAAGGATCCAAGCACGGACGATGATCTTGGGCTCGGCCCAGCCTTTGAGCTCGAAGTGATGATGAACCGGGGCCATGCGAAAAATGCGTTTGCCGGTGAGCTTAAAACTGGCGACCTGCGTCACAACGCTGAAGGCTTCGACCATGAAGACGCCGTTGATGATGCCCGACAGAATCTCGTTCTTGGTCAAGACCGCCATCGTCCCCAGCGCACCACCCAGGGCGAGCGAGCCGACGTCCCCCATGAAGACCGAGGCCGGAAAAGTGTTGAACCAGAGAAAGCCGGTGCCCGCGCCCGCGATGGCCGCGCAGACCACGGCCAACTCGGCCGTGCCTTCGACGTACGGGACATTGAGATAGTGTGCCAGGTTGAAATCGACGATCGTGCCCGAGACGTGAAACGTCAACACCAAGCTGGCGATGTAGGCCAACACCAGAAACGTGCTGGCACTGACGATGGTCGGTCCGATTGCCAGCCCGTCCAAGCCATCGGTGAGGTTGACGGCGTGGGACGTGAACATGACGACGAGAAACGCAAACGGCAGATAGAGCCAACCAATATCGGGATTGAATACCCGTACCGCCACGAACGGGATCGACAATCGCGTATCAAACAGGACCGGCGTGCCGGGCAGAAGTCCTGCGTGGCCCGCGACGAGCACCGCGGCAACGACGCCCAGCACCACGACTTGCCAGGCCAGCTTGTACCGGCCTTTGAGGCCCTTGGAGTTGTGCAGGGAGATCTTGCGATAATCGTCGATGAAACCAATCGCCCCGAAGCCAATCAGGACCACGACGATCGCCCAGAGGTACCAGTTGTGCAGATCGGCCCACAGGCCGACGGCAATCAGCACGGCAATCAGGATGAACAAGCCCCCCATCGTCGGGGTGCCCTGCTTTTGCTGGTGCCGTTCAGGTGTGTCTTCACGCACGTTGGCAGAGCCGAGCTGTGAATGCCGCAACCAGGCGATAAAACGCGGAAACAGCCAAAGGGTGAGCACCATCGCCGTCAGGGCCGCGGCCGGTATGCGAAACGACGGATAGCGAAAGACACGCAGAGGTCCAACGACATCGCGAAGCTCGGTAAAGAGCCAGTAAAACATCAAGCTTTCACTTTCATCAGGAGCTCGACAACTCGTTCCATGTGCATGCCACGCGAACCCTTGACCAGAACCCAGTCGCCCGGGCGCAGGCCGCCGTCGAGATCCGCGAGCAATGCCTCGATCGTGTCGTAGCCGTGCGCGCTAGCCCCGGCGTTGCTCGCTCCGTCGGCCATGGCCTGGGCGAATGCGCCCAGGGTCAACACCCAGCCGATTCCGGACGTAGCGGCCGCGCGGCCGACCTCACGGTGCAAGTCTTCGGATTCGTCGCCCAACTCGAGCATGTCGCCCAACACGGCGATCCTGCGTCCGGACGCCAACTCGGCCAAGGTCACAAAGGCGGCACGCATCGAATAGGGGTTCGCATTGTAGGTATCGTCGACCAGGTGCAGCTCGCGTGCGGCGGCGACGACGCGCATCCGACCACCGGGAACCTTCACCGCGAGAAGGCCAGCTTCGATGTCTGCAAGGCTCGTGCCGATGGCGATCGCGGCGGCCGTAGCGGCGGCCGTATTCATCGCGTTGTGCGGCCCCGGCAGCACCGAGTGAATTTCCATCGGGGTGCCCTGAACGATGAGTCGAATGCGGCTGCCCGACTCGGTGGCTGCGTAGCCGTCGATCCGGACGTCGCAGCCCGGCGAGCGACCGAAGGTGAGCTTGGCTTGGTGGCTGATGAGGGGCACGCAAATGCCGCCGATGATCGGGTCGTCGGCGTTGATGATGGCCGTCCCCCGCGCCGGTAGGTTCGCAAAAAGCTCCCCTTTGGCCCGGGCGACGTCTTCAATGGTGCCGACGCCTTCCAGATGCGCGGGCCCAACGTTGGTGATGACGCCGACGGTCGGCTGTGCGATCAGAGTCAGCTCGGCGATCTCGCCCGGCGCGCTCATGCCCATCTCGATGACGGCGACCTGTGCATCTGTGGGCCATGCCAGGATCGTCAGCGGCACGCCGAGCAGATTGTTGAGATTTCCCGTCGTCTTGTGCACGATGCGATCCGACAGGGCAGCGGCGATCAGCTCTTTGGTCGTGGTCTTGCCGTTCGAGCCGGTCACGGCCACGACGGGCTCCTGCAGGCTGCCCCGCGCCTGCCGAGCCATCATTGCCAGGGCGGCACGGGTATCGGAGACAACCAGACGCGGCACCTTCAGATCGGTAAACTCCGCCGCAACACGCGCTTCGATCATCACGGCCAGCGCGCCTTTGGCCACGGCCTGCCGTACGAACTGATGGCCGTCGAAGTTGTCCCCTGTCAGGGCCACAAACAAGCAGGCGGGCGGCAGAGACCGGGTGTCGGTCCCCACCGCCTCGATGTGGGCCGGGAGCTCCCCGCCGCTCGGACGAACTTCGGCGGCTCGCGCAAGCGCACCGAAGTCCCAGCGTCCGAGACGACTGCCAGATCGTTCAGCCATGCTTTCTCCGTGTTCCCCTGGAGGAAGATCTCTCGGCCAGCGCGGCGCGCGCCACGACGCGGTCGTCGAAAGGCAAAGTCGTGTCACCGACAATCTGATACGTTTCGTGGCCTTTGCCGGCGATGAGCACTGTATCGCCCGGCTTGGCCGCATGGATCGCGAGCTCAATCGCCTTGTGACGATCGAGCTCCATCACGTAGCTCCCGCGGCGTGCGGCGCGGCTCACGTGCGCCCCGTGCGCTTTGAGGCCCTGCTCGATGGCAGAGGCAATCTCTTCGGGCGCCTCGCTGCGCGGATTGTCGTTGGTGACGATGGTCCAGTCGGCGCCGGCGGCTGCAACCTCGCCCATTTTCGCGCGCTTGCCTTTGTCGCGATCTCCGCCGCAGCCGATCACACAAAACAGACGCCCGCGCGTCATCTCGCGCGTGGTCAAAAGGGCCTTCTCGAGCGCATCCGGTTTGTGCGCATAGTCGACCAGCACTTGCGGCTCGCCGGTCATACTCACGAGCTCGAGTCTGCCGGGCACGGCCCGCAGGGCAGCGACTCCAGCGGCGATCCGGTCTGGTGACAGACCGAGCGCCAGAGTCGCACCCACGGCGGCCAGGATATTCTCGACGTTGAACCGACCGACCAGAGCTGAAGACAAGGCCAGCTCGCCCACCGGTGTGCGCAGGCGCATGTGGGTACCACCGGCTGCCAGCTGCAGCTGACTCACCGAAATCGAGGCCTGGCTATCATTTTGGGAAAAGCTCAGCGCACCCGGTGCGACCAGCGTGCGCACCCGTGGATCGTCCCAGTTGAGCACTCTGACACCATGAGGCTTCAAGCGCTCGGTGAACAAACGCGTCTTCGCAGCAAAATATTGATCGAGTGTGGCGTGATAGTCGAGGTGATCCTGAGTCAAATTGGTAAAGACGCCGACGTCGAACGAAACACCCGCCACTCTCTGCATACTCAGAGCGTGGGAGCTGACCTCCATCGCCACAGAGTCGACACCCGCCTCCAGCATGGCCCGCAGGAGGCCCAGCAGGTCGATCGCGTCGGGCGTGGTCAAGCCGGTGACGGCGACGGTGTCGCGATACCGGGTGCCCAGGGTGCCGATCATGCCCGGAGTCCGGCCGCTTGCGCGCAGAATCGATTCGATCAAGTGCACAGTCGTGGTCTTGCCGCTGGTGCCTGTGACACCCACCATGGCCAGGTGCTGTGCCGGATCAGAAAAGAAGACCTGGCCGGCCTGCGCCAGCGCCGCGCGGGCATCGGCCGCGACAACACAGGCAACGGAGGTGCCGTCGACCGCGTGCTCACTCAGGATCGCGGCGGCACCGCGTTCGACTGCCTGAGGGATAAACTGGTGGCCGTCCATCTTGCTGCCGGCCCAGGCCGCGAACAGCGTGCCCGGCACGACCTTGCGGCTATCGTAAGCCAGGTGCGTGATCTCGACGTCGGCCCCCGTGACGCGGACGCGTTGGCCCGCAAATAGCGCAGAGAGCTTCATGGCACGTTGCCCTGTGCCAGCTGAAGACGCAACACGCGCGCCTCGCTCGTTGGCGTATTGGGGGCCGGGTCCTGTTTGGTCACGCGTCCCGTGCCCGAGACCTCGAGCTGCAACTGCGCGTCGATGCCGGCAAATCGCGTCACGGCTTCGCGTGCGGTCAGCCCCATAAAGGAAGGCACGGCACCCGGTGAAACGACGACGGGCTCAATCGCCTGCAGCTCGGCTGCCTCGTCGGAAAGGATAGCAGAAGGTGCCGGGCCCGGCTTGATATCCGAGTTGATCGTCGGCGTCACGCCCAGGGCTTGCATGGCCGCGGCGGCGATTTCGGCAAAGATCGGTGCCGCCACGTTGGCCCCCGAGTGCATGACCTGCGGCTCGTCGACCACGACAATGATCACCGCGCGCGGCTCATTGGCGGGCAGAAATCCCGCGAAATCGGCGACAAAGCGGTCGGCGCTGTATCCGCCTGCCACCAGGTCGGCTTTTTGCGCCGTACCGGTTTTGCCTGCGACGGGGTACCCGGGCACCTGCGCACGCAATCCCGTGCCGCCCTCCTGAACGACCTGCTCCATCATCGCTACGACACTCTTGACGGTCGCGGCGCTGAAGATGCGCCGGCTGGGACTGGCGGACGGCTGACTGGTGCGGCCGTCGGGGTAGACGATGCTCTTGACCAGGTGAGGCTCCCGATACAGTCCGCCGGCAGCCAGCGTGCCGTACGCGGCAGCAAGCTGCAGAGCAGTCACGGCAAAACCATGCCCGAAGGCTGCGTTTGCCGTCGAGACTGTCGACCAGGTGGCGACATCGTGCAACACGCCCGGATTCTCTCCGGGAAACACGAGGCCGGACCTCCGGCCGAATCCCAACGCGGCCAGCGTGTCGTGCAGGCGGGTAGCACCCAACTGTTCTCCGACCTTGGCTGCACCGATGTTGGACGAGTACTTGATGATGCCGGTCAGGTCGAGCCAACCGTTGGGATGCGGATCATGAATCACGCGGCCGCCGACGGTATAAGACCCATTTTCGCAGAAGATCGTCGTGCGCGGATTGACGATGCCATCGTTGAGCGCCGCCGCAATGACAAGGGGCTTGCCCGACGAGCCTGGCTCGAACATATCGGTCACGGCTCGGTTGCGCCATTGCGACGCCTCGGCTTCTTCCAGCGCGTTGGGGTTGAAGGCAGGCTCAACCGCCAGAGTCAGAATTGCAGCCGTCTGGGCATCCAGAACTACGGCCATGGCGCTCGCCGCGCGATAGGTGTGCACTGCCGTGGCCAGCGTCGCTTGCGCCGCGTGCTGCAGTTGGAGATCCAGGGTCAAATACAAGTCGGCGCCCCGCGAGCCCCCCCCCGGGTCGGTCTCGAGCACGTCGCGGCCGTGGCCATCTTTGACGGTCTCGACTACCTGCGGCGAGCCGGCGAGGACTTCGTCGAAAACCTTTTCCACGCCCTCGAGGCCCTGGCCGTCGACGCCGGTAAAGCCCACAGCGTGTGCCCCCACCTCACGATTGGGGTAGAAGCGCTTGGGCTCCTTGGTGATGCCGATACCGTGTATCCCGAGCCTGAGCACCTGATCCGCGATGTCTGGCGTCACCTGGCGCCTGAGCCACACGAAGAGCCGCTCGGTGGCCAGGCGCCGATACAACGTGTCGATCGGCAGATCGAGCACGGCCGCGAGCTGACGCGCGGCGCGGCGCGGATCGGTGATCGAGGTTGGGTTGGCGTAAATAGACGGCACGTCGATCGAAATAGCCAGCGGTCGACCCTGGCGATCGAAGATGTTGCCGCGCCGGGCCGGGATACGAATGTCATTGAGGTATTCTTCGGTCGCCAGCTTTTTCAGCTCGGCATGGCGTCGTACCTGCAAAACGAAGGCTCGCACCGCCACGCCGGCAAAAGCGGCTACGACCAAAAGCGACAAGAGCCGCACGCGCAGGTCAAAAGAGCGCCGATCACTGCTGTCCATGCACGCTCCGTTTGACCTTGGGGACTGCGGCGCCTTCTTTGAGAATCTGCTGCGAGGTCGAAGGCTGAAGGCCGAGCTTTGCGGCCCATTGCAACAGGTGCTCCGGCGATCGCTCGGCAGCGCGCTCAATCTCCAGCTGCCGAACCAGGTCCTGCAACCGCCCCCGCTCTCTTTCCTCGACGGAGAGCTGATAGCCCAGGCGCACCGCATCCTGACGCACCCAAACCCGGAAGATCCCGGCGGTGACCGGCATGGCAAGAGCCAGGCCATACACAAATAGCCAGCGGCGCGTCGTCATGAGGGTCTCGGTAGGCGAGTCGCGGCGCGCAGCTTGGCGCTGGCGGCGCGGGTATTTGTTGCCAGCTCAGCGGAGGTGGGCCGCAACGGTCTGGGCGTCAGGATTTTGAGTGTGGAATGATGGGAACAGCGGCACTGTGGCAGCTCGGGCGGACAGATGCAGTCTCTGGCCTGCATGCGAAACTCCGTCTTGACAGCGCGGTCTTCCAGAGAATGGTAGCTAAGGACGATGGCCACTGCGCCGTCCGAGAGTAACTCCGGCAGCTGGACGAGCAGCGACGAAAGCTCGTCCAGCTCGCGATTGACTTTGATGCGCAGCGCTTGAAAAGTGCGTGTAGCCGGATCGAGACCGTCCTTGCTCTTGGGCACGACACCGCGTACGACCTGCGCTAGAGCCGCGGTGGTCGTGGGCCTTGCCCGGACGATTTGCTGGGCCACGCGGCGCGCACGCTTTTCTTCGCCCCATTCGGCAATGATGCGCGCGAGCTCGCGTTCATCTACGGTGGCGATCAGCTCGGCTGCGCTTTCGCCCGTGGTCGGATCCATGCGCATATCGAGCGCGGCGTCGAAACGAAACGAAAAACCGCGCCCCGGCATTTCGAGCTGGTGAGACGAGACCCCCAGATCGGCGAGTATGACGTCAGCAGCAGCCCAACCGCGCGCATTCATAGCGGCACGCGCGGCGCTGAAATCCGCATGGGTCACGTGGGCACGATTGCCGAAACCCGAAAGAGCCGCGGTTGCCGCCGTCACGGCTTCCGGATCGCGATCGAGGCCCAGAAGCTCGGCATCGGGGTGTGCAGTCAGCAGGGCGCGCGCGTGGCCGGCGCCGCCGACGGTGCAGTCAACGATGCGGCGGACTCCGACCTGTCCCGCAAAGCTGAGAACTTCGCTCAGCATGACCGGCTGATGAACGAACTCCACGTCCTTTTCCCCACACGGGGCCGCCACGATCATAGCCCCAGCTCTCCGAGTGCGCGGGCAATGGCCTGGCGGTCAGTGCTCTCCAGCGCAACTTGTGCATTCCAGAGCTCTCTCGCCCACAATTCGATCTTCTCGACCATGCCTGCCCAGACGACGTCGCGTTTGAGGGCGGCATATTCGCGCAGCATCGGTGGGACCAGGAGCCGGCCGTGACCGTCGATCTCACATTCGGTCGCGCCTGCCACATAAATGCGCTTGAGCTGAACCACGGCGGGATCGAACTGGGGCAGCGCCTTCAGGCGTGCCTCAAATGCATCCCAGCCTGCCGGTGTGTATGCGACCAGGCACCGATCGATGCCGGTCGTCAGGATCATGTGCTTGACGGTTTTGGTGCCGGGCTCGCCCTGGTCTACCAGGGCCTCGCGGAATCGCGCCGGAAAGCTCGTTCGCCCTTTGGCATCGATTGTGTGCTCATAGAGACCGCGAAACATCACACGCCCCGACACTCAATTTGATCCAATCGGATCAACATCGATCCGATTCGTACCACTTCTTTCCACTTCTTCCCACCGCGACATTGACTCCTTTTCGAACACCAAGTCAAGACATAAGGGTGGATTCCCCAGCAATAACTTGAACATAGAGGATCTTTTGTCGCACAATGTGGGATAATACCCTACATATATATTTTACAATACATTACATGCTAATACATATGTTTATCTAGAATATTCATTCCATTGCTACGTAACTATCCGCAGAAATTAAGAAAAGTCAGATCCATAAATTTTCCAATGGAAGTTCGCCGCCTCAGCGAACGATGTGCCTTCGCACGGAACGTGGGAACCTGCTGCTTCAATGCAAAGGGAAAAGAACGAGATGGAGGACCCATCGAGGCGACGGATCAGCCCGCATCACACTCACCCGGCGCCGGCCCGTTCCGGTTGGGCAAACAACTGCCAAATCGCATCGACCAGCTCCTGGCGGCGCCAGCCACGAAAATCGGGCCGGCCGGATAGCTCTTCGGCGTTCTGCGGCGGATTTTTGGCGAGATCCTCGAGCGCGGCGTTGCTGACCAGGACTTCCGGGTCGATGCCGAGCTCTTCGGCACGCCGGGTCCGTACGTCACGCAGCGCTTCGTACAGCTCTTTGGCGTCGGGATCGAGCATGCGACCATGGCGCCTGCGGCGGTTGACGCCGGCCGGTGGGGATGCGGTGACGGGCCGCGCTTCTCGCAGAGCCCGCAGGATCTGTCTGCCGAATCGGTCCACACCGACCCGGCGCAAGCCCGGCCGTGGCGTAAGAGGCCTGTCCAACGGAGGCGGGTCGTAGGCGATGTCGAGGATCACTTGATTGCCGAACACCTTGAAGGCCGGCCGGTCGAGTCGAGCCGCGATTTCATTTCGAGCGAGGTACAAGGCGCGTGCACGCCCCAGGACCGCAGGGGACATCGAGCGCACGCCCGCCAGCCGCCAAAAACCGTCTTCGCTGGCGAGCGGGGTGCGGCTCTGGATGCGGCCTGCCAACTCGGGCAGGCGTGCAAACTCCTCCTGGGCCCACTGCCACCGGCCGCGCAGCTGCAGCTCCGCAGTGAGCTGGAGAGCCAGATCGGGAAGGAAATGCGTGTCGTACCGCGCATAGAATAGCTGCGCGGGCGTCAACGGCCTGCGCGCCCAATCCGAGCGCTGCAAACTCTTGTCCGCAGCAATGCCAAAGCGCCGCAACAGTACCGCCCCCAGGCCAAACTCCCGCTCGCCCAGCAGGCGGCTGGCGATCACCGTGTCGAACAGGCCGTTAAAGTCGAAGCCAAAATCGCGGCGCAGGCACAACAGATCGTACACGGCGTCGTGAAAAACTTTGATCCGTTGCGGATCCGCAAACACCGGCCCCAGCGCCGACAAATCACGCACCGCCAACGGATCGATGACGACATCCTGGCCCAGGGCGGTCATCTGCACCAGACAGACTTTTTCTTTGTAGCTATGAAACGAATCACTCTCGGTGTCGACGGCGATCATCGGCGCCGTACCAAGTACCTGAGCCCAAGAGCCCAGAGCCTCCTGCGTGTCGATATATAAAGGTGGGGGAAGGTTACTGGCGTCCGCGTGCACGATGAACTCGGGTGTGTCGACGACTCGTCATGTCGTCACGTTCTTCTCGCGTTTATATTACACTACAATCCGGCGCCGATCTATAGTGCCGAGCATGGCAACACGCTCCGACCAGATGCGCCGCAGGCGCGTCGCTCAGGCCTTTGCGGACCTGATGACCGCCCTGGGGAAAACCCCCACCGGTGCACTCGCCTCGACGCCGTTGCGCGCCGCGATTCTGTGGACCGAGCACCTGGTGCCTTCAGCCAAGCCGAACCTGTCGCGGCTCTTTCGCTCCAGCCCCCGCGCACGCCACCACGGCCCGGTCATTCTGCGCGAGTTGGGCGTACACCTGGTCTGTCCCCATCATTTGACCATTGCCTTCGGCCAGGCCTGCATCGCCTACTGTCCCGGCAAGAGCCTGGCCGGCTTCGGTGCCATCGCGCGATTGGTCGAGCAGGCCACGGGCGGCTTCGTTCTCCAGGAGGAGGCCGCCCGGCTGGTTGCCGAGGCGCTGGTTGCGCATCTGGGCGCCACGGCCGCCGTCGTTCTGATCGAGGCGAAACATCCCTGCCACAACGTGACTCATCCGCGCTCCCACAAGGCCGTCGCCGAAACCTGGGCCCAGGCCGGCGATCGGCGCGAGGCCATCCAGTTGCGAACACTCGTGCTCAGGGGCGCTGGTGTGCGCCCGAAAAGGGGGCTTTAGATGACAGTGACACGACCCGAGGTGGTCATCAACATGGCCGCCAGCGTCGATGGCAAGATCACTTCGGCCACGCGCGAGACTCCTTCCATGACCTCGGCCTACGACCGCAAGCTCATGGACGAGCTGCGCGCGGACGCGGATGCCATTGTCATCGGCGCGGGCACCTTGCGCGCCGACGATCCGCCGCTCGGTGTATGCGCCCCGGAGCTGCGTGACCGACGCCAAAAGGCAGGCAAATCAGCCGAGCTGTGGACCGTCGTCGTGAGCCGATCGCTGGACATCGACCCCGACAGCCGCTTTTTTCGCGAGGGCACCGTCGAGCGGCGCATCGTAGCGACGGTGCGCACCGCCGCCGCCGAGAAAGTTGCACGCCTGCGTTCCAGGGCGACGATCGTGCAGTTGGGCGACGGGGACATCGACGTTGTTGCCCTGGTCGAGCTGCTGGCGCAAAAAGGCGTTGCGCGGCTCCTGGTCGAGGGTGGCGGTGAGCTCAACTGGGCCTTTGTCCGAGCTGGTCTGGTGGACGAGATCTATCTCACGATCGCGCCGGCCCTATTGGGCGGCCGGCAGGCGCCGACCCTGCTCGAAGGCGACGGGTTTGCCATGAACGACCGGCGGCGGCTGCGCTTGGTTGACGTACATCGCGAAGATAACGAGCTTTACTGTCACTATGCTGTGTTGCGCTGACAGGCGGGTCGGCAAGAGCTTCTCGACGACAAACGCACGCAGGCGATGATGCAG
>Ga0182027_10002756_pt1 | contig 28169 bp, 21 predicted proteins | sample 712E1DmetaG_FD_121300 | JGI IMG/M metagenome (GOLD analysis project Ga0182027, IMG submission 121300) | Permafrost microbial communities from Stordalen Mire, Sweden - 712E1D metaG (Illumina Assembly) | ecosystem: Environmental > Terrestrial > Soil > Wetlands > Permafrost | place: Sweden...
AAAAGGATTATTTCGGGGTTGTCCAGTAATACCAAGTCTTTCAGTGGATTATATCATTCCCTTCGCGGTTCATTCTTTAATCATTCTTTGAAGCCTGTGGCCTTAAGCCATGTTTTCAAAATTAATAAGGATGAGTATTGATGGGAGCAAAATAATAGTGTATAGTAGGAACGATAATTTCCGTCTTCGGCCCTCGCGAAGATCTGGGATTAGGCTGCTAACCTGATGGAAATAGGATCTATTAACATTTTGTAATCTTGATGATAGGTGGTAGGCGTGAATAACCTGGACAAATTAAATAAAATAAAACGGCAGGCGTACCACTTGCTGGTAAGAGAGCCTCTTGCTCGAATCTCACCCGCCGAGCCTGTGTATGTGTTCCATCATATTCCGAAATGTGGTGGAACGAGTATGGAAAGGGTTCTTGCCCGCTGGTTTGTATTTGTTCCTGATTATCGCAACGGACCCTCGTCAGGTATCCCGGACAGGCTGGATCTTCACAAACTGCGTTCCGGCCACTGTCTTGTTGGTCTATATGACAGTGAGGGCTATTATCTTCATCAAAGATATCCCGAGATTCTGACCTCTGACAGGTTTCGGCTGATCACTCTGGTCAGGGATCCATTGCAGGTGCGCTTGTCCCTTTATTATTATGGGAAAAAGCGTAAGGCTGGCCTTTATAACAGATTGAATAAGCTTGAAGATCATGTTTTCTCGGGAGACAATTATTTGGCGGGCAGATTCCCGGCAACACTTGAAAACTATAAAGAGGTGATTGACCGATATTTCTTCGTTGGGATTCTTGAGCAGGCTCAGGCCAGCCTGGACATATTGGCGCATATGATCGGAAAGCCTCCCCGGAACTTTCCATGGGAAAATGCATCTAGAAGTAGAGTTGGTCCCGCGTCGGATGAATTGTCCGATGAGTTGGTTGCGAAATTTCGGGAGCAAAATTCCCTTGATTATCTGGTCTATGACTACTGTGTTCAGAAATTTAGAGAAAAGCTTGCCCTGTTGGATGCTGTGGGAAAACCCGAATCAGCTGCCTCTGAGATTGGAGCTCCCTGATAAAGCGACCTTTATTTAACCCTCGTTATTCTGAAATATCCCAGGGAAGATCGGATAGCTTGTGTGTAAATGCTCGCATCAAATCATAAGCTTGGAATTGTAAAGCTGATTGTTTCGATGAAGTTCGATGACCAGCGTGCTTTGCAGGTCATATCTTTTTGGCTGTCTAATCCTAAATAAAAGGATTATTTCGGGGTTGTCCAGTAATACCAAGTCTTTCAGTGGATTATATCATTCCGTTCGCGGTTCATTCTAAAACCCATTCATTGAACCTGTAACTATAAGCCATGTTTTCAAAATGGATACACGATGAGTATTGATGGGAGCAAAAAAATAGTGTATAGTAGGAACGATAATTTCTGTCTTCGGCCCTCGCGAATATCTGGGATTAGGCCGCTAACCTGATGGAAATAGGATCTATTAACATTTTGCAATCTTGATGATAGGCGGTACCGTGAAACACTTTGACAAATTAAATAAAATGAGATGGCAGGCTATCCAGTCGTTTAAAGCTCGAATCTCGCCCGCCGAACCTGTGTACGTGTTCCATCATATTCCGAAATGTGGTGGAACGAGTATGGAAAAGGTTCTTGCCCGCTGGTTTGTATTTGTTCCTGATTATCGCACCGGATGGTCCTCGGGCATCCCGGACAGGCTGAATCTTCGCAAACTGCGTTCCGGCCACTGTCTTGTTGGTCTATATGACAGTGAGGGCTATTATCTTCATCAAAGATATCCTGAGATGCTGACGCCCGGTAGGTTTCGGCTGATCACTCTGGTCAGGGATCCATTGCAGGTGCGTTTATCCCTTTATCGTTACGAGAAAAAGCTTAAGGTTGGCCTCTATAACAAAGTGAATAAGCTTGAAGATCATGTTTTCTCAGGCGGCAATTATTTGGCGGACAGATTCCCGGCAACACTTGAAAACTATAAAGAGGTGATTGACCGATATTTCTTCGTAGGGATTCTTGAGCAGGCTCAGGCTAGCTTGGATATATTGGCCCATATGATCGGGAAGCCTCCCCAGAAATTTCCGTGGGAAAACGCTACTAGGCAAAGTAATGGTCCCGCGTCGGATGAATTGTCCGATGAGTTGGTTGCGAAATTTCGGGAGCAAAATTCCCTTGATTATCTGGTCTATGATTACTGCGTTCAGAAATTTAGTGAAAAGCTTGCCATGCTGGATTCTGTCGAAAATCACAAATCTACCTCTCGTGCCTCTGCCACTGAGGCTGGCGTTCTCTGATTCAAAGCGGCTTTTTTCCAACCGCATCCGATCTACCATCTGCCGTTATCCTGAAATATTGCCGGGAAGCTCGGGACATCTTGCGTGGTTACGTTCGGATCAAATTACAAACCTGGAATTGTAAGGCTAATTGTTTCCATGAATTTCGATGACCAGTGTGCTGCATGGAAAATATTTTTGGGTTTGATTGCCCCAAAAGAGGGCAACTATTTCCGGGGGCTCCAATAGCACGGGATCAACCTCGTTTAATTCGTTGAAATTCTTTATCTCGAAGGTTTCAGGGGCCACCCCGCGCGTCTTGAAATAATCTGTCAGGAACGTCTTCCATTGCGGGAATCTCCTCGGCGCCAGGTCTATCATGTGAATCATGGCGCCGTTGGGTTTGAGCAATTCCAGCATATGATCAAAGACGACCCCCATCACGGTAATCGGGATATGCTCCAAAGTGGATACGGAATAGATAAGATCAAAAGAGCCCTGCTCTAATCCGTATTTTTCTGTGCCTCCCAATCGCCCGAATACATAGTGCACCGTTGGGTTCTTCTCAGGCAACGTTTCACGGAAATTGGGATCGTACCAGCTTTGGGTTTTTTCTTCGTTCGACTCTATGCCGAAGTCGTCAATTAACCAGGCCTCGACCCCGAATTGTTCACTGAGCACCCTCGGCAGTGCACTTCCCCCGCCGCCGACATCCAGGATCTTTAATGGATCTCCTGCTTGTAAATGCATTTTCTGAACAAGTTCCATAACGGTTGAATAACCGTATCCCTTTAAACCCCATTTTTGCCTTTCAACCAATTCCGCGTCGGTGCCATAATTCTCTGCATCGAGATGATGAAAATTATAGACCTGGCGCCTGTTGAAATCCAATAACTGATTCGCTTTTGCCCAGCCGAATGAAGTGACTTTGAAATTTCCTTGAGAAAGATCGAATTTATTGTTGGACCTGCGGCTGGATGCCGGGCTGGGAGCACGGCGCTTGATATCGAAGCCGAAAAAATTGAAGATTCGTTGAATGGAATGCTTTATTGCTTTCATGATCTATTCCTTGGATGAGGGGATGGCATCAAACTTGATGCCGGGATATCCAGAATGGGCTGGCAGGTGTTGAATTTTTTTATTTGTTTTTCTTGTTGGGAAAATAGTTCGACCACACATGCTGTAAATCCGTGTGCATGATTCTCCGGAAGAGATCCACAAAAGATTGCAGTATGGCTTTAATCGCACCTCTAAACGAAAAGTACTCGAGTCTTATCCACTGGCCTTTTTGGTTGTCCAGATAAATAATTCTTGTCCGCGTACCAAACCAATTTTTTTTTGGGTCAATACGTTTGAGTATGGATGTCAACGGAAGCAGGATGATGCCGGGTATGGGCAGGGGCCGGCGAAGTTTTCCCAATACCATGAGCACCTCTTTGATATATCCGGTAATATTGGATGTCTTCTGCTGGTTGTGAAAACGGAACATGGCCAGCGGCATGGGCGTCATGACGAGGTCTTCGTGTTGCCAGAAGCGTGTCCATAGCTCGAAGTCACCGGCGTAGTAAAGGTCGTTGGCAAGATGAGCGCCCGCTTCATTCCAAAGTTCTCGTCGCCAAAAGGTTGCTTCTTGTTGGATGACCAGCGGCCGCCTTATAAAATCCTGGGAGAAAAAAGCTCGGCGGTTATATGGGTCTACCCGGGTAATATCGAACAGGCTGCTGTTGGAACCCAGGATGGATAATGAAGAGGTGGAGATCCATCGTAGATCGGGAAAAGTGGTGAGTATCTCCGCCGCCGTGTGCAGGGTCCATGGGAAATAAAGATCGTCTGAATTCAGCCAAGCCATGATTTCCCCGCTGGAATGTTCAAAACCCTTTTGAACGGCTGCGTACTGCCCTCCATCGGGTTCACTTTTCCAGTAAGCGATCCAGGGTTCGTATTTGCGGATGATCTCCAGGCTTCCGTCGGTGCTGCCGCCGTCCATGATGATATATTCCAAATTCGGGTAGCCTTGCAGCAGGATGGAACGGATTGTGGCTTCAAGATATTCAGCCTGATTAAAGGATGGCGTGACGATGCTGATTTTCGGCCAGGCAGCGCCATCGGGACGGGTGGCAGGCAATTGCTCGCCTTCAGCCGTCCATGGCCAGCCGGTACATCCCGCGCAGGGAGGCGGGAGTTTTGAAAGAGTCGGACAATGCATATTAATCAATACCTGCCATATAAATAATGATTTCGAATCTCAGTCTAAAAATAATCTAAATATGAAAATTCCGGCATATTCTTTCGAATAAATACCAAATCCATTTGCCAAAGCGCGTCGTCGTAAGGCCTCCATGCAGGATTAACCAGGCTAACGCAACGAAATCCCAACCCGCCAAGATAATCACACATTTCATAAAACAGAAGACATTCCGGGCTGATTTTGAAATTATAACATTCCATGATAATTGCATCGGTTTCGCTGAGGGTTTGGGAAGCACCTTTTAGAATTGGCACTTCAAATCCATGGGTGTCAGTCTTGAGCAAGTATGGGCCGGGTAAATTCCTGCTTTTTATCTCAATGTCAATACTGGTGACTGGGACAACGATATTATTTACTTGATAGGGTGTGAAGGAAGCTTGTCCACCTAGGGGATCAGTTGCATCGAAGTAGATTTGGCCTTCTCTATCACCGGCAGCTGCCAATGTATATTGGGTATTGTTATGTGTAGTGATAAACTGCCTTAATGCTGTCTCATAGATAGGCTGAGCTTCTACTAGTAAGTAATTGCATAATGGATAATACTGCATTGCAACTGCCGACCAGCTCCCATTGGATGCCCCTATATCAATGATTGTGCTTATTGGGTGTCTTTTTGACAATAAAGCAAGGGCATCGTTCATGCTTTTGTTTATTTTTTTTGGATGCAACACAGTAGGCCTGATTTTTTCGATTCGATAGCCCGAACGGCTAAGCAAATTTTTTATTATTTTCTTCATTCTCGCTTCCTTTTCCATTCTTCGGTTTTGTTGATTCAGACCTTAATGGTAGGGTGATACCTGGATCGATCAAGATTGATTCCATGTACAATTCGTTATTCCACCGCGCATAATGATATATTCCAAATTTGGGTAGTCCTGCGGTGGGATGGAATGGATCGTGGCTTCGAGATATCCAGCCTTATTAAAGGATCTCGTCAAGATACTGGCTTTCGGCCAGAGAGCGGGCCATCGGCACGGGTGGCGGGCAATTTGCTCGCCTTCAACCGTCCACGGCCAGCCTGTTCGTTCGGTGAGAGCAAGGGGAAGTTCGGAGTTGGATAGCAAGTTTTTATTTCCAGTTCGCGCGAATGGCTTCAAAGTCATCCAGCATTGCAAACACCGCGCGGACATAATCCCGATTGGTGAATTTTCCGGCACGTGCCAAACCTTTCACGATCAAGTCGCTCCGCAGAGTGGGATCATCGTGAATTCTCTTGACTGCCGAGGCGATCTCATCCGGGCTGGATGGATTTGCTCCCAGTACGGCGTCGCCGAACTGTTCCTCCGAACCGTGTACGTTGGAAGCAATGACCGGGCATCCGCAGGCAAAGGCTTCCAGCGGTGGGAGGTTCTCAGGCCCGAAATAGGATACGTAAGCCAGGGCAAATGCGCCTGCATAAAGGGCAATTAAATCTTCGCGGGGAACAAAACCCAGAATATGGGTGCTCTCCTCCAAATGAAGTTCTTCGATAACCGATCGGACGTGCTCAAGGTTACCTTGGTCCGAGCCGGTCAGCACAAGATCGAGATCGATTTTATATTTTTCGTGCAAAATATTGAGCGCCCTGAGAAGATTGACATGATTCTTATGTGCCCAGAATTGGGCGGGATAAAACAAATACTGCTTGGATAGGTCGTACTTCCTCCGTACTAACGTGATGTCATCCTCTGATGGAACCGACTCGATGCGCGGGGTGGGATGTGGCAATCGGCGAAAATGTTCTGGCGGGATTTGATAAAAAAGTTCCAGCTCATTTTGACCGGCTTGGTTTGGAACAATGATTTGGGTTGCACGCCGCAGAAAATTGGCGTAATGGGTTTCACGGTAGTCCCAGCCCCCTGGCCCTTTATGGCTGACTTCGGGGAACCAGGGTTGCAGGCGGTGCTGGATATCCCACATGGTGGCGATATAGGGTACTTCCACCGGCCAGTAAATAGTGGTGACAAACCACATAAGTTGTATTCCGTCATGCTCTGCCGCTGTTTGCAGGGGAGCTTGAGGCGTGATCACTAGATTCTCCCAGCCCATTTTTTTAGCGATCTCTGATAAGAACATTCGCCTCGGCGGAATCTTTTTGGGAAATTTTAGCCGTTGCGCTCTTATATTTTTTGCCGAGGGCAAGGGCTCTTTGGATCGACTTGAACTTCCGATAAAATAGAGGCTGAATTCGTGGTGGGATTCTGTGGAAAGTTCCAGCAATGCCTGCAGGATTTCCTGTTCAAAGGTGTATCCTCCTCCAGAGATCGGCTTAACGCTCGGAAAGAAAACACCGACCTTCATTTTGATTTTCCTTCCTTGCGCGCCATGGCCACAATGTGCCATGTTTCTGCGTTGATCTGCTCGTTTTTCTGGAAGCCCGGGAACCATTTCAAGGGATGTAAATTGGCTTGCTGTAAAAAAAAGTTCATTTCTTGTACCAGAAAAAAGCGGTTCACTTGCGTCTCGCGTAGGGTTTGATGGGTTCCATCCGCGTTCAGTTCATGAATGGTGTATGCGACATGGCATAGCTGCTCACGGTAATCCACGCGCGTTTCCGAAATGCGTTCGATCTCGCTGCTGGGAGTTTGGAAGCGGCGGACGCGCACTGGGTCATAGCTCCGGAGCATTGCACCGGCATGCCAGAATTCAAAGAGAAAGATTCCGCCATCGGCAAGATGACGATGGACCCCGTTAAGCACTTGGAGAATATTCTCGTTTGTGGCCACATAGCCCAGCGAATCGAACAGGCAGATGATCGCATCAAAGGGACGTTCGGGCACATCCAATGTGCGCATATCCTGCTGGCGAAAATCAACGCGTGAGTTCTTCTTTTGCGCCTTTTCTTTTGCCCGCCCGAGCATATCGGGCGAATAGTCTATGGCGATGATCTCATAACCGTATGGTTCCAGCAAAAGGGAATGTGTGCCTGTGCCGCAGGCTAATTCCAGCATTTTTTTAGCCTTGGGATTAAAGGTTTGAATACATTGATGAACGAAAGCCGCCTCTTTTGCATAAGGTTTATCTTCGTAAAACAGGTCATAAAGTTCCGCGTGGCGGCCGATATAGGAGCTTTGAGGCGGATCGGACATGTTAACCTTCATGCAGTTCGTGGATCGTATCGGCGATGGTACGGATGTGGTCTTCGCTTAGCGTGTGAGTGGATGGCAGGTACAGGCCGGTGGCCCATAAATGGTCCGCAATGGGGAGCGGATCCGCGCGGAAGCCGGGGATTCCCTGTAGGCATGGCTGTTGATTCATGGGACAGAAGAAAGTACGGGTTTCAATGCCCGCCTCCGCAAGTTTTGCGGTCAATTGGTCGCGCGATAGGCCAAACTCTGGCGCGACCGTGATGGCGTACATCCAATAAACGTTGCGCGCCCAATTCAGTTCTGCGGGAAGCTGTAAACCGGGAACATCATTTAAATAGCGGTTATAGGTATGTGCCACGCGGCGCTTTTCTTCGATGATGCGCTCGATTTTGTTTAACTGTGCCACGCCCATGGCGGCCTGATAGCCTGTCATTCGGAAGTTGTAGCCGAGCACCTCATGGCGGAAGCGCGGGGTGGTGAAACCGAGGTTGCGCAATAAGCGCAGGCGTTCGGCCAATTTCTCATTATTGGTGACGACCATGCCTCCTTCACCGGTGGTGATGATTTTATTGGCATAAAAACTGAAACAAGCCATATCGCCAAAACTGCCCACTTTGCGGCCGCGCACGGTTGCACCGTGCGCCTCGGCGGCATCTTCGATGACGATCAAATGATGCTTGTGCGCAATTTCCATCAAACGATCCATATCCACTGGATGTCCGTACAGGTGCACCGGGATGATGGCGCGCGTTTTGGGCCCGATCAGGCCTTCCACCAGGTCAAGGTTCAAATTCCAGGTGATGTTTTCCGAATCGACCGGCACCGGTACGGCGTTGCTGTGTGCCAGGCATAAAGCCGTGGCAATGTTGGTGCATGCGCTGACCAGCACTTCATCCCCCGGCTGGATGCTGGCCGCATCCACGGCCAACTGCAAGGCCGTCGTTCCGCTCGTTGTCGCGATCCCGTATTTACATCCGCAATATTCGGCGAAGCGCGTCTCGAATTCGTTCAGCGCTTCTCCAAAATTTCCGGAGATTTCCCCGCGTTTAAGAGCGGCGACCACCGCATCAATTTCATCCTGCTCGACCACGGGTTCAAAAACGGGAATTTTCATTTTGGGAACTCCACATTTACTTTGTCATACTCGCTTCCAAGAAAAGGCCCTTGTTTCACGCTGATGCACTGCATAGCCTCGATCACCCGGATGGAATGCACACCGTGGATCAGCACAATGGCGTCTCCGGCCTTGAGGATGACCTCACGGAACAACTTGCCTTCATCGGTATAGAGTTGAACGGCCACCACGCCTTTCTGCACGACAAACATTTGTTGCAGGTCGTTGATCTCGCGTGGAAATGGACGATGGTAATGAGGCGGCTCGACAAAACCCGTTTGATGCGCCAACAATCCGAATTGGAATGATGACTCAGCTGGGGAGAAAAAGGTGGTTTTCTCCACCACGGTGTCTGCCCGGATGATTTCGGCGTAGCGCTTGCCATTGTATTCGATGGTATCTATCATAATGGTTAAATTCGATTCAGGTGAAATAGGTCCTTGATGAATGCTGTCTGGTTATTCTCTACGTCAATAACCTGCATGTCTTTAATGGCTTCGATTCGTTGGCGGCCGCGCAGATAGGTGAACTCGCCTTCCGGATTGCGCGACTCTCGGAATTTGGATTCCGCATAGCCTTGTGCGGCTGTCTTGACAGGAATTTTACCAATCTTATCCTTGCGTACAAAGTGGGCATTGTTTCCAGCCGAATTGCTTCCTACAAAATCATAGCCTTTTTTCTCTGCCAGTAGACAGAGGGCTTTGAGCGATGCGCCCCAAAACAAATTGGAAAAATGCGCCTTCGTACGATGAAAGGTCGGATCGTAGGGGATGGTGATGGCGTACTCCGCTCCGAAGACGCTGTTGTATTCGACGGTCACGATCACGGGCTCCACCACGTGAATGGCCTCCCAGACCCAATAGTCATTGCCGTCAATATCTATGCTGAGCAGGCCGATATCGCCGCTGAAACCTGCCGCTTCAAAGAGCGTATTGATGTTATCGCGGTCAACGAATTGGGCGACGGCTCGCAGGTCGTGACGCCAGTAATAGGGCTGGCGTTTGACCACCTCGATGTTCGTAGGATCGCCGTCAATGATCAGGCCGCTCCAGTTATTGTTTAAGAGCAGGAAGCGCGTGTTGGACTCGGTGTAGTCTTGAACGCCAAACTCGATAAATTGCTCAACGGAAGGCAGGGTCTGTCCAATCAGGTATTGCAGGATGCCATCATCGCCAAACTGCGAGAAGACTTGAAATTCAGCTTCCTGAATATTTTCATAAATACCATGAGAGCAAATCTGATTGGCAAGCATTCTCCCCATCAACAGGCGCTCATGAAGATCGTCTTCCGCAATTCTTCGCCCGGTTTGAACCTTCATGGAAAACGGACTGCGCTGTGCTGGAACACGGTTTGTTAAGTCTCTAAGTCGTTTTTTCATGAATATCCTTATTCCAACTAAATTTTGTCAACAGGCCTGCTTTTGCCCGAAATCCACCTCATCAAATTGAACGGGAAATTTCTCTTAATTGTTGGACGTGTTCCACATTCTCTTTGCCAAAGTTTTGGACATTCAGGGTTTTCCAGGGCGGGAGGCCAGGTTTGCGGGATGGATGGAACTTCTCCAAGATCACTCAATGCCCATTTGTATTGACCGCTGGCATTCGTACCATATTCATCGAATCCGGCATGATCCACCATGCTGTGTGGGGGTCGCAGGCACAACCCGCTGTTAAAAATGTGCAGGTAGGAAAACCGTACTGCCCAAATATTCCTTTCCTTCTCGATCTTTGCCATTTTCATCAAATCAGCACCGTATCGGTATACATCAATATCTCTCTCGATGCAAGAGTTTACCAGAGAGATCGCATCTTGTTCCATGCCCTTCCATGCCCTTGCCCAGCTTCCCCAGCTCCACGACTCCGCGCGGCCATCAAAATAGGGCTGGTTAGTGACAGTGGATGGCGTCACGCGTGGGTGTGTCCAGCCGGTAACGCTCATTACCCTTGGATCATCTTTGTAATGTTCCAGCGCAGCACAAAGGTAATGATATGTTCCTGGTACGCAGATCAAGTCATCTTCGAACACGATCATCATCTCGTGTTTTTCTAGGATCTCGCTTACACCGGTCAGGATGGATGTGCCTAGACCTAGGTTTTTTTCTCTTTCAACAATGTGGATCTCACACCAATCCACCTGATGCAAAATCTGGCGCACTTCGCGCACGCGCGGCTCTACATCGGAGGTCTTGGCTCCATCGGCAAAGACGTACATCAGCGGAACGTTATTTTCGCGCAAACACGCGAGTGTGCGCTTCAAGTGTTCAGGACGGGCATAAGCAAAGAGAACAACGGGAATCTTTTGGGACATAATCAGTCTTTTGATCAAGTACTCTGAATTTTGCGAGCCCAAATTTCAAGAACCAGCGCTTTGAACGAAAGTGGAGCTACCGCGGAGGCCGGAAACTCGCCGCGAGAAAGCTGGCGCGCCGCCTGCGGAGTTAGAATACCCGATTCGACAAGCATTCCATCCACCAGCAGCATGCCGTAATGCTCAAATATTTTATTATGCCATTCCCGCACAGGCGGAGCAAAGCCGCGTTTAGGCTGGGAAAGAATTTCCGGAGGCAACAGATCAGCTACAGCTTGCTTTAGCCAGTGCTTGATCGGTAAAAGGTGATCGGGGTGGGCGCGCCTCAAACCAATGACGGTTTCCACTAAGCGATAATCCATAAAGGGCAGACGCAGTTCCACCGAGTTGGACATACTGAGTCGGTCGCCTTGGGCAATACCATTCTCAAGCAAATAGGTCTCGGTTATCAACTTTGTGAGTGTTACCGGAATATCCGGCCAAGGGTGCTGGAAACAGTATAATTTTTCGGGGAGGGCATGATCAAGCTTGAATTTGAATTCTTCCTGGTAACAATCTTCTGCCCCGGCTTTTGCCAGTATGAAGTCGGGAACTGTTTCCATGAATATCATCTGTTCAGAGGAGGTATACAGATCACGAAAATACTCTTCCTGCACGCTCATTCCAAAGCCCTCTAGAATCCAATGCGCAAGCGCTCGAGGGCGATAAGTGTGGGGAGGAGAGAATCTTAGGTAATTTAATATATCCGCCTTCCCGTTGAGCAATGCTTGTTTGCGAATGGTTTGAAGGGCAGCCTGACGAACATCCTCATACCAAAATAACTCATCGCCTCCCTGACCCTGTAACAGGACGGGTACACCCATATCCCGGGCTTTGCGCGAAACAGCATAATAACCAAAGCCGGAAATATCCGCAATTGGGTCGTCACGATTAATAACCAATTGCGGAAAGAAATCCACCATCTCCTCGGTGGAAAGTTCCACTTCATGAAAATCAATTTTCAGTTTTGCCGCCAGTGACTTGGCGATTTTGCGTTCATCGTTTTCCGGGTAGCCCGGATAGCCAATTGAGAAGGCTTGCAAAATGCCCGGATATTTATTGGCGGTCAACGCCGCGATGGCGCTCGAATCCACGCCGCCGCTCAACGCGACTCCGACTGGCACATCCGAACGGATCACCAGCTCGCTGACCGTTTCCAGTTCGCGTCGAATGGTACTGACGGGATCGTCTTCCAGCGGAGGGATATCTTCCATCCGCCAATAAGTTCTTTCGGTAACCTGCCAAGGTTCCACATGAACAACTAACATACCTCCGGAGGGTAATTTCCGTACACCTCGGATGGGGGTACGCGGCTCAGGCACATATTGATAATGAAAATATAGGTTAACTGCATCCGGGTCAAACTCAAACGGGATGACCGCACACTGTAATATGGATTTCATCTCTGAACTAAAGATGATGCGTTCTGTTTCCTCATATAAGTAGAGCGGCTTTTCTCCCAGCCGGTCACGCGCCAAAACCAGCAGTTGACGTTTTTCATCCCAGAGCGCAAAAGCGAACATGCCGCGCAAGTGATTTACAAAATCCAACCCGTATTCTTCATAGAGGTGTGGAATAGTTTCAATATCGCCATTGGTGGAGAAGCGATGACCCTTTTGGGTTAGCTCATCCCTTAATTCGATGTAATTATATATTTCACCATTCGCCATAATGGCTATGGAGTGGTCTTCGTTGTACAGTGGCTGCCAACCGCTGTTCAGGTCTATGATGCTTAATCGGCGCATCGCCATTGCCATATGCGGGACCGTGTAAAAGCCTTCCCCATCTGGGCCACGGTGAACAAGACTGGAGTTCATCTGTTTAACAACTTCCAGATCCACTTCAGATTGCCGGGAGATTAAACCACAAATTCCACACATTTTGATTACCTTTTGTGGCGGGTTGATTCTCGGGACATGGTTAATGACATTGAGTCACTGTACAACAGCATGGATTTAATGATCGTCACGAGGACATTAGGTTTCGTTTCGACAGGTATAAACCTATAACAAAATGAAGCCTCTCGTAAATCAATGTAACGAAAAAGAATATCTTGCAAAATATTTCCCCAGCGGTCATCTGGCATGAGATCGATAACTGACCCAGCCAGACTGGATGGAATCAACATATTAGATCCGTGTACTCCAATCACTATATGACTTTCGGCATACAGCTTACACCACTTTCTTTCCTGCGCCTCCGATATTTGATCGGTGCGCAAATCAATAACCCACTCCGGCAACTTTTCCTTCCTTCCTAAACCTGCCACCACAAATTCGAGACCGGGGATCTCAACTTTCAGCTGCTCAGCCAGTTCACTGATCAATTCAGTCTGCCGGCGAAGCGGATTACATCGCGGAAAAGAAAATCGTTTCATGGGTAGGGACCACACGCGGTCCTCACGCCAGATGTAGGTTACTCTTGGGTTGTTGATCCCCTTATCCCAATCTGAAATTGCAAATGGCTGAATACCCACAAAACGGCTGATATCGTAATCTTGCGGGTGAGGATGAGAATAAGCAACGCTAGCAAAAACCTCCTGATAACCCACCACCAGATCCTTTATCTTTTGTGCCAGCCAGTCATTCCATTGATAGCCTGTTCTCAACGGCCATTCGACCTCCCAAATTGCAGTCACGCCCAGCGGAACCATCCATTTAAGAAAACTGGGAACCATGACGATCAAATCCATGTCCGGGCAATGGTCAAGATAATATTGGGCGTTGAGGAGTTTTAGAACGCAATGACCGTACAAAACATCCAGGCAATTGAGGAGAACGAGCTTGCTTTGGGGGCGAGCCGGCCTGCCTTGGTGTAATGTAAAACCTATTTCTAGATTCGAACGATTCCTGTAACCTTTTTCCAGCCAATTCGAAAACCATTTTATGTGATTTGGATCGATTACCTGGCCGGTTTCCTTTTCAATTAACATGGGAGAGTAGAGCGCCTGTCCAATGGGAAGATCGGCATAATATACTCTATGACAGTTGGAACATTCCACAACAGCCAATACGCGCATTCCCGGAATAGTCCAGCCGGTAACAGCCATGTTGACGTGACAATAAGGGCATGAAAACTTTGTCTCGGGGTTTGGGTGTAATTGGATCATCTATTAAACACTTTGTCAGCTGTTCGATTTAATATAATTCTTGCCCCTTTTCTCATCAATTTCACGCCATCCATGATACTCTCCTCGGTTTTTACTGGTTTGGTTTTTATAATAACAGGGGTCGAAGTATCGGTTTTGTTCCAGTCCTCTGTGGTCAACTTTTGAAGAAAGTTGGAAACAATATCTTTCCCATATTGCGGGGTGACGATAATTACATCATTGTAAATGGCGACATAATATTGATGAGGACCTTTATTTAGTAAATCAATGATTTGAGCAATGGATGGCCAATACGCAAGGTCGTTGGGCAATGGCGGGGGAGCGGTAAACAATCTGGCATCATCAATCAATATGAACTGAGGAACAGATGCCTTGTTGAGTTCGTTAAGCTCATCCAAGAGCGGACACTGATCTGTTTCGCCGTAGGAATTGCCTCCGCACCAGTGGCTATCAAGCCAAAATATCGCCGGATCGTTAAGCGTACTGGTTATGCTGCTAAGAAACAATCTTGAATCCCCATAAGCAAAATTCACTTTTTGAGAATCGCCATATTTTTCATAGACTTGCTGGAAAAGCTCTCTTGAATTTTCCACAGTAAGAACAGAATCAAAACGATCTGCGGCCCAAATTGCCGTATTGCCCAAATAAGTTCCGGTTTCCACGAATTTTTTAATCCTAAAATTCTCCTTGAGAAAGAGCACGATATTGATTGGTGGACCCATTTGAAAAATGCCCATATTTTTCCTCGAAATCCTATTGCTTGGGAATGCAATTTTTGAAATGAAAACAACCTACAGTGAAACCTGGCTCTCGCGCTTCCAAAAATTTTTTACCACAGATGTATCTTGCTTGAATCAGTTGCATTGGCGATAATAATTGTAAAAAATAGCTTTCTGAAAATACCCGATGTGCATTAAAGTGCGTTCGACTTTCATCATCTACGGGGACAGAGATATAAAGGTTTCCTCCTGGTGCCATCACGCGCTTCAATTCTTCTATTGCCTTTTCTGAGCCTTGTGGATCCAATGGATCACCATATCTGCCTAGTCCAATGTGTTCAATAACACATAAACTCGATACGGATGAAAGCGTATTGTCGGGATAGGGGAGTTCCAAAATGCTGCCTTTATGAAAGAGGACGGTTTCGAGCGGCAGTGCCGGCGGTCGGATATCCACCATGGTTAACGGCACCACTTTCGATAGTAAGGCAACAAATTTGTGATGAGAGCCTATGTCAACATGCGACGCCGGTTTTTGCTTGACAATCCGTTCAAACGCCCAGGCATCCTGATAATAATATATTGGCTCAATGGGAGTGATCCCTGTATCATCCCCCAAACATGGGTATAAATCATTAAGATCAGGCTGTTGCTCCGGGGATGCCAATGCTTTATATTCCCAATAAGTGCGCCAAAACCTCCTCCAATGATGGATTTCCTTCCTCCATGATCGGATAGCTGGCTTAATCTTTGATTTGCGGAGGAAATAATGCACCATCCATGTAAATTCACTGCTTTCATTGGGCGTCTTTTTCATTGGCGCGGCCTCGCAATATGCATGGAGAATTGTGCCATGGATGTTCGTTTGTCTTCAGGAAATGAGGGATCACCTCTGACAATATTCTCAATAACATATCCCATCGAATTCAAATAATCCTTTATTTGCCTGGGTTGATTGCCCATATCAAACGTGGTTTGGCCAAACTCAAAACTGCACCTTCGGATTTTTTTGCCTTTTAACATTTCGCGGGCTCCCAGCAGGACCTGATATTCAGCCCCCTCAACATCAACCTTCAACAAATCTACCATTCCGATTTGGTGTTGTCTACAGTAATTATCTATGGTAATGGAATCCACATTCTCAAGGCCGATGGGGAGGACATCTATTCCATATTTTTTCAACGGACGGTCCGCCAAGGAATTCCATCCTGAGTATTCCTCTTCATAAACATGGATCTTCAGCGTTCCATCCACATCTGCAACTGCCTTATGATTAAGAACTATGTTTTGGCGATGGACAAGTGAGACAATCTGTTCGAGACGATGAAATGTAGCAGCCGATGCTTCAAACGAGTGCACTTTGCCGCTTGGCCCCACTAGCCCGGAAAAAAGGAGGGACAATTCACCAATGTTCGCTCCAACGTCAAAAACGGTCATCCCTTCTTGCAAATACTGAAGGTAAAAGCTGTATTCCGCCTTTTCCACTTGCATGGGCGATGCGTAATTGCCGCTGGAATATTTGGCGTATAGATTGCGGATTCTCTTTAACATGGGCATTCCTGTTATAACGGCAATGATCTAATTCGAAGAGTCGGCCTTTAAATGCCAGCTTGCATCCAAGAGGAAATTGCCATGTGTGGCGGGAGGAAGTTCGCCTGAGCCGTAAAAATCCCCTTCGATTACCGTCAACTGTATGGCGTTGTTTAGTCCGTCTAAATACGAGTTGTCTTTAATAATTGAGTATGTCAGATAATAGGTGGATGGAGGCAGCGGAAGACGCGGAATGTGAATAATGAATGAGCCTTTTCTGGGCAGCACTCCAAAATCCTGTCTTGTCAGGCGGTTATGGTGAAGGAACAACGGAACATCCAATTGTGATTTTACGACAATGCTAAAGATTGCCCTATCAATGGGTGTTGAACCATTCACCTCAAAGTGAAAACAAATATCAATAGCTTGTCCCGATTGAATTGCGTTCAACAAGTTTCCTTTTTGATCTCTAATGTTGATTTCTGTGACTCGTACACTCTGCGAACCCATACGGTCATCCCTGTCTTTTAAAGAAACCTTTTGATCTGAGAAACTGGACAGATAATTGCGAACCGCATCATCTTGCGTACCAATAAATTCGATGGACCCTTTGTTAAGGACAATTCCTCGTTTACACAGATTTTCAATCGCCGCCATGTTGTGGCTGACAAATAACACGGTTCTTCCTTCGTGCGCCACATCTCCCATCTTCCCTAGGCATTTCTTCTGAAACTCGGCGTCACCGACCGCCAGCACTTCATCCACGATCAAAATTTCCGACTCCAGGTGCGCCGCCACGGCAAACGCCAGGCGCACGTACATGCCGCTGGAATAACGCTTCACGGGCGTATCGATGAATTTTTCAACGCCTGAAAAATCAACGATCTCTGCGAATTTGCGTTTCGTTTCCTCCCTGTTCATACCTAGGATGGCTCCATTTAGAAAGATATTCTCACGGCCGGTCAGTTCAGGGTGGAAGCCGGTGCCTACCTCCAGCAGGCTGGCGATGCGCCCCTTCACCTTTACCTCTCCCGAGGTGGGCGCGGTCACTTGCGATAGGATCTTGAGCAGGGTGCTCTTGCCCGCTCCATTTCGCCCGATGATTCCCAATGTGTCGCCCTGCTGGACTTCCATACTCACGTCGTTCAGCGCCCAGAGGGTTTCTCCCTCGCGGTTGCCATCATCGGTCTCGCCGATCTTTAAATAGGGATCCGGCAAGCCGCGTTGCTTGGCCCACCACCGCTGAAGGTCGCCGCGAAAGGTGCCTGTGCCGATCACGCCCAATTGATAACTTTTGGAAAGATTTTCTACAGAGATGACGATATCCGGCATATTACACGGTGTCCATGAAAGTGGTTTCGACGCGTTTGAAGATAAGAATGCCAAGCAGCATCACGATAAATGTGAAGACTGTACTGTAGATCAAATACAAAGGTGGTAACGTGCTCTTTCCGAGAAAGGCCAGGCGGAAGATCTCTATGACAGGGGTCATTGGGTTGGCCAGGATCGCATATCGCCATATACCCTTGACTGTGGAGAGAGGGTAAATCACGGGCGTTGCATACATCAATAACTGAACGCCGAAACCCATTAATTGTTGCAGGTCGCGGTATTTGGTGGTCAGCGAGGAAACGATGATTCCCATCCCCAATCCTTGCCCGGCCATGATGACGATCAAAAGTGGTAACGACAGGATCCATAGGGTGGGACGGATGTTCGGGTTGGCTATCATAAAATAGATCAGAAAAGCCAGGAACACGGTAAAGCGGATGGCGGTTGAAATCAGGTTGGAAAAAACGTTTGCGACCGGGATGCTCAAGCGCGGGAAGTAGACTTTTCCGAAGATGGATGCGTTGCTGGTGAAGGTATTGGATGTGCTCATCAGGCAGCCTGAGAAAAAGCTCCATACGGTGGTTCCCGCCAGGTAGAACAGGAACGGCGGCAGGCCATCGGTGGAAAGGTGCGCAATGTTGCCGAAGATGACGGTAAATACAACGGTGGTTGCAACTGGCTGGATGACATACCAAAGAGGCCCCAGGATGGTCTGTTTATACTGGGACACAAAATCGCGCCAGACCAACATCCAGATTAGGTCGCGGTAGCGCCATAGCTCACCCAGGCGCAAATCCCACCAACTGCGCCGTGGGCGGATGATCAAATCCCATTCGTTTTTAGGCGATAATGCCCTTTCGGAATTCATATTGCTTCTTTGTGAAATCAAGTTGCATACGCAAGGGGCCGGAAAGGTTGATGTTCCGGCGCTGAATATTGCCTGCCAAAAGATTAAAGTCAGGAGACGGGGGAGTAGTATAACCGGTTTTTTGGGAAACCAGCAAGTTTTGACTCACTGCCTGAATTTATGATCAGGATGGATGCTGAACCATGCTGTTTTTTGTTTTTATCAGCTTGGTTCAGCACCCTGTGCAGGTTTTCCATCCCAAACGGGGAGTTTCTTACTTCAACTGTGCCTTGATCTTCCCGGCAGTCTCTTTATAGCCGGCCAGTTTCTCTCGTTCTTTTCCGACCACCGGTGCGGGCGCTTTATTCGCAAAATCGCTTGCCAGGAGTTTTTCAAGCCGCTCGATCTGTGTTTCCGTATCCTTCAATTCTTTCTCGAGCCTTGCCTTCTCATTGGCGAGGTCAACCATGCCGGCCAGCGGGATGTACACCTCAACGGCGCTGATCACCAGGGCTGTGCTGTCCTTCGGCTTGCTGGAAAGCGACTCTTGAATCGCAAATTGGGATTCGTCCAGCCCCGCCAGCGCTGCAATGATTTGTTTCTGCGATTGTAACAACGGGGTCTTCTCACCTGCGGCAAAAATGGCCGCGATGCGTTTGGCAGGCGGGACCGATTTTTCTGCCCGCAGGTTGCGTATCGAACGCACGATTTCCTGTATCAGTGCAAAATCGTTTAGGATGGCTGTTTCACGTTCTTCCGGCTCACTTGCTTCAGGCCAGCGCGCCACGATCAAAGCCTCCGGCCAATCCGAGGCGAGGTCTGCGAACGGTGATTCGAGAATGGCCGTGCGCAGGCATCCCCATAGCTCTTCCGTGATGAAAGGTGTAAAGGGATGCAGCAGGCGCAGCGATATATCCAGGATCTGCGTCAGTCGTTCGATGGTTGAATATCGCGTGTTGTCATTCTTCATCTGCTCTTTTGCGACTTCCACGTACCAATCCGCAAAATCGGACCAGAAGAAATCGTAGATTTGCCGTCCTGCTTCGCCGTATTGGAAGGTTTGGAAGAGTCGCTCCACATCGCGCACCAGTTGTCCTGCCTTTGCCCAAATCCACTGATCGGCAAGGGTTTGTTGACTCCCCTCGCCCGCTTTGGGAGAGGGGCTGGGGGTGAGGGTATCGCCCGCTGATATGACAGACCTTTCGGCGTTCCACTGATCGGCAAGGGTTTGTCGACTCCCCTCGCCCGCTTTGGGAGAGGGGCCGGGGGCAAGGGTTTGTTGACTCCCCTCGCCCGCTTTGGGAGAGGGGCCGGGGGCAAGGGTTTGTCGACTCCCCTCGCCCGCTTTGGGAGAGGGGCCGGGGGCAAGGGTTTGTTGACTCCCCTCGCCCGCTTTGGGAGAGGGGCCGGGGGTGAGGGTATCAATCGTCGAAATCACGAATCTTCCCGCATTCCAAATCTTATTGGCGAAGTTTCGGTTTGCCTCCACCTTCTTTACCGATAGATTCATATCGTTGCCGGGGGTGGCGCCTACCAGCAGCGTAAAGCGCAGTGCATCTGTGCCGAGTTCGTCCATGACGTTGAGCGGGTCAATCACATTGCCGTATGTTTTCGACATCTTGCGGCCATGTTCGTCGCGGAACAATCCGTGCAGGTACACGGTGTGGAAGGGTGTTTGTCCTGTGAATTCCAACCCATCCATGATCATGCGCGCCACCCAGAAGAACAAAATATCATACCCCGTCTCCATGTATGAGGTGGGATAGAAATATTTGTAATCGGGTGTTTCGTCCGGCCAGCCCAGTGTGGAGAACGGCCACAGTCCCGAAGAGAACCATGTATCCAGCACATCCGGGTCCTGTGTAAGTTTGGCTGAACCGCACGTGCCGCACTTCGTCGGGTCCTGGCGGCCGGTGGTCATGTGTCCGTCGGGGCAATACCAGACCGGGATGCGGTGTCCCCACCAAAGCTGGCGGCTGATGCACCAGTCCTTGATGTTCTCCAGCCAGTTGTAATAGACCTTTTCGAATCGCTCCGGCACGATTTTGATTCTTCCGTCCTTCACGGCTTCGAGCGCGGCTTTGGCCAGCGGCTCGATCTTGACGAACCATTGGGTCGAGATCATCGGCTCGATGATTTCGCCGCCGCGCTGTGAACGCGGGATGGTCGTCATGTATTTTTCTTCCTTGATCACCAGCCCGGCCTTCTTCATATCCGACCACAGCTTCTCGCGGCATTCGAAGCGATCCAGTCCCTGGTACGAACCGCCGTTCTCGTTGATCTTTGCCGCCTCGTCCAATATGGATATGACCGGCAGGTTGTGCCGTTGCGCGATGGCATAATCGTTCGGGTCATGCCCCGGCGTGATCTTTAATGCTCCCGTGCCGAACTCGCGCGCTACATAATCATCGGCGATCACGGGAATTTCGCGTCCCATCATCGGCACAATGACGCTCCTGCCGATGTATTTTTTGTAACGCTCATCTTCCGGGTGGACGGCTACCGCCGTGTCGCCCAGGATCGTCTCGGGGCGGATGGTCGCCACGGGGATGTATTCATCCTCTGAGACCCTAAGGGTCTCGAAGACCCTTAGGGTCTGATGTGTCTGGGGTACCAATTTATATTTGAAATAATACAGTTTGGCTTCCTCTTCGCTGTACTCCACTTCCAGGTCCGAGACGGCCGTCTTTAGTCCCGGCGACCAGTTGATCAGGCGCGGCCCGCGGTAGATCAGCCCTTTTTCATACAGGCGCACAAAGGCTTCCCGTACCGCCCGCGAAAGCCCCTCGTCGAGGGTGAAACGCTCGCGCTCCCAGTCGCAGGATGCGCCCAATCGCCGGATCTGGTGGGTGATCATGCTTCCGTATTTCTTCTTCCAGTCCCACGTGCGCTTGATGAATTCTTCGCGGCCCAATTCTTCGCGCGTCACTTCCTCGGTTCTGAGCAGATGGCGTTCCACCATTAATTGCGTGGCAATGCCGGCGTGGTCGGAACCCGGCACCCACAGGGTTGGGATGCCTTTCATGCGGTGATAACGGACCATCAGGTCTTCCACGCTGACGAACATGGCGTGGCCCAGGTGCAGTTCGCCGGTCACATTGGGCGGCGGGATCGAGATGACGAAGGGTTTGACGTTCGGGTCGAAACCCTTTTTATTTGGGTCGTTCCACGGCTTGAAGTAGCCGCCTTTTTCCCACATCTCGTAGATGCGCGGCTCGGTGGCTTTGAAATCATAGGCTTTGGGTAGTTCGTGTTTCATTCGGTCTCCTTGGGTATTGGGGTCATCCTGCCGCCAACACCCTGCGTTCTTTCAGAGTCGCCCGCTCCGATTCCAGGAGGGGCAGAGTATTCCTCGCCAGTATTCGATGGTCGAATATCGAATTATCTAATATCGAGTATCTAATATCGAGTATCAAATATCGGCTCTTAAACCAAAAACGCCTCGTCCAGGATGAGGACGAAGGCGTTTGCTTCGCGGTACCACCTCAATTCATTCTTTTACCTTAGTGACCTTTGTGTCCTTCGTGTTTAAAAGAATGCTCTCTGTAGCTGACCATTATCAGCTTATGCTGTAACGGGCTTTCCCGTGACGTTCTACTTTGTTAGCCATCAATTTTGGGCTGACAGCTGAACGCTGAAAGCTGATTGCTAACATTTCTTCGTCATTTGCTCCAGACGACTTCGGCGCCGTTTCCCTGCGGATGCTTTCACCGTTCGCATCCTTCTCTATCAGGTCATGGACGCTTACTACTTCTGAATGGCTGGGATTATACGCGCCAACGCGGGGAGAGTCAAGAAGTGCGAATGCGTCGCACCTAACGGGTTGGCTCATTCTGCTAAACGGAGAATCTCACCGGTTTGAGAATCCCGTTTAACATGGTGCGACGCACTACTTCTCGACCAGTTCGAGCAGTTGCGGCAGCGTGACCCCTTCCCCCTTCCCCCTTTTCCCTTTCCCTTTTTACTTGTTCTTCAGCCTCCCCAACAAACCTCGAATTGCAGACGCGATTTCATCGGGCAAACCATCGAGATTTGGCTCGCGCTCGCCGACCAGCACGCGCAACAACACATTGCCTAACTTGCTATTGAGTTCATCGCCGGAGCGCCCCATTTGCTGGAAGGCCGTGAACAACTGCCCGCCCAGTTCTTTATCACCTCCCGCCGCGCGCTCGACAAGTTCAAGTAGTTGCGGAAGTGTCACTCCCTGTTGTTGCTGTTGCGCTTGACCGCTAACCGTGGGCGGCTGAACTTTGGCGGCAGATGATTCTTGATTATCATTCAACGCCTGCAAAACATGGTGAATAATAAGTGCTTGAGTTCTCGCTAAACCCTCTGTCAGCAATTCAACATTTCGTTCTCCTGCAATCAAACACTGAAAAGCCTGCGCACCTTTTATCCATTCATCTGCGCCTTGCATTTTTAGATACTCACCTTCCAAATATGCCTTTGCTTTTTCATCGCCATTCGCCGCTTGGATAATTGCCGCAATCAAAGGCTCAAATTGTTTGATTTGCGTATCACTCCCTGCAAACGAAGCAAAGGACTCCTGCTCCTTGCGCCGCCACTCGCGGGCTTCATCCATTTTCCCGCGCTTCTCAGCGATTTGGGCGAGGATATTGTAGGTTTTCCACGGCTCAGATGAAAGATCAAGCTTTTCCTTAATGGCCAGCGCCCGGCGGGCGTAGCTCTCGGCCTCGTCCAGCCGGTTTTGAGCAAGGTAGAGGTTTGCAAGGTTGCTATAAACATTTGCTCCTTGATCTGGTAATAATTTGGCATGTTCCAATGTTCGCAAATACCAACGCTCCGCCTCCTGCGGACGCCCCGTGCTATTTGCAAGGTTGGCAAGTTGGTTGCAAGTTTGTGCTGCGCCTTCAGGATGACCAAGATTTTCTTCAATTGCCAGGCTTTCCTTGTAACACCGCTCGGCTTCCTCCCAGTCGCGGGCTTCCTCTGCCACTATGCCCAACTGGTGCCAGGCAACGGCTTCCATCTGGTCTTCGCCCATGCGCTGAAACAGACTCAAGGCCTCAAGGTGGCGTTTGCGGGCTTCGTTCAGGTCGCCTTGTTGCATTGCCAGCGTGCCGAGTTGACCGAGGTCAACACCTTGGCCGCGCTCATCGCCAAGTTCGCGGTCAACTTGAAGCGCGGATTCGTATTCTTTGCGTGCATTGTCATATTGCCCCATATCCCTAAATACATCTGCCAAATCGGTATGATACGCTCCGATTTGTTTCTTGGTATTCTCTGTCTGTTCCAGCTTCTCCGCCAGCACAAGCGCCCGGCGGTAGGAATCGGCTGCCTGTGAAGGGTATCCCCGCGCACCCAGGCAACGACCGATATAGCCAAGTACAAGCGTCTGGTCGTAGCGCGTGTCATACTCCGCGTCCCCCTCCAGCCGTGCCAACAATGCGCGGAAAACCTTCTCCGCCTCGCCCGCGTGTCCCTGTTGCCGCAGCCTCTCCCCGCGCCCTTTTTCCATCAGGTACTCGCGCTGGGTGATCTTCCCACTGCTCACTGAAGACTGATCACTGATTACTTTCTCCACTAAAGCCGCGATCTCATCCCTCTCCCGCCAGCGGCCAAAGACATCCAGAAACCGATTGATTCTGTCCGCAAAAGCCACGCCTTCATCCAGCGCGCCCGCCGCAAGAGCCAGTTTCAAGGCGCGGCGCAGGTTGGGCAGTTCGCGCGCAACAATATTACGAGCTTCGATGGGGTGTTGGGTGTCGAGTTGATAAAGTTGCATGGCAAGTTGATAATATTCTTGCCAGTATTTGGTAATTTGTAATGGGTAATTGGCTTGGCTTTCGGGCAGGGCGCGCAGGTAGGGCACGAGGGTTGGATGAAAATGCACGAAAGGAACGGTGACACCAAGAATTTCTTCCAAACGAATGAGCGCAATGGAAGTCAATTGTGGCTTGAGCGCATTCCATTCGCTTTCAGGAATTTCACTGACAGCAAGTAACATATTTTCCATTGCCCCGCCTTCAAAGACCGCCAAGCGTGTCAGCAGGCTTCTGGCGTCTTCGCCCAGGCGGTCAAGCGAGAAACGCAGGCTCACTTCCAGCGATTCGTTGCGTTCCTTGGCATCGCCCACTTTTATGCTCGGCAAAATTTGCTGGTATTCTTTCACCAAATCTTCGGCGCTGTACTCGCGCAGGTGTGGTAATGCCAACTGCAATGAGAGCGGATGACCTTTAAGGAAGTTCAATAGTTCTTCCAAAGGAACGCGCGGCGGGCGTTGGATACTGTGCGCTTCAAGGATGGCCGAAGCCAGTTCGAGCGCGTCGCTTGCGGCCAGTCCTTCCAATTCTCTATGCAAACAATTCTGGCTGGGTGTAAATGCCGCATGTGGAATATCGGCGTTGCGGGTGGTGATCAATAAGCAGGATCGCTGCTGGTTGAGTAGCGCCGCATGTTTTTCGCGGCGCGTATCGAAACCTACCCCCAACCATTTTGATGCCGCATCCAATAACTTTTGCAATTCGTCGGGTGCGAGCGGCGCGTTGCCGTTGGGCAGGATGCTCTCGAAGTTATCCCACACCACCAGCGCGGTTTTCGCTTTGAGCGCTTGCGCGATGGCTTCGACCTTATCGCCTGGATGGATCTGGAAGTTGTCCTCCACCAGCGCATTACCCAACTCGTTCAGAACGAAATCAAAACTGGCTCCTGTTTCGAAAGAGATGAACGCCGCCCGCTCAAAAAGATGCGTGCGCGTGAACCAGTCCGCGGCTTGTGTTGCGAGGGCAGTCTTGCCCTGTCCGCCGAAGCCATGCAGAACAACGATGCTTCGCGTGGCAAAGGCACGCTCAAGGTCAAGCAGTTCGCGCGCCCGTCCGTGGAAGCCATGCAGAGGTGCTGGCGGAAATCCACCGCGTTCGTTCTTTGATTGTTGCGGGATTGTATATCTTTGAGAAACGGACGCAGGTTTTCCATCGGGCTTGAAGGGAATTAATTCATCTGCTTGTTGATAAAGTGCGGGGACAAACCAATCCTGGAGTTCAATCTCGATTTCTTTTTGTTCGCGTTGGCTGAAATAATGATTTCGGCTTGGATCTGCCAGCAATTCCATCCGCGCTGTTCCAAGTGCCGTGCTAATGCTTTCGCCTTTTGCAACGGATGTATAGAAGTGCCTGATCAATCTTTTGGATGTTTCAACCAGCACGCTGTAGTTCATGGCAACTACGCCGCCCACGCCTGATTCGATCAGGCGTGCTGCGACGCTCCCAAAAGGATTTTTATCGTCGGGTTCCGCACTTTGGCACGCGTCCAATATCACGAGGGGAATGCCGCACTCATGAAGCAGGTTCCCCAAACGCTCGGCGTCAACCATGTCGTTGCTGTAATCATCTTTTTCAAATAACAGAAAACCCAGCCCAATACCGGGATCATAGACACCATGTCCATCAAAGTGGACAACATGAATGGGTGGTTGTTTTTTATCGCGTATGCGGTGCATTAATGCTGTAACTGTGGGAGGACGTAAAAATTCAACTTCCGCCGCATCGCCAAGCTCTTCTAACGCGTCCAACAGAGGTTCCGCTGAACTGCGCGGGTCAATAAATCCCGCCTTTAGTGGCCTGCTTATAACCATCAGCACACGCACAGGCAATGAAAAATCCCGTATATCGGTGTTTCCTGTCTTCCGCATTCGACGGCGGATATTTACAGGCGGATTCTTGCTGAAAAGATATCCTCCTTCATCTGCAAGCAGTTCCCATGGTAAGCGCAGGATGCGCGGCTCTTTCGTGTCAATCACAATAGAACAATCTTTTCCTTCTTTTCGCCGCTCCATCAATCGTTCATACATTCCCATCGACCGAGGCGATGTTTCAAAGACGGCATTGAATAGATCTTGTCCGCACTTGCGTAAACCTCCTTCAATTCTTTCGATGCGACTGTCTTCTTCTTTGTGGCGATATTCCCACGAACGTTCTACGTACCATCGCAATTCTTTCAAGAAGTCTGCAGGAAGGGGATTCTTGAAAATGAATTTTTCTGATCGTGCGTCGACAAAAGATACAGCTGTCGGTATAGGTGTTTCAAAATCAACAGTCTGGTCTTCCAATTTGTCGAAACTAATAACAAGTTGATCATCGTTTGAGTTCATTGACTATCCTCCACGTTCTCCAACTACAAAGCGCAATCGTTCCGTGTCAAATTCCGGTGGCATAAGGAATAAACGTCCTATGCGGTCTTCTACTGTTACATTCAATTCAAATTTAGCCAATGCGGTTTTTATCTCTGGTGGCAAGGTCACGATGGCAAACATGCGCCGGCTTCCACTCAAAGGATATTTGGCATGTTCCGTATATCGCCAGCACAAGCGCGACTCTTGCAATCCTTCCACGTGCACAACGGGTATGACTTTTCCGAAATCAATCGTTGTTTCTGCCTTTGCCACGGAAACATCTGCAGTGCCGAATTTGAAATCAGGGCCAATACCAAGGGTGACAGAATCATTCTGTTCCACAGTTTGCTCGCGTGGATAAGCGTCAAATACCACTGCCTGCTTTCCGCCCTGTGTCCCGAGTGACAGGCAAAAATCCGCCGAGGTCACTTTCATATTTCCACGCGGACTGAGTGTGAAAGCAAGTTGTAGAAGATAAAAGCGATTACTGCCAATTGGCGGTTTCCAATTTCCGCCCAACATTTCCCCATCTGCCCATTGAAAGGGCTGACCAATACTGGCAGAGATGGTGTCCACGCCGCGATATGCTGGCGTGGGCGCTTCCAAAGACCCATCCCAAAGATTTTGTGCTTGAACAGAACTGGAAATGTACATCCTGACCTGCCTTTCCACTAACCTTGCCTGAGTCCGATGCTTGGATTATAGACCCGTTTTTAGTTTCCTGGTTCTTTGGGACTTGCCGTGATTCTGAATAAAACGACGCGGCTTTCGTATGAATCGCCAAAAAGGTTCAAAAAAATCCGTGTTCTTCCGTGAAATCCGTCTAATCCGTGTGCGAAAGGTTTTTGTCTAAGTTTTTTCCTTCGTGCCTTTGTGTTTAGTTTTTTCGACGCCCCGTTATTTTCCCTCCGGCAATACCAGCGGCACATCCATGAACGGGTGCTTGACCACCTGCACCGGCAGAGAATAAGCCTCGGAGATCAACTCCGGCGTCAGCACTTCGCGCGGCGTGCCGCTGGCCTTGATCTTTCCCGCCACCATCAAGGCTACGCGGTCCGCATAACGTGCCGCTAAATTCAGGTCATGCAGGGCGATCAAAACGGCCAGCTTGTCGTGATGTGCAAGATTGCCGATCAAATCCAATAAACTGACCTGGTATTGCAGATCCAAATGTGCGGTGGGTTCATCGAGCAACATAATGGGTGTGGATTGGCACAAGGCCCGCGCCAACAGCACGCGTTGTTGTTCACCTCCCGATAGCTCGCCCACGCGCCGCTCTGCTAAGCCCAGCGCGTTGACGCGCTTCAATGCCTTGCGTGCGATCTCTTCGTCGGCGGATGAAGGCTGTCCGAGAAAGCCGAGATAGGGCGTGCGTCCCATTAAAACAGTTTCCCAGACCGTGAATGCCGGCGGGAGCGCCACCGCCTGCGGC
>Ga0182027_10002757_pt1 | contig 28166 bp, 17 predicted proteins | sample 712E1DmetaG_FD_121300 | JGI IMG/M metagenome (GOLD analysis project Ga0182027, IMG submission 121300) | Permafrost microbial communities from Stordalen Mire, Sweden - 712E1D metaG (Illumina Assembly) | ecosystem: Environmental > Terrestrial > Soil > Wetlands > Permafrost | place: Sweden...
CGAGACCCTGGTTCGCAGTGCTCATGCCCCCAGCATACCTCAATTCCATCGAAGGGGCAACTCCTTAGGTTAACGCTTATGGGCCGTTGGCCTGGGCTGAGGTAGTTCGCCCCTTCGGGGCTCATTTTGGCATCAGTAGCGCTTGCACCCCCGGTGTCCAGCAAAAGACGTGGGACACGCTCAACCCCAGGGGAGAGGGTGTCCCGCGATCCCGATTCACTTCATCGGGACGCGGGCCGGGTGAGGGGTTAGTTGCGCGGCGTCGCCCGGGTGATTCAGCTCCGCGCGTGCTTAGCTGTGTCCGCGCCATTCCCCGGCACCGGCACGACGGCCTTGATGGGCACCGGCCCCATGGCGTACTCCGTCGGACCGAGGTGTTCCTTGGAATCCATCATCGCGTCCCACGTCACTTCCTGGCCTGTGTAAGCTGCGGTCCTCCCCATAACCGCGGTCAGCGTGGCATGGGCGACATGTTCCGCTTCATTAATCGGTTGGTTCTTGCGGATGGCGGTGACGAAGTCCACGTGTTCCTGATCGTAAGGGTTGAACTTCGTCTTGCCCGGGTCTGATCCCGCCTCCTGGTATTTCCAGACGACCTTTCCCGTCGAATCGAAAATAGTGCTCTTGCAATCCGTATAGCCCTCCGTACCCACTACGTACTCGGAGACTTCATTTGCGCAGCCATCAATCTGGCGGCACATGCTCGCCAGGCGCGTTTCGTTCGGGTAAGTAAACAGCACGGAGAAGAAATCGAACTGGTCCCCAGTCACGCGTCGGGCGCGCCCGCCCACGCCTACGGCCTTCACCGGGTTCATGCCCGTAAACCAGAGGATGGTGTCGAGATTATGGACGTGCTGCTCGACGATGTGGTCGCCCGAAAGCCATGACCAGTTCACCCAGTCGCGAATCATAGCTTCCATATCCGACCACTCTTTCTTCTTCGGTGCGTACCACAGTTGGCTCGAGTTCCAGCGGCAACTGGCCCCGACAATCTTGCCGATGGCGCCGTTGGAGACGCGATTATAGGTCTCCTGATAAGCACGGTCATGCCGCCGCTGGGTCCCCGTCACGACGCACAGATTGTACGACGCAGCTTTCTGACCTGTGGCCAGGACCGCGCGCACGCCGGGCGCATCCACGGCCACGGGCTTCTCAATGAAGCAGTGTTTCTTGGCTTCCACCGCCGCATCGAAATGAATGGGGCGGAAATGCGGGGGCGTAGCCATCAAAACGATATCCACATCCGATTCGAGCAGCTTCTTATAGGCGTCAAAACCGATGAGGCAACGGTCGTCAGCGACTTGCACTTGGGCTTTCTTGGCCAACTCGTCACGGCAAGAATCCAGATGGTCCTTGAGGACGTCGGCCAGCGCCACAACCTTGAGATTCGGCCCTGCCTTTAGAAAGTTCAGGGCAGTTCCCGTGCCTCGCTGCCCGCAGCCGATAAGGCCCGCCTTGAGCGGCGGCCCGTCCGGCGCCACGTCCACGAAAGTCATGGGAGGATAGGACTTGGCGCAACTTGCCAGCATTGCCCCTGCTCCCGCGACCGCTATCGCTCCGATAAAAGTCCGGCGATTAAGATCCAACTTCCCTTCGTCACTCATGTCATATCTCCTTTAGGATTTAAGCGATCAATGCTTGCGTAAGCTGCCCGTCTGGCGACTTGCCGCCGCAGGGGTTGCCTCATCGTATTCCCGGACAACCCGGAATCCCACGTCGGCGCAGTCCGAGTACCACCAAATGCTCTTGGGCGACTGCGGGTCAGTGAGCAGCCATTCGTCTTGCCGGGTATGGTCGCGTGCCGCGCAGCGCAGGTCGGCGGCGTCGGAACGGTACGACCCTCCCCGTATAACGTGCTCCTGGCCCGAGGCCGGGCCGCGCGGGTCAAGAACTTCGGACTCGGCCAGGTGCGCGTAAGCTTCGGGGTCATACCAATCCAGGCAAAACTCCCGCACGTTGCCCAACATGTTGACCAGACCCCAGGGATTTGGTTTAGTCCCCCCAGCCAGGTGAGTTTTGCTCGCGCTGTCCTCCAAATACCACGCGTACTCGCCGAGCGGCGCTGTCTTTACTCCCAACAACTGATTTAACCACCGTTGGCGGGTGAACTGGGTGGGGTCGCCGGGAAAGAAGTAAGCAGAGTTCGTACCCGCGCGGGCAGCATACTCCCATTCAGCTTCGGTGGGAAGCCGGAACTTCTTCCCGGTAATCGCGGAGAGCCATTCGCAGTACTCGGTGGCAGCATGATAGGTCATGGTGATGGCCGGCCTCGAGCCTCTTCCCCAGCCCTGATCGGGAGAGCCGTAGGGCGGCGTAGGTCCCGTTACGGCATCGGGTGTTTCGGAGGTCGGGTTGTCCCGGCTTCTGCCGCGATTCCCTCGCTGGAGCAGGTAGACCTCGTACTCTCTCCAGCTTACCTCGGTCCTTTCCATCCAGAATGGGCTGAGCTTCACCCGGTGCCCCGGCCCTTCATCCGGCCGCCGGAAAGGTTCCGACTCGGGGCTTCCCATCAGGAATGAGCCGCCGGGAATTGCCACCAAACGGACTTTCAATTCCGAGCCTGGGATGGGCTCGGCGTAGCTCTGGAAGCCCTGCGGGTTGGGCGGGAACGACTTGTCGAGGTCCTGCTCCTCAGTATCAGTCTCCTCCTGGGCTTCCTCGGCCTTCTTGCCCCGGAAATGTCCCGCGTGCTGATGGCAGTTAATGCACCGCATCTTGTCCTTGGAGCGCTGGTAGTGCAAGTGCCCGTCCACGCCCTTCTTGGAGAGCCCGGCGCTGAACAGGTTGGCGTGACAGCGAATGCACGCGGAGTCGTAAGTGAAAGTACGGGCCTGCTCCAGGCTCTGCTTGGATTGCCAATCAATCTTGGTCAAATCCTTGAAGGTCTTGCCATAGATGTCCTGCGCGCCCAGGCGGGCCTTTTCGGTGTAATACCCGAGCCCCGCGGCCGGGAGGTGGCACTCAATGCAATGCGTGACCACACTGCTCTTGGTCGTGAAATGTGTTGACTTAATCCAGGTCTGCGTGGCGTCCGGGTGCGCGTGGCAAGCCTGGTCGCAGAACTTGTCCGTGGAGGTGGCATCGACCCCCGCCTTGCCTCCCAGGAGAAGGGCGAAACCTATGAGGATGCCTACCCCGATGAGGCTGAGATTTCTAGGATTAAGACCAACTTTCTTGAGGCCTTCAAAGACAGAAAACATGCGTCCCTACTTAGCAGTAAACTTCTTCCCACAGCGCGGTGGTCGCGGGGGGGAGAGAGGAACAAGTCAAAAGGCAAAACGCAAAGTGCAAAACGCAGAAGTATAACCCCAACACCGCCATTCCTGGATAATTGTATTCCTTGCCGTGGCTTTGCCTTTTGCGCTTTGCGCTTTGACTTTTGACTTGTTCTTTCCGCTGCACACAACTAAGACTCATCATGGGCATTCTTCTTGGCTTTTCCTTTGGCGGTTGCGGCGGATTTGGAAAGCATCGCGCGTAACTGGTTTGATTCGTCAAGTATGTCGTTCATGCGCTCTGCCGAGATCTTCCCTGATTTGACGAGCAGACGTAGCCAATAGTTGGACTCCCGCAACTCCTTCAGGGCAATCTGCAGTTTGTGAACAAAATCATCTTTAGACTCTGCTCCCTGTGCCTCTTCGTAGTTCGCACCCGCCGACGTGCCACTCCGCAGTAGTTGGTCCGCCACACGCCGCCCGACAAGAGTATTTGGCAAAGACTCGACCAGTTTGATGATTCTCGCGGCATATTCTAACAGACGGTCTGCCAGATCACGCCTCTTCTCAATCATTGTTGTCCGTTCCCCACTTTTGCCCTTTGCCTTTTGCGCTTTGCCTTTTGAATTGTTCTCGTGCATTTTCATTTCGGCCCAAGGCATGATGTTGGGAAACCGCGTGAAGAGTAGCGCTCCCATTCACTTCCCGCTTGGCGGACCCAGAAGGCCGCCACGCCCGCAAGAGATTCAGCAAGCCGGATTCCATCTGCGACTGGCATTACGGAGAGCGCGGTCGCCAGGGCGTCGGCGGTGGTCGAATCCCGGGCGATCACCGTGGTGCTGGCCGCACCTTCCAGACCCAGGCCGGTGGACGGGTCAATGATATGCGAAAAGCGCCTGCCTTTGATTTCCACGAATTGCCTGGAATTGCCGGAGGTGGAAACAGCGGCATCGTGCAGCAGGATTACGCAGGGCCGATTTCCTGTGCCGGTGTCAGGCGTGTCGATGGCGACTCTCCAACCCGCTTTGCCAAGCGGCGGCGCTCCCACAGCCACCTCTCCCCCCGCCACCACCATGGCTTGGCGGATTCCGCGCGACTGCAAAAGAGCCAGCATCTGGTCCGCCGCGTAGCCCTTGCCGATGGCGCCCAGATCCAGCTTCATGCCGGCGCGTTTCAGGAAGACGGTCCGGCGCCCTGCATCCAATTCGAGGTTTCGGTAATCCACCAACGCTCGCGCCTTCGCCAGTTCCGAAGCGTCAGGGAAGCGTCCCGTGGTTCGCGCTTTTCGCCACAACTCCACCAACGGGCCTACGGTGATATCAAAGGCACCGTGCGAAAGGTCGGAGGTCCAGATGGATTTCTCCAGGACATTGTAGAGATCGTTGCTTACCGGAAACGGGGCTGACACTCCCTCGCGCGCGAGGCGCACGAGTTCGCTGTCCTCCCGGTAATCGCTCATGATCTGCTCGAGTTCCTCGGCGCGAGCGAAGGCAGCCTCAGCCGCTTTTGACGCGGTCGCATCGTCAGCCGAGTAGAGCTCAATTCGAAACATCGTCCCCATGCGGGGCAGGGAAAACTCGTAACGCTTGAGCTGCGGGGCGCGGGCGGAAAGGTCACCGGGAAGAAAGATGAGGCTGAGTCCCAAGGCTAGATTCAGCAGCATGGCGCGATGCGTCGAATGAGTGGCCGCACGATGGAGTGATTGGTTGATTGAGCGATTCGGCGAGTAGGAGAGCATTTTGCTTAAGCCGGGACGAGTAGCGAACTATGCCTCCATGTCCTCTGTGAGTGGAGGGGTCTCAACACGGAGGTCCCTGATTTCAATTCGAGCAACTTCACACCTCCGATCCATGACTCACTCGCCCCCGGAAGCCCGAGACCCGAGATCCCAGCCCCACGTGATGCGATACGGCGACCGCGTATTCTCTCGCCGCACGCCCCACCTGTCAAGGAAAAGGGCAGGCGCGGCGCCTCACGGACGATTGCACGGATTTGTTACCTCGCATACAATGAGCGCCCGAACGCTTATCCCTTTCTCCTGGAGATTTGTCATGGACCGTCGTTCGTTTCTTGGCTTGGCCGCCGGAGCTCTCTCTCTTTCCCAGATGGCAGGCACTGCCCGCGGGAACCTGGAAGGCAAGAAGGGCCTGCGGCTTTCGATTACCTGGGGCATGTTGGGCCGCATGCCCGTAGTGGAGGCGATGGCGCTGCTCAGCCGCCTGGGTTACGACGCCTTCGAGATGTTTGACTGGCGCGACCCCGCGTTGCTGGAGACCTTCGTGGCGGAAAGAAAGAAGTCGCCGCTTTTCTGCGCTTGCTTGGTGGCCAACAAGGGTGTGACGGCGCCCGGCTGTGGCTTGGTGAACCCACGCGAGCGCGAGGGATTCCTCCGGGAACTCAATGCTTCCATCGAGGCGGCGAAGAAAATGGAGTCCAGGCAATTGGTGGTCTTGACGGGAAACGAGCTGGGAGGGATTTCCCGCTCCGAGCAGATGGCCAATGCGGTCGCCGCGCTGCGCGAGGCCGCGCCCATCCTGGAAAAGAACGGCGTCACCGCCATCATCGAGGTATTGAATACCTATGTCGACCACGCGGGTTACTTTCTCTATTTCGTCCGTGACGGCGTCGAGCTAGTGGACCGCGTAGGAAGCCCGAACGTCAAGCTACTGTTCGATATTTATCATGTCCAGATCATGGAAGGAAATCTGATCGAGAATATCCGCATGAACATTGACCGCATTGGGCACTTCCACGTGGGAGACGTTCCCGGGCGCCACGAACCGGGCACGGGCGAGATCAATTACCGCAACGTGTTTAAGGCTATCTACGAGCTTGGCGACCGCTTTCAAGGCTCTGTAGCCCTCGAGTACAGCCCCCTGGCGCCACTCGATGACGACTTGGCAGCCATGCGCGCACTGGCCAACTTTTCCTAGCCATACCAGGTCATGTAGCCGGTCGTGGGCCAGTTTCGTTCTGGATTACTCATCCGTGGTGACCGCCTGCGACAACGTAACTTAGGCGTAAATCTTGTCGAGCGTTGCACGTGACTTCTGCTTGACTTTGTGAGTTTCTTATCGTATAGTTTTTCCCATCGACAGGGCTGAAGCAGAAAGAAACTAAATTACGGTTCTCTACTGAGAGCATTCGGAGGCGACCGTGAGTATACCTAATCCGTCCAATCGGGGCGTCCCGGTTGATCCCAACCTCATTGCTGATTCCCTCGCACAATTGACCTCGGGGTGGACACCTGCCGCCGGCGTGCCCACGGAGGCCCTGAGCGCCGCGCGGGCGGCGTTGGCGATGAGCTTGGTTGCAGGCAAGAGCCCGGGCGAGATTCACGCCACGCAGCCGACTCTCCAGGCGGGGCTGCCCAGCGATCCGCAACTTTCCGCGGAACTGCTTAAGATCGCATCGCAGGCGGCGGCCCAGCCTTCGCCGGCGATTGCTATCGTACGCAGCGCCCATGCCGCCACACTTTCCAACCCTTCAGGCGTGCCTGGCTGGGCGCGCGGGGCGAAGGCGGTACAGAGCTTTGGCCCTTTCCTGGACCTCCAGGGCGTCCCAAACTGGGTGGACCTGATCCCGTTTACGGTCTCGACGCAGTTTGCGTTCGGAGATCCGTCCGCGCCGTTCGGCGTTTTCCCCATCGTGCATTTCCTGATTCCACCAGCCACCGCTTCGGAGTTCGATCTTGGAACGGGCAGCGTCTGGTTTCTGGCGCAGTGGCTTGCGGCGTCGCTGCCAGCCGGAAACTTCACCGGCTTTTCCGTCTCCGGCGGGAAATTAGTCTCCTCCCAGCCGATGAGGTACCAAAGCGGCGTCTACGTGATACCTGCCGGCGCCACTCTGACTGCGACCATGACGCTCGTCCCCCTGCCGCCGCCCGTCAATACGGGCGATCCCGGGGCCGACGCGGCGGCAGCGGTGTTCACGCCGCCCTCCGAGGTCGAAATCGTTTTCCGACCGTCCAGCGCGGCATTCCAATCGATCGCCGACGCCAATGCCAAGGCCTACGGCTCCTCAGTGGCGCTGCATTGGAATCACGGAGCGCCGGTTGCGGTGACGAACCTGCCAGAAATCGCGGTGCCGTGTACGGCATCTCCCAGCAACTTCGACTTTCTCAACGCGGCTTCGGAGATCTTCATCCCCTCGGGCAACGCCTTGATTACAGCCGCGGCCTGGGGGCTACCGCTCACAGCCACGAGCATCTCCGCGCTACCAGAGGCCGCCGGACCCGGCGCCGCCCTGTTTGTGCTTTCCTCCGGCGGCTCGCTGCAAACGGTGCTGCAACCCGTCACCGGGATGTCGGAGTGGTTGCTGGAAATCGGTACGGGCGGGCTGTACGCCCTGGTAAGAGGCAAAGCGCCGGCCACGGAGACAACATTCCAGCTTTGGCCGCAAAGCGCGCCGTCGAAGCTGAACGCGACGCTGGACTTTTCCACGAATGCCGCGGTGGTGTACGCCTATCTCTCTTCCTCCACCAACGAACTGCTTTTCACCGCCGGGAGCATCGCGGTTCACCTGGATCGTCCGCTGAGCGCCACAGGTGCGCGATTCCCTTACCAGTCCCTCGCCACCTTGCTGCTCGACCAAAGCCAGACCGCCACTGTGATGGTGATTGTCGGCGGACGCCCGGATGACCGTTCCCGCATCATCCCTCTGGCGCTCGAAAACGCGCTGCTGGGAGTCGACGCACCCGAGTTGTGCACGCTGGCCGGGGCGCTCCAGGGCACGCAGCTCCTCAATTGCGCGGTGGGCCTGTATTTTGATCTGCGCTGGTTGCTTCCCACGCTGCCCGATCCCTACGCGGCCAATTTCAATCTTTCTTTGGTGCGCCGGGAATCCGATAGCGCGAGCGTCGGCACGGCCCTGGCGGTGACCACGTGGCTAGGGCAAAACTCCGCTCCCAAGCTCGACTTTGTGCTGCTGCCGCCGGCGGCTTCGAACTCCAACACCACGGCGGGAAATGTGGCCACGCCCGCGCCCGGGACGCCGCTCCAGACAGCCGCCGTGACACCCGACGCCAGGGTCCAGGTGGCTCTGCCGTCGTTGGCCATGACTCCGGCGCTGCTCGACGTCTCCACGCGGGTGGATTTGTGGGGCGTCGCGGTGGCTCCGCAGATCGGCGCACTGGCCACTTCCACCATCGACGCCGTGGGCAGCACCAACCTGGCATCGCCCCCGCCAGCGGCGTCCATCACCGGCGGCACGGCAGGCGCCGCGCCTGTCGCCGCGTTTTCCCACATGGCGCTCGCCCTGAATGGCGCGTTGGTGGCGACGTTCGCCCTGCCGCAGTTTTCCTGGGAGCCGATGGAATCGACGGGTGAAAGCACGATCGGAACCATCGAGTGCGATCCCGCCTCGGACGGGGCTCCGCTGCTGGTAGCTTCGCCCGACAGCCAGAAACTCGTCCCGTTCGCCCCCGGACCGGTTTTGGTGAACAACATTGCCAATGTCGCGGCGGGCGTTCCCTTCGCGGCGGTGTTCAGCCTGCCGTTTGGCCTGAATGCGGTGATCATCCAGTACAATGCACCCTCGCGTAAGAAGCCCGGAGTCCATTCCACGTTCCTGGAGGCGGGCGGCCGGTTCGGCGCCAACATCCCGCGGTTCCCCAATGCAATTCCGCCTAGCCCGCCACAGGCTGCAGCGCCGCCGAAGCTGCTCCCGCCGGCGAATCCTGCGCTTACCGGGGCACTCTCGCTTTCCCTCATGCCGCCGAATCCCGGCGAATCCAACGCCATGTTTGGCGGGTTCACGCTGATCGGCGATACTCTGGGCACTGCCAGCCCCTACGGCACGACGGTGCTCCAGTCGGACGTCGCCACGATCTTCAGTGGCGATTTCAATCCCGGCGCTCACGAGCCGGGCGTGCCGGTGCTGCGCGTCGACTTCACCGGTTATGGCGCGAGTACGTTCAGCGAGTGGACGGACCAAAACGTGACCGGGCCGGGCATCACCAAAGTCCAGTTCGAAGCCAGCCTCGGCCGCACCAGCTACGAAGTGATCCAGGCGGTGAGCGTCATCTATCCGTACTGCATCCACGTACTGCGCACCATAACGATGCTGCGTCAGAACGCGGGCTGGGTGAAGCGGAGCGACAGCGGCTGGCAGGCATCGTCCCCAGGGCTCTTGGCGTTTCCGTCCGACGTGGCGTCGCAGTACGCGAACGCCGTGCACAAAGGCGCGCTGAATGGCGCGTATAACGTGCGGAACATCCGCGACCAGGCGCAGACGGTCTCCGTGACGGCTCCGGCCGACCCGACGGACCCTTCCGCGGGTAAGGTGTTCGAGTTTCGGGAAGTGTTGTTTGACGCCGACCTGGTACTCGACGCGAGTCTTAATGTACTCAGCGGGGGTTTTGCCGCCCAGAACGCAGGCGGTTCCAGCGGACTGACGGCGGTGCCCTCCAAAGACAATGTCGGCTACCTCCAGCTCGCGCCGGACGGCTTCTCGCCCTTTCCCGCCACGCTGGCCTTGCTGTTCGCGAAGACTGGCGCGGTCTTTCCCGCTGTGTCCTGTACGGTGGAAGCGGGCCGTTTCAACAACACGCCGGGCACCATCCTTCGGTGCTCGGCATTTGAAGTGAACATGATCACCGCCGCCACCAGCAGTTCCACTCCCACTCCTGCCGTGGGCGTCGCCTTACGCGGCGCGCCCCAGATTCCGCGCGGAGGTGGATGGAGCATGGGCCAGCGCCATTACACCGCCACCGCCCCCGCTGCGCTACCCAACGACTACCCGGTGCCGCTGGTGCGGCCGGCGACCAGCAACAACTATTGGTACATCGCCGATGTAACCGACATCCTGCAATTGACCCAGCCGGACAATTTCTACAGCCTGCTCCACTCCACAGGCACGCACAAGGTTTTGTTCGAGTCGCCGCAGATTCCGACCTCGGCTAGCATCAGTCCTCCTCCGCCCGCGCCCGGACTGCAATTTCCCAAGCCCAATCCGCCGGGCCCCCCGAAGTCCGGGTCCGCGCCCTTGAACCAGGGGTCGCCAAACCTTGGCGATCTGGCATCGATTCTCAATTCCACCGGACTTTTCCCGGATATCGCCGCGGCGATTTCCATGCTGGAGGGCGAGATCGAGCAGATCAACACCATCGGACAGGGCTTCAAATACTCCAAGACCTACACTTGGCCGGCGGGCCAGCAGGCTACCATCGTCGACCTGTCGGTAATGAATATCGTCCTCTTGTATTCGGATTTTCCGCAACAGACCGACCCGCCGCCCGCAGCGCCACAACCGACCGTTCTTACCTACACCGTCGATTCTTCGGCATCGCCCAGTTGGACGCTGTCGATCGGCAGGTTCTCCCTCCAGGTAACAGTCCCCATGTTCGGCAGCCAGCCGCTGCTGACTATTACCGGCGCTTTCTATGGCGACGAACACACCAAGCCGGGTGTCACCGGCCTCAACGTGCAGTTCGGCGGCGGTCTCAGCATCGTCAAGAATGTCTTCAGCGCTTTGCAAACGCTGGCGCAGTTCCTCCCCGGCGGCGCCACCGCCGCTCTGGATGTCGCCTTGTCGGACGGTACGCTAACGGTCACCGACACGTTCACCATCGCCGACATGCCGCTTGGGTTGGGCGACTTGACCGATATCAGCCTGGACGTCGCGCTGGACGTGCAGTTGGCGCCACTGAGCGTGAACTTCAGCGTAGGCATCGGCAGCCCCGACAATCCCTTCAACTGGATTGCCACGCCGCTGGCGGGCAACGGCATGATGACTCTGGGCGTTGAGAACAGCGCGCCGGACCTGACCATCCAGGCGGGCATCGGGCTGGGCATCGCCATCGACCTCGGCATCGCCTCCGGCTCGGCCTCGATCACGATTGCCTTCCAGCTCAACATCGACGGAAATTCCATCACCCTGATGGTCATCCTGACGGGCCAGGCATCGGTAAGCGTGTTGGATGGCTTGGCCAGCGCCTCGCTGACGCTCTCGGCGGCGCTCGGCCTGTCGCTCAATCCCGCGCTTCCAATTCCGAAACTGTTGCCGGGTTCGCCGGAACAACTGGAGATTCCTTCAATCGATATCACCCTGCTGGCTGCCGTTTCGGTCGGCATCCACATTACGATCTGCTGGGTGGTCAGCATAAGCTGGGACGGCTCCTGGCAATTCTCCCAGTCCATCTCGACGCCGTCGCTCACCGTCAACGTTTAAGCACTGGAGCATAATATGGCACTCAACGATCTCGAACTCAGCCTTATGGCCTTTCCGCAACACTGGGACGGCGCCTCCGGCCTGCTTTCAGTGAACCTTCTGCTCCTGCCGGTCGGCGACCCTACGGCGCCGCTGGGGACAGGTCCGCAATTCGCCGGCACGCCCGTGCACCTGCGCGCCAACTTCGTGGCCGGCCTGGGAAGTCTGCCCAGCACGTCTACCACGCCCACGCAGGTGACGCCCTTCTTGGCCCAGCCGCAGCCCGTGGCGCCGACGTTGTACAGCACCCTGTACAACCAACTCGTCGCCCAACACATCACGGTCACCAGCGCCAAGCTCACCAAGGCGCAGGCGCCTCCGGCAGGCGCGCGCATCTTGAAGCAACTGCCGGCCAGCTACACGCAGGCGTTCCCCTTCGAGACGCCGCGCAGCGCGGACATTCGGGTGGGCGACGGTTACGGCTGCGCCCTCCGCAACCAGGCGCCTCCCCTCAACGACACCACACTCCCCGGTCCGGACACCAGCATCGCTTGGGGCCAGATCCTCTCCTATGCGCTGCGTCAGCCGGTACTGGCGGCAGCTATGGGTCTGATCTACGGTGTGCAGCTCAACATCCCGGCCAGCCTGCTGGCGGGCGGTGGCTTCGTCTATTTCACTCTGGATTCCTCGGTGCCCGGCAACCCCTGGGTGGCAGACTGGCTGGCGAACCCGGATAGCGTTAAGTCCTACGCGGCGCGCCTGCCCGCGCTGGCGACTTCCGACGTCCGCCCGCTGTTGGCCGCCCGGCTGATTCCGGTGGTGGAGACGCCGCCCAGTGACCTCACCGAAGCGCAGTTCGAAGCGGAAGAGTACGACGACGGCTTCGCGCAGATCGTCCACTCGAACCAGCCCACTACTATCGACGCCGCGACGCTCGATGACAGCCAGATCGCCCCAGGCACGGACGCCGGGATTCAGGTGGGATGGGACGACGAGCAGGTGACGGTGTGGCTCAACAGCCAGGTGGATTTGCTCCGCTACCTCCTGGATCCAACGTCTCCCCAGGTACCCGAAGCCCCGCTCGGTGTGCAGGGTTATCGCGTCGACGTGCGGCCGCAAGGCGCAACCACGTGGTCATCCCTCTGCCTGATCAATGGCACGCTGCCTTTCAATCAAAACGCGTACGGCGGGGCGGCCTCCACGCCAATCAGCGGGAATGAACTCTGGGTGGCCCCCGCGCCCATTCGCCCCAGCACGGCCGACAACAATACCAACCCACAACCCGCTTGGCTGCCGCTTTACTTTGCCCAGTGGGCCGGCTCCAGCTTGGTTCTTCCCGACCCCGTGGTCCAGTTGCTGGCCTTCGCCTTTTCCAATGTCGGTGGCGCTTTGCCGCCCGCCACGTTTCCCAATCCCAACCCCGACCTTACCAGCATCCCCACACTCCGGTACGGCAACGACTACGAATTCCGCGTGCGCCTGGTCGACCTCACGGGCGGTGGCGCTCTGCCCGGTGACCTCCCGGTGCATCCCGGGCCAGCTCCGCAAGCCCTTACCCCTTTCCTCCGCTACGTGCCTCCGAAGGCGCTCGAAGTGGTGGCTTCGCCGGCCATCCCCGGCTATCCGCAAAACCCACCACCCGTGCGCACCATTCAGACTCTCGAAGTGCAGCGGCCGCGCATCGGCTATCCCGAAGCGATTTTCGCCGGCGTCGATCCGGCCACTTTCGCCCGACCCAATCTCGATACGCTCATCCAAAACGCCTGGGCCAGCGGCCGCGCCGTCAGCGTGCCCGATCCCGATGTGGACAGCTTCGACGTTCGCGTGGAGGCCCACATTCCGACGTACGACACTGGAACCACGGGCACTGACCCCGGCGACCTGGACGGAGTTTTCCGTGTGGTCTACACCGTCAATGTGCCTTTCCCCACGGATGAGGGCGCCGACCCGACGGTGACGCTCACTTTCAACTACACCGACGGCATCGACGACATTTCCACGCTTGCACCGCCCGCTTCCGACGCCACGGATCTCCCCATGCCCACCTCGCGCGACATCCGCGTGCGCCTCTACCCGCGCTGCGCTGACAAGGCCAATTACTACGGCGCCGATCAGCCTCCGATCGGGCTCTCTTCCGACTATATCGTGCGGCAGGAGGCTTCCACCGAAGACGCACTTTTCCCCAACACCCCGGAGTCGCAGTTACAGGCGTTCTACTTTCAGCCCGGCTCCAACCTGCCGCAACTTCTTGCCCAGGAATTGGGTCTGAACCAGCAGGCGCTCACGCTGAGCGGCGCGTCCGGTCTGCGCACCGTTTTCGGGGCCGCTGGAACGCTCCGCCACAACATCTCCGCCGATGCGGGCTCGCTCACCTTTTCCAATCAAACCGAGTTGCTGGGACAATGGATCGTGGCCCTGGTGCTCGATATGGAGCGCGATTGGACTTGGGACGGCCTGGCCCAGCCTGCCGCCCTCGGCCAGCCCACCCAGCCGCAACTCTCCTTCGCACGGGATTCCGAAAACATCGGCACGGTGACCGTGCCGCGAGTGGTCGCCGCGGGCGCCACTGGAAACCCCGGCCAGACTACCGACCGCTCGCGTACGCGCATCATCTTTTTCGATTCCATCGATCCCAACCCCCTGCCCGGCGACTTCCCGGATGTGCTCAACCCGGTGTACAGGGTGACGGCCAACTTTGGTGACGCCACGCCGCAGCAAGTCAGCCTCCCCATCACGCTGCCCATCACCACGCCGCCCAGCCAGACCCCTAAGATCGTTTCCACCGGCATCGCCGAATCACCCTACACGCATTCCCCGGATTATTCATCGACTGCGCCGCGCGACCGCTACCTCTGGATCGAGTTCGACCAACCCGTGGCCGACCCCGATGACAACTACTTTGCGCGCGTCCTCGCGTACGGTCCCGATCCGCTGCTTGCCGCCGACCTGCTGCCCCAGCCGCTGGCCACCGAGATGTTGCCCGAGGCCACCGAGCCGGTTCTGCCCATCGACCCCGAACCGGTCCGCCAGATTTTTTCCGGCCAATCGGCGGATTACTCCGGCCTGGACGCCATGACCCAGATGGTGCCGGCAAGTTCCGTCGGCGTGGGCAAATCCGGCACGTTTTTCCTGCTGCCTCTTCCGTCCGGCATGACGCCGGAGAGCCTCGAGCTGTTCGGTTTTTGGACTTACGAGTTCCGCGCCGGCCATGTCAAGAAATGGTCCACGGCCCAGGGCCGTTACGGACGCCCGCTGCGCGTGACCGGCATTCAGCACCCTGCGCCGCACCTGATTTGCGCCGTGAATCACCGCGCCGAAAGCATCCAGGCAACCGCGCCCTACGCCGACACGGTTTACAACGGCCAGCGCGTCTACGACTTCCTGGCGGGCGATCCCCAGACGCGCATCTGGTTCATGCTCTACGCCCAGGTGCTTCAAGCCGATGCCGCCTCCTATCGCAACGTGCTGCTGACGCATCAGCTTGGGGTCACGTTGAGCAACCCGGCCATCAACCCGGCTCCGAATCCGCAGCATTCATTCAACCGAGACCCGCTCGCCGGCGTCACCTTTGCGCAACCGGCCATTGAGGATCTCTTGACGCTGCTCGGTCTCCCGGCCACCACACCCCTCAGCGTGCTGGCCATCGAAATCCTGCCGGGACCCCTGAGCGTGGCGCTGACCGGCCCCGCAGGCGCCGCTCCCAAGTTCGCCGCTGCGGGTGCGGCGCCCGCAAGCGTCGCGGAGCAAGAGGACCCGCTGGGCGCGAACCTCGGCCTGCGCCGCATTTTGCGCACCTCGCCACTCACCGCGGTGCCGGCGATCTGCTAGCCTGGATTTTTCACAACGTCAAGGAAGGGCGGGGCTTTAGCCCCGCCGTTTTAGGACGTTCCCAAGTGTCCTTCTGGCACGCCGCCCTCGCAGTCCCGCAGGCGCGGGACTGCGAGAACGGCGTGCCAGAGCACTTCACAAAGGCCCGTCTCTCGGCAGGGCTAAACAGGCTGCGGAAAAACTCGTCAAGGCAAGCGCTGAGCGCCACGTCAGCCCGCTTTGGAGTGCGGCAGCTTGCTGCCGCTTTCCTCCCCGCGAGCTTGCTCGCGGCATTTCGAACGCGTGCACAATTGCCCGCCAGCAAGCTGGCTTGCGGCAAAGCGGCAGCAAGCTGCCGCACTCCAAAGCGTCGCTCAGAATGACGGCAGAGACGAGTTTTTCCGCAGCCTGTAAAGCCCCGCCCTTCCTGTGGGCCGATGAAAAAAGTTCGCGTGCTGAGAAATCCGGGATAGCTCCAAGAATATTGATGACAAATGAGGTTGCGGAGGTGAGTTTTCAAGTCAAGCGTTGTTGGGTGGCGCGCACGTTGCCGTCTCTTAGTGTCCGCCAGCCTGGCTAGTCGCCTGCTGCTTCGCGAACTCGAATGTGCAAGGGCGGCCTACGATGCCGAGGCCTTCGTCCCTGGTGCCTGTGCCTTCCGTCTCTCTGAATTGGGCCTTGATGTTGTAGCTATAATCCTCGCCCTGGCGGGCGAAGACTCCACGGGCATATTTCCTGGAGGAGACTATGCCAGTGGCAGACAGCTTGGCTTTGCCGTCCGCCGCTATCTTGCCTTCGATCAGCAGGTAGCCAGGTTTCCCCGTTTCGCCGCGCTCTCCACGAAAGTTGCTGTTCTGGATGACGCTGGCAAACCGCAAGGTGTAGCCCTCGGTGTTCCCTTTTGCAGGGCAGGTGAGCTTCGTGAGCCAATTGCCGTCGAAGCGCTCCTGTGAAATCGAAATCCCTGGCAACATCACCAGGACGCAAACCATCAGCAGCCGAACCGTTTTCCGCATTTTCTTCCCCTCCTTGGGGGGACCTTTGTAGCACAGTTCTTTCGCAACGGTCAACAGCCGCAGGCCGGTTTCGGCAGCTTCGGTCCCGCTGTGAAGGGAAGGGCCGGAGGGGGGCTTGGGACGCATTTGGCGGATAGTGGCGAGGGCACAGTCAACCGGCGCCTATTTTCCGCTGGGTGGGTCGCACATTCCAAGACCCCATGACCAAGCCCCTCGATGGGCTACCTGGACATCTCAGCCCGCCTCGGCGGGCGGGCATCCCTTAGCCCACGGTGAAAACCGTGGGAAGACGGGAAGACAGGATTTGGGCAAGCCCGCCTTAGCGGGCGACATCGAGTGGTGAGCTGATGTGTCGGTGCACACGTTTGTTCCAGCACGTCCTGGGTCATCCGCCTTTCAACCCAGCGGGTTTGAGCGAAACAGGGCCTGTCAATTTGGATTTCAGGGTAAGCAGAAGGCGGCGTAGACATGCCTTTGCGTCAGCGTCTCGTTCCTAGTCGCCAACGAAAAGTTGTTCCCCACAGCATGCGAACTGTTGGGCGGACGGCCAAGGAGCCGTAAGTGTGATCGTCGCCTTCGCCCAAGGGCTCGACCAAAGGTATTCGGAAGTAATTCACTCGGCCGTATAAAGGCCTATTCGTACAAGTGCTGAACAAGTATGTTCACGATCAAGAGGTTCGATTCCGACGGTTGTCGCAGCGGAGATCGACCAAATTGAAGGCGTGGCGGGCCCACTGTGTGCGCCGCGACCAATCTCTCGAGGATATGCCGACCGCGCTATAAATAAGTTAATGAATAGGTTTAGGTTACCATGTTAAGAACCGCAGAGTAAGGCTAAGTGCGCCTAACACTGCGCTGCCTGCTCTTTCACGCGCGCCCTGTCCCTTTAGGCCCCCCGTCAATTTACTTACACGAATGTCTTTAATTACCTCTCCCAAGTGCTCCATTGCGTGCAGCCGCAGTCGTCTTCGCAGTTGGAATTATCGGTAACAAGATGTAGGAAGCGTGCGCGCTGTCGTGATAGATCGTCTGGTGCGCTACTGCGATCTCATCGTCGATATACAGGGTATGTCCGGTGTTTTGGTTTCTGTCATATTGTGGGAAGTTACTGCTCGAGACTTCAATCAGAATCTTGTGCCCTTTCTTGAAGACGTTGCTTGTGTTCAACAGATCCACCATAAATTCATATTGTTGTCCCGGCTGGAGCAGCTCCGGTTTTTCCAAAGACAGGTGGTATCGCGCCCGCAGAATCCCATCCGCCACGTTGTACGCCGGCTCATTCGGACCCGGATAGACATCGACCAGCTTCACCGTCCAATCCGTATCTCGCGCCGACGTTGATGCGATCAGTTTGGCCACCACCGGCCCCGTCACCTCTACATCTTCGATCAAAGGTGGGGTTGTGTATACCAGCACGTCCGGCCTGACCTCTGCAACTCGGTTCTCGCGTGGCCCCATCGGGACCGGGGTTGTGTTGCCGCAGCAGGTGTGCCCGCCCAGCGTTGGCACTGGGTAGTGTGGATCATAAGTGTACGTGTCGGGCGGCTCCGATCCGGGCGGGTCCGTGCTCAGCGCCCCGTCCCCAAATAGGCTGTTCGCCTTGCCTCCACTATGCAGGTAGTACTTCGTGTATTTCGTGCGTGCCAGAGGCCATTCCTTCTCGTCGCGCCACACATTGTCGCCCATCACAAAGATCTTGACCGGGGCCTCCTGGTCCATTCCGTTGTGAATTCCCTTCAGCCAGTAATCGAACCATCGCAACTCCGTCTGCTGGAGCGGGAACAGACTGCCGGGTCCAAAATCGAGATCCCCCGTCACCGGCGTCGTACCCAAATTGCTGAGGTTATGTTGCCACGGTCCCATCAGTAGTTTGGTTCCTGCGCGCGCGGCCTGGCTCTTGCCATATTTCCGTATGCCATTAAAGTTAGTCGTCGCCCCCGCGTTGTATAGATCGAACCATCCGTCGGCCAGATAAGCGGGCGCCGCAATGTTGGCATACTTGTCCTCGATGCTCACTGCCTTCCAGTAATCATCGTAGGCCGGGTGGCGGAGCCATTCTTTCCAGGTTCCCTCATGCCGGCCCATCGCGTCCCCGTTGGTCATGATCGGTAGATGCCAAAAGCTCTCGAGTGACGGTCCTGTCGGTATCGGGGTGGCGCCGGGCACATCGAGATCGGAATAATTAATTTGACCAGTGTGTGTGCTCATCCTAAGCGCCATCCATGACTGGTTAAGACCCAGGAAAAAAGCGCCTCCCGTATACGTCCACTGTTTGTACGCATCCGAGTAAGCTACCAGGGGGAAAGTACATACAAGATGCGCAGGAGTCAAAGCCGCGGCTTGGAGCTGCGTAATCCCCAAATAGGAGCTTCCCAACATGCCTACCTTGCCGTTGGACCAGGGCTGCCGGGCAATCCACTCAATCGTGTCATATCCATCGTTTGCCTCGTGGCGGGCTGGAACCCATTCACCCTCCGAATCGTACCGCCCCCGAACGTCCTGGAGTGCGACCACATAGCCTCGCGCCGCGAAATACATCGCGGCGCCCACAAGCCCAGCCGCATTGTTGTCGTAAGGGGTACGCGCCAGAATTGTCGGGAACTTACCGTTGCCGGATGGAATATACAAATCCGTGGACAATTTCACGCCGTCCCGCATCGGCACCTTCACGTCTATGTCTTGAGTAATCGAAAAGATCGGCTGCGATAGCTGCCCCGTCCAGTCCTGGCCCCACGCAACTGTGGCGGCTGGCAACGAGGCGTAGACTACAATGCTCAGCAATACTAACGGTAAGCCTGGCTTCATGCTCCCCCCTGTGACCGCCGGCGGTTATTCTCTCTGCTCTTACTCACTGATCCAAGCTCCTTGCTTCTTTGCCCTTTCAACTGCCATCGCCAGAAAGTTCATCAAAATGGCCTTCGAGCAACTGAAAGGTTTAGCAATTTCCGGGTGAAATTGGGATCCGTAGACCGGCCTCCCGACCGCTTTTATCATTTGAAAGATCTCTCGAAATGAATCAGAGTTCTTGCGCTCTGTTTCAGGGATGTCAGTCCAGGTTTTCCCATCATCGCTATGCTGCCAAACAAAATCAGCCAACCTACCATCAAGATTCGATCTGCTCGACCACTCAACTGATCTTGGCAAACGAGCCTTCCACCCTGCCATGCCACTTACGAGGAAGACCCTGGAAACAGGCCGGGGCTCTCCAAGATCAAACAGAACCCAATGGCGAGACTGGTCGGCTGATCCCTCCCAGTAGGTCGCATTATCGTCATCGTAATCCAGAATAAACTGGGTTCCATTTCCGTGGGAGGTGGTGACATTGCGTATCGGAACTCTTAGATATTCAAATTGTTTCTCAGCGGACGTATTCATGAAAAACCTGGCTGTTACGCCTCCGCACTCCGTACTCCAAGGGCTTTCTTGGCCAGCGGAATCGACCGCTTTCACCCTCCAGAAGCACTGCGTATTATCTTTCAGGGGATTCTGAAGCCTTGCTGTGGTGACATAAACTCCCTCGGGAATCGCGCTCACCTCAGTTAGGTTTGCGGTCCCAAAGGTGGGAGAAGTATTAATCTGGAGGACGTAACTACGCGAAGGCATGCCGCCTTCGCTGTTATCCCACGCCAGTACGGGTCTTACACTGGTGGCGATTTCATCGAGCCGGGGAGCGACTTCCAGGGTTGGAGCTGTCAACCCCGGCGCGGCAGACCCTATAGTACCAGCCAACAGCAGGCTTGCTATGATAGAAGATATAATTATTAGACTTGGTGCAATCCGCAGTGTTGCTGTACTTTCCATTTTCATCGTCAGCCTTCCATCTTCCGGAGTCCCCGTACTGGGGACCTAAACACGCCGGAGGGCCGGAGCAGGATTTGTCATCACCCTGCGGCCACGCCAGACACGTGCTCAGACCCTACCCGAGACAAGCCGGCTTTGCAAATGGAATCGTTCACGCAACAGGGACCTATAATTCTTCTGCGCCCCATCCCGGACTATGCCACCAGGTTGTGGCTCGCCAGGTTTACGGTCACCACGTCTGACGGGGACTTCGAATTCAGCCCTGTGGTCGCGTCGTGGTACTCGATTCGAAGCTGCTGTTGTGTCACGACCACACGCAGGTAGCCATAATTCGGCGAATAGTTGTCGCAGCGGAATTGGCCGGTCGTGAAGGGCGGCCGCGGCGGTGAGGCCGTAAGGAGTGAAGAATTGGGCGATATTCATTGTGGGTTGCATCAGCTCATTGCTCCTCGTCTCTCCCTCGATGGCTGACCCGGCGCGCGGGGAAGTTCCCTTCGAGCTTTATCTCGGTTATGTCATTGTGGCGGAAGGTGAGATCGGGCCTGTCGGTGGGCTTCACTTCCTGATTGATACGGGCACCATGCCTAGCATTGTGGACAAGAGGATTACCCATTGCCTCCACCTCGCCCTCTCCGGTGAAGCTGAATCCGGGACAGTCTTTGGCCGGAGTATCAAGGGGCAGCACGTGACGTTGCCGGGCCTGAATTTCGGGCCGATTCGGATGGAGTCGGCGCCGGTTCTCGTGCGGGATCTCTCCCCCATCGAGAAGGAGTTGGGTGCACACATTGATGCCGTGCTGGGGTTGGACGTGCTCGGGTCACGTCCGTTCACCATCGACTTCGCGAATCGTCGCATCAGCTTTGCCCCAGAATCCTCCACCCTCCCCTCACGGGCCAGCAATTCACAATTCAGGTGCCTGGTTGTGATCACAGAGATTCAGGGGCGTCCCGTGCGTTTGCTGGTCGACACAGGGGTGAGGGACTTGATCCTCTTCAAGCAGGACACCCGAGGACGCTTGCTGAAGTTGCGGGTATTCGGAGAGGCAAACAACCCCAACCTGGGCGGGAAAGCGCGATTGCGGCAGGTCGCCCTGCCTCCCATCCGCTTGGGAGATACGGAGTTTGCCAATCTCCATACCTTCTTAATGGATGCCCCGGCTGCCGAGGCATCTAACTTTGACGGCCTACTGGGTACGGCATCTCTGGGCGCCCGCCTTATCTCCATCGACTTTGAACGGAACAGGCTCACTTGGGTGCGCTAGTGTGAGGGCGTCGGCCTGCCCTAACGCTTGCCCATGAAAAGGCGACGCTGACACGTCGTTGTTGGGGCTTAGCCTTTTGCGTTTTGACTTGATCTTCCCGATGCAGAGTCGCGCCTTCCGGCACTACATTCCGTTATGTGTCCAATTCGCCTCGGGTAGCAGCCATAACATCAAGATTAGCCTTGAATGCCATATAGCCACTGTCGATTGAAAAGATGCCGCCTGTGACTACTGCCGATTCATCGCTCGCCAAATACAGCACAAAGGGAGCGATCTGTTCGGGGGTTGCCACAGGCAACAAGTGGAGCATCTGCGTCAACGCCTGCGCCTTCTGGTTTTGATACCATTTGAGTTGGGATTCGGTGGTCACCAGGCCCGGGCAAATTGCATTGACCCGCACTCCATCCTTGGCCATGCCGGCTGCGAAGGAACGCGTCATCGCCACGATTCCACCTTTGGCCGCGGTGTAGCTGTCCAACCCGGCGCAACCGATCAGGGCGTCCGCTGAAGAGCTAAGGATGATCGACCCGGCACGTTGAGCAAGCATCTGGCGGCCAACATACTTGCAGCAAAGGAACGTGCCCGTCAGCACGAGATCAATCATCTGGTTCCAGGTTTTCTCCGGCAGCTCTGTCAGCCGGCGGTCCTCTTCGTTCACGAATCGAGCATCGACAGCATTATGGTATAGGACGTCAATCCGGCCGTAGCACGAGAGCGTTTTGGCGACGAGTTCTTTCACACTCTCGGCGTCGCGCACGTCAACAGGAATGAAGGTCGCATCCAGCCTCGCTTCCTTAATGGACTGGCAAACTCTCATGCCTTTCTCTTGACTAATTTCAGCGACGACAACCCTCGCTCCTTCAGCGGCCAATAGCGTGGCGCCGGCCCGGCCCATGCCCGAGCCGCCCCCAGTTACGATCGCCACCTTGCCTTCGACCCTTCTCGCCATCGCTCCATCTCCTTCTCAAGCGCTCTCGATCGCGCCGTTTTGTAGTGATCTTAGGTCGACTTCAACACCCAGGCCGTTTCCGTCGGGAAGTATGGCGCATCCATTTTCGATGCGGGTCGGTTGTGTGCCGAGCTGGTGTTCGTAGTAAAGAGGCCCAATGATGTCGTGGCCGACCGAGCGTGAGAGGTTGGGGATGGAAACCGCGAGATGCAACATTGCTGCGGAACCAACCTCGCGCTCCAGGTTGCTGCCGATAACACACTCGATCCCCGCCGCAGCGGCAATCTGGGCCACTTGCAAAGAGCGCCACAGCCCGCCGTTCTTGCCGGGGTAGATACTGATCAAGTCGCAGGCCTCGCAACGGATGGCTTCGAGAGCGTCCTCCGGAGTGAAGATTGCATCGTCCAGCATAATCGGAATCGAGGTGCGCGCCCGAAGGCGCGCGCAGCCCCGAAAATCCCTCCGGTGCAGAGGCTGCTCGATGGCATTTATGCGGCAAGCCTCAAGATGCGGGAGCGCAGCAAGCGCCTCGCTCTCAGTCCATCCTCCGTTAGCATCAACCGCGACAGAGAAGTTCTCCCCCAAGGCTGACCGGACGGCCTTGACCCGCGCGATATCAGCATCCACCCCAAGTCCGACTTTTACCTTCACGGCCCGAAACCCTTGCGCAGCCATCTGCATGGCTACATTCGCGGCGATCGAAGGAGGAAATGCGCCGATCGAGAATTTGAGGGGAATCTCAGAGGGGCGCCTCTGCCCGCCTAACATAAAATGGGCCGGCACCCGGAGGATCTTCCCGGCAAGGTCGACCAGGGCCATTTCCAGCGAGGCTTTTGTAAATGGGTTTCCGAAAACGGTCCTGTCCATTGCGTCCGCCAGGGCGGTGACGTTTCGAGGGTCTTTGCCCAGGCACACCGGGGCCAGGATTTGCCTGATTAATGCCAAGGCTCCCTCCTGGGTCTCGCCGCTCCAGGTCGGTGTGCCGTTGGCTTCTCCAAAACCCACCGTCCCATCATCCGTTCGTACCACTACGAGGACGAAGTTGAAGGTGGGGTGTTTACCATACGCATCAACGATCGCGAGTCCTGGCCGGGGAGGAGCGGATACAGGATAAGCTTCGATGCTGGAAATCTTCATGGGTGGTCCTTTGCCGTTCCGAAAGAGAATTCGCACCGCAGGCTATTACGGCCACGGTTCCACGCGGCCGCCTCGGTGGTTCGTCAGAAGCTGAACCCGCCAACAATCCGGATGTTTCACGGCACTCGGCAGGCTGCGGAAAAACTCTTTGAAAATGGGGTTCCCGAAGTGAGACTACGGCAGTTCCAAACCTTGAAGAACCGAGCGCCAATACCAAGTGGCAGAACGTGGCAGGCCAGTGATGGTGTTCCCGTTGCCGACTTCTGGTTCGCCCGGCGGGGTGGGGTATGTGGCTTCTTCAATGTGGCACACATCCCCCTGAGGTTGAACCACAGCTTGGCGCGGCCAGTCACGTCTTATGCGTTTGCGGAGCGCTGGTATGCTGGAACAGACTGCACAGTCCGCGTGGCGCGACGGTGGTTTGCCAAAATTGCCAACAGCGATGCCCGTCCAACCTTCTCGCAATGCACTGTGCAGAGTGAAATGGCATTGAGGGGACGAACAAAGTCATGCAGCCGGCGTTGGTAATCACCAATGACGTTGAGCCCGTCGCCTTTGGATAAGGCCCACGACCAGTCCGTAACCCATCGCATGACTGTGCCGTGGAGGTGCAACGGACTTCTCCGGAGCGGGTCGCCTGCTCTCAATAGTTCGTTGAGGCAATCCGGGGCGGTCAGAAACACCAAACGCCCGCTATGCAAAAATACGTCTGGCCTTAACCCGTTCTCAGTCAGGCCACCCGCAATATCGTTTAGGCAGGTCGGGCCAGCCACGATCACAACCTGCTGGCCAATGTCCAAACCTGCGATTATGAATTTGAGAATTTCGAATAAGCCATTTTCCTTCCGGACTAGTAACCGACATGTATCGGGCTGAGCTCCAAACCCCATGTGATTGCTCCGTTCTGTTTCCATATAGCTTATTTTCATCGAAGTCACATGGGCATGTCAACAAGTCATGCTCGCATCATGCCGAATTGTCCGAGCAGACATTGTGTACACTTTCGCCCTACCTTCATGTTTATAAATCGGAAATGATCTCTGTGGGAGCCCATCCTCCGGGCGAGGCGAGCTTACGGTTTCCCGAGTTGGACATTGAAACTCGCATGGCAATCCGTGGCGGGATCTTGGGTGACAGACTTTTCTGAATCGCCGCCCTTAATCCTGAACTCCAAGGGTGGCTTCTTGAGTCTGTCCGGCAACCCCTCGATGCGCGCCTTGCCTTCGCTATTGGTGCCGATTTCAAGGTCGGATTTTCTTTGGTTCATGAAGCCGTAACGAATAGTAACGTGGACCTTGGCGTCATAAACAGGTTTGTTAGTGCTGTCCAGGACCGTGAAGTCCGCCGAACAGGGCCCCAGGTCGCCCTTGATGACTGGGACGTCAACCGGCGCCGCGCACAAGACGTGGCCCGCGACTGCTCCGGCCAAAAGTGCGATCGCCACCCGCAGCGGCTTTCCAAGCCGCTGCGGTCCTATGCGGCGATGCGAGCCATCGGAGCGGGAATGAAGGAATCCGTAAGACATAGTTTGTTCTCCCTTGCTCAACATAGCACGATCCTGTCGCGGTGCTCCTTGACCTCCTTGGTGGCATTGCGTGTGTCAACCACGAGGCGCGAATGGCGCACAATGGTCGCGTAGTCGTAGCTGGAATGGTCCGTCACGATGACCACTGCATCGTAAGACGCCAAAGCTTCAGCCGTCGGCTCCACAGCCGCCATCCCGCCGAAGTCGTATTTCCTCATCCTATGGAGGCGGGGGAAGTAGGGATCATGGTAATCCACCTGAGATCCCTTGTCTTTCAGCAGCTCGATGATTCGCAAACTCGGTGATTCGCGCAGGTCGTCGATATCTTTCTTGTAGGCAACCCCCAGAATCAGGATTCTGGCGTCCTGCAAACATCGTTTTCGCGTATTCAGAGCTTCGGCCAGGGAGGTTACGACGTGCTCAGGCATGGCGGCGTTGATTTCGCCCGCCAGTTCAATGAATCGCGTAGGGAATTCGTACTCGTGAGCCTTCCAGGCTAAGTAGAACGGGTCAATGGGGATGCAGTGTCCGCCTAATCCCGGTCCTGGGAAGAAGGGTGTGAAGCCAAAAGGTTTGGTCCTGGCAGCCTCGATGACTTCCCAGATGTCGATTCCCATCCGCAGGCAGAGCAGCTTCAACTCATTCACGAGCGCAATGTTCACGCAGCGGTAAGTGTTCTCCAGAATCTTGGCCATCTCCGCGACGCGCGTGGAACTAACCAGTAGTGTTTTCTCGAATGCCTGACCATAAAGAGCCTGTGCCGCCAGTGCGCTCGAGCCATTCACACCGGCAACAATCTTGGGGATTTGGTGAGTTTGGAACTCTTTGTTTCCGGGATCTTCCCGCTCCGGGGAAAATGCCAAAAAGAAGTCGCCCTCAGTTTCCACAGGGGTGGTAACGTGTGAGCCGTCCGTAACGTAGGGCAGGATGGGACAGCTTAGCCCCGACTTCTCAAGCAGGCGTAGAACCACCTCTTCCGTTGTTCCTGGATAAGTCGTGCTTTCCAGCACCACCAACTGGCCGGGACGCAAATACCGGGCTATGGCTTCCGTAGTCCTGCAAACAAAGGAAAGGTTAGGCTCGTGGTGCTGTTCGAGCGGGGTAGGGACGCATATCAAGATGGCGTCCATTTCTTTGAGAACGGCGAAATCGGATGTGGCGCGAAACCCTTTTTTCTCGGCCTGCTCCGCAATGGCAGAGCCTGGGATGTGGCGAATGTAGCTCTCACCCTTCGCGAGCATCTCCACTTTGGCCTGGTCGATATCGAAGCCCGTGGTGGGAAAGCCGTTGCGGGCAAACAGCAAACCTAGTGGCAGGCCGACGTAACCTAATCCGATCACCCCGATCTGCGCGGACTTGCTTTGCACCTTGGAGCGGAAGGTTGTCGATGCCTCGAAGGCGGCAGGTTGCGGTTCATTCATGGGCATGGATTCACGTTTCGGTTTATGGGCATTTGACTCACGGCGGAATTATTCTAACACGGCGACTTGTGATCTTCGGAACCAATCCACGGTTCGCTCGAGCCCCTCTTGGAAATTCGCTCTGGGTTCGAACCCCAAAAAGCGCCGTGCCTTTTCAATCCCCGCCTGAGAATGGCGCACGTCTCCCACCCGGGCGTTTGCGTACTCGGGTTCCACCTGGTGTCCCACGATGGCGGAAATAGAAGAGAGAAGGTCGTTGAGAGTGTGTCGCCCGCCTGTGCCGACGTTGAATACCATGCCGTCTACACCCTCCGCAAGGCAAGCGAGCAGGTTGGCCTCAACCACGTTATCGACATAAGTAAAGTCGCGCGACTGTTCGCCATCGCCGTAGACGATGGGGCGGTTGCGCCGCAGCGCCGCATCGATAAAGCGCGAAATAACCGCCGAGTACGGGGAGTGAGGATCCTGACGTGGGCCGAACACATTGAAGTAACGCAGGGCAACAGCCGGGAGGCCGTAAATTCGATGGAAAACTACACTGTACTTTTCTCCCGCCAGTTTCGCAACAGCGTAAGGGGAGAGGGGATTCACGGGCATGGTTTCTACCTTTGGTAACGTCTCACTGTCTCCATATACGGAGGAGGAACTGGCAAATACAAACCGCTTCACTTGGGCGTCCCGGGCCGCCACCAGCATGTTCAGGGTGGCGGTGACATTTGCCCTATGGCTGCTGATCGGGTCTTCCACGGAGCGCTGGACCGAAGGAATTGCCGCGTGATGGAGCACGTATTGCACACCCTGCACGGAGGCCTTGCAAACGGCAAGCTCGGCAAGGTCACCTTCAACCAGTTCGATGCGATCGAGGCAATTATCGAGATTGTGTCTGAACCCCGTGCTGAAATTATCGACCACCCGAACCGAGTGGCCCAGTTCAACCAGTCGATTGACCAACGCCGAGCCAATGAACCCGGCGCCGCCGGTCACCAGAAAACATGCCATGCTACCTCCTTTGCCAGGATTTTTGGCAGGATGCTAGCTTTGAGTCGCCCTTCTAATTAATCACAAATTCCTCCCCGCGTCCATGAGAAGAGCTCTTGGGTAGTGGGTCGTTTTGATGTAGAGGCGGCTTTACGCCGCCATTTGGCGATGTAAAATCTCCGCTACAGGCCCAAACTGACCCACTATCAAGTCATGCATCCGGTGTAGGGACCGATATTATAACTCCAAGGTAAGCTATAATGACACTGGAAATGCATGCGGAGTGGTGTCCGTCCGGGACTTCAAATCCCTTGTGTCAATCATAGTACAAGATTGGTAAATGCTCATCTTGTTGACATTAGAGCAACTTAACAGAAATATCTAAGTTGTATGATTGGTCACCTTTGCCCAACATTGGCCGCTTTTGGGCACATTTCGGGCACATTCCTGGGCACACAACTCGGGACCCCTGCCCGTCCTGTTCAAAGTCTTGGGCGAGATCCCAACCCCAAGTCTTCCGGGTACAAGGCAAAACTAAGAATCAGCTCGCGTGAATTCTGAACACTCTGCACCACCCATCATCCTGTCCATAGTTGCATAACGCAGGTCTCCCGCGCGAGGCCCACCGAGTAGCCCACACCTATCTAAATCGTCACCGCTGCGGGGAAATCCGATTCTCCCTGGCACAAGGGAGGGTTTCGGGCGCGAGGCCGGAAATGGGCCAAGCAGATATGCACCTGGTCACGATACGGATGGGGTGCCCCATCCAAATCGTTTCGAGCCGTGGGGGGTCTCCACGAACATCGCAGTCGAGAGACCCTCCGGGCTTGTCCAGGAGGACACATGGATTCGAATACAATCTTCACGAGCTTGTTCGGTGGATGCCTGAAAGCAGCCGATAAGGCTGC
>Ga0182027_10002758_pt1 | contig 28164 bp, 22 predicted proteins | sample 712E1DmetaG_FD_121300 | JGI IMG/M metagenome (GOLD analysis project Ga0182027, IMG submission 121300) | Permafrost microbial communities from Stordalen Mire, Sweden - 712E1D metaG (Illumina Assembly) | ecosystem: Environmental > Terrestrial > Soil > Wetlands > Permafrost | place: Sweden...
GTATCCGCAGCGGCTGGTGGATGGCAAGCCCGCGCACTACTCGAGCCCCATCATCATGGCCGGCGACAACTACGAGCCGCGGTGCGAGGAGCACTTTGTGCTGCCGGGAAGGCCGCACTAGAAAAGCAGCAAGTCAGCAAGCTAGCAAGTCAGCGGGTTAGCGAGCCGGGCGAAGCTGCGGCTGCATGGCTCTCAAACCAGCCGATGACGCGGCGTTCGTACTCCGCAGGCTCAGCGCTGGCCGCGCCGGTATGTCCAGCATCGGGCAGCTCCCACAGAACGACGTTGCTGTTGCGGCCCCGGCATTCGGCCACAATCATTTCAGAATTGCGCGGAGGGAGGTTATCGTCGAGGAGGCCGTGGATGAGGAACACGGGAACCTGGCTGGTTGTGACTGCTTGAACGGGTTCGTCCTGGGCTAAGTCGACGCCGTACTTCCAGCGCACGTAAAGAAAGCCGATGTCAACCACGGGGCGCAGCACAGTGCGTCCGATCAGCGGCCCGATTCGCGGCCCGGCGCCCAGCCACTCGCCGATGCGGTCGTAGGACGCTTCGCGGAAGCTGGAAAAGGGAGACTCGGCCACGACCGCGCAGAATCCACGCTCCGTATTCAAAGACTGAAGGAGTTGAGCGGCGCCCATGGAGTTTCCGAGACCATCGATACAGCGTGGGGCCTGCATTTGGGCGAGCCAGTCAAACCAACGGCGAAGATCGTCGGCCTCCTTGATGCCGTAGGTCGCCAAGTCGCCGCCGCTCATGCCTTGCGCACGCGCATCGGGCATGAGCACGGCGTAGCCGTGGCGCAGGAGCAATGCGGCCGGGCCGAGCATTCCGGCTCGATTGTCTGCCTGGCCGTGCAGGAGGATGACCGCATCGCCGTTTCCAGGAGCGGGGCGAATGTACCAGGCGCGGAGGGCGGCTCCGTCGTTTGCGGTGATGGCTACCTGCTGAAGAGTCGCGTGATCGGCATCGGCCATCGCGGTCGCCTGGGCCTCGTCCGCCGGCATAAGCGCACGTCGTTCCGGGTGCAGGGCCCAATCCGCGGAGTGGATGGCTGCGACTGTGCAGCCGGCGAGCCACACGGCGACGATGGCCACGCTCGACCACAGGGCTTTCTTGAGGGGTTTCATATGCGGTCCATTATGCAGGACAGGGGCATTGGAGTTCCCGTAGCGCGGTAGGGCAGACGACCTCAGGCTCTCGATTGTGTGCTAGCCCGCATCCTGATCGGCTCAAGCCTTGCCGCTCGGCGGAGCATTTGACACGAGCAGTTGATTGTTCATGGATCGGATCGCAGGCAAAAAATCGCCCCCGGAGGAACACGTCGCTTCGGAGGCGCTTGTAGAACTTAACTTATTACACAAGATAAAGACGGGGACCAGTAGCCGGCACTGGAGGTCGGTAGCACGCGGCTACTGGTGATCCCTGCATTAAACGAGACAAGCCGCGGCTTCCCCTTTCCACTGCTGCCTCGTGTCGCCCGGCTCAAAGAGGGCTCTATTCTTACAGTCCCTCCGAGCCATGTTGACAATGAGAGTGTCGCCGATGCGGAAAACGCATTCCGTGACGGCCGTCACAGGGCTTTGTGTTAAGGGCAAAAGCCTGGAATTGCAGCCGATTCCGGATTGAACCGGGCGCAGATCCCGCCTCAGTTGGAATCAGCGATCCGGCTTTCGCGGGCCGTTCAGCAGGTGATTGACAAAGCGCGTTTGCCGCTCGACAATCGGAGATTCAGTCCTCTTCTAGGAAGATTTCGCGTGACGGCTCTGCTGACAACGAACCTGGGTGATGTGCCCTTGCTGGGGCGGGGCAAGGTGCGCGATTTGTATGCCGTCGATGGCGCATTGCTACTGGTAGCGACGGACCGCATCTCGGCATTCGACCACGTTCTGGGTACGGGGATTCCCGGCAAGGGAAAAATCCTGACGCAGATTTCGCTATTTTGGTTCGACCTGCTCAAGAACCTGGTTCCCAACCATCTAATCACGGCGGAAGTTCGTGAGTTCCCTGCTGCGCTGCGGCCGTATGCCGATCAGTTGGAAGGCCGGTCGATGCTGGTGAAGCGGGCGCAGATGTTCCCGGTGGAATGCGTGGCGCGCGGGTACCTGGCCGGATCGGGATGGAAGGAATATCAGGAGTCGGGAACGGTGTGCGGGGTTCCGTTGCCGCCGGGGCTGTTGGATGGGTCGCGGCTGCCGGAGCCGGTGTTTACGCCGGCGACGAAGGCCGCGGACGGCGACCACGATGAGAACATCTCCCTCGAGGCGGTGGTGAAGCTCGTGGGGGCCGGTGACGCCGCGGAGTTGCGACGGTTGACGCTGGCGATCTACCGGAGGGCGGCCAAGCATGCGGAATCGTGCGGATTGATTCTGGCCGACACGAAATTTGAGTTTGGCAAAACCGCCGAGGGAATTATTCTTGCCGATGAGGTATTGACGCCGGACTCTTCGCGTTTCTGGGAGGTGAAGGCGTGGAAGCCCGGGGGCGCACAGCCTTCCTTTGACAAGCAGTTCGTACGCGACTATCTGGAAGAGATCCGCTGGAACAAACAGGCGCCGGCGCCGAGCTTGCCGGACGAGGTTGTGGAACTCACGCGGGCCAAGTATCTGGAAGCCTTCCGGCGCTTGACCGGCCGGGAGATTGGATCTTAGGGTTGTTTGACAAACCCTCGAGCGAACGCGGAGCGGGACTATGACGTGGGTGGACTGGGTCATCCTGGCTGTGGTGGTGGCATCGACGCTGGGCGGGCTTGCGCAAGGGTTCTTCCGCGCCGTCTTTTCGCTGGGCGGGTTAATCTTCGGCTTGGCGCTGGCGGCGTGGAACTACGCGCGCCTGACGCCACTGTTCCGGCCGATCGTAAAGATTGATGCGGTCGCCAATGCCATCGGGTTCCTGTTGATCGCTCTGCTGGTGATGGCGATTGCCAACGTGATTGGGGCCTTCATTGCGAAGGCGTTTCACCGGATGGGGTTGGGTTGCGTGGATGCTCTGGCCGGGGCGGTTTTCGGATTTGTCCAGGGGGCGTTACTAGTGACGGTGTGCATCCTGGTGACCGTGGCCTTTTTCCCCAGCGAGCACTGGCTAGCCGAGGCCAGGCTGCCGCAGATTTTTTTTGGGGCCTGCCACCTGAGCACGCAAGTCACGCCCGGCGAGCTGGGCGACCGCGTGCGCAACGGCTTGAAGTTGCTGGAACAGGAGTCGCCCCAGTGGATGCACTCCGGCGGTGTATCGTGATGAGATGTGCTGCAAGACGGCACGAAACGGATTAGACTGATTGATTGATCGAGACAAGCAAGAGGGACGCGTGAAACGAGAACTGGACAGCCTGGTGACGCAAATGCATTCCAGCGGCATCCGCTACGAGGAGGCGGTGCGCGAGTTCAAACGGCAGTACCTGCGCGAGGTGCTGGTAGCGCACCGGGGGAACCAATGCAAGGCGGCGGAAGAGCTGGGAATGCATCGCAACACGCTCAGCCGCGCCATGGCGGACCTGGGGCTGGACTTGGCCGAGGTGCGCGCCGAACTTAAGCGTCCGCCGCGGAGCGAACGTCCTGTATACAGCACGTTTCGCCAGGGCTACCGCCAAGGCTGACGGCGCTGCCCCCAAATGATGCAGACAACACCACCGAAGACCGAAGCCCGCATCGCGATCGAGCCGGATTTTGTGTGGGACGGGCAAGACGCCTATCTCTTCGACATTGACGGCACGCTGCTGCGCAGCCGGGACCGCGTGCACATCGACTCCGTAGCCTCGAGCGTGCAGCGGGTGACGGGATTCGAGATTACTCTGGCCGGCATCCTCTTGCAAGGCAACACCGACACCGCGATTCTGCGCGAGGCGTGCCGGCAGGCGGGGATTCCCGCCAAGGTTCTGGAAGAGCAATACGACGCAATTTTAGAAGCGATGCGGAATTGCGTGGCCGAGCGGTGCCTCGAGCTGGACCCGGTACTGATGCCGGGAGTGGAAGAGGTTTTGCGCCACCTGGCGCAAAAGGGAGCGCTGCTGGGCGTGGCCTCAGGCAATCTGGAGGCCATCGGCTGGATCAAAATCGAGAAGGCAGGCCTTCGCGAGTGGTTCCGCTTCGGCGGATTCAGCGATCACTTCCCGATCCGCGCGGAGTTGATCGCGCATGCGGCGCGGAAGGCCCGGGAACTGGCCGAGCCCGGCGGCCGCCCCGACGTCAAGATCTGCGTGGTGGGCGACACTCCGCGCGACATTGAGGCGGCGCGGGCCAATTCTCTCTCTGTGATTGCCGTCGCCACAGGGAGGTCCAACTTCGACGAGCTGGCGAAGTGTCAGCCTGAGGCCTGCGTCTCGTCGCTGGCTGATCTTTTGGCTTGGGCGCCGAGCGCACGATGAGGACGAAGCCGGCAAAAGCGGGGCGAGTGACGCGAATGCGAGCGCGAGCGCAGACAATGGCTTGCGTAGTTGGGTTGTTTCTAGCGGCCGTTCCGTGTGCGCTCGTGGGACAGACGGGAAGTCCGGCTGCAACCGGCGGCCAAGGCGCGGCCGCCGGCACGAACGCGACGGCCGGTCAGAACAACACAAGCAGCTCAACCGGGCCCAGCAGCCAAAACACCTCTGCAGGCCAGAGCGCGCCGTCTGGCCAAGGCACGCCGGCAGTGCAGGCGCCGCCAGCGGCAGGTGAGATTCCCGAGCCCGCCAAACAGACCAAGGCGCCCCGTGGGAGCGCCCAGAGGCGGGCAGCGAAGCTTTACCTTGAATCGAGCAAGATGTTTTTGAATCGCCAGTTTGAAGAGGCGATGCGGGGATTTGAACAGGCGGCCACGGTTGATCCTTCGAATGCCGATTACAAGCTGGCGGCCAATGTAGCCCGCAGTCACGCGGTGACAGCGCTGATACAGACCGCGGCCAAGGACCGGCTGCTGGGCGATGAATCGGGCGCGCGGGATGCGCTAACCCGCGCTCTCGCGCTCGATCCCACGAACTTCGAGGCCAGCCAGCATCTGGACGAGCTGGCTGATGAAGCTGTGCGCAGCCAGCCAAAGCCACTCTACCCGCCGAGCTCCAGCGAGATTCGCAACGTCGAGGCGCTTCTGGCTGCCCCTGGGGTGCAGAGCTTTCACCTGCACACCGATCAGCGCCAGACGATCGAGCAGGTGTTCAAGGCCTACGGGGTGATGGCCATGGTCGACGACAGCGTGCGCGCCACTCAGGTGCGGCTGGACATGGATGAAGTCCGCTTCGAGGAAGCGGCGCGCATCCTGAGCATGGCGACCCACACTTTCTACGTTCCGCTCGACGCGCATCACGTGTTGGTGGCCAACGACACTCGCGAGGACCGGGCGCGGCTGACGCCCCAGGAAACGGAAACGGTTTACCTTCCCGGGCTGAGCGCGGATGACATGAACCAGGTGCAGACCTTGGCCAAGAACGTATTCGGGGCGCAGCAAGCCCAGCTCTCGCTGTCGGACCAAGCCATCACCCTACGCGCGCCGGCATCCACGCTCGACGCATTCAATGCCACGATGCGGGGTCTTCTGGAGGGGCGCAGCCAGGTGCTGCTCGATGTTCGGCTGATCCAGGTGGCGCACACGAGCGGCCGCAATACCGGTGTTCAGTTGCCGCAGAGTATGTCGGCCTTCAACGTCTTTGCCGAGGAGGAGTCGCTGCTGAGCCAAAACGCGAGCCTGGTGCAGCAGATTATTTCGTCGGGGCTGGCTTCGGCCAACAACCCGCTGGCGATCCTCGGCATACTGATCGCTTCCGGACAGGTTTCGAGCCCGCTGCTCACGAGCGGGTTCGCTTTGTTTGGCGGAGGGCTGACGGAATCGGCGCTGGTGCCGGGCAGCGTCAAGTTCAACCTGAACCTGAATACTTCCGACTCGCGCGAGCTGGACCAGATTCAGCTTCGCCTGCAGGACGGCGAGGATGGCACGATCAAAGAGGGCGAACGGTATCCCATTCAGACCTCTTCCTATTCGAACTTGTCGCCCAACATTCCCAGTATTCCCGGATTGACAGGGGCGGGAAGTTCCAGCAGCCTGACGTCGCTGCTCTCCTCGCTCGGTTCGAGCGTGCCGAATGTTCCCATGGTGCAGTACGAGGACCTGGGACTCACGCTGAAAGTAAACCCCAAGGTGATGCGCAACGGCGACGTTGCCCTCAGCGTGGATATGAAGCTCGATTCGCTTTCAGGCCAAATGATCGATGGAAATCCGGTGCTCGACAACCGGGCGTACTCAGGGGTGGTGACTCTGCGAGAGGGCGAGGCTGCGGTGGTGGCGACCGAAGTGGACAAGTCGCAGAGCCTGTCCATCAGCGGAACGCCGGGCATCAGCGAGATTCCCGGAATGAACGACTTGGCCGCCAAGGATTTGCAGAAGAACTACGCGACCATCGTAATCGTGATGACGCCGCATGTGGTGCGCGGGACGCAAGCCGCCGGGCACACGGCGATGATGCGGGTGGAGAGGAGCGTGCAGTAGAGGAAATGTAATCCGGTAGTTACGGAGGAGTCAATACTCAAACAGTAATTGCCGTGTGGGCGGTGACCCGACCGGAATCCGTCAGGAGTGCCTTTTCCAGGCTTCAAGAAAACGGGCGCGGAAGACAGCGCCGCTTAAACTCTCGCCCCTTAAATGTTGCAGATCCACAGGCCATTCTCATTGTTTATCTCTTTTTCAACCTGCAGTCATGGGGTTTTCATCCTCGGGTAGCCTAATTGGACCGCACGTCCATTTCCCCGGAGGAACCAAACTATGAGAGTTTTTGCCCGCTGCTTCCCGATGCTTCTGATCGTTCTATCCATCTCTGCGACTTTGCACGCACAAGACACCGATTCCAGACACGGGGTCAAGCACGTTTTGCTTATCAGCGTCGACGGCTTGCACGCTCTCGACCTTACGAACTATGTCAGCAGCCACCCGCAATCGACCCTCGCGCAACTGAGTTCGCATGGCGTTACCTTCGATAACGCTGCCACCTCGCAGCCGTCCGACTCCTTTCCCGGACTCTCCGCTTTGGTTACCGGCGGATCGCCGACGACTGCCGGGTTCTGGTACGACGTCACCTATAACCGCAAGCTCTCTCCGCCGGCCCTCACCACGCCGTACATCTCTTATGTGGGCGCCCCCGGCGGTGCGTGCCCAGGGCAAATCGGCACTATCACGGAGTTCGACGAATCGATCGACAAGGATCTGACCAAGCTGTATGGATCCATCGATCCGAATTTTCTGCCCCGCAATCCCAATCGTGGTTGTGCGCCTGTCTATCCGCACGAATATCTCCGCGTGAACACCATCTTTGAGGTGGTGAAGGCCCACGGAGGTTACACGGCCTGGACCGACAAGCATCCCGCTTATGAATGGACCAATGGTCCGAGCGGCCATGGTGTTGATGATTTCTTTGGTCCTGAGATCAACTCGATCCCTGTCGCCTTGCCATTTCCCGGCTGCACTCCGGTGCCCGCGCCCGACACCACTCCCGACGATGGCTGGACAAACGATCTGAAAGTCATCCAGTGCTACGATCAGACCCACGTCCAGGCAGTGCTCAATCAGATCAATGGCTACACACACGATGGATCCCAGCGCGCGCCCATCCCAACGCTGTTCGGCACCAACTTTCAGTCGGTCAGCGTAGGCGAGAAATTGAAGGGCAATGGCTATCTGGATGTCCTTGGAACCCCTTCGCCGGGACTGCTCAGCGAGTTGGAATTCGTGGATAACTCTCTTGGGGAGATGGTCAGCGCGCTGAAAAAAGCCGGCATTTATGACGAAACGCTCATCATCATCGGCGCAAAGCACGGCCAGTCGCCCATCGATCAGAGCAAGAAGGTTGCCATCGGCGACGGCCAGCCCGCAACTTTAATCAATACGATTGCTTCCGGCGAGGCCTTTGACATCTCCGACGACGGCTCGCTTATCTGGCTGAACGACTCTTCGCAAGCCGCAGAGATCGCTCAAGAGCTCAGCACACCAGCAAACCAGGCCACTCTCGGCATTCAGGAGATTTTCGCAGGCCCGGCACTCGAGGAAAAATTCAATAGCCCTTTGACTGACCCGCGCACACCCGACATCATCCTCAAGGTCAACACCGGCGTCATCTTCACAGGCGGCTCAAAGATCGCCGAGCACGGCGGCCTCAACGAGGACGATACGCATGTGGCGCTGCTCTTCTCCATGCCGGAATTCGCGCCCAGACATGTGAAAACTTACGTTCTCAACCAACAGGTCGCGCCCACTGTCCTTCAAGCTCTGGGCCTCGACCCCAACGAACTGAAGGCAGTGCAGATCGAAGGGATCACGCCGCTTCCGTTCCTTTTCTAAGTGCCGCCGCGTTTTTTGTCTTCCTCGGGACGGCTCCCAAAAATGGGGGCCGTCTCTTTTGGTGTCCTAATGGATTGCGGGGCGACACGCCGTGGGATCGGGGAACCAGGTAGAGCCTGGATGGTCGCCTACTCGTCAATCACTCATCGGTAAACACAATCGAGGTGTCCGGAAACTTCGGTGTCCCCCGCAGCGACCGGTAGGCATGACGGAAGAGTATCAGTCGAGGAAACTGCTGCTCAAACGCGCTCGCGTTGACTCACAGTTCACTCACCGAAAGCGCTGCATCCAGTGTTCTCAAGTGCTCTAGAGTATCGTAAGCTGCAGTTAAGGTTTTGATAATGCACGACTTCGCTAAAAGAGGAAACTACTCGCGATCTCGGGCGCAGGAAACCGAGCGCCGCGACTGCGGAGGGGAGTCGGTCATCGGAGGCTCCGGCTCCGGAGCGCCAGCGTTGATTATTGGCCGGAGACGCCGTCTGCTTTGATCTGGTAGTCGATAACTTTCTTCAACACGTCGTAGGGAGCGCTGGCGGGAAGCGTGCGGCCGTTCACGACCAGCGTGGGCACTTCACTTATGCCCACGTCTGTTCCCAGCGTTGTGGAGGCAACTACGTTCGCCTTGACCTCGGGCGTGGCGGCGCAGGCCGAAACTTTGGCCGGGTCCAGGCCGGCTTTGACTACGGCGCTGTTGAGGGTGAGCGTGGCGCCATCGGCAGTGGCAAGCCCATCCTGGCCGTCAAAGACCGCGGAGGCGAATTGGAAGAAGGCCGTGCTGCCGCCCAGCTTGGTCACGCAGACGCCGTATTCAGCCGCGATCGTTGCTTGGGGATGGATGTTGGAAATGGGAAAGTTCTGAAAGACGATGCGCGCCTTCGGGTAATCCGCGACCAGCTTCTCCATGTTCGGTTGCGCTTCTTTGCAGTGGGGGCACTGGAAATCGGCAAACTCGACGATTTCAAGGTCTTTTGACGCCGAGCCCCGATAGGGGCCGTCGGCGCGCTGCTGCAATTGCTGGCGGACGCCGGCGAATGGATTCTCGCCGAAGTTGATGATTTGATCGCCCGCAATGATGTGCTTGCCGTCGGGAAGGACGAAAAATGAAAAAGCCTGCGGCTTCTGCTTGCCGGTCTTGTCGCCGAGGAAAACGATCACTTTGCTGATCCCCTCGACGGGCGTTTTGAGAATGGCCTGAACTTGCCACATGCGATCGCTGTCGTAGCCCCAATTGGCCTCGAGAAAGCCGCTCACGACCTCCTTCGTGGGCGCGGAAGCCGTGAAGTTGGCGGGATCCGGCGCGGGAAACACGGGCGGACCCGATGGGGCCGGCGCCGAGGGCGCAGGCTGCTCCTGTGCGGGCGCTGCGGGCTGGTCCTGCGGGGCGGGCGCAGGCTCGGCGGTGGTGGAATCGGGCGCGGGCGGCACATGTTGCTGAGCGACGATCTGGAACGCGGAAACGAAAAAGGCAATCAGCGCGGCAGCGCCGAGGAAACGGGCAGACGGACGGATCAAGCGGTTCTCCTTAATGGCGGGAAACTCCCTTCCTTTAGCTTATACCTGGACTGTGGTCAACCCTTGACCTTGGTCATTCCTGGACTTTCACGGCGATGGGGAACCTGCGGCCCATGCCGAAGGACTTGGAGGTCACCTTGAGGACCGGAGCAGCCTGCTGGCGCTTGTACTCGGAGCGTTCGACCAGGCGGACCACTTGCCGGACGAGATCGAGAGGAAAACCGTGCTCGGCGGCGATGCGCTCGGGAGTCTCGTAGCGCTCGACGTAGGCCTCGAGGATAGGGTCGAGGACGTCGTAGGGCGGCAGTGAATCGGTATCCATTTGGCCGGGACGGAGCTCGGCGGAGGGCGGCTTGGCGAGGATGGGAGCGGGGATCTTTTCCTGGTCTCGGTTGAGCCAATTGCATATGGCATACACCCGCGTCTTGACCAGGTCGCCGATGACCGCCAGGGCGCCTACCATGTCGCCATAGAGGGTGCAGTAGCCCACGGCCATCTCGGATTTGTTGCCCGTGGTGAGCACCAGGGACCCGAACTTGTTCGAGAGGGCCATAAGGATGGCGCCGCGAATGCGCGGCTGGATATTTTCCTCGGTGATGTCGGCCGGCAGTCCGGCAAAGAGGGGCTCGAGCGTGCGGTTGAACTCGGCGAAGAGCGAGCGGATGCTGATGGTCTCAAAGCGGATGCCAAGGTTGGCGGCCAGTTGCTGGCTGTCGTCGATGGAGCCGGCGGAGGAATAGGGGCTGGGCATACCGACGCCGATCACGTTCTCGGCGCCGAGGGCGTCAGTGGCGATGGCCGCCACCAGGGATGAGTCGATGCCGCCACTGAGACCGACAAGCGCCTTGCGAAAGCCGCATTTGCGCACGTAATCGCGCGTGCCCAGCACGAGGGCGCGGTAGGCAGCTTCGGTTTCGTCGTCTTCCGGGACGGGTACAGGCGGCGCGTCAAAGGGGTCGACCAGGATCAGGTCTTCTCGAAACGAGGCGCCCTGCGCGATGAGCTCTCCCCGCGCATTGAGGGCCAGCGAGGAGCCATCGAAGATGAGGCTGTCGTTGCCGCCCACCTGGTTGCACATGAGCACGGGGACGGCGTCGCGGCGGGCGAGTGCGGCCAGCATCTCGCGGCGGATGGTGCGTTTCGAGTGCCAGAAAGGGGACGAAGACAGGTTGACATGCAGAGCCGGATGCTGGCCCATGAGCTCTTCCATGGGATCGGCCGAGTAGAGGCGGCGCGGCCAGAAATTCTTGTCGTTCCAGGCGTCCTCGCAGATGGTGACGGCAAGGCGAATGCCTTCGAAGTCGATCACCTTTTGCGACGCGGATGGGGAGAAGTAGCGCTGCTCGTCAAAGACGTCGTAAAACGGCAGAAGGCGCTTGTATTGTTCGAGGACCAGGCAGCCGCGGTCGAGCAGGACGGCGGCGTTATATGCCGGTTTGCCATCTTCGCGGCCGGTGGGCAGGGCGACGCCGGCCAGGACGGCGGTGGGCAAATCGCGGGTGGCCGCGGCCAACTCGTCAACCGCGGAACGGCAGCGGGCCAGGAAACTGGGCTTTTCAAGAAAGTCGGCTGGCGGATAGCCGCAGATGGCAAGCTCGGAAAAGACGGTGAGGCGCGCGCCCAGGTCCGCGGCGCGGCGGCTGACGGCGGCGATTTTCTCGAGATTCCCAGTGAAATCCCCGACCGTCGGGTCGATCTGGGCGAGCGCGATCTTCACACTTCCAGTTTATCGTGCGCAAGACGGAAAGGCCGCCCAACCGGGGGCGGCCCATGGCACGACGGCGCAGAGATTCTCAGGTCCCGGTGCCGGAAAGAACCACGGCGACGGTGCGCATCATGATTTTGAAATCGAGCCAAATGCTCCAGTTTTCGATGTAGGTGACGTCGAGCGAAACGTAGCTGGCAAAGGAGGGGTCCTGGCGCCCCTGGACCTGCCACAGGCCGGTGATGCCGGGCGTTACGTCGAGGCGGCGCAGGTGGTCGAGATCGTACTTGCGCACCTCAGGGGCCAGCGGCGGACGCGGACCGACGACGCTCATCTCGCCGCGCAGGACGTTGAAGAACTGGGGTACCTCGTCGAGCGAATACTTTCGCAGGATGTGGCCGAGCCGTGTGACACGCGGGTCGTTGGCGACCTTGAACAGGACGTTGTCGCGCAAGTTCATGTGCATGAGCTCAGCGCGGTGTTTCTCGGCGTCACGGACCATGGTGCGGAACTTGAAGCAGCGAAAGACAATGCCCTTCTTGCCGATGCGCTCCGAAGTGTAGAAAACCGGGCCGGGCGAATCGAGCTTGATGGCGATGGCGATGGCCAGGAACAGCGGCGAAAGCACCAGAAGCACCAGCGCGGAGAATACGGCGTCGAAGACGCGCTTAAACACCAACCCTACTTCGGGCGCCGCGCCACGGTGCAGCGGGATGGTCGGAAACTGGCCGATGTATTCGATGGGGCTGTTCCAGGCCAGGCCGTCGTAGAGATCGGGAACGACACGCAAATCCACGCCGTGAAAGCGCGCCTGCTCCAGCACATTCTGGATGATGCCGCGCTCGCAGGGGGTGGTGAAGAAAATCTCATCGACGAACTGCTTACGGGTGTGCTGGAAGAGCGACTCCAGGTTGCCTACGATTTCGTCGGAGGCCACTCTCTCGTGGGTTTTGCAGCCGGGAAGCTCGATGAACCCCTTGAAGGTGTAACCAAGATGGCGGATGCTCTCCAGGTGATCACGCACAGCCTGGGCCTCAAGCCCGGTGCCGACGATGAGCACGTTGCGTGTATCCAGGCCGCGATCGAAGCGCCGGTAGAGCAGAATGCGATACACGAGGCGTCGCAGGGCCAAAACGATCGTTACCAGGGCTATCGTGTCCAGCACGATGGCGCGGGAAATATCCTCGGCGTGAACCAGGTAGAGCGTGCCGATGAGCAGGAGGCCGGCGGTGAAGCAGGCCTGAGCGCTCATCCTCTGCTCATGCAGGAAGTTGGTCATGTGCGTCGGCGTATACAGATGCAATCGCCGGCTGGTGAGGATGAGCGCGGCGGTGAACCCGCACAGCAGGGTCAACAGAATGCCCATGGAACGGCCCTGAAACAGTGCGCCGTGCCAAAAGACTCTCGCGCCTTCCATTGGGGTGGCGCGCAGTTTGTAAAGCGTAGCCACCACCGCGGCCACGAAGACTGTCACCGCATCCATGACCATCCAGAGCTTGGCAGTGCCCCGCACAGCCCGCGCTGAGCCCGCAGCGACACTCGCCTCCCATTCGGCCGACGAAGTCAACGAAGATGAAAGCTTTTGCCAGAAATCCGAACTCGCCATAAGAGATGCGCAGACCTCAAATCTTCTGAAGCGCCTGGACTAAGGGATGCCGGGGTTGAATCGCAACGCAAGAGAAACAAGACAAAGCCGAAACGAAAGATTGTACGCGTGAACTTCTGACCGGATTCTCTGATCCTGGTCTTTGGATGACTGACACAGTGGAAGGGGTTGCGCGCATTGCATTTCTGCGGCTTGTTCTTGCCCCGGAGCGACGTTGCATTTGCGTTTTATTGCGCCGCTGCAGGGCCGGCGAGAAGCTCCATTCGCCGATTTGGTCGGCGGCGGGTGGATTCGACGGGTAAATGGTCCCACAGAACATTGGCATGAATGCACGGCTCGTATCGCACAGTGGATGCATTTATGGCCCTGAAAAGCGATGGAATCAGCTCAGCAATTGCAGACTTTTGTGCACAGAGCCGATGGGAGGTCCGCGCATTTCTTTTCCCTCCGATCTTGACGAAATGTCAACTCGAAGTGGATGCATCAAGCTTCGCCCATGGAGGCGTTCATTCGCAAGAGAAATCATGCTGCCGGCGGATAACTTGAATGCCAAAACTCGATTACCTGGGGCATGGTACCGGCAGGTGTGTCCATTCTATAGCGGAAGGGTTAAGAAGAATTAAATTACTGATTATGATGGGGGTACATAGGCGTCCAGCATGAGAAATTGCCGTATGGGCGGATCGGTTGATGCAAGAAAGTCCTTGAGCGGACCGAAGTATTGCGCTCTGCCCTGATGCAAAAAGAGCACGGTATCGGCGAGCGCCTGCGCAAAACGCGTATCGTGCGTGACCACAACGCTTGTGAAACCGAGTTGATGCTTGAGCCGTTGAATGATGCCGCCGAGGCGGCGGCCGATGAGGGGATCGACCATGGTTGTCGGTTCGTCGTAGAGGACGATTTCGGGTTGTGCGGCCAAAGCGCGGGCGATGGCCACTGCCCGCTTGCGTCCGGTGGAGAGGTTGGACGGAAGGAACTCGACCACGTCTTCAGCGCCGACCAGGCCGATGAGCCGGTCGACGATCTGGTCCACTTGATCGTCGGCCAACCCGCCTTTTTCGCGCAACGGAAAGGCAACATTTTCGCGCACGCTCATCGAATCGAATAAAGCGCCATTCTGGAAGACCATGGTGATGCGCTTGCGAACGGCCCGCAGACCCTCCTCGCTGAGGCCTGTGATCTCCTGACCCTCGACAAGAATCGACCCGGAGTCCGGCTTGAGAAAGCCCATGAGAAGGCGCAGCGAGACGGACTTGCCGACGCCGCTGCGGCCGAGGATGCAGAGGGTTTTTCCGCGCCGCACCGAAAAACTTACGTCTTCCAGCACGGGACGGCCATTGAACGCAATCGAGACATTGTCGAAGACGATGATGGGTTCCGAGTATTCGGCGGCGGGCGCGATAGATGGCTCGGGCTCCGTGTCGCTGCCGGCCAGTGCGTCGAGTTCCGCTTCGAGCGGCTCTAAAGGCTCGGGATTGGCGGGAGAATCGAACATCGCCATGAAACCAGCTTACGCGATACCGCGCGCTGCGAGCGCCTCGGCCCGCTCAAGATCCTGAGGGGAGTTCAGGTTGAGAAACCAGAGTGCGGGAGGCAGACCAAGCGCATGAATGATCTGACCGGATTGAGCAAGGAATTCGACCCTGACAGCGCTGATGGGCTGGTCCAGGCTGGCTGCGGCTGCCTGAAAGGCGGCAAAGCAGCCGCCGCGCTGGGCAGAGAGCTCGGCCTGGAGGGCGGGCAGGACGGATCGGTCAAGCACGGCGGGGAAGGTTTGGGTGAAGCCATTGACTGTGGGAACAGTGACAGCCCGGCCGGTGATTCTGGCGTGGTGGAGCAGAAAAACGAGGAGCGAGGGCGGCAGGAGGGGCTGATCGACGGTCAGAAAAACGGCGTAACGGGCGGAAGTGGAATCCAGGGCGGCACTGACACCGGCCAGAGGGCCGAGACCGGGTTCGGCGTCCTCGACAACCGGCGCGTAGGATGCGAAATTAGCGTGGGCGCCGGCGATCCACCCCGCAGATTCCGGTTTCTCGAGCCACCCGCCTGAGGGGACCCCGGCGATCGAGGCGGGGAGTCCAGCTTGCTCGAGGATCGAAAGCGCGTGCGCGACTAATGGCCGGCCAGCAACTGGAAGGAGCGCCTTGTCGCGGCCCATGCGGCTGGATTGGCCGCCGGCGAGGACAAAACCGGCGGCGTCAGGTTCGTCTGTCGAGGCTATACGCTCTGTCATCTTGGGCGCAGCTTACTGTATCGACCGCCGCCCTGGTCCCTCGGTCCCTAGTCCCTGTCTTTCGTTCAACGGCCGACCTCCTCCAAAAAGCGGATCAGTGATTCGATGCCCAGCGAAAAGTTCTGGAGGTTGAACTTCTCGTTGGGGGCGTGGATATTGTCATCGGGCAGGCCGAAGCCCATCATGACGCTGGGCTGGCCGAGGAAACGGTCAAAGTCGCCGACGATGGGAATGGAGCCGCCGGAACGGATAAAGACCGTGTCCTTGCCCCAGACCTCATGCAGGGCGCGCGTGGCGGCCTGAATGTAGGGGTTGTCAACGGGGATGAGACAGGCGTCGCCGGAGTGGATGAGGCGCACGTCGACATCGACGCCAGCCGGGGCAATCTTCTCGACATAGTTCTTGTAAAGCTCGAAGGCCTTGGCGGGGGTCATGTTGGGAACCAGGCGCATTGAAACTTTGGCGAGAGCTTTGGCGGGAATGACGGTCTTGGCGCCGGCGCCGATGAAACCGCCGGGCATGCCGTGCACTTCGACCGTGGGGCGGGCCCAGGTGCGCTCAAGGACGCTCAAGCCGGGCTCGCCAACGAGTTGCTTGGAGCCGACCTCGGCCTTGCGGTACTCCTCTTCGTCGAAGGGCAGGCTGCGCCAGGCGGCGAGTTCCTCGGGGCTGGGCGGAACAACGTCGTCGTAGAAGCCGGGAATGAGGATGTGGCCGTTCTCGTCCTTGAGCTTGGCAATGATCCAAGCGAGGGCGAAGAAGGGATTGGGCGCGGCTCCGCCGTACATGCCGGAGTGGAGATCGGTCTTGGCGCCGCGGACCTCGAGCTCGGTGTAGATCATGCCGCGCAGGCCGACGCAGAGCGTGGGCAGGCCGGGCGCGAAGAGCTCGGTGTCGGACACCAGGGCAAAGTCGGCCTTGAGATCGGCGGGCTTGGAGGCGACGTAGTTCGCAATCACTTCCCCGCCCACTTCTTCGTCGCCTTCAAACAGGACACGAACATTGAGGGGGAGCTTTCCGCTGGCGGCGAGCAGCGACTCGAGGGCCTTGACCTGCGCCCAAACCTGGCCCTTGTCGTCGGCCGATCCGCGGGCGTAGAGGTTGCCGTTGCGCTCGACCGGCTCAAAGGGCGGTGAGCGCCACTCGTCGAGCGGATCGGTGGGCTGGACGTCGTAGTGGCCGTAAATGAGCACGGTGGGTTTGCCGGCGGCGTGCAGCCAGTCGGCGTAGACGAGCGGATGGCCTTCGCCTTCGATGAGGCGTCCGTGCTCCATGCCGATGCGTGCGAGCTCGGCGAGCAGCGTTTCGGCGGCCTTGCGGCAGTCGCCTTTGTGCTCTGGCAAGGTGGAGATGGACGGAATGCGCAGCAGGGCTTTCAGTTCATCGAGAAAACGGGGATGGTTTTGGCGGGCAAAAGCAACGGCGGAAGAAGACATGGTGGCGCTCCCTTCAAGAAAACAGACAGATGAGAGTATAGACCGGCAAGGCGGCACGACGTACCGTCCCGGCGGCTACGACCGCGCTTATGCGCAGAACCCGCCTTCCGGCAGTAAAATGGCTGGCAAATCCATCCTGCGAAAGTGGAGGACGGATGCAGACCGGAAAGTGGGGCGCATCGTGGAGCGTGGCGCTGATCGTGCTGCTGGCGGTCGCGGCCGGTGCGAAGGCTTGGGCAGGCCAGAACGGTGGCGAGGCGTCGAATCCTGCAATTCCCGCCGTAGACAACTCTTGGCCTGACATCAATCTCAACGTGGCTGTGCTCGACAAGCAAGGCGTCCCGCAAAAGGTCGACGAACGGGAGTTTCATCTTTTCGAAGACGGCGCCGAGCGGCCGCTCCACTTTCGGGGTTCGCCGGACTCGCCGGTTTCGCTTGGCTTCATCATCGATTCCTCCGGCTCGATTTTCAAGCGGAAGCCGGCGATCGTCGCCGCTGTCACCGCGATCGTCAAGGCGCTCCCGCCCGATAGCGAAGTCATGGCCGTCCTGTTCGCGGACGAGTCCTATCTGGATCTTCCATTTACCCCGGTTTCCAAGGTCGACTTCTCGTTCCTCGACCGGCTGCAGGCTCGCGGCGGCACGACGCTCTACGATACCGTTTTCGCAACGGAGAGACATTTCATCGCGCACGCAAAGTATGTGCGCAGGGCCATGGTGATTTTGAGCGATGGCGAAGACAATGCATCGCACCTTTCAAGGGGAGCAGCTTTTGGGGCGATGGAGCAGCCTGGGGCGCCGGTGGTCTATGTGTGTCCGCCTTCCAAAGCGAATTTCTTTGAGACTCAAGAGTCGGCAGGCCTCATCAACATGAGCTTTCTCGCCAGGTACGGCGGAGGCGCCGATTTCAATCTCGATCCTGACCCCGCAGCGACTGCGGCCGAGGTTGCGGCCGCCATTCGCAGCCAATATGTACTGCAATTTACCGCGGCTGATCCCGCGCGCGACGGCAAGAGGCATAAGCTGGAGCTCCGGCTGCCGATCAAGGATGTGCAAATTCACGCGCTTCCGGTCTACTACGCTCCCGCGAAATGATGGTCAGTATCGCGCCACGCCGCGATCAACCTCGACCGGCCATTCGTCGATGCCGCCACTGAGGGACCGGGCTTTCTCGAATCCCTGATTGGGCAGCCAGACGGCTAGCAAGCCGCGAAGAGCTTTCGCCTGCCACCGAAGTAATCCACGAGGAAGCTGGCTTCATGGCCTGAGGGCGCGGTGAAAAGGTAAGCTAAATGGGTACCAGAAATACCCCCTATGCAGAACGCCGAAAAGGTTTTGATCGCCGAAGATGAACCGAACGCGCTGACCGGGCTGGCGGAGCTGATCTCCGGATGGGGATACCGGACCGAGACCGCGCGCGACGGCATGGAAGCGTGGGAGAAGGTGCTCGCGTGGAGCCCGGCGATCGTGGTGACGGACCTGAAAATGCCGCGGCTCGACGGCATGGGGCTGCTCGCCAAGCTGGCTGAGGGCGGCGAGGGGCTGAGCGCGAACATGGCCGTCGTAGTGCTCACGGCCATGGGATCGATTCAATTGGCCGTGGACGCCATGAAGATGGGTGCCTACGACTTTTTGCAGAAGCCTGTGGACGCCACGCGGCTGAAGACCATCCTGGCCAATGCCACTCGGCAGCGGGAGACGGCGATCGAGCTGGAGGTGGCGCGGCGGCGGCTGCGCGAATCGGGCGTGCTCGGCCAACTGGTGGGCAGCTCGCGGGCGATGCGGGAGATCTTTGGGCTGATCGAGCAGATTGCCCGATCCAACGTGCCGGTGCTGATCACTGGCGAGAGCGGCACGGGCAAGGAGCTGGTGGCGCGCACGCTGCACGATTTGAGCCCGCGCAAAGCGCGGCCGTTCGTTGCGGTCAACTGCGCGGCAATTCCGGAGACGCTGATCGAGAGCGAGATCTTTGGCCACGAGAAGGGCGCATTCACCGGCGCGGTGGAGAGGCGGCCCGGCTGCTTCGAGCTGGCCACGGGCGGCACGCTTCTGCTGGATGAGATCGGGGAGATGCCGTCGGGGACGCAGGCCAAGCTGCTGCGCGTGCTGGAAGAACACAAATTCCGCCGGCTGGGCGCGCGCACGGAGCAGGATGTGGATGTGCGAGTGCTCGCAGCGACGAACCGCGATCCGAAGCACGCCGTTGCCGAGGGCCATCTGCGCGCCGACCTCTTTTACCGGCTCAACGTCTTCAACATCGCCATGCCACCGCTGCGCGAGCATATGGACGACCTGCCGCCGATGGTGGAGTCCATGGTGAGCGAGATGAACCAGAAACACGGGCGAAGGGTCTCCGGCGTCACGGCATCGATGTTGGACCGTCTGATGGCTCATAGCTGGCCGGGCAACGCGCGCGAGCTGCGCAACACCATTGAGCGGGCGGTGATACTTTGCCCCGATGGCGCACCGCTGGATGCGGGGCACTTGCCGCAGGGATTCGGCAAGGATCAGGCGCTGGTCGCGCGGGGCGTGGACGGCAACACGATTCTGGTGCGCGTGGGCGCCACGGTGGACGAGGCCGAGCGGCTGCTGATCCTGCGCACGCTGGAGGCGACGGGGCAAAACAAGACGCGCGCGGCCGAGATTCTGGGCGTGAGCCTGAAGACCTTGCACAATAAGTTGAAGGAGTACAGCCGGGCGCGGAAGGAAGCGGGAGCATAAGAAAGGACAGGATCGGAGTTGGCAACGGCCCGGAAATTCTCGTCGAAATATGGACTCACGGCAAACCGCGACTCCCTCGCCGGCTCGCTGTAACCCCGGACTTTTGCCGAATGGTTTTTGACCCATGCGCCTGAAGACCAAACTCGTGCTGGCCATCACGGCCCTGGTTTTCCTCATCGCCGGACTGTTGTCGCTGGTGTATGTGCACCAACTGGTAAAGGCGGCGGTGCTGGAGACCTACGGCACCAACCTTATGGTGGCCGACCAGGTGCGGTTCGCGCTGCAAAATGCGCTCCAGACCGGCCTCAAGGACCGCACGGTCGATCCCAACAACCCGGCTGAGCTGCGGGCGCTGGTGGCCGCAACGGTGCATAGCGATCCGACATTGCAGGCGGCGCTGGTTTCGGTGAACCGCTATTCGTCCACCGTATACGACGTCAACATCGGCGACAGCCAAGGCACGACGCTGTTGAGCACCAATCCCGACAACGAGGGTAAGCCGCTGCCCGTGCGCCCCAACTATGACCAGTTGCGCAAGGCCAGTCCCACGCGGATGATGCTGCAGGTCTTCGGCCAGCCGAGAGTCTTTGATGTGGTGGCGCCGCTGGAAAACAACGGCAAGCTCTTCGCCAGCGTGAATGTTGGGGTGCACACCTCACTGCTGCGCGCCGTCTACGAGCCATTGCTGAGGAAGGCATTCTGGTTGATGGGCTTTGCCCTGGTGGCGGCGCTGGTGGCGGCTTTTCTGCTGAGCAACCTCGCCCTTCGCCCATTGGCCGAGATCAGCCGGCAGCTCGACCGCCTGACTGCGGCCGGAGGAGCGCCGGTCGAGGACGAAGCCGCTTTAAAACAGGACGTGGCGGCGCGTGTCTCCACCAAGATTGAAAAGATCGGGCAACGCATGCGCAACGTCGAGGAGGTCTACTCGGCGTTGCGGGAAAACCTCGACCAGATTCTGGGCAATCTACAGGACGGAATCCTGCTCTTCACAGAAGACAAGCGAGCCGTGCTCGTCTCAGAGGCGGCGAGACGGTTCCTGCAGATGGATCGCGACAACATTCTGGGCCGCCACGCGCGCGAGATCTTCGACCGTTCCACGGTGCTGGGCCGGGCGCTGCGCGAGGTGATCGAGGCCGGGGTGAACATGGTGAAAGCGGAGATTCGCACCGAAGGCGGGCGGCGAATCCAGGCCTCAGTGGACTTTATCTACGACGATGAAACCCACCGGGGACTGGGCGCGCTGGTCACGCTGCACGATCTGGAATCGGCGGCGGAGATCGAGTCGGAGCTGGAACTTTCGCGGCGCATGGCCGCGATTGGCCGCTTGACCTCGGGTGTCGGTCACGAAGTGAAGAATCCGATCAACGCGATTGTGGTGCACTTGGAGCTTTTGAAGGCAAAACTGGGTGAATCCGACGGGGCGGCGCTCAAACACCTGGAGGTCATCGACGCGGAGATACGGCGGCTGGACCGCGTGGTGCAGACGCTGGTGGACTTTTCCCGCCCGGTAGAGCTGCAACTGCGGGAGCAGGATCTTCGCCCGATCATCGGCGACGTGCTGGCTTTGGCCGCGGATGAGCTGACGATGCGCCATGTCACCCTGATCAGCAGGATTCCGGGAGAACCGTTAATCGCCAATGTGGATGCCGACTTGCTGAAGCAAGCGGCGCTGAACGTGATCCAGAACGGCGCCCAGGCGATGCCCGAGGGTGGCCGGCTGGAAGTGATTCTCGAAGAGGACAGGAACCGCGAAGAGACGCATCCGATGTTGGTGCGCCCCAACCGGATGGCCAGCGATGGAGCTGTACATCCGGCGCAGCCCTCCGCATTGCTGCGCGTCGCCGACGAGGGCCTGGGCATTTCCGAGGAGATTCGGGAGAAGATCTTCGATCTGTATTTCACCACCAAGATCGGAGGCAGCGGCATTGGCCTGGCCATGACCTATCGCATCCTGCAGTTACACCACGGGAGCATCGAAGTACAATCAAGGCAGGGCCGCGGCACGGAATTCCAGCTGCGAATTCCGCTCGCCGTCGCGGACCGGGGGCGCCGGAATCCACTGCCGGCGACAGTTGAAAACGAAAAGGGGCTTGGGAAATGAGGTCGCCTGCCAGGTGCGCTGCGTGGCTGTTGCCGCTTTGTCTCGCGGGCTGCTCTCATCTGCCCTTTCACAAACACCCGCCGTTAGTACCGTTGAGCCAGATACCGTCCCTGCCTCCGTCCCAGCCCATCGACCTCGCTTCCATTGAGCTGGCGCCGCCTGAAACCGTGATACCGGCGAAACCCATTTACAACGTAAGGGTGCACGCCGAAACGATGAAGCCGCCGGCCAAACACCGGAAGCCGGCGAGTCCGCTGGAAATCCCCGCCCCGCAGGAGGTAGCGGCGATTCCGAATCCCGCCGTCAGCGCCATCGGCGAACTTTCTTCGGGCGACCCCGCCAACTTTCGCCGGCAGACAGAGGACTCCATCGCGGCAATTGAGCGCGGGCTGAACGGCATGAACCGAACGCTGAACGACAGCGAGCAGAAGACCGCCGACCACATTCGGGAGTTCCTGAAACAGGCCAGGGCGGCTCTGGCCTCAGGCGATGTGGACGGCGCGCAAACGCTGGTTGCCAAAGCCAAGGTTCTGCTGGACGAACTGACGAAATAGGGCCGGGCGCCTGGCGTCGTCTGCTACATCTCACCCCAACTCAGCTTGCTGCGCAACGCATCGAAGAAGCCCGTTTCACCCAGGCGGACCAGTTTGACCGTATGGCTGGAGCGGCGGCAGCGCACCTCGTCGCCGCGGCGCAGTTCCATGCCCTGCTGGCCGTCGATGGTCAGCAGCGCTACGTTGGGGGTGCCTTCGACGCGCACGGTCAGCGCCGCGTCGCCGCGCACCACGATGGGCCGCAGCGTGAGCAGGTGGGGACAGATGGGCGTCACCACCATGGCGTCCACATCCGGAGTGAGGATCGGTCCGTTGGCCGCCAGCGTGTAGGCCGTCGATCCCGTGGGGGTGGAGACGATCACGCCATCGGCGCGGAAGCGCGCCACACTCCTGCCATCCAGTTCCACGGAAAAGTCGCCCATGCGGGCGATGTCGCCCTTGGAGACGACGACCTCGTTGAGCGCCTCGAAGTTTGAGTGCTGCGCGCCATCGCGCCACAGCACAGCGTGGAGCATCGCCCGCTCATCGAAGGTGTGGCAACCGGCGCACCAGTTCTCCAGAGTGGCATAGAGGTCGGCGAGACGCACTTCGGTCAGGAAACCGAGGAAGCCGAGATTCACGCTGAGGATGGGTGTGTCGACAGTCGCAAAGATACGCGCGGCCGCCAGCAACGTGCCATCGCCGCCGAGAACGATGACGAGGCCGGGACATTGCTTCGGCAGATCCGCCCGGTCGACGACTGGCGCAGCCTCGGTATAGCTGCCGCCTTCACGGTCCAGCATCGGATCGTAGCCGTGCTGGCGCAGCCACGCGATCAACTCCGGCAAAACCCGCGCCAGCTCTTCCCGGTGCGGTTTGCAGACGATCGCAACGCAGGTCATGGGTCTCAGTGTAATGGATTGGGCCGGAAACTCTCTGCGACGATCCGCCTGGCCGGCTAACTCCGCTTTGCGTGGAGCAGGAACTCCCGGTTGCCCTTCGCGCCGGTGATGGGCGACGGCATGGTGCCGGCGACCCCCCAACCCAGCGAGCGCACGCAGTCAGCGACCCTGGTAATCGCCAGCTCGTGCGCAGCGGGATCGCGCACAATGCCGCCCTTCCCCACATGCTCGCGCCCGGCCTCGAATTGCGGTTTGACCAGGACCACGGCCTCGGCAAGCGTGGGCGCCGCTGCGAGGACGGCCGGGAGCACTAGCGTGGCCGAGATAAACGAGACATCCATGACGAGGAGTGTTTTTTCCTGGTCTTGGTCGAGTGTCGCCAATGATCGAGGCTTGAGCAGCCGCGCGTTGGTCCGCTCCAGCAGCCGGACACGCGGGTCGTTGCGCAGCTTCAGGTCAATCTGCCCGAAGCCGGTATCGACGGCAGTGACGTGAGCAGCGCCATGTTGCAGGAGGCAGTCGGTGAATCCGCCCGTCGATGCGCCTACGTCGAGACACGCCCTGCCTGCGACCTGGATTTGCCAGGTTTCCAGGGCGGCCGCCAGCTTCAATCCGCCACGGCTGACGTAGGGCTGGTCTTCACCGAGCAGGCGGATAGTGGCGTCCTGAGAAACGCTCGTGCCTGGCTTGTCGATCTTCTGCGAGCTGACCAGAACCCGTCCGGCAAGAATGAGCGCGCGGGCGCGTTCGCGGCTGGCAGCGAGGCTACGCTCGACGAGAAGAAGATCGAGGCGTGTCTTCGCCGGCCGCACTTTACGGAATGGCCTGGCACGCGGCAAGCGACGCGAGCGATGCGCTGCCCGGGAGGTTGCAAGGCTGGCCGTAGCCGGGGACGCGGCTACTGTAGTTGTTGTTGCCGGAGGACCCGTTCTGCGAGGTCGTGCGCAAATCTACCACGTTGCCCTCCACCAGTACCGTTGTGTCAACCAGGTCCGTGACCGTCGGGCTGGACTGAACGATGGTGATATACGGGCTATCGGGCGAGGCCACATAGATCTTGCTGTACTCGGAATTCCGCGTCGAGGAGATGTGGCGCGGATGGCCGACGACGGTAATCGTCTTTTCCACCGTGTAGGTGGACAGGTTCACCACGGTCACCGTGCCGTTCTGCGTACCGTCGTTCTGATTGGCCGTGTAAGCCTTGCTGCCGTCAAAGAGAACCGTCACGCTGGCCGGGTTGGGGGTCGCGGTATTTCCGACCGCAATGGTGGTGACGGTTCCGAAGCCGCCCGTGATCGGGCCACAGTTGGCATAGCTCGTGACGCCGCTTACCGTGCAGGTGGCATTTGTATAGGTGTTCGAGTCGTTGCCGTATTCATCCAGGCTGACGTTGACGACGCTGATGGTTCCACCGTCATAGTTGGCGACGACAAGCTGTTGGGTTGCCTGGTTGTATTCGGCGTAAATGGGCCCCGCGCCCGCCGGAAGCTGGATGGCCGGGTGGCAGGTAATCCATTGTCCAGTCTGGTTCTGAAACGGCGTGCAAGAGTCCTGTGTGTTGTTCTTGGAGTCGATGACCGTGATGGTGTCGTCTCCGCGATTCAGCACAAACAGGCGCTGCAGGTCAGGAGTTTGCACGCCGAAGACCGGGCATTTGCCCACCGGGATCGCAGGATCGGTGGTATTGCTGGAGAGCTCGACCGGCGTCGCAACGCCCGCCGGAGCTGTTCTGGGCGAAGCGTTGCAGGTCATGGGCGCCGTATCGGGGACGTTCTGGCTGACAACGTATTCGCGCTGGCCGGAGAGCTGTGGGGCCCCGGCAACAAACACAGGCATGGTTGCGGGACTCACCGCCGTCGCCACCGGAATGGCGAGTTTGAAGGCCTGGGGCGATCCGGAAAAGAGATCGACGACGTTCCCGCTGAGGTCGGTGGCCCAAAGTCCGGAGGACGGCGCCATCAAATTGACTGGTTGCGCCGTGGGAGGCAGCGTGGATTCGGAAACGTTCTTGGCCTGCAGGCTGGTGCTGATGGAGAAATTTGACAACGTGCCGTCGCTGTTGACGGTGTAGCCCGTTGCGCCGGCCTCGTCCAACGTGAACACACGTGGTCCGGGACCAATGGGCGCTTCGGTCATGATCGAGTCGCCGGAATAATCGATGATCGTGACCACTCCCGGCGTGGTGGAACCGGTGGACGAAATCACGATCGCGTAGGAGGTGGGCTGTGCCGGCGGACCATTGGTGGCGATGGGAGTGACCACCGGCCGGTAGTTATCGCCACAACCGCCAAGGAGAGCGGCAACCGCAAGGGCCGCCCCCGCCTGCGCAAAGAGCACACGCGCTTGGCCTGACTTCAATGAAAAAAGCCTCATTCCGAATCTTTCCTGCTTCTCTGGAGATTGTAAATCACGCGGGCCTGGACACGTGGGTCTGGACACGCGGGCGCCGCAGCTTCTTCAGGGAGTGCGACGGACGGGACGGAGATTTGTCATCGCCTCCGCCAACCGGCAGCACTTTTGCCTGGCGCGGCCAACGGTTACGATGAAGCGTGGCTCAACAAAAGCTGGCCTGGGAATCGAAGCTGGTGTTGCTTGCGGTGCTGCCTTTCGCGGGCACGGATGTGCTGCTTTCGTGCTTCGGATGGGCAATGGAATCCGCTGCCGTGGTGGTTTGGGTAATCGGGTTGAGCGCGTTGCTTGGACTGATCACCTGGAGGCTGCGAGCGGCCACGCCTGCGGCGGCGGCGACTGGAGCACTGATCACGGCAAGCCTGATGTTCTCGACCGGCGCGTTCCCATACCAGCCTTGGCATACAGCGCTGATTCCTACGCTGGCGGTTTCAATGCTGGCGTTCGCCGCCACTCGGATCGGACGGGCCAGCAAGGAGCGGCTTGGCACGGCGGAGGCACGGCGGGGGCGATCCGCCTCGCAGGTTGTGGCGAATCTGGGCATGGCGGCGCTGGTTGCCAGCGATCCTGTGACGGTCTGGTTGCTGGATAGCCGCTGGCTTCCACGCCCAGCCCACGCGGGAGCTCTGTTGCTGGCAATGCCTTTGGCGGCGCTGGCTGAGGCCTCCGCGGACACGGTTTCGTCGGAGATCGGGCAAGTGCTCGGCGGTCGGCCGCGCATGATCACGACGTTGCGCACGGTCGAGCCGGGCAGGGACGGCGCAGTAAGCATGGCCGGGACGTTGGCCGGAGTGGTTGCGGCGGCAATCGTCGCCGGCGCCGGAAGCTGGGCGTTACGGGGCGACTGGAAGCTCTTCGAACTGAGCTGCGCGGGCGCTGTCTTCGGCCTGTTCTTCGACAGCCTGCTGGGAGCAACGCTGGAAAGAAAAGGCTGGCTCAATAACGACGCAGTCAACTTTCTATCGACAGCGAGCGCGTCGGGATTTGCGCTTCTATTGCTCGCTCTTGCGCCTCATCTGGGAGTCGGATAGTCGACCCGGCTCCTGCTGATTCGCTGACTTTCTAGCTCCGTTAGCACCGCTAACCCCGCTAACTCCGCTGCTTCAATGCAGGTGCAGCCGCCAGAGGGTATAGCTGAGAATCTCGTGGGCGATGCGCTCGGCCTCAAGCGATCTGTCTTCGAAGGCCGGGCGCGGCCGCGGCGACGTGAGCACATCCAGGCCTTCGGCGGAGCAGATGGCGTGAATGCGGAACATGTGGGTGTCGTCGCTGACCACGACCAGGCGGTGCAGGCCGTTGACGCGGGCGATGACGGCGATGCGGCGCGCCGACTCTTCGGTGTTGCGGCTTTCCGTCTCGGCGATGATGTCCGCTTCGGGGACGCCCTTGCTGATCAGGTACTCTGCGCCCACGGAACCCTCGGTGTACTGATCGCCGCCCGGACCGCCAAGAGTGATGATGAGCGGTGCGATCCCGCGATGGTAGAGCTCAAGCGCGTGGTCCAGACGAGCGCGGTAGACCGGCGAAGGGCGGCCGTCGTACTCCGCGGCGCCCAAAACGCCGATGGCGTCGGCAGGCGCGGCCTGATCCAGGTGGGCGTAGCTCTCAATCTGCACGTAAACCCAGCGGCACCATCCCAAAGCTGCGACCAGCAGGCAGAGGACAAGAAAAAGCGCGACGCGGAGGACCCAATTACGGCGCTTCGTCTTGGATTCGCGCCCCATGCGCACCATCTTACCGCTGCAGGGTCATGACAATTTCGTGAGTTGGGATGGCCCCTTCGCGCAGAATCTCCCAGCGCCCGGAGCCGAGAGTGAGATCGACGATCGTGGTGGGTTGTGCGCGGCCGGTCGGCCCGCCGTCGATGATGAGCGGAATGCGATCGCCGATCTGATCGCGGACAGAGGCGGCGTTGGTGCACTCCGACGCGCCCTGCAGGTTGGCCGAAGTGGCGGTGATGGGCAGTCCGAAACGCTCCACGACCGCGCGCGGAATAGCGGCGTCGGGCACGCGCAGTGCCACGTTGCCCGTGTTGGCCGTGGAACGCAGTGGCAACTTGGTTCCGGCGCGGACGATGATCGTGAGCGGGCCGGGCCAGAAACGATCGGCCAGCTTATCCAGCATGGGATCGGTGTCGCGCGCCAGCTCGTAGGCCTGGGCCAGGCCGGAGATCAGCAGCGAGAGCGGCTTGTGCTTCTGGCGGGTCTTGATCTGGTAAATCTGCTCCACGGCGTGGAGGTTCACCGGGTCCACAGCCAGACCGTAGTACGTGTCGGTGGGCAGGGCGACGACACCCCCCTTGCGCAGGCAGGAAACGATGTAATCGATCCGGTCCGGTTGGGGTTCATCGGGATGGACGCGCAATATCTCCGCGGACAAGGAGGCCTACCTCGGTTCCCGAATTGAAGAAGTGGCTACAGAATCGGAAGCTATCACAGCACCAGCGTTGGTGCAAGTTGCTCATCCAGCTTCTAGCCTCTAGCTTCTAGCAGCTAGCCATTCGTTTAGGCGGTTTTGTGGCGCCCTTTCGTTCTAAATGTGCATTTGCACCGCTCGTCACTTCGATCCGCACTACGGGCTAGAAGCTAGGAGCTAGTGTTGTCCGCCAGAAATAGGATCATTTATATAGTGATGGTCATCTCATACATTAGAGGTGACCGGTATGCGTTCAGCGCCAGCGATCACATGGAGTTCAGCAGCGCGGACAGAGCTGGA
>Ga0182027_10002759_pt1 | contig 28160 bp, 27 predicted proteins | sample 712E1DmetaG_FD_121300 | JGI IMG/M metagenome (GOLD analysis project Ga0182027, IMG submission 121300) | Permafrost microbial communities from Stordalen Mire, Sweden - 712E1D metaG (Illumina Assembly) | ecosystem: Environmental > Terrestrial > Soil > Wetlands > Permafrost | place: Sweden...
CAGGACGTTTTGGATAGACTCAGAAAAGGAGAATATGATGTTTTGGTCGGTATAAACTTACTCAGGGAAGGTCTGGACTTGCCTGAAGTCTCTTTGGTGGCAATTCTTGATGCCGACAAAGAAGGATTTTTGCGAAGTAGAACTTCACTGATTCAAACTATGGGAAGAGCAGCCAGACATATTGACGCGCAAGTTATCATGTACGCTGATAACATTACTAAATCAATGAAAGCTGCTATTGATGAAGTCGAAAGAAGACGGGATATTCAACTGGCTTACAACAAGAAACATCACTTAACGCCAAAAGGCATTCAAAAATTAATAAAAGCCAGACTGATTGAAGAAGATGCTTCAAAAAATACAATTGAAGATTTGAGTTACTTATTAACATTGTCAAAAAAAGATGTAATTTTACCGGATGAAAAAGAAAGTTTGATCAAGAAATTGAGGAAGGAAATGAAAATTGCCGCCGAAGACCTTAACTTCGAACGCGCCGCCATGATCAGAGACCAGATAAAAACCCTAAAATATTAGCTTAAGTAGTGGCGTTAGGTGTGGCTTTAGGTTCAGGAATTATTAAATCTCCAGGCCTTAAGCTATAAATCGAATTATTGCGTGCAATAACCAATCGATCTGAGTCTTTGAAATCTCCCCATGTAGGATTATCTCCCCTTTCAGTCATATTCATCATTGCAGAAAATAATTCAGAGTCTTTTCCTGCTTTTTTTATCATTTGTTTGGCTTCTCCATAAGTCGTTTCTCTTCCGCCTAAAAACATTAGTGGAGAAAAATTAAAAGGGTCGGATTCAACCGGAATAATTTCTCCCCCTATCTTCGCTTGGTTTAGAATAGTACTGAATACTTTTATAGCAATCACATCTTTTGACAGAATTTCGGGTTTTGGACTACTTATAATTTCATCTAAACTTCTATTGTCAACACAAAAAACAATTGATCCATGAACTGAATTTTTTGTCAAATCTCTTAAAAAGGTAAGGTCAATATGGTTTATCAGACGAATTTTCTGTACAATTTCGCTCGATATAATCTTAGGCTTTGTCTCGATGTTTTTTAATCTCTCCATTCTCTCCATAGCAACCCCAACTCTATCAAATATAGATATTATTGTCAAATCAAGCTAAACACTATTTAGAAGCCACTTATATTGCGGGTGAGTTCGACACTTTGGACCTCAGAACCATTTAAGATTACTGAGACAGCGTCGATGCGAAGGGCTTCGGGGAGATTTTTGTGAGTCATTTTATAAAATTGTGCCGTTTTAATCAAGGATTTTAATTTCCAATAAGTAATTGATTCCAGTGGTGTTCCGAACTGATCTGAAGTTCTGGTTTTTACTTCGATAAAGGTCAAAACGTCATTGTCGATAGCGACCACATCAATTTCGCCATACGTTTTTCTATAATTGCGTTCCAAAATTTTGAAACCGATTTTCTTGAGGTATTCGCAGGCCAGGTCTTCTCCTAGCTTAGCAGTAGGATTTACAATTTTCACTTTTATGCAGGTTTGGGCAATCTCATGTAATAAAGTTTCGATCTCATAATTTTCTTCTTTGAGTGCGCTTTTATTTCAATTTTATCCAAATTTGGTGATTTGATTGGGAAGATTTTTTCAACTCCGACGTCGCCTACAATTTTCATGACAGTAAAACTTTTATTTTCGCCTCTGCCTTTGATAGCCAAAACCGTGCCTTCAAATACCTGAATCCTAGACTTTTCGCCTTCTTTTATTTTTTCGTGGACTCGAATTATATCGCCCGGCTTGAAATCAATTTGTTTTACCATAAAGAGTATTATATCAGATTAGCTTTGCTTTTTACAAGCTTCTATGAAGCCCATAAAGACCGGATGTGGATTCAATGGCCTACTCTTATATTCAGGGTGTCCTTGCGTCCCGAAATAGAACGGATGTTCGCTCTTTGGAAGCTCAATTATTTCGACCAGGTTCTCACAAACTGATCTGGCAGAGATTATTAAGCCGGCTTTCTCAAAGTCATGTGTATACTCATCATTGAATTCATATCGGTGTCTGTGTCTTTCGCTGGTAATATCTTTAGATTTGTCAATAAAATCATTATATTTATCATAAAGTTCATAGGCCCTTGTGCCTTTCTTTACTTTGGCTTCCCAACCACCAAGCCTCATGGTGCCACCGTAGGCCCGTCTTTCCATCAATTCTTTTTGGCTGGGAATTAAATGAATGACCGGATGTTTTGTTTTTTTATCATTCTCGACAGTATTGGCATCTTTGAATCCCAAGACGTCTCTGGCAAAAGCAATAACAGCTAACTGCATGCCATAACAAAGTCCCAAATAAGGTATTTTATTTTTTCTGGCGTAACTGGCCGCAGCGATCATTCCCTCAGCGCCCCTTTCGCCCCAACCAATCGGAACAATGATTCCACTTGGATTACCAAAAAACTTTTTAAGTTCATCGTTTACATCCTTTTTATCCGCCAAAGCTTTAGCGACGGTGGACTCGACTTTTTCTGCATCAACCCAAGTTGTTTTAACCTCAACATTTGAAGCCCAACTGGCATGATCTATCGCATCAAAAAGCGCTGCATAGGAATCTCTAAGCTGGTAATCTCCGGTTCCAAAGTATTTCCCGATGATGGCAATTTCAATTTGTTTTTCTTTTTTTGCCTTAATACTTTTTATGAGGTTTTCCCATCCGGCTAAGTTTGGTGCTTTTGCGGGTAAACCTAGTTTTTTCATTATTTTCCCCTCAAGTCCTTGTTGATGCAAAAGAAATGGAATTTCATAAACGGAAGGTAAATCAGGGTTAGAAATTATGTCTTCGGGACGCATGTTGCAGAATAGGGCGAATCTGTCTTTCCTCCTTTGATCTAGTGTTTTTGATGATCTGGCTATGACGAAATCCGGTTGAATTCCCATAGAATTAAGCGTTCTGACCGAGAGTTGAGCCGGTTTAGTCTTAGGTTCTCCGAGATGGAAAGGTGTTGGCACATAAGTTACGTGAATATGGAGAACGTCTCCCGGATTTCTTAAAGTCATTATCCTGGACGCTTCGTAATAGAAGACATTCTGATATTCTCCGACAGTTCCTCCCAATTCTATTAAAACAATATCTGCGTTGTTCTTCTTTGCTACGGTATGAATTCTTGAGGTAATCTCATCTGTAATGTGGGGAATCGCTTCAACATCTTCTCCGTCATATTCAAACCTTCTCTCTCTGTCAATGACTGTTTGATAAATTCTGCCCATGGTAATGAAATTTTCTTTTCCCATATCGGCATTCAAATATTTTTCATAAGTGCCGATATCCATGTCGCCTTCGGTACCATCTTCGCAAAGAAAGGGATCTCCGTGCTCAATTGGATTAATTGTTCCGGCATCAAGATTTAGATAATTCTCAAATTTTAAAGGAGTGACCTTGTATCCTGCCGATTGGAGAAGAAGTGCTATAGAGGCTGCGGTTGTGCCTTTGCCAATTCCTGAAATTACACCACCAGAAACAAAAATGTACTTAGTGTGCACGATTTATATTAGCAAAACGTAAGCCGTTTCGTCAATGGGGTAAAATTATATATAACTGGTGAGCGGGGTACGGGAATTGAACCCGCTTCTCTGCCTTGGGAAGGCAACATACTACCGGTGTACTAACCCCGCTAATGAGAATATTTTACCACAAAAGATTTTATTAAGTTTTTAACGTGGAATGATGAAGTAATTACCTGGATGAATTAAGCTTGGATTTACGAGATGATTTGCCTTGGCAATATCCGGCCATCTGAATCCGTCGCCATAAGCTCTGACCGCAATATTCCACAAATTATCTCCCTTTACCACGGTGTATGCGTCTCCGGTAATCGAATTATTTGAAATTATTGTGGTCGGAACTTCTGAGTTTTGAGTATATATATCAGCCTTTTCTTCATGTGATCTGATCGGAATCATCAGTCTGTCACCCGAATAAATCATTCCCGGATTTTTAATATTATTTAATTTTGCAATCTCAATCCATCTATATCCGTCGTTATAAACATTTACAGAAATTGTCCACAAATCATCTCCGGGTCTGACTGTATACGTTGAGGAAGTCTTTGAGTTCTCATAAATTTGCTCCTGAATTTTTGAGATGTCACTGACAAAACTAATTTGTTTACTCCTATTTACTTTTGCAAAAGAAATAAATGCAATGCCAATAATTATGACAACAATAGCGCCCAATATAAGGCTCGTATATGATTCTGCAAGTTTAATTTTGTCAAAAAACCCTGTTTGTTTTTTTGAAGTCTGTGTGTTTTTTCTTTGCCTTATTATTCTTTTCGCCATAGCTTTATTTTATTGAGGCAGTTATTGTGGCAGGTCTTGTGGCGTATTATACAATTAGTATTTTCAAAAAACAATAGCTAAAATTTTGCGGGGTGGACGGGACTCGGACCCGCGACCTCTTCCGTGACAGGGAAGCGCTCTAGCCAACTGAGCTACCACCCCCCGCTGTAATCAACCAGGGTTTCATTTTAACAAATAATCATAATCTATACAACCGACTTAACATTTGATACGATCTTCCTAATGAATAATCAGGAAATAGCCAATCTATTTCAGAATATAGCTGCTGCCTATTCGATTAAGGACAGTAGAAAATTTTATTTTCAATCATTGGCTTATCAAAAAGCTTCGGAGGCAATTGAGACCTCCACGACCGAGCTTAAAGATTTATATAAAGAAGACAGGCTGGGAGAAGTTTCAGGCCTCGGAGTCACTATTCAGTCAAGATTAGAAGAACTCTTCAAAAACGGCTCGGTGGCTCATTTTAAAGAGGTTTTAAAGGGCATACCTGAATCCGTATTCATTCTGATGCGGGTACCTACGATCGGACCTAAAAAAGCTTATAAATTAGCCGTAAAACTGGCTTTGAATGATCCAAAAACCGCCCTTGATGACCTTATTGTCAAGGCCAAAAATCATGAAATAGCCAAGATTGAATCATTTGGAGAAAAATCCGAGCAGGACATATTGCGGGCGCTAACGGAATATCGGGAAGGAAAAGGGAAAGTTACCAGAATGGTGCTTCCATTCGCTGCTGAAATTGCTGAAAAAGTATTAAATTATCTAAAACAATCCTCATCTATCACGAAAGCAGTACCGCTAAGCAGTCTGAGAAGAATGATGCCGACAATTGGTGATATTGATATAGCTGTAGCCACTGACAAACCGGCAGAAGCTATTGAACATTTCGTGAATTATCCATATAAAGACAGGATTATTGAAAAAGGACCAACATCGGCTTCAATTCTCACTTCCGGAGGAAAACAGGTTGACCTGATGACAACTTCTCCTAAAGGTTTCGGGGCGCTGCTGCAACATTTCACAGGCAGCAAGAACCATAACGTTAAATTGCGTGAATATGCCCTAAAAAAGGGTCTTTCTCTTTCTGAGCACGGAATTAAAGATTTAAAAACCGGCAAAATCAGCCAGTATGACACTGAGGAAAAATTTTATAACAGCCTAGGAATGGATTGGATTCCACCTGAAGTAAGGGAAGATACCGGAGAAATAGAGTTGGCAATTCAGCATAATCTTCCTAAATTAGTAGAATTATCAGATATAAAAGGTGACCTTCATCTTCACTCAAGCTTTCCAATTCAGCCGAGTCATGATCTGGGGTTTACCGATGCCAAAGAAATGGCAGAATTTGCCAGAAAATTAAAATACGAATACATTGGTTTTTCCGAACATAATCCAAGCGTTTCCCGGCATACAAAAGATGAAATTTATTCATTAATTGCGAGAAGAAATGAACATATTGAACAAATTAAAGAGAGTACTAAAGATGTTCGAATAATAAAAATGCTTGAAATAGATATCTTAGCCTCAGGAGAGCTTGCGGTTGATGATAAATCGATGAAACTGCTTGACGCAGCAATCGTTTCAATCCACAGCTCATTTAACACTAACAAAAAAGATATGACCAAAAGAGTTTTGCGGGGACTTGGCCATCCGAAAGCCAAGATACTCGCCCATCCGACCGGCAGAATTCTTAATGAACGTTCGGGATACGAATTGGACTTTGAACAAATTTTTGATTTCTGCAAAAAAAACAATAAAGCCCTGGAAATTAACAGCTGGCCGCAAAGACTTGATCTTTCAGACATTATGATAAGAGAAGCCATCAAGCATGGCGTAAAGCTCGTAATTGACACGGACAGCCACGAAGTAAGTCAAATGGCACTAATGAGGTATGGTGTTTCCATGGCTAGACGAGGTTGGGCCACCAAAAGTGATATAATCAATGCACTTAACTACTCTGAATTTATTGAATGGTTGAAAGCGAGGTGAGAAACATATGCCACTAGCAATAATAGTAATCGTCATTCTAATAGTATTATTCGTTTGGTCTACATATAATTCCTTAGCCACCGGAAAAGTCAGAATAAAGGAAGCTTTAAGCGGAATTGATGTTCAATTAAAACGAAGAATAGATTTGGTTCCAAACTTGGTTTCAACCGTCAAGGGATACGCCAAGCATGAAAAAACTTTGTTTGAAAATGTAACCAAAGCCAGATCATCCTTAATGAATGCAAATTCTGTTCATGACAAGGCAATATCTGACAATATGTTGTCAGGAGCCCTGAAAAGCATTATTGCCATCTCGGAAGCCTATCCTGACCTAAAAGCCAGCGCAAACTTTTTGGAATTGCAAGAAGAACTTTCAGACATTGAAGCGAAAATTGCCTATGCCAGACAATTCTTTAATTCAAATGTCTCAAGCTATAATACAACGTTGGTCAATTTTCCGGGTTCAGTCATAGGAAGTATGTTCGGATATAAAGAAGAAGAATTTTTTGCTGCTACCGAAGAAGAGAAGAAGAGCGTAAAGGTAGAATTCTAAAAATAATCGGCTTCTAAATTATGAACATTTACTCACAGATTGCGGCCAATAAAAGAAAAACTTGGTTGATAATGTTTTTGTTTGTCGTTTTCATTACGACTATCCTTTTTGTGTATGGTAAAGCCTCCGGCTATGGGCTCTCTTATGCAGGCATTGGCCTTGTTTTCTCGGGAATTATGGCTTTTTCAAGCTACTACTATTCAGACAAGATGATCCTCGGAATGTCCAATGCCAAACAAATTCAAAAGAAAGATAATCCCCTACTTTTCCGAACAGTTGAAAATCTATGTATCGGAGCCGGTATTCCAATGCCCAAGGTATATATAATTGAAGATTCTGCAATTAATGCTTTTGCCACAGGACGAGACCTGAATCATTCGGTAGTTTGCGTAACAACAGGATGTCTAGACAGACTAAATAAAATTGAAATTGAAGGGGTAATTGCCCACGAACTTTCACATGTCAGAAACTACGATATCAGACTCATGGCCATTGTTGTAATTTTGGTTGGCCTTATTGCACTATTGGCTGATTTTTTTATGCGCAGCCTTTGGTACGGAGAAGCCAGGCGAGAGAAAAACGACAGAGACAGCAGTCAGGGAATATTTCTGTTAATTGGGATTCTTTTTGCTTTACTTTCACCGATTATTGCCACATTGATCCAACTTGCAGTCTCCAGGAAAAGAGAGCTTTTGGCTGATGCTTCAGGCGCCTTATTGACCCGCTATCCCGAAGGCTTAGCCTCGGCTCTTGAAAAAATAGAGAAGGATACGGAGCCCTTAGAAGTTGCCAATAATGCGACAGCCCACCTTTATATTGCTAATCCCTTTAAAGGTAAAATCAACGGCAGTTGGTTCTCACATCTTTTCGATACGCATCCTCCGATTGAAGAAAGAATAAAAATTCTCCGCTCAATGTAACCGTCAGGATTGACAACATCATTTTATCTGTTATAATCGCTTCTTATGATTGTTGAATCACCAGTCGTCGGAAGGATTTGCGAGATCGGTTCAAAAACTGAAAAAGCAAAAAATTCCAATATTGCTACCAGAATTGAAAAGATATTAAAAGACAGAGAAAAAGATCTTTCGATAAATAAATCCGTTATCTTTGTTAATGTTGATTTGCCAAAAAGGTCGATTGCAGTTAAATCTCACTTAAGCCCATCAGATCAGTCAGGTAAGGTTCCCCATGAATTCAAATTTCCGCTTCATGAAATTATGGAAAGTAAAGTCAGATTTCTCAATGATAAGGATAATACCGTATACGTTTTGGATAACCGCTATTATATTAATAATATAGGCCAATCTGTTCACTATCAATCAATTACCAAAGAAACAAGCGTAGATTTTCAAAATGGCAATAGTAATTTAGAAACAATTAAAGATTTTCTTCCCGGAGAATTTACTGCTTACAGTCCGCTTGATAAAAATGACTATGAAAATATATGGAAATCACTTGAGTTAATAGAATCAAAGAGTTGTATTGAATTTATTGGCGACCGCAAGGTATCACCACGTAAGTTAAAGTAGATAAATCTGCGTACTTGTCTGAATTGGGATATAATATCTTCAAATGCTTAATTTTTTCCTTATTATTTCCGGAAAATTTATTTCCTTTGTCAGCCGTTTCTTAAACTTAGGCAACGGATCTACTTGGCCGGGAGAAGTTGCTCTTTCCATAAAATCAAACTTTATCAAAAAAATTATAGAAAAAAATACCTTGAAAATTATTTTAATCGCCGGAACAAACGGAAAAACTACAACTGCACGGCTAATCCAGACAATTCTTTTAAAGAACGGGTACAATGTTTTTCAAAACGCAGCCGGCGCTAACCTTTTAAACGGAATTGCGTCTTCTTTGATAGCTAACGTGGGTTTAAATGGAAAGATCAATAAAGATTTTGCAATCTTTGAAATCGATGAGAATACCCTACCCTTAATTTTAAAGGAAATACCCAGTCCTGACTTTATCGTTATTTTGAATCTTTTCAGAGATCAATTGGACCGCTACGGAGAGGTAAATACAATCGCCAAAAAATGGAAAGATGCGCTTAAGCGCCTTGACGAAAAAACCACTCTTATTTTCAACTCCGATGATCCCCAGGTTGCTTTTTTGGGGAATGAATCAAAAGCCAAAGTTTCATATTTTGGCCTTGATAATAAAAATGTTGATTCAGAATATCAACATGCATCCGATTCCACATATTGTCCAAACTGTCAGACAAAATTAAATTATAATTCAGTTTATTTTTCTCACTTGGGAGATTGGAACTGCACAAAATGCGGCTACGAACATCCTAAAAAAACATTTACATCCTTTCCGCTTTATCCGTTACTGGGAACATATAATCAATATAACACCAATGCAGCTGTCCTCTTGAGTAAAGATTTAGGATTGAGTAATGAGAAAATTAAAAATGCGTTTAAAGATTTCAAACCCGCTTTTGGCAGACAGGAGACTTTAGATATTAATGGAAAGAAGGCGCAAATCTTTTTATCCAAGAACCCAACAGGACTTAACGAATCTCTAAAAACAATCGCTATTCACAACGCAGAGAATCTTTTGTTGGTTTTAAATGATCAAATTCCTGACGGTTTGGACATTTCCTGGATCTGGGACGTTGATTTTGAGAACTTTATTACACAGTTTAAAAATATTACAGTTTCGGGCGATAGAGTTTTTGACATGGGATTAAGATTAAAATATGCCGGATTTAGGAACTTTCAAACAGAAGAAGATCTGACAAAAGCGGTTAATGTTGCTCTGGAAAAAACGGCCAAAAATGAAATTTTATATATACTCCCCACCTACTCGGCAATGCTTGAAGTCAGAAAAATCTTAACGGGCAAAAAAATATTATGAAAAACTTATCTTTGACTATCGGCTGGCTTTATCCTGAGTTAATGTCAACTTATGGGGACAGAGGAAACATTATTACATTTCAAAAAAGATGCCAGTGGAGAGGTATCCAGACCGAAGTTTTAGAATTAAATCCAGGCTTTGACGCCAAACTACTTGAACAGTGTGATTTTCTCTTTATGGGTGGTGCACAGGACGAGCAACAACAAATTGTTGCCGAAGATTTAATTAAGAAAAAAAATATATTGAAACAAATTATTGAAAATAACACTCCAGGTCTATATATCTGTGGAGCTTATCAATTCTTAGGAAGATATTATAAGGAGGCCGACGGCTCGATAATTAAAGGTTTGGGAATTTTGGATATTTATACAGAAAATCCTGGAACAAATGCTCCTCGTCTAATCGGCAATATTCTAATCTCAACTGAAAAAAATACAACCTTAGTTGGTTTTGAAAATCATGGTGGAAGAACTTATCTTGGAGAAAAAGTTAAACCTTTCGGAACGGTTATCAAGGGCTTCGGAAATAATGGCAATGACAAAACTGAAGGCGCAATATATAAAAATAGTTTCGGCACCTATCTTCACGGACCAGTTTTGCCCAAAAATCCCGAATTTGCCGACTTATTAATTAAGTTTACTTTAGAAAAGAAATACGATTTGTCAATAAATTTTCATGCCCTTAATGATTCCCTTGAGAAAGAAGCCTACAACGCAATTGCCAAGAGGCTTGGCGTTAAGTTATAATAATTTAATGAAAATAGATATTACTCACGTCGCAAAATTGGCCAATCTTCAATTGAATTCCCAAGAAAAAGAAAAATTTGAAAAACAACTGTCGGAAACTTTAACTTATGTCGGCAAACTAAATTCAATAGACACGAAAGGCGTCGAGCCGACATCGCAGGTAACCGGACTGGAAAATGTCATCAGAGAGGATCAAATAAAACCATCATTAACTCAAGAGAAGGCACTCTCGAACACTTTTTCTGAACATAATGGAATGTTTAAGGTGAAAGCGATATTGGAATGAAAAATTTAAATCAACTAACCGTAAGCGAAGCAAAAGCCCGATTAAAAGCTAAAGATTTTACATCTGTTGAGCTTGCCACAGCTTGCATAAGTCAGATAAAAAAATATAAACAAGAATTAAATGCCTTTATTACGATCATTGAGAAAGAAGCGCTGGAACAATCCGCAAAAGCAGATAAGCTAATTGCAGATGGTCATGACTTACCCCTCTTAGGAATTCCTCTGGCTTTAAAAGACTTATTTTCCACCAAAGGCATCAAAACGACTGCTGCGTCAAATGTTTTGAAAAATTACATACCCGAATATGACGCAACTACGGTTAAGAAATTAAAAGACGCCGGAGCGATCATCCTCGGAAAAACAAATTTAGATGCTTGGGCACACGGCTCAAGCGGTGAAAATTCTGATTTCGGCCCGACTAGAAACCCTTGGAATACAAAATATGTTCCGGGAGGTTCTTCGAGTGGCTCTGCCGTATCGGTAGCGTCAGACATGTGCTTGGCCGCTACCGGTACCGACACCGGAGGATCAATCAGGCTACCCGCCTGTTTTAATAATGTGGTCGGACTAAAGCCGACATACGGACGTGTCAGTCGGTATGGAATAATCGCTATGGCGTCCTCCTTGGATTCAGTCGGGCATTTTACTAAAACGGTTGGAGATTCGGCTTTGCTTTTTAATGTTACCGCTGGTCAAGACATTATGGATGGAACTACTTTGCCTGAACCGGTTTTTGACTTTACAAGGAGCCTGGAGAAAGGAATTAAGGGATTGAAAATCGGAATTCCTAAAGAATTTGTGACGAAGGATATTGATCGTGAAGTAAAAGTTGCGTTTGAAAAAAGTGTTAAAATATTTGAAGAGTTAGGCGCCAAAATTTTCGAAGTCTCACTTCCCTACACCGAATACGGAATTGCCGCTTATTATATTATCCAACCATCCGAAGTGTCATCAAATTTAGCCCGTTACGACGGAATTCGCTATGGAGCGGATAGAGGATCGTTTGGCGATGAAGCCAAGAGAAGAATTATGCTTGGAACATTTACGTTATCATCCGGTTATTATGATGCTTATTATAAAAAGGCCATGCAGGTTAGAACTTTAATTAAAAAAGACTTTGACGATGCTTTCGAAAATATAGACGCATTAATTTCTCCGGTTTGCCCAACTTTGCCATGGAAACTCGGAGAAAAGATCAATGATCCTTTGAAAATGTATCTGTCAGACGCTTTAACAGTAACAGCCAATATTGCCGGAATTCCAAGTTTGTCGGTCCCTGCGGGATTTTCTAGCAATAAATTACCGATAGGAATTCAGATTATGGGCAAACAGTTATCAGAAGAACTTCTATTTCAAATTGGAAGTGCTTTTGAAAAACAGACCAATTATTATAAAGAAAAACCCCTCCTTCGCTAAAGCTATGGAGGGCAAAGCAAATTTATGAAATATAGACCGATAATGGGACTTGAGGTTCACGTTGAACTTAAAACAAAATCTAAAATGTTCTGCGGTTGCTCCGCCGATTATTTTGGTCAGAAACAGAATACCCATACCTGTCCCGTTTGTTTGGGATTGCCGGGAGCATTACCGGTTGCAAATCAAAAAGCTATTGACTGGTGCGTCATGATCGGTCAAGCCTTAAATTGTAAAATTGCGAATTTTTCTAAATTCGACCGCAAGAATTATTTCTATCCTGATTTGGCTAAAGGTTATCAGATCAGTCAGTACGACCAGCCATTTTGTCAAAAGGGCTTTATGATGCTTTCAAATGGCAAGAAATTAGGCATTACCCGCGTCCACATGGAAGAAGATACGGGGAAATTGACACATCGAGGTGATTCAAGCCTGATTGACTTCAATAGATCGGGCGTACCGCTGGTTGAAATCGTCACCGAGCCGGAATTCGAGAACGCTAAAGAAGTGGTCGAATATTTAAAGCGGCTACAGCAAATTGTAAGATATCTCGATGTTTCAAAAGCCGATATGGAAGAAGGCAACATGCGCCTTGAACCAAATATTTCACTTAGAAAAGAAGGGGAGGTAGGATTACCTAAATACAAAGTTGAAGTGAAAAATATAAATTCATTCCGATTTGTAGAAAAAGCTATCGAATTTGAAATCAAACGCCAGGCGGAAATCCTGGACAAAGGTGAGTTGCCGGTTCAGGAAACCCGGGGCTGGAATGAAACAAAAAATAAAACAGTCTCCCAGAGAGTCAAAGAGGAGGCTAACGATTATAGATACTTCCCCGAGCCGGATATTCCGCCGGTGATTTTGTCTGATTCTAAAATTGCAGAATTAAAATCTCAAATGCCGGAGACACCGAGCGCCAAATTTGACAGATTCAAAAAGGAGTTTAATTTAGCCGATTATGATGTTGAAATTTTGACCCGGGAAAAATTAATGGCCGATTATTTTGAAGAATCGGTAAAAATCGGAAATAAACATAAAATTAATCCGAAACAAATTGCCAATCATCTAATTAACAGAAATATTGACATTAATTCTGTGTTGCCGGCAAAATTAATAGAACTAATTTTAAGCTCTACGCAAACGGCACAAATAGACGAAAAAAAGTTGGATGGAATTATTAATGATGTTTTGAAAGAGAATCAAAAAGCAGTCCTTGACTATAAAAGCGGTAAAGTAAATGTCATAATGTTCCTCGTCGGACAAACTTTGCGAATAGCAAAACAAAAACTGGACACTAAAATCATAAAAGAAAAATTTGAAAAAAAATTGAAATAACAATATCATGACTGAAAACGATCAATCTCAGCTACCATCAAAACTAAGAGAAGCAAATAGTAGGCACGATAGGGTCGAGAGTAGAATAAAAACGATAAGGATCTCTGCGGAAAATCTTGGAATATATGCTCCAAAGGAATTAAAGGATGACGAGCACTATTGGTATACGACAATGAACAGGTACAACATTGTCTCAGGCATACTGAAGAACTCAATTAAAGACAAAGACCAGCTAAGGGTAGTTGCCCTCAATATTGCCGCAAGTGAGGCTGTGGAATTTTTAAGACTGGAAAAAATGAAATCTACCGACACATTGACTGGGGCATGGTCAAGAGGAGCGTTAGATAATTTTTTAGAAAATTTAAGACAGAGATCGGCGTTAAGAAATGGAGACATATACAACGGAAACTCGTTTACGACTGGAATTATACTTATCGACGGAGACGATTTTAAAAAGTATAATGATGCTAATGGACATCCCGAAGGAGATAAGCTGTTGAGCAACTTAGTAAAAATTATGAAAGAAAAGACGCGCGGAATAGACATGGTATCAAGATATGGAGGAGAAGAGTTTGCGATCGTTGCCCCCAATCTATTAAAAAATACTGCGCTTACAGAAATTTCACAGATAGCTGAAACAATCAGACAAGCCATACAAAATAGCAATATCGGTCTTACAATAAGTGCTGGCGCAACTATATTAAAAGATTCTGATAAAGATTTGGAGGCGATTTATAAACGTGTCGATGGTAATTTATACAAAGCCAAGGGAAATGGAAAAAATGTCGTGTTTTCCGACAACGGAATGGTTTTAAAAAATATGTAGCTTATGTCTGATTTTGTACACCTTCATAATCACAGCGAATACTCTCTTCTGGATGGACTATCAAAGATAAAGGACATGGTTTTGCGCGCTAAAGAATTGGGCATGAAAGCCTTGGCTATCACCGATCACGGAAACATGTACGGAGCGATTAAATTTTACAAAACTTGCATTGAAGAAGGAATAAAGCCAATTATCGGCTGTGAAATTTATGTTAGCCGAAGGTCGCGCCACGATAAGCAGGCCGGTTTGGATTCGGATTCTAACCACTTGGTTTTACTGGCGAAAAATAACATTGGCTACAAAAATTTAATGAAAATAATCTCAATTGCAAATCTTGAAGGATATTATTATCGACCAAGAACAGACATGGAGCTTTTAAGAGAGTATCATGAAGGTCTAATTTGTTTAAGTGCTTGTGTTGGCGGTTATATTTCTGAGCCATTGCTTCAAAACCAGGAAGAAACGGCAAAAGAAAGGGCAAAAAACCTATCCGAAATCTTTGGGCCTAGTAATTTTTACCTGGAAATTCAAAAGCATCTTGATGTTAAGGAGCAGGATTCTTTAAATCAAAAATTGATCAATCTTTCCCAAAAATTAGGTATTCCTGTTGTTGCAACTAACGACAATCATTATGTAAATAGCTCCGATGCCAAAGCTCAGGAAATTCTTCTTTGCATTCAGACCCAAACAACCATCGATACGAAAAATAGAAAGCTTTCGATGATTTCATCTCCTGATTTTTACATCAAATCTCAAGAAGAAATGACAGGGTTATTTATTCAGACACCCGAAGCCATTGCGAATACAGTTAAGATTGCCGATATGTGCAATGTTGAAATTACCCTGGGTAAATGGATTATGCCTACGTTTGCTGTCCCAAGCGGAAAAACACCTGCAGAATATATCAAAGAGTTGGCCCAAGAAGGGCTCAAGAAAAGATATAGAGAAATTACTTCGGAAATCAAAGAAAGACTTGAATATGAGTTGTCGGTTATCCTTAAAAAAGGTTACGAAACATATATCTTAATTGTTGCAGATTTCGTTAATTGGGCAAAGGCAAAAGGAATTACTGTAGGTCCGGGAAGAGGATCAAATGCTGGTTCAATAGTCTCCTATGCATTGAGCATCTCCGACGTTGATCCCCTGTATTTTAAGCTACCTTTTGAAAGATTTCTTAATCCGATGCGTCCGTCACCTCCAGATATTGATTTGGATTTCGCTGACAATAGGCGTGATGAAGTTATCGAATACGTCACGGAAAAATATGGTCGGGATAAAGTTGCTCAGATAATTACTTTCGGAACAATGGAAGCCAGAGGATCCGTTAGAGACACCGGACGGGCTTTAGGAATGCCTTATTCCGGACCCGATAGAATTTCTAAAATGATTCCCCCTGGTTGGCAAGGACAGGCCATGACAATTGAGAAAGCATTAGAACAAAGCCCTGAATTGAAGATTGCATACCAATCAGAGCCCGAAACTAGAACCCTTCTTGATTTGGCAAAAAAGCTTGAAGGTGTTGCCAGACATGCTTCGATGCATGCTGCCGGAGTAGTCATTGCCGACAAACCTTTGACAGAATATACACCATTACAGAAGGAAACGAATGGTGAAAAAATTATTACCCAATACGATATGTACAATGTCGGGGAGGATGGTGTCGGACTGCTTAAGATTGACTTTTTGGGACTTAGGAATTTAACTATTATTCAGGAATCCCTCAGGTTTATTAAAGAAAACCAACAAAAAGATATTGACCTCTCGAGCGTACCATTTGAAGATAAAGATACTTATAACCTTCTCTCATCAGGTGAAACAACGGGAATTTTTCAACTTGAATCATCCGGAATGAGAAGATATATTAAAGATCTAAAACCGACAACCATCTTCGATCTTCAGGCCATGGTGGCATTGTATAGGCCCGGACCTATGGCAAACATTCCTGAATTTATTAGACGCAAACATAATCCAAATCTCATAAAATATCCCGATCCTCGTCTTTCAGATATTTTGAAGGAGTCTTATGGAGTAATCACATTCCAAGACGATGTTCTTTTGACTGCCATCAATGTCGCCGGATATTCATGGCTTGAGGCAGATAAACTGCGAAAAGCCATTGGGAAAAAAATTTCTTCAGAAATGAAAAAACAGCATGATAAATTTGTGCAAGGTTGCATTACCAATGGAATGGTAAAGAAAAAAGCTGAAGAATTTTGGGTACTGTTTGAACCATTTGCGGGATACGGATTCAATAAAGCTCATGCTGCAGGATATGCAACTATCGCCTTTAGAACAGCCTATCTAAAAGCTCACTACCCCGTTGAATTTATGACGGCCCTACTTACGGCAGAATCTCGTGGAACAACCGGTCCAGTAAAAAATGAAAAGATTGCCCAAGCAATTGCGGAATGTAAACGTTTAAACGTTACAATTTTGCCTCCTGATATTAATAAATCAGAAAGTGATTTCTCTATCGAAAATAAAATTAACATTCGTTTCGGATTGACGGCAATTAAAAATGTCGGAACTGCTGCAATCAAAAGTATTCTAGATGCTCGTAGTAATGGAAAATTTAAATCGTTGGAAGATTTTTGTCTAAAAGTCGATCTTGGGCCTGTGAATAAAAAAACAATTGAAAGCTTAACTAAGGCAGGGGCAATGGATTTGTTTGGTAACAGAGCCAGCCTTTTAGTGTCATATCCTGATATTGTCGAGAAGATGCATAGAAAAAAGAAGCAGGAAAACGAAGGTCAAACAAGCCTATTTAACGATAATGAAAATATAAAAATGGAAAGTAAAGTTTCTCAAGGCAGAGTCGAAGATTTTTCTGAGAATGAGAAATTGGCTTTTGAAAAAGAATTTCTCGGCTTTTATTTAACGTCTCATCCGCAATTAGATAATTTAATGCACGTTAAAAGTTTAATTACCCACGAACTTGAATTTTTGATGGAAGAGAAGGAGGGCACCAAAGTAAAGATTGGAGGAATTATCGAATCTGCAAGGAGAATCTATACTAAAAAAAATAATCAGGAGATGGCTTTTATAGTAATTAGCAATGAAAAGGGCCAATCCGTGGAATGCGTTATCTTTCCCAAAGTTTTTGATCAATATAAAGACATATTGTTCAAAGATTCGGTTATAATTATAGATGGACACCTGGATACAAAAAATGATAAACCTTCAATTATTGCCGAGAAAATCTCACAAGTAAACAATTTAGCTTCTTGACAGACAATGGGTCTTCCATTTAAAATCTAATGTGCTATGACGTCGTTTATTCCCGAGACAATTTTTAAAATAGGTGCATTTCCAGTCACCAATACCGTTTTAGATACATTGATTGTTGATGCAATAATTATCGGCAGTGTAATATATCTGACCCGAAAAATTTCCTTAAACCCTAAGCCTTTTCAGAATGCGGTAGAGATGATAATTGAAATATTTTATGGACTAACCGAATCAGTAACGCAAAATACGGCCCCAATATTCCCCTACTTTATGAGTTTTTTCTTATTTATTCTGTTGGCTAATTATAGTGGTCTTATCCCCGGATTTGGCACTATCGGCTTCTGGGAACACGGAGAACTTGTTCCATTGCTCAGGGCAGCGACGAGCGATTTGAATTTGACTCTTGCGCTGGCATTGGTTTCTATAGTTGCAGCACACGTCATGAGTTTGAAAACGGTTGGCTTAAAAAGCTATTTAAGCCGTTATTTCTCCATCAATCCTATAAATCTTTTTGTCGGAATTCTTGAGTTGGTATCAGTTCTGACGAGTCTTGTTTCTTTATCTTTCAGGTTGTTCGGAAACATTTACGCAGGAGAGGTTGTTCTGACAGTCGTCTCTTCAATCTTTGCTTTCGCAGTCCCATTACCCTTCTTGGCTTTGGAGATAATAGTCGGTGGGGTTCAGGCACTGGTATTCTCGATGCTAACTATGGTAAATATGTCTATCTTGACGACACCACACGAGTCAAGTCATCAAAAATAGTAGTTGCAAAAAGTAAAAGTTATAGTGTAAAATAAAATATTAAAATAATAAGGAGGTGAATTATGAATTTTAGCGTATCGGGAGGTCTTATTATTGCCATCGGAGGTTTAGGGCCTGCGCTCGCAGTCGGATATATCGGAGCGGGAGCAATGGAAGCCTTAGGAAGAAATCCGGAAGCGCAGGGAAAAATATTGCCGGCAATGTTGCTCGCAATGGCATTCGCTGAAGCTATCGCAATTTATTCCTTAATCCTGGCTTTCGGAAAATAATCTTTAACAAAAGAAGAGGTTGTCTTAGTTTATGGAAATATTAAAAAATTTTGGATTAAATCCGGTTCTTTTGGCGGCACAAATAGTTAACTTTTTGATAATCTTTTTTATCTTAAAAAAGTTTCTTTACAAGCCAATTCTTGAGGTATTGAAGAAACGCCAAACCACAATCACAGAAGGCTTAAAACAAGCAGAAGATGCCAGACTCAAGCTTGAAAAAGTTGTAGTTGAGGAGAAAGAAATTCTAAGAAATGCCCAAATCCAATCAAAAAAGATAATTGAAGACGCAAGACTGGAAACTGTGGAAATCACCAAGCAGATGACCGAAGACGCTATGAAGCAAAATGAAAAAATTCTAACCGGCGCAAAGGAACAAATTGAAAGAGATTACTTAGATGCTGAGAAAAAATTAGCCCTGTCAACCAGCAAGCTAGCTGTTGATTTACTTAAAAAAGCCCTGAAAGATATTGTCACCTCGAAGAATCAGGATGAAATTGTTTCAAGCGCCTTAAAGAAAATAAAGAAATAAAACAATAAATGGACAAAAAGAAGATAGACAAACTTGTTAAAATTAGTTATAAAAATATTGATAAAAAAAAAGTAGAGGAGATAGGATCTCTACTTAGTAAAGCCGACTTAAAAAAATATATTGAAAGGTTAAAAGCTGCGGAAAACGAAAATAACCTCATCATTTCAAGCCCAATAGATAATCAGTATGAAAGTAAATTTCAAAAACTTTTTCCCAATCGAAAAATAGTATTTATAAAAGATCCCTCTTTGATTCTTGGAGTTAAAATTATAGATAATGACAAGATTTACGATTTTACTCTGAAAAATTCTTTCGAAAAAATAATAAATTATATTGAACAAAATTATGATTAATGACAATAAAATAATTGGAAATCTAGAAAAGCTGCTAATGACATATGGTCAAGATGTCAAAACACAAAACATCGGAGCCGTCATTAGGAATTCCGACGGAGTTATAATCGCATCCGGTTTGTCCAATGCCATGATAGGGGAAAAAATCGTTTTTAAGAATGGCAATGCGGGCCCGGTTTTAAATTTGGATGAAGAAAATGTCTCCATTTTGCCTCTGGGAGATACGACCGATATAAGAGAAGGAGATATTGTTGAATCAACCGGAGAAACATTCTCAATTAAAGTATCTGAAGAATTACTGGGAAGAGTAATTAACCCATTAGGAGACCCCCTAGATAACAAAGCAAAGATAAAAAAAGGCAAAGATATGCCTTTGGAGAAAATCGCAGCCGGCGTTGTAGACCGAGAACCGGTCTCTTCTCCCCTTAAAACAGGGATTAAATCCATCGATTCTATGTTCCCTATCGGCCGTGGACAAAGAGAACTTATAATTGGTGATAGACAAACCGGAAAAACCGCCATAGCAATTGATACCATCATCAACCAGAAGTTCAATAAAAATCCCGTAATTTGTATTTACGTAGCCATCGGACAAAAAAGAAGCACAATTGCTCAGGTGGTAGACAGACTGACAACTGAAGGCGCAATGGGCTACTCGATTGTTGTCTCGGCCAGTGCCTCCGATTCGGCAGCCTTCCAGTATCTTGCTCCATATGCCGGATCAGCAATTGCTGAATATTTTCTGGGAAAAGGCAAAGATGTGCTGATTGTTTACGATGATCTAACTAAACATGCCTGGGCATATCGACAAATTTCTCTTGTTTTAAGACGTCCCGCAGGGAGAGAGGCTTATCCGGGAGATGTTTTTTACCTACACTCAAGGCTTTTGGAAAGATCGGTTAAATTAAATAAAGAAAACGGCGGAGGATCAATCACAGCACTGCCAATCATCGAAACTCAGGCCAATGATATCTCAGCTTACATTCCGACTAATGTTATCTCAATTACTGACGGACAGATATATTTACAGACTGATCTTTTTAACGCTGGAGTAAGACCTGCCATTAACGTCGGACAGTCTGTGTCGAGAGTCGGAAGCGCGGCCCAAACCCCGACAATAAAATCCGTATCCGGTAAATTAAAGCTGGAATTGGCTCAATTTAATTCGCTCGCGGCTTTCGCGCAATTTGGAAGCGAATTAGATGCGGCTACACAGAAACAGCTGGATCGAGGAAAGAGGTTAACGGAAATCCTAAAGCAACCTCAATACTCACCTTTAACGGAAAATTTGGAAGTTTTGAGTATTTATTCAGTGACAAGTGGATTAATGGACGACATCCCTACCGATTCGTTTCAAAGATTTGAAAAAGACTTGCATGAGTTTGCCAAAAAAAAGTATCCTAAAGTCTTAGAATCACTCTCAACCGGAGAAAAACCAAACGAACAGACGCTAAAGCAGATTGCCAAATTGGTTCAGGAATTTAAGAAAAGATTTGAGTAAATATGGCTAATTTATTGTTGCTAAAAAGAAGAATCAGAACTGCAGGCAATGTCTCGAAGACAACCAGAGCCATGCAGATGGTGGCTGTTTCAAAGCTCAAAAAAGCCCAAGAAGCGACTATTGCAGGCAGGCCATACGTTGAAAAGCTAATGTCTGTGACCCAAAATGTTTTAGGGAAAGTAAATGGAGAATTTGAGCATGTTTATATGAAAAATAACGGTAAAGATAAAACCTTAATTATAGCTATCGGCCCGGATAAAGGACTTTGCGGTGGTTTAAATACAAATCTGACCCGAGAAATTTCAAATTTTGATTCAAAGAATAAAAATTCCGTATATCTGACCATCGGAAAGAAAATGGAATCGGCAGTCTTGTCTTTACAAAAAGAGCTTATCGCAGCCTTTAAATTTGGCACAATGCTTCCTTCCTTTGGAATGGTTTTACCGATTATAAAAATTATCGATGAATATTTTTTGGGACAAAAAGTCGGATCCGTCAAGATTATTTCTACAAACTTCGTGAGCGTTTTTTCTCAGAAACCAACAGTCACAGATCTATTACCTATAAATCCACCCCCGGCATTATCTTTGACACAAACAATTTTTGAACCGACTGCCAGTAAATTACTTCCGCCCTTACTTAAGCATTTTGTGGAGATGACTATCTACCAAAAGCTTCTTGAGGCCTATGCGTCCGAGCAGGGAGCTAAGATGGTGGCTATGCAGAGCGCTACTGATAATGCCTTGGAGATTGTTCAAGACCTGGGGCTTGAGTATAATAAGGGACGTCAGGAAAAAATTACTAATGAAATCCTGGACATCGGCAGCGCAGCTTTTAGCGCAAATGTTTAATCATAAAAATTATGAATGATATTAATGAAGGTATAGTTTTTAGAATTTCAGGACCGGTAGTAGATGTCCGTTTCGCATCCAATCCTCCGCTTATCCATGAAGCGCTGGAAATTGACCTTGAAGGAAACAAGAAATTGATATTGGAAGTGGCTTTTGAAATAGGTAGTAACGAAGTTAGAACCTTAGCTATGGGCACAACGGACGGTCTACGCCGGGGAATGAAAGTTAGAAACACAAATTCTCCAGTCAAGGTACCTGTCGGTTTTCCAACACTCGGAAGGATTTTTAACGTCTTAGGAGATGCAATTGACGGAAAACCGTTTAATACAAAAGATAAAGGCCTTTCCTTTAATCCTATTCATCGTAGCGCACCGGTTTTAACCGAACAGGAGACAAAGCCTCATGTTCTGGAAACCGGGCTTAAGGTTATTGATTTAATTGCTCCCTTCACTAAGGGTGGAAAAATTGCCGTATTTGGGGGAGCCGGAGTCGGAAAGACAGTTATCGTGAAAGAATTAATCCGCAACATTGCAACCGAACATAAGGGTCATTCCGTTTTTGCCGGTGTTGGAGAAAGAACTAGAGAAGGAAATGATTTATGGTTAGAAATGAAAGAAGCCAATGTTATGGACAAGACTGTTATGGTGTTTGGTCAAATGAATGAACCTCCTGCCAACAGAATGAGGGTCGCTTTGACTGCCTTAACGATGGCTGAGTACTTCAGGGATGATAAAAAAGAAGATGTTCTTCTCTTTATAGATAACATCTTCAGATTCGCACAGGCAGGTAGCGAAGTTTCTGCTCTCTTGGGCAGAATGCCATCGGCTGTCGGATATCAGCCCACACTGGCCTCAGAGATGGGAGAGCTTCAGGAAAGAATAACCTCAACTAAAAAAGGCTCCATTACCTCCGTTCAGGCGGTATATGTTCCGGCAGACGATTACACAGATCCGGCACCCGTCACTATCTTTGCCCATCTTGACGCTACAATCAATTTGGAGCGATCGATTGCAGAACAAGGTATCTATCCGGCAGTCGATCCCTTGGCTTCTACTTCGAGGATTCTCGATCCGAACATTGTCGGCGTTGAACACTATAACGTTGCCAGAGGAGTCCAAAAGGTATTACAGAGATATAGGGATCTTCAGGATATAATTGCAATTCTGGGAATTGATGAGTTGTCTAATGAGGATAAGTTAACTGTAGCCAGAGCCAGAAAGATTCAGAAATTCCTGAGCCAGCCGATGTTCGTTGGAGAAATCTTCACAGGACAACCTGGAAGATATGTGAAAATCTCCGATACCGTCAAAGGATTTAAGGAAATCTTGGACGGAAAACACGATAACCTGCCTGAATCTGCATTCTATATGGTCGGTACAATTGATGAGGCTGTAAGAAAAGGAACTGGATCGAGCGAAAAATGAACCTTCTTCTTGAAATCATAACTCCGGAAAAAGTCGTCTATAAAGATGAAGTTAGTGAGATTATCGCGCAAACTGTGAACGGTGAAATAACAATTTTACCCAACCACGTAAATCTTTTAACTCAGTTAGTTCCGGGAGAAATGATAGCCAAAAAAGGAAATTCTCTTCAACATTTGGCCATTACGGGAGGATTCCTCGAAATGCTAGACAATAAGGTAAGCATACTAGCAGAATATGCCATAAAAGCTCAAGATATTGAGGTAGATCAAGCCATGGAGGCTAAGAAACGGGCGGAAAAGGCCATGAAAGAGAAAACTACAGACAACGAAGTAAGGATCGCTCAAGCCGAAATAATGAAAGCAATCTTGGAACTGAAAGTCGCTACTAAACATAAAAAACGACTCTCCTAAGAACATCCTTGTTTTTCCCAAGATTCATTGTAAAATACAATAAGGCCCGCCGATGTGGCTCAGTGGTAGAGCGAGTGTTTCGTAAACACTAGATCGTGAGTCCGATTCTCACCATCGGCTCAAAGTTTAATTCAAATTATGAGATCGCGATTAACCAAAAGATTAGAACAGAAAAGTGAAAAAAATCTGGCCCTAAGCGTTCTAGGCATAATTCTGATAATCTTACTTGTACTTAAATTTGGTATTCCATTTTTAGTTAATTTAAGTAATTTCCTTTCTGGATCAAAGAACAACCAGCCCCAATCTAATGCTATCCAACAAGATACGTCTTTCATTGCGCCTCCCGTGCTTAATTCTTTTCCCGAGGCTACTGCCAGCGCAAATATTAGCATTTCTGGAATTGCTTTCAAAAATCAGACGATAAATCTATATGTAGATGGCAACTTAACCGATAGCACCAAAACTCATGATGATGGAGGATTTGTTTTTAACGAAACAATAAAGCATGGAGAAAATTCCCTTCAAGCTAAAGCAGTTATCAATGGAAAGGAGAGCGATTTTTCTAACACTGTAACAATTACGTTAAAAAGTGCTCCCCCCTCACTTAATATAATTTCTCCGTCCGACGGTCAATCCTTCTCCAAGGATCAAAATACCGCAACAGTTAAAGGGACAACAGATCAAGACATAAAAGTCACGGTTAACGGATTTTGGGCAATAACCGATAATAACGGAAATTTCTCTTATGATTTACCATTGCGGAACGGAGAAAACAAAATTGTAGTTATTGCGACCGATATGGCTGGAAATAAAAATGAAAAAGATATAAAAGCAAATTATTCCCCTTAATGAATAAAAAACTTCTCATTTTACTTTGCCTATTCGTTCTTTCAAGAATATTTTTTATTAATCCCCTGCCGGTTTTTTTTGATTCTCAAGAGTACCTCAACAGATTTGCAGACCCAAATCTTTATAGAGCTATCGTTACTGGACATTTTCCTTTTCATTTAAGTTATGTTTCACTTTTCTGGTCAATATTTCACTTTGCCGTATTTTTTAAAATTAATCCATCTTTTATGGTGGTTTTCTCTCAAATCGCCATATCGACATTCGCAATATATTGCTTTTACCGTTTTATCGAAATTATCACAAATAAAGAGACAGCGTTTTTGACAATGATCTTGGCGGCATCCTTTCCTCTCTATTGGATCACCAATGTTTCGATTATGACTGAATCTACCTATGTTAATTTTTTCCTGATATCCCTTTATTTTTTTGCACTATATTGCAAAACGAATTACTCAAGATTTTATCTAGCTCTTGGATGCATTTTGTTTGGATTATCAATACTTAATAATCCAGTTATAGTATTTTGGACTCCATTTTTACTTTCTGTTATCTATTTTTTGAAGAAAGAAAGAGTTGCCGAAGCGCTTGCGGGATTAATTATCTCATTTGTTTCGGCAGTCCTGATAGATAGTTTCTTTGTAACTCATTCTATGCGGATACCTTTTATGGATGGACTACGAATGTACCTTTTTAATGATGATCTAAGCTCATCCCCGAATGTCTCGCAGTTATTGGTGGTCATCAGATTTGTAAGAAATGCTCTTTTTCCAATTATTCAGAATAACACGATAATTGTCTTAATTTTGTCGCTTATTTCACTCGTTAAAGTATTTAAATTAAACAAGAAGTTATTTATTGTCACAATTTTATGGATACTTCCGCTACCTATAGTTAACCAATGGTTTAATCCGCTTATTGCCGGCAGACATGGAATAATTACTGAATTCGGTTTTGCATTTCTTATAGCAATATTGCTCAAAAACAAAAAAATATGGTTTGTCATTTTAACAACATATCTTTTGATAGTATTTTTGCCGGGACTCCTGTTATTAAAAGAACCAATTCCAGATTTAACAGAAAGGAGCTCCATCCAGTCACTTCCGACAGGACTTTTGATTGAAAGTCACTTTGCCCGTCCTCAAATACAAGGCCATTATTTAGGACGGGTTATTTATGTGAATGAACAGGAGCCATCCAAAGAATCAACTACAGAGACCATTAACCGCTATTTGAAAGATGAAAAACCAGTTTTTGTTACCTCTCAAGCCCTATCTGATCCATATGGTCTATATTCTGGCCCGTACCTGAACCTTATTTCGCTTTCTTATGTGGGCAGATACACGCTTTATGACATAATAACTTTATATTCGGTAAAAAAATATGAGACAATTGATGCCGATCGAGGACTTTTAATTTATAAGATAAATTCTCAAAAAAAATCTGCCTATCCAAATATTCCCATCTTAATATTTAGCCGTAATACTCTCAATTATTTTGATCCTATTTATCAGCTTTATCTTTTTAGTCTACAAAGATTAAAGCTCACCAAGATATATGGGTTGATTAAATAATTCTTTATTTTTATCCTCTTGGCGTCTGAAGAGAAAACAAATAACTACCAATATTAAATATAATAAGAGCGAAGAATATTGCGGTTGATATCTTTTGCCCCAATTTGCCTAATTTATTTAACTTTTCCAATAAAAGTACGAAAAGAAAAAATGGCATAGGTATTAAAATTAGGAAATAGTGCAGATAGACATTCGAAGAGTAAAAAAGAAAAAATACTGTTGGAATCACAATCCATGAAAAAATTAGCTTTCTTTGCAGAAGGTCTGTTTGCAACAACAATATTATAATTGTAAAAAGTGCCAAAAATACGATAAGAATATTTTGTGTGTTGAAGAGACTCATGGTGAAAATCCTGGATATAAAAAGCGAATTACGTATTTGAGAGAAGCAACGTTCTCCATGACCGTGGTTCACGATATAATTTAGGAACGAACATTGTTCTGTTTTTCCAGCTTGGAATATTGCCAATCCTGCTCTTGTCTGACTGAAATTGGTTGTAAGATCTGTGAATATCCATGGAGCTAAAAATAACAGAAAAACAACCAACCCAGCCGCATAGAAACGGAGTGGAATTTTCCTTATCGGTAATAATATTGCAAAAACAGGAAGAAGAAATAATGTGGTTGCATGAGCTTGAAGGAGAATACTAAAACATAAAAACAGCAATGTCACAAAAATATATTTTCCCTTTAACGACTGGACAATACAATAAAGTGAAAAAATAATAAAAGCGGGAAGAATGTACGGGTTCCAAGGAAAACTTTGGACGGCTATCATATAGCTGCTAAATGCGTAAAGTGCCGTCATTTTAAGACTCTGTGGGACAGTAAACCAATTTTGACAAACGTAATAAAAAACAAAGATCGAAAAAGTACTAAGTAAGGAAAAAAAGATAATCGCAGCATGGTAATTTCCTTTTCCAAAGAAATATGGGATAGCTAAGAGATAATAGTACAAGGGACCAAGATGAAAAGAATTATCCATACTGGCAGCCGGCCCCAACAACGGATAGATTCCTTTCGTAATTATCCCTCCAGCCATGTGCCAATGATAAGCAAAATCACCACTAAGCGTAGTATTAATAAGACCTAGCAGTCTAAAAATTAGACCAAAAGAACAAATAAGAAGAAGAGTTTTCTGATGATTTTTAAGTTTTAACATCGTGAGAATGATTTAGAAATATCTAAGTTTTTTATCCTTATTTAGATAGAGACCCAAGACTATCCACAGCCAAAACATAATATATGGATAGAACAAACTGTTTATAAACATACTATTGACAAAAATTCCGATAACAGAAGAAAAAATCAATGCTCTGTCTCGTAGATTTGATTTTAATATGTTGATCCACATTAAAATATAGAAAATAAATCCAACTAATCCCGTTGTTGCCAAAATAAATAGAAAATCGTTATCAGGTGATGAGTCAGCGTGACTTGCTATATTCAGCTCGCTACGAAATTTATATTTATATTGAGCATATCTATAGGCATTAAAACCTACTCCAAAAACAGGATAATGCTCAAATATGCTTATTGCATCTTTTGCCGTTTCAAGACGGGCTTCCGATGAAACAACTCTAAATAAGTTGATATTTGAAATATTGAAGTATCTCGAAGAAATACCCAAAACAAAGAGAACCGCAGCCAAAAGGAAAAGTATCCATATCCTCTTATTTATAAGTATAAATAGCAAAATCGAGCCGACAATTAACATAATCAAAGCGCTTCTAGAAAATGTTAAAAATACCGCACCCAAAGTAAGAACTGAAAGAAATCCCATTAAAAGACTTTTTTTTCTTAAAAATATATTTATCAAGAAAAAGAAAAATAATACAAAGAAAGCACCTGCAAAATTAGGATCAAAAAATACTGAAAACATCCTATGCATATGATTATCCCAACCTAAATAACTAAGATTCACTAGATTTGAATAATAAAAATATTGAATATATCCCAATCCTACCATCAAAGAGCCGATGATAATTAATATTTTTGAAATCTTATTCTTAAATGTAGCATCAAAATCACTGACGACAAAGAAAATGCAAGAATATGTAATCC
>Ga0182027_10002760_pt1 | contig 28156 bp, 33 predicted proteins | sample 712E1DmetaG_FD_121300 | JGI IMG/M metagenome (GOLD analysis project Ga0182027, IMG submission 121300) | Permafrost microbial communities from Stordalen Mire, Sweden - 712E1D metaG (Illumina Assembly) | ecosystem: Environmental > Terrestrial > Soil > Wetlands > Permafrost | place: Sweden...
GGTTCTCATGCATCCGAGTTGTTTTGGAAATCGGTGAATTATTGTAAAGTTGAAAAGGTAATAATATTATTGGAGAAAAGATTATGAGTTTCCCTATTTACGCTTGGGTATTGGTCACGGTCATTGCCTTATTAGATTGCGTGGTTATTGGAATGCATATTGAACACTCGTTATTTTCTAAGCAACATAATAGTAACGAACAAAAGGGCGAGAGTGATAAGAATCTCAAATAACCATCTCCAGTTCTTCTCTATGAATTTACCAATATTTGAGAGTGATTTAGCAGTGAACGAGTATTCATAGTGAGCTATATCGGAGTAAGCGGGTTCGTCATCAGGCCAACCAGATGGCTCAGGTCCTTTAGGACTGACCCATTTTCTTACAAAACAATACTTTATTTTAAGGATAATACTTTTGGGAGACAATTTATTTAGCATCGTGGCTTTATTATACTCCTACTTTACAAAACGTGAATCCTGTAAATGTAAAGTAGAATCAATGAGTTTAGTTATTATCAAGTTGTAGACACTGATACGCATGAGAACCCGACTTCCTGCTTGATAATCCTGTTTCAATCTGTCATGATATTCTTCCTATATATTACAATGAACAACTATTCCGATCTTCTGAGTTTGCCTTAGCGTGAGTTCAAAGGGTAATTAAACCCTTTACTTAATCCAAGACAAATCATCAGTATCATATAAGGAGGTAACAGTAAGATGACGCAGGTAAATGGCGAACAGGTTTTAAAAATATTGAATGAACATAAAAAGTTTTTCGAAACCGGAAGAACAAAAAATGTAGAGTTCAGAATCCAACAACTGGTAAAACTAAAACAGGCGCTTAAAGCCAAGGAAGAACTGATTATTGAAGCAATGCATCAGGACCTCGGCAAATCAAGATTTGAGGCGTTTACGACAGAAATAGGAGTCGTTTATGTCAGTATCGGGCTCTTGATCAGGAACTTAAAAAAATGGGTAAAACCGAAAGCTGTAAAAACGCCGTTGATTTTTTTAGGAGCAAAAAGCTTTGTATATTACGAACCATTTGGTACAGCTTTAATTATCGGTCCATTCAATTATCCCATGAACCTGGTGATTGAACCGTTAATAGGAGCAATAGCAGCTGGAAATTGTGCCGTCATCAAGCCGTCGGAACTGACGCCGAACGTTTCCAAAATCATTGCTAAAATCGTCAAAGAGAGCTTCGAAGAAAATTATATCAGTGTTATTGAAGGGGATAAGGAAGTGACCGCTTTGCTTATCAATGCTCCCTTCGATTATATGTTTTTTACAGGAAGCGTAAATGTCGGGAAAATTGTAATGGCCGCCGCGGCGAAAAATCTGGTTCCGGTAACTCTGGAACTCGGAGGGAAAAGTCCTTGCATCGTAGATGAAACGGCAAATATTGATTTAGCCGCACAAAAAATAGCCTGGGGCAAATTTTCTAATGCAGGACAAACCTGTGTTGCGCCGGATTATGTGGTTGTTCATAAAAATGTAAAAACGCAGTTGATTAATAGTCTCAAGCAATGTCTGGAGGATTTCTATGGTGCTAACCCCAGGGAAAACAAAGACTTCAGTAGAATTATTAATACAAGACATACTGAAAGGATCAGGCAGCTCATTGATAAAGAAAAAGTGGTCATTGGCGGAAGTTTTGAGATCGAAAATAGATATATCGCGCCCACAATTCTAGACCATGTACAATGGGATGACAAAGTCATGGAGGATGAGATATTCGGGCCTGTATTACCTGTTTTAGAATTTGAAAATCTGGAAACCGTGATAACGCATATTAATAGTAAACCGAAACCGCTATCGCTATATCTGTTTACCCAAAATAAAGCTGTTGAAGAAAGGATTATTAATAGTGTTTCATTCGGCGGCGGATGTATTAACGATACGTTTATCCATTTAGGTAATCCATATTTACCGTTCGGAGGGGTTGGTAATTCAGGGATGGGATCCTATCATGGTAAAAGAAGCTTTGAGTCTTTTTCACATGAAAAAAGCATATTAAAAAGAAGAATCAACATCAAATTTATGATGATGCATCCGCCCTACGATGATAAGAAACTTCGGCTGGTCCGGATATTCTTAAAATAATAGATAATCTCTTGCCTGGAGATAGCTCTAAATCCTTTGCATTAATGAGTTCTAATTTAGTATAATTGCCCGAAAGGAGGCAGTGGGGTTCCCGTTTTTGCCCATAGTGCTTTCCAAGCAATTGTCACTGGTTCGAATTATGCATTTTACTCCGTCAGAACCCCCTCCAACGGTAATGATGAAAACTGAGGAGACTGTTTGTGACTATTGATTACAAAGTCGAAGGAAACATTGCCACCATCACACTTAACCGTCCCGAAGCCTACAATTCCATTGATGTACGCACCCTGCGGGAATTACATGATGTTCTAACGGCATTTCGCGATAATCCGGATGCCTGGGTTGGTATCCTCACCGGCGCCGGAGAAAAAGCTTTCTGCAGTGGAGCCGATATCCAGGAAATGCTGCCCTTTTTAAAAACAAACATTAACACGCCTTGGGAAATTCCCGAAACCCCGCTGCGTGCTATGGAGCTTTACAAGCCTCTTATCGGCGCTATTAACGGTATCGCTTTCGGCGGCGGACTAGAAGTCGCTCTCATGTGCGATATTCGAATTGCGTCAGAACATGCCCGTTTTGCTTGTCCCGAAGTAAATCTGGGGATTATGCCGGGATGGGGCGCTACTCAAAAGTTACCGCGCATTATCCCTAGAGCAAAAGCCGCCGAGCTCCTGTTTACCGGAAAACCGATCAACGCCCAAGAGGCATACCGGATTGGACTAGTAAATGAAGTGGTGCCTAAAACTGAATTAATGGCGCGGGCGCAAAAATGGGCGGAAGACCTTTGTCAGGTCAGTCCGCTCGCGTTAAGAGCTGCGAAAGAAGCCATGATCCGGGGTTATAGTATGCCCTTACAAGAGGGTGTCAAACTGGAAACCGCACTTTTTAATTATCTGCTCGGAACGAAAGATTTTGAGGAAGGGCGTGATGCGTTCCTCAACAAACGGAAGCCGCAATTCAAAGCTAAATGAAGTGATTACTTTACATAAGGAGTTTATTGAATGGAGATTAAGAAGGTTGGCGTTATCGGATGCGGCCAAATGGGCGGCGGTATCGTTCAAACCTGTGCTCAAGCCGGTTTTGATGTCAGGGTAACGGAAGTCAATGAGGCATTCCTGGAAAAAGGGATGAGTGTTATCAAATCGAACCTCAACCGGAATGTGGAAAAGGGCAGGATGACCAAAGATGAAATGGAAAGTATCCTCGGCCGTATTCACGGGACGACGAAACTGGCGGATTTTTCCGACCGTGATCTCGTGATTGAGGCAGTTATCGAGAATATGGACATGAAGAAAAAGTTATTCGCCGACCTCGATAAAATTTGCCCTCCCAACGCTATTCTGGCGACAAATACTTCTTGCTTATCGATAATTGAAATGGCAATGACCACTAAAAGGCCTGATAAAGTGCTCGGCATACACTTCTTCAATCCTGTACCAGTGATGAAGCTTGTAGAAGTCGTGAAAACAATTGCCACTGGTGCTGAAACCGTAGCTGCCGGTAAACAGTTTGGCGAAAAGTGCGGTAAAAAGGTTGTTATCACCCAGGATAGTCCGGGATTCATCGTTAATCGATTGATGATACCGTTTATCCTGAATGCGATTCGTATGATGGATAGCGGCATTGCCACCAAAGAAGATATCGATGCCGGAATTAATCTCGGTTTGAATCATCCCATCGGCCCTCTGGCGTTGGCCGACCTGATTGGGTTGGATACTGTGTATTTTATTGCCAACGCCATGTACGCCGAGTTAAAAGACCCGCAATTCGCCTCTCCCACCTTATTAGGTAAAATGGTCACGGCCGGCTGGCTGGGACGTAAAACGGGCAAAGGTTTCTACGACTATAAATAAGGTATTCTAATTCAAGATGATAAAAGAGGTGGCTCAGTTTTCCTGAGCCACCTCTTCTGTTTGTGCCAGAAACTGGTTAGAATAACTATTGTACAGCTATTGTAACCGTATCAATATGAACGTCCACGGTTGGTGAAGAAGCTTCGCCGTTTACCACCTTTACAGGCACATTACCAATTTTCTGAACGACATCCATTCCTGCAGTTACTTTTCCGAAGATGCTATAATCCTTCGGTAATCGGCCACTGAAGTCAGCCAGCATAATAAAGAATTGACTGCCATTGGTATTAGGACCGGCATTGGCCATTGCTACCGTCCCCGGTGTGTAATCAAGCGTTGTAGGTAGTTCATCAGCGAACTGATATCCCGGACCGCCGGCGCCGGTGCCGGTAGGGTCGCCGCCTTGGATCATAAAACCTTTAACTACCCGGTGAAATTTTACGCCGTTGTAAAAACCCTGTTGCGCCAGGAATACAAAATTATTAACGGTAAGAGGCGCATCTTTCGGTAAAAGCTGTACAACAATATCACCATAATTAGTCTTGATGGTAGCAGTATACGTTTTGTTCGGGTCGATGGTCATCGGTGGTGGCGCTGAATAAGTTTTTTTCACATTTCCTCCGCAAGATGTTAATACCATAAATAAAACGGCGAAAGCCATAAGGATAATAAATAATTTGTTAGTTCGCATACCCAAATTACTCCTTCGTTCTCACATATAAACCGTATCTTAATATTATCATATTGAGAATCAGTCGTTTATTCAAACCTGTTTGCACTTATTGTCATTCCTGCGAATGGCCGTAGGCCTCAGACGAAGGCTATAGTACTTACGAAGTAATGTATACTTTACTTAATTTTACGAAGTCAATGTACAGGAATCCATAAAAATCCATCTGTCCCTTTTCCGAAAGGGACAGAATTACCGCTGATTTACACATGACTTAAAAATCACAACTGTTTGCTATGCGCGATGTGCTTTCAATCGACAGAACAGTTTATCAAGAGGCTGAGATGATTGACAAATTAAAGAATCAATGTTAGTATCCTCTTTAATTTTAAGCTGTATCGAAGGGAGGCTAATTATGAAATCGGAGGAATTGGAAGTAAAATTAACGGCGCTGGCAAAAAAAGTAGAAAAATTGGAAGCCAGAATCACGACAGCGGAGGATATCGAAGCGATAAAAAAATTACACAGGGCTTATGGATATTATCTTGAACATTGGCAGGAAGATGAAATAGTCGAGCTGTTTTCTCATAGCCCTGACGTCTCGGTAGAGATAAATGACACCGGCTTGTATAAAGGATGGGAAGCAGTTAGGGAAAGTTACCGCTTTGCTGACCATTATAACGCCTACGGCGGGGTTAAAAAGGCTCCTCCGGAATACTTGCACATACTGATGCCGATTGCGGGTATTGTCGATGTAGACCCGAACGGCAAGACCGCTAAGGGAAGATGGTATGGTTTCTTTCTTGGAGCTATGCCCCGGCCTGTGAAAACCCGGGCATTAATCGGGGCTACAATATGGGAAAACACTTATATCAAAGAGGATGGGGTTTGGAAATTCCTGAAACTCTTTGCGAACGATATTATTTGTAGCCCTATAGATGAGGGTTGGGTAAAGACGCCATTTCTGGCGAACACCAGGAAAACTGTGCCATCCGGTCCCGATGCTCATTTTCTTCATTACCCATCCGGTTATATTTTCCCTTACCATTATAAAAATCCGGTTACGGGTAAGTAAAACTATCGAGCGGCTATTATACCAGGATATTAAGTGCCGACGGTAAAACGCTGAAACGTGCCGGCGCTTCTCCGATGAGTTCGCCGTCGGCTTGAATCGACATTTCCCCGTCCGAATAGATTTCTACTATTTTTGCTCTTTTTAAACTAACTTTAGGATGGGTGAGGTGAGTCCCGCGATAGATTCGGGGTAGCGACCGGAGAAGGTCTGATTTGCTGATATCCCCGATAATAAGCACATCGAATAAACCGTCACTGGGATCGGCGTTAGGCGCTATTAGCATGCTGCCTCCGCCATATTTACCATTACTCATTACCACCGTGCAGATTTTTTTATCTTCTTTTTGTCCGTCAAGAGACAGATGAATATCATGGTTCTTATAGGTTGCGAAGGTACTGAACAGACCCATTAAATAGGCCGGTTTTCCACCTAAAGATTTATATTTATTAGTAGTGGCTCTCACTACTTCTGCGTCGAAGCCCAAGCCGGCAAAATTAGCGAATATTCGCTTATCGGTGTGGCCTTTGTCATCAAGGGATTCAACCATTCCCAGGTCAACCGACATTTTCACAGGATTCATGAGGTGATGGCAAGATTCTTGATAATGTCTGGAGACCCCGATAGTGCGGATATAGTCGCTGCCGGTGCCGGTACCGATAATCCCCAATTCCACGTCCTTGATTTCACCGGTAGCGTAAATTCCATTCACGATTTCATTAATCGTGCCGTCGCCGCCTACGGAAACGACGAGTTTATAACCCCTGCCGACCGCAGATTTAGCTAATTCAATAGCATGGCCGGGAGCTTCGGTGATACCATGTTCAAATCGCAGGCCGAAATGTTTTAGCAGTTGTTTAATATAGGGCCATTTTTTAGCTGTCCTGCCGGCGCCGGCCGTCGGATTGACAATCAACATAGCATCTTGCAAATTTCACCTCTGAGCTGATGATATCCGGTAAAATCTTCCGTAGCCGTATTATAGCATATGTTTGCAATGGGATTGTAAGTTGTAAATGTTTGGTGTACAATAGACGCCAATGGTCTTTATTTCAGGGTTTTCGCCTGACCAAGACCACAGATATTATTAATGGAGGACGTAACCAGTGACCTATCAGGACAAACAAATCACATGCGTAGACTGCGGGAGCCCATTCACATTCACTGCGAGAGAGCAGGAATTCTTCTCTTCTAAGGGCTATACTAATGAGCCGAAGAGATGCCTGACCTGCCGCCAGAACCGAAAATCACAGAGGGGTGGGGCTGATGGGAGAAATGCCGGACCAAGACAAATGTTCACCGCCACTTGTGCTCGGTGTGGCAAAGACTGTGAAGTGCCGTTCCAACCTCGTCAGGGGAAACCGGTTTATTGCAGCGAGTGCTTCAACGCAATGAAAGCCAACGGCTAAAATTGGCTTTATGATTTAACATTTCTGTGTTAGCGACTCCTCTGAAAAATCACAATGTGAAACCTATCGGAGTATTAGAGTTTAGGTGGTTTTGTGTAAAACTCGGAGGGGTCGTTAAACACTTTCCAAACAAGACTATAGGGATAATTCTCTAAAGCTTCCTGATAACCCCGATTACCTTACCTTGGATTTCCACATTATCGGGATTTTGTTGAATCGGTTTCATGGTTTGATTAGCCGGTTTGAGTAAAATCCTATCTGACTCAACGTAGATTCTTTTCAAGGTAACTTCTTGTCTGTCTTTCAACCATACGGCGACCATTTCGCCGTTTTCCGCTGAGTCAGCGGGTTCCATCAGTACAATATCGCCATCATCGATTAAGGCATCGATCATCGACTGACCTTTAACCCTGAGGGCAAAAGCTCCTTTGGTGCCGACCATTTCCTGAGGTAATTCCAACGTATCTGTTGTTTGTGTAACCCAACTGTCGCTGTTAGGTACGGGTATTGGTGAACCGGCGGCGATCGTCCCTAAAATCGGCACCGTAACAGTGCCTGTTTTCTGAGAGAGTCGGATACTACGGAAGATTTCAGGGTCGCGATGGATGCGTTTTTCTTTTTCCAGAACGTTCAGATGATACTGGACGACGGCAGTGGAACTGATTTTACATCCCTTGAGAATATCGCGCACGGTGGGTGAGTAGCCACGTTCATCGATAAAACCGTGAATGAAATGAAGAATATTTTCGCGGGTCGTATTCAAACCGAGTTTTCTCAATTTCTTTCCCCGATACCTATTATAGAACGAATGTACCACATTGTTCAAGGTTTGTCAAGGATTTGAGCTAATGTACGGTAGTCCAACCCCACTACATTTACTGCGCAAATTATACATTACTTTGCAAGTACTATAGCCTGCGACCACCCTTCGACCTGAGATTGCTTCGCCATTGCATTCCTCGCAGTAACACCATTGTGATTTGTCATTCCTGCCTTTGCAGAAATAGGCGTGATGAAAATGGGACGGTCAACCTTTATAAAAAATATTATTTTCTTCGCGACTTTTAACGGGTAGCAATGGTAATAATCTTTTCGAGTAGTTCACAGTCCTTGCAACCGGTATTTACGTCAGGAGCAGCAGTTAATTCATAAATTTCTCTTACTCTAGCCAGAAGTGGCACAACCATCTTGGGGTCTAACGCTACCTTATGAATACCGGCATGAAAATGCATACTGAAACCTTTATCATGATTACTGGAATCCTGGCAGGCCGTTTCCATATCCGTCTTTGGCTCCATGTATATTAAAGCCAAATCGGTTACCGATGTAACCCACACTGTTCACCAATTAAAGCATAGGAATTTAGTTGAACCTCGTACATCGGTAAGAGAGCATCCTGGTTGTTCGTGAATTTTGCGGTTTTATAGTCACCGATAACATAGGAGTTATCAGTTTTCACAAAAACAGCGTCAGGCCCATCGGTGAGCAAGACATTGTTTTCTACATCGACAATCTGAAACTTGCTGAAGTGCGGAGGATTGATATAACCCTTAATATCACCTAATTCACTGAGCCATGATGGGCAGCAACCGTGTGTATCAAACCAGCCGTGGACGATGTTCTTTGTATAGGAATCTATCGAACTGAAAATCCCGGGGAACGTCTGGAACGGCAGTTTATTCTCTATACGGAGCTTCAACCAGAAACACCTGGGGCAGAAATTCGGCATCGCGAGTGCGCCAAGGTTTTTAGCGGAGATACGGATTTGAGTGCTCATACTTGCTCCTTTAGGTTATAGAAAACCACTAACCCCATCACTCCAGATCAGCGTCCATATATTGCCTGATTTCTAGCATGTCGCATGCTCCAGTAGTATTGTCGAAACGTTTTCCATTCTATCACATTGAATTTGTAGTTGTTACTGTGCGGTGATTGACTGCCAGAATGAATTGATGTATCGTCTTGAATGAAGATAATTAAAAAAGCTATAATTACTGGAAATATTTGTGGCGAATTAAAAATATGAGGAGGGTTTTATGGCGCAAAAAATGACCAAAGAGGAACTACTGGCTAAAGCAAAAAAACCGGCTGAGGATGCAATGATCATGCATCCCTTTTATCGCGGCAAAATGCAGACTGTCCCCCGGGCTGTGATACGGGATTTTAAAGATTTCGCGATCTGGTATACCCCGGGTGTTGCTGCTCCCTGTAAGGCAATACAGGCAGATAAAGAAAAGGTCTATGAGTACACCAGTAAATGGAATACCGTAGCAGTTGTATCCGATGGCACGAGAGTCCTCGGTCTGGGTAATATCGGACCGGAAGCCGCGATGCCTGTAATGGAAGGCAAAGCCATGCTCTTTAAGTATCTTGGTGGTGTGGATGCCGTCGCTGTCTGTCTTGATACCAAAGACCCCGATGAAATCATCAGAACAGTTAAAATTCTCCAACCCTCATTTGGCGGTATCAACCTTGAGGATATTGAGAATCCAAAATGTTTCTACATTCTGGATACCTTACGTAAAGAATGCCACATCCCTGTCTGGCATGACGACCAGCAAGGAACTGCGGCTGTAACGTTGGCAGGTATGGTAAATGCCCTCAAAGTTGTGGGCAAAGACATGAAAAAAGCAAAAGTCACTATGATTGGCGTTGGTGCTGCTAATGTCGCTATCATCCGGTTACTTTTTGCCGCCGGTGTTAAGCCGGAAAATATGATAATCGTCGATAGTAAATCTACTCTGCACAAAGGCAGAAAAGACCTGGAAGAAAAACAGAAATCAAACCCATACAAATGGGATTTAGCCAAGCGTACCAATCCGGACAAGGTAGAGGGTGGTATCGCCGAAGCGCTGGTAGGGCGCGATGTTGTTATTTCACTTTCGACACCGGATCCGGATACCATTAAACCTGAGTGGATCAAGAAGATGAATAAAAACGGTATTGGCTTCTTCTGCGCCAACCCACTACCGGAAATCTGGCCGTGGAATGCCAAAGAGGCAGGTCTTAGAGTCGTAGCTACCGGCCGGTCCGATTTCCCCAATCAGGTAAATAATTCCATCGGCTTCCCGGCAATTTTCCGTGGAACTCTCGATGTAAAAGCTAAGACCATCACCGATGAGATGTGTATTGCTGCCGCTTATGAATTGGCAAAATTTGCCGAAGAACAAGGTCTTTCTGACGAACATATCGTGCCTACGATGGCGGATACCGAAGCCTTTGTGAGAGTGGCCGTCGCCGTTGGAATGAAAGCCATCGAACAGGGCGTGGCCAGAGATGTAATTACCCGTGAAGAATTGACAAAACGGTCGGGAACCATGATTCGAGACGCCAGACAGACAGTTGAGGTGTTGATGAAGAGCGGCATGATACCGCCTGCTCCAAAGGGTATCTAGGGGAAAGGAGTATTATCGTTAGAGATATCGATGTAAAAGACATCACTAAGACCATTAAAAGACTTTTTCTAGAGGCTAATTACCGTTTATCCGATGATGTCCTGACGGCTCTGAAAAAAGCACAAGAGAAAGAGGAATCACCGGTATCAAAAGAGGTATTGGCGCAGATAATTAAAAATGCCGACATCGCTGGCAAAGAGCAGATAGCTCTTTGCCAGGATTGCGGCACGGCTATAGTTTTCTTGGAGCTTGGGCAGGAAGCGCACATCATCGGCGGTGACCTTGTTTGCGCTGTTAATGAAGGAGTGCGTCAGGCATATATTGATGGCTTCCTGAGGAAATCAGTAGTAAAACAACCTTTTTCCACCAGAGTTAATACTGAAGACAATACTCCGGCAATTATCCATACCGACATTGTTCCCGGTGACAGACTCAAGATTATTGTCATGCCTAAAGGCGGTGGCGCGGAAAACATGAGCCGTCTGGTGATGCTCACGCCAACTGCAGGACGGCAGAGTATCATCGATAATGTGCTTAAAACAGTGGACGAAGTGGGCAGCAATGCCTGTCCGCCGGTTATTGTTGGGGTAGGAATTGGCGGTAGCGCCGAAAAGACAATGATACTAGCCAAGAAGGCATTACTCAGAAAGCTCGGGGACCACAATCCTGACGCTGAAGTAGCTGAACTGGAAAAAGAATTACTGGAAAAAGTTAACATGCTCGGTATTGGGCCGATGGGTTACGGTGGTAGAACCACAGCGCTTGCCGTTAATATCGAAGTTTTCCCTTCTCATCTCGCCAGTATGCCGCTGGCAATTAATTTTAGCTGTCACAGTTCCAGGCATAAAGAGGCAATCATCTGATGTGTTTTTCAAGTTGATATAAAACGATGCAGAAGAAAATTAAATTACCGCTTACCGATGAAGATATTGCAGGTTTAAAAACTGGAGATAATGTTCTGCTTTCCGGGGTGATATATGTCGCTCGCGATGCCGCACATAAACGAATGATTGAAACTCTCAACAAAGGGCAATCTTTGCCTTTCGAAATTTCAGGTCAGATTATTTATTACATGGGTCCGGCTCCGGCTAAACCCGGTCAGGTTATCGGCTCTGCTGGCCCTACTACAAGCTATCGCATGGATCCATTCACTCCGCGTTTACTGGAATTAGGTTTGAAGGGCATGATTGGGAAAGGCAAGCGTACCCCAATAGTGCTCGATGCTATTAAAAAGTATAAGGCAATTTATTTCGCTACTATCGGCGGCGCTGGAGCTCTTCTTTCTAAAAGTATTAAAAAAGTTGATATCGTGGCTTACAAAGAACTGGGTGCCGAAGCTATCAGACGATTGGAAGTGGAAGACTTCCCTGTGACGGTTATCAATGATATCTACGGGGGAGACTTGTATGACCAGGGGAAAGCTAAATACAGAATCATTGGCAAATAGCATTTAACTGACTCAAACGATGGATAATTCTCAGGGCGTTGTTTGAGTTGTGGGCGCGGATAATTTACTGATTTCCTGATTGGCAGCATCGATTAATGTTTTATTTGTACTTAAACTGATAAACTTTTGAAAATCAGCGATGGCTTCATCCGTTTTATCTATCGCCATGTAGGCAACAGCTCTGTGGTAATAACCATCTGCAAGATTCGGATCAATCTCCAGAGCTTCGTTGCAGTCGGCGATTGATTTGTACGTTTCGCCAGTTTGATTATACGCATAAGCCCGGTTAATATACGCTTGGGCAAGTTTGCTGTTAAGCTGGATTGCTTTGTTACTATCCTGAATTGCCTGGTTATAATTACCCTTGGAGTTATCGGCATAGGCGAGATTAATGTAGGCAAGCGGTAAATCAGATTCAAGGGATAAGGCTTTATTACAATCAGCGATTGCCGCGTCATAATTCCCTATCATTTCATAAGTGGCGGCTCTATTGACATACAGCTTTGCCATCAAAGGCTCAACTCTTATTGCGTCGCTATAATTATTTATTGCTTCCGTATAATTCCCCTCACTCGCCAGTTTTGAAGCTTGAGCGAAATACCATTCGGCGCTGCCTTGCGGAGGTGGTTCGCAACCGGAGGTAATTACCGGAATTAATATTGACAGCAAAGCAAGGATGATCAGAATCAAACGACGAAACATTGATAACACCTTTGAATGAATTTTAAGAGCATATAAAACGATAACATCAACGTGTATCGGTGTCAATTTGTTGATAGAACGAAGTTTGTGATAGCAGGAATAGCGGACAGGGTTCGGAGACCTTGGGAATCCTTCTTCTAATAGCGATCCAGCGGATTAGCAGGAACAAAGCCAATCCGATTACTATCGCGATGCCGGTATAGGTTAACACTCTTTTCCAGGGGAATGTATTCTTCGCTACAACCGGCTTTTCTTTGAAGTTAGCAACGACGTCTATATTTTTATCCATTGTGATCAGAAGAGTAGTGTCATTGCCGCTAATATCTCCTGTCCAATCTGTAAAATCAAATCCATCATTTGGAGAGGCTATTAGTGTAATAACTGTTCCGGTAACGTACCCTTTTACCGGTTGTGCCGGTTCGATAGTTACCTGGCCGCCAGCCGGAGGCAGGACATCGACTGTTAATTTGTAAGTAATAAGCGCGAAGACAGCTGTAATCTGTTTATTACAGGTTAACGGTATGGTAACTGTGTCCTGTAAAGCTTCCGATTCATCGGTAATGGTGTCTTTCCAGCGTACGAAATAATATCCCGAGTCCGGTATTGCTTTTAATTGCACATTGGTCCCGGTATTGTAAGTTTGCATGTAAATAGTGGCTTCCAGCGTTCCGTCAGGTTGCGCTTCCCCTGTTAACGGGGATGGCGGCGTTATTGGTGTATCGTCCACCACTACAGTACCGCCCGGGTTGCCGTTTGTGTCTACGCTGACTCTGACCGTCAGATCAAATGATGGGCCTGCTCAGGCACCCTGGACCGGCTTGGCGGATAGGATGGTGAGTGCCGTCAAAGACAAAAGACCGCAGGCTACTAAACACAGCGCGATCTTTTTAACCCAGTATTTCATTCAACCTCCATGCAGACTACGAAAAACAGACGATTTCGAGATTAACGGTGTGCTTGTTTCTACTTCTATCATACTTCAAATTAGCTAGAGTTTACCAATCGTAATAGATAGATGTCAACATACGGAGTTGAGACGATGTCAGCATCGTGATATATTATTTAGGATAGTGTGAGCTATTTCAAAACGGGGGAGTGCTGGAATTGGCAGACAGGCAAGACTTAGGATCTTGTGCTGAAAGGCGTGAGGGTTCGAGTCCCTCCTTCCCCACCATTTTCCCTCCACTTTAACTCCCAACAAACCTCCAATACTTAAGCATCAATAAAAAAGACAAAACATAAGATTCGGGACGAAGTTACATATCCGGCCGAAGAGATAAACGGATATGCCTGCCTGATAATGATTACAAATATCGATATAAAAACATAGAAGAGCGGATTGCCGTTACATCGTTGCCATTACAGGATAGACCGCAATCTCGCCGCCTTCCAACTGAGGGCTGGTCTTGGCAATAGCGATGGCTGCCTCAAGGCCGTCTGCTTGAAAAATGCTATAACCGGTAACGATTTTTCCACTGAGCGCTTTTACACCCTTCCTGTTTATTAGTTTACCGGGCGTAGTAGGATTACCGGTATCTACGACAGCCTTGCCCTGACTCTTGAACCAGTTCATCCATACATCCATACTGCTTTTTAATTCGGTGGGTGTAGAAGCCATTTTCCCGCCAAAGTAGACAAACAAATATTTTTCCATTTTATTATCTCCCGGAATGTTCATTTTTGATATTGAACTCATTGGATTTATCCCAACGGTATTAGGAGAATCAGTTAGCAATATTCTAGTGTCCGGTTCGAAGAGCCAGAAATACAAGTCCCGCCGCAAGTATAACCGCGGCAACTATCATGCCGAGAATGGCCCTGTTGACCAATCGCTCAAGATGTTCAAGATGACGCTCTACACCCGATACATCGGCTTTTATATGGAATTCACCACGTTCTACTGTTTTCGCGATTCTGGCGAGACGATTAGGCAATGAAACCCCGAACAGTGCCAGTTCAGCAATAGCCGGAGGTAGCCGACGAAAAATTGAAGTCGGCTTGTATTTATTTTTAAGCATGTTATCGACACTTGGGGTCAGGAGGGCAAAGAAATCAAAATCAGGATCCAGTGATTGCCCCAGACCTTGTGCCATGGTAATGGTTTTTAGAAGTAGAAAAGTATTGCCGGGAAGTTGAATATGGTTGCGGCGAACTACCGCAAATAATTCACCAAGGTTAGAAGTCAGGTTCAGATCCTCCGTTAAAAGCGGGTAGTGACCCATGATATGTTTCAAATCCTTGCGTAGACTCTCTTTAGAACCCATCGGGGTTACCGCTCCCAGGTCTATCAATGAGTCCAAAAGAAGATCAACATCCCGATCTAAAATTCCTTTGACGACACTGACTATATAACTTCGAACCTCATCGTCTACCAGGCCTATCATGCCAAAATCCACTAATCCCAGTCGCCCGTCGGACTCCACAAATACATTCCCCGGATGAGGGTCGGCGTGAAATACGGTGTCTTCAAAAATCATCTTGACCCAAATACCGGCGCTTCGTTTTGCCAGGTCTTTTCGGTCGATCTGCGCCAAATCCAGAGCCGGTAAATCTAAAATATTAATTCCCCGGATGCGCTCCATAGTAATGACCCGGGGTGTAGTGTAAGTCCAGTAAATCTTAGGAATATGGATAGAGGGATCATCTTTGAAGAATTTGGCGAAATGTTCCGCACTGTGACCTTCACGAATGTAATCCAATTCTCCATTCAGGGTATCGGCGATTTCTTCTACCAGGCCGGCAATATCGTATTGTTGCATTCCTTCCCCGCGTTGAGCGGCGGATGTTCCCAATTGACGTAAAATTTCTAAATCTTCCGTTACCTGTTCGCGGACTCCGGGTTTTTGTATTTTGATGACTACTTCCGTACCATCATTTAAAGTTGCAGCGTGAACCTGTCCGATAGATGCAACACCCAATGGTTTCAGCTCAAAGGAAGCGAACAGCTCTTTAACGGATTTCCCTAATTCATTTTTAATTACCCTTTCAACATCTTCCAGAGGAAGCGGCGTCAATGAATCCTGGAGTTTGGTCAGTTCCTGGACGAAGTCCGACGGTAGAACGTCACTACGTGTGGATAGAATTTGTCCGATTTTAACGAAAGTAGTACCCGCTTCTTCTAATGCCATGCGGGTGCGCTGTGACCTTGAATATACTTCTTTTTTCCATGGGGTAATTGATGGAGTCCAGGTGAAAGGTAAATAATGCTCCAAACCGAGCGTTTTGATAAATTCGCCAAGCCTATATTTGACCAATATCATAGCAAGCTCACGATATCTGCCAAAATGTCTGGCTTCTCTATTTGCTTTTCCTGGCGTCTTATTATTCATCATTAATCAATATTGCCTCGATTGGAGAGGTTGCATTTTATCACGAGAGAAAAATACATCGCTATTTTGGAATATATTTAGTAAAAAATTACCAACCCTTCATTCACTCTTGAAGTTCTTTTCTAAGCTGCTACCAAGAGTCTGTGCCGCTTTGCCGACATTTCTAAATTTAGCTCTTGCTTCTTCGGTTTTTACCTTACTTTGGGCGACGTTGGTGGCAGCATCCACCACAGTTTTCGCAAATTCCTTGGCTTTTTCTTTTACTTCAGGGTCTTCAAGAATTTCTCCGAGGCTCGCACCAAATGTCTTGATCATGTCGCCAATAGTTTCAGCTGCTTTTTTTGTCTCTGATTTTTCTTCCGATTTCATTACTTACTCCTTCTATTAATTCTTTGTGTTCTCTATTTATATTTATCCTCTCCATACCTATTCTATAGAAAGATAAATTTACAAGTTATAACATAAAGATGCGTTTGATTACGTTTTTATAACATTGAGGACTTCTGCTTCACCGTACGCGAAACCTTTTCGGCTTTACCTTTGATTGCAGTGCCGAAGCATAGATCTCCGTTAGGGCAGCCCACGCCCCCGCTGATATGGACGGTACCGTTAAAACCGGAAATACGTAACGGTAATAGCGTATATATGATGTCACCATCAATTTCAACCTTACAGCCATTCGCGGAAGTAGTGGAACCGAGAACATGTTTTGTCCCCATTAAAGTCTCCAATCAATAGTGTTTCATTTACCTTTTTCGTGTCGCAGATAATCGATATTCTTAAATTTCTTCGTTATAACGGTATCACTTTACAAAAGCCTTTAGATTAGTGGAGCTAATCGCTTCGATAGTAAGCATTAAGAGAAGGATAACAGGCGGAAAATCAAAAAGTTATAAAATAGAGGCTTTAAAGATTACAAAGTCATGACATTTTACGATGTTTCGAGGATAGGATTTCGATGTGGGATAAAAACCATGATATAGCAAGGTGTTTATTGCTGAAGAACCGACTAGTGCTAATAAACCTGATATTACCGGTTAATAAAAGCTTTACAGTTACGCAGATTGTTGAGCTTTTTTAATTAACGGCAGGATATTCCGGTCGATATCGTCATCGTTTTTCGGTTCGGGAACATCACGGAAAAGGTACCAGTTCTCAACGTGTTCCGCGGAAGCGCCTGGTTTTAGTGTAACAAATGGAGCCAGTGTTTCCAGTTCAAATGCCATGCCGGTCCAACATTCTACCGAACTGTAGTAATCCGGATAAACACCATCTTTTTGGTATTTATACGTTACCACAAAGAGGTGTCCGTTATTGTAATACGCAGCCCAGCCATCGGGCACCAGCATACCGAGTTTATAGGAACCCTGCAGTTTACTGTCTTGCTTCAACACAACATACTTTTTCCCCAGAACCAGGCGCGGGTCGGTGGGATCACAATAACACCACAGCGCGATACAACTCGTGGGAAGTAAAGGACCGCCCGTGTTTTGTGGAATTCGGGACGGCAATGGGATGATTGCTTTCCCTCCATCTGCCATAATACTGGATGCCCAAGGGGCAAGTTCTACCGGCCAAAGACCGCGGTTATACAGACGGTGGACGATTGACAGATGATTACCTTTGATAGATACAGGGATGTCCATCTCTTTTTGAATACCGGTTTTATCCGTGGGTTGAGTGAGGCGAATAAATCCTTCATGTTTTTCCATAGCTACGGGATCTCTCGCAGGAAATTCCCTTTCAATTGCTTCCGGCGCGTGGCGGAGGGTATGCCCGCCGACACCGCTCGGAGTTTTATCCGGAGGGGGATCCGGGATAAATTCATTACGTTCACCGACAAATCCAAAGCGAATAATGTTGGGGCCGACATCAGTCGTTGCGATTAGATCCACAGTATCATTGAAGATTCTATAACAGTTTTTTAATCCTAAGAATTCTACTTTTTCCATAACATACCTCTTCAATTTACTGATATCGTGAATCGACTGTATTATAGTTGCGGGTTGTATAAAAGTCAATGTATCAGGTCGGAAGAAACTCCTTGTATATCTTCAACTATAGTAATATAATCCCCACAGTTGAAGATATTTTCACAAAAGGAGAGGAGGTGATCCCCCATGAAGGAAATCAAACGTGTATTTAAGGTAGAAGGGAAACCGTTCTTTCCTGTCGGCGGACAATCATGTAATTCAAGCGGTTATAATGCCAAAGAGTCCGAGATGGCATTCCATGTTATCAAGTTACTTCACGGCAATACCTTGGAAATACCTGTTTACTGGGATCAGATAGAACCTGGGGAAGGTTGTTTCGATTTTACCTCCGTGGATAGCTTGCTTACCAGCGCACTAAAGCACGAAGTCAAGTTGATTCTGTTATGGTTCGCCACTTGGAAGAATGGGAATATGGACTACGCTCCTTCGTGGGTGAAGACTGATCCGCAACGTTTTAAAAGAGTGATTTCGCCAACCGGTGGGGATATTTGGAATCTTTCTTCGCATTGCCAGGCAAATTTAGAAGCTGATAGAAAAGCTTTTACCGAACTGTGTAAATATTTAAAGGCCAAAGATACTAAACAAACGGTCATCGGTCTGCAGATTGAAAATGAATCAGGTATCGTTGGTAGCGACAGGGATTATGGGCGCGAAGCCCAGGCGGTGTACAACAGCCCTGTGCCGGCTAAATTGGTAAAGTCCATGAAGAAGGCCGGGAAGGGACCGGTATATGATCTGTGGCAGAAAGCAGGCGGGATAAAATCTGGCACCTGGCCTCAAATGTTCGGATGGGAAGGTGGCGAACTAATGACTGCTTGGAGTATCGCTAACTATATTGACCGCATTGCAGAATCGGGAAAAGCAGTTTATGACATTCCAATGTATGTTAACGTTTGGGTAATGGAACAACCTTGGTGGGCAATTCCGGGCGAATCCTATCCGTCGGGTGGCGCGGTTACCAGAGTGCTCGATATCTATAAATGGTTTACTCCCCATCTGGATATGATCGCACCGGATAACTATCATTCGGACTTAGATTGCTTCAGGCAAATTTGTTCTACTTATGCTCGTGATGATAATCCGTTTTTCATGCCGGAAACAACCGGGGACATGAATATGTTTCGCGCCATTGCCGACTATAATTCGATCGGTAATTTCTTTTTTGGAATTGAATACATCCTTAACGAAGATGGCACGGTTAGACCTGAGTGCCAGCCGATGATTGATAATGTCAGGTGTACCGCAGCAGTTATTCCGCTCCTGATAAAATTCCAGGGTACAGGCAAAATTCATTCGATAAACCAGGATGAACAGGTACCAGCACAATTATTAGATCTCGGTGATTTTACAGGATTAATCGAGTTCGGCGAGAAGAAAGCCCCTTATGTGGGCAAAGATTGGCGGCACATGGCAGCCATATGGCTAAGTAAAGCACAGACCAGCACAAACACGGGCTGCGGTCTGGTTATCCAGTCAGGACGGAATGAATTTTATCTTGTTGGAGCTAATTATCGGCTCTACTTACGTCCCAAGCCGGGTCTTGAAAAGATAAATATTCCCTTGCTTATCGCGGACGGGACAGCCAAACTTCTGGCATATACCGTTAGTGTAGATGAGGGACACTTCAACCGCAATGGTGAATTCATTACCGACCGTCGGCGCAACGGCGATGAGATAAGTCGCGGTATTTGGGTTGAGGCCAATGTCGGTGTGGTGCGGGTAATAATGTGTGATTGATTTTATTCTGCTTTACTGAATACCCCGACCATAAGGTCGGGGGAATTTTATTTAGATTTTTCAGTGGAACGTTACTAAAGTTGGTAAACATAAGGAAAAGGATTAACAAACAGGTATCTGCGACTTATGCTATTTTTATTAATATTTTGTAATGTTCTCATCAATGCCGATTTACCCGATCCGATCATAAAAGAATCCATACACCAAATGCTTTTTTCGGTTTAAAAAAGTATTTGACAATAAAAATGGTATATGGTAAACCTTGCCAGCCATTAACCAGAGGTTAGGTAGTATGCGTGCGTACATAATCAGACGGTTAATATTAATCATCCCTACGGTTTTTCTTGTCAGTCTTATTGTCTTCTTCCTGATTCGTTTAATTCCCGGTAGCGTGGTAGATATCATGGTATCGCAATACCAGTATGTCACGAAGATGGACAAGCAAGCCATTGAACACGCGCTGGGTTTTGACGTTCCCATGATTGTCCAATATGGACGCTGGATAGGCAATATTCTCTTGCACGGCGACCTGGGTAATTCTCTATGGACGAGATCGCCGATAATCAATGATATCGCTGCCAGATGGCCGGTAACCCTGGAACTTGGCTTTCTCGGTATTGTGATTGCCCAGATAATAGCCTTACCGGTAGGTATATATTCTGCGATACGTCAGGATACCTTTGGCGACTACATTGCACGGAGTTTTGCAATACTTTGTATCGCAGTCCCCGGTTTCTGGCTGGGGACGTTGGTCATTGTCTTCCCCTCAATATGGTGGGGTTACATGCCCCCTATAAGACTCATTCACTTCTCCGTAGACCCGATAGGTAATTTAAAAATGTTCGTGATTCCGGCAATTGTATTGGGTATGGAGATGTCAGGGATGACGATGAGAATGACCCGCACAATGATGCTGGAAGTCCTCAGGCAGGATTATATCCGGACAGCATGGGCGAAAGGACTCAAAGAAAGAGTGGTTGTTATCAGGCATGCGTTGAAGAATGCACTAATCCCTGTAGTTACGATTATCGGGTGGCAATTACCTCTTTTGATAGGCGGCACAGTTATCATAGAAAACATCTTCGGACTACCCGGAATGGGTCAATTGTTAATTAACGCTACGCAAATAAGGGATTATACGGTAGTCAGTGCCGTCTTGTTCCTCTTTGCCATCGTCATTATGATTATCAACCTGATGGTCGATATGACATATGGTTTTCTTGACCCGAGGGTTCATTACAAATAAAGGATAAACAGGTAGTATTGTGGCAAAAAAAGCTTCGGAGCCAACGACTGCAAGGAAACAGCATTCTGCGCCGGTGAGTTTCCTGATCAGGCTGGTTAAAGAGAAGCCGTTAGGCACGGTGGGTGGGGTGATCACCATCCTGCTGCTGTTAACCGGAATCTTTGCCAATTACCTGGCTCCTTACGCACCGAACGCCATGCACGCCGATTCTGCTCTGTCTCCACCGTCGATCCATTTCTGGTTGGGTACCGATAACCTGGGGCGTGATCTGCTCAGTCGTGTTATCTTCGGAGCCCGTATCTCCGTGATTGTCGGTTTAGGAGCTTCGGTGCTGGCTTCGATTGTTGAGACGGTTATCGGTCTGCTCTGTGGTTATTTCGGCGGCACATTTGATTTGGTCGTGCAGCGGTTTGTCGATGCCGTAATGTGCTTCCCGGGCTTAATCCTGATGATGGTCATCATCTCGGTCATCGGTGCCGGTGTAACTCAGGTCATCGTGGTACTGGGCATAACCTGGGGTACAGCGGTTCGCGATTGATTCGAGGCGCCACTATGTCTATCAAGGAAAATATGTATGTGCAGTCGGCGGTAGCCACCGGAGCTTCTACCTGGACTATCATCACCCGACATATCCTGCCGAACATCATGGCACCGGTCATCATCCAGTTTACCACCAGGGTGCCGGCCATTATCCTGACGGAGGCCAGTCTGAGTTTCCTTGGGTATGGCATTCCGCCGCCGGCAGTCAGCTGGGGAGGTATGCTCACGGGCAGTGCGCGTACCTATAAGTTCCTGGCGCCGTGGATTGCCATCTGGCCGGGTTTGGCCCTGAGTATTGTAGTGTATGGCGTCAATATGTTTGGGGATGCGGTCAGAGATTTACTGGACCCGAGGCTGAGAGGCGGCGTAGGACGTTACGGATTGAAGTGAAAAAAGCAGCCGTACCGAAGACTGAACCGGGAGTAACTTCCGGAGACTGACATCGTGTTATATTTGAGACAACGCGAAATCGCTTTAAAATATAGATACAAAATAAAAAAATTAAAGGAGGAAGAAAAATGACAAGAAAATACTTGTGGTTAGGCTTGAGCGTCTTACTGGTAGCAGCACTAATCCTTTCTTCCTGCAGTAAGAACTCAACACCGACACAAACTACCGTAATAACACAGACTCAAACACAAACAACACAAGCTACGACCACGATCACAAAGACAACAACTGTTGCCCCAACCACATCCGCAACTTCATCAAATACACCACAACTCGGCGGATCATTGACTCTGTATACTCAATGGGGTTTTGAAGAGCCGTCAGGATTTGACTCTCTGACTCAAAGGATTTGGTCAGGGTCCGTCTGGATTAATCCTTTTACCGAGTGGTTATGCCGTGGGGATGTAGAAAAATATGGACCAAGAGGAGACAACTCATTCTCGTTTCAGACCTACGAGACTATTCCGGAACAAACTCTAAAAGGTGAATTAGCGGAATCCTGGGAAATTTCCGCCAGTCCTCTTCAAATTACTTTCCATTTACTTTCCATTTACGTCATGGAATCATGTTTACGGGAAATGCACATATAGGCATGGCACCTCGGGAACTGACTGCTGACGATGTCGTATTCAGCCTTCTGCGAACCAAGAATACCCCGGGACCGGGAAGCTACTTGGCGATGATTAAAAACGTAACTGCGACTGACAGATATACAGTAGTTGTATCATTGAACAATTATGATGCCAACTGGTTCTTTATCTTTGGCGGCGGGATGGCAATGGGTGCTATACAGCCGAAAGAGATGGCAGCTGCTAACAAAACCGCAGAGGACTGACATAATGCCGTCGGCACCGGACCATTTACATTAACGGACTATATCGCGGGCGTCGGTGCAACTTACACCAAGAACCCTAATTACTGGGGCACAACGACCATCGATGGTAAGACATATCAAGAACCGTTGATTCAGACGCTCTACTACCCTGTCATCGCTGATCCATCTACTATGTTATCGGCCCTGCGCACGGGGAAGATTGACTGGTCGCCGAATATACCGATGCAGGACCAGCAGACCCTTGCCCAAAACGTCCCGGCTTTGATACAGGATAAATACTTGAGCGGTAAGGTGGATCTTTGGAGAATCAACAGACAAGGGTCTAAGACTTTGAATCAAAAGAGTGTAAGGCAAGCTTTGATGATTGGTCTCGACCTGAACGCCATCTCCAAACTCTTGTATAGCAATGGCGAAATCGTCAGCTGGCCAATCGGACCACAGGTTCCAGGTTATACTCCGTTGGCGCAATTACCAGCGGCTGATCAGGCGCTATTTACGTATGACCCTGCGAAAGCAAAACAAATGCTGTCTGATGCCGGTTATCCCAATGGCTTCTCTGTAGAACTGGATCTGACAGCTCCTTATGTAGATTTAGCCAATGCCTGTGCCGATTATTGGTCTAAGATCAACGTTACGTCAAATATCAAAATACTTGACCCGACCACTGCAACTTCATATCGCGACCAGGTTTTGTATCCGGACATGCTGTACACTAATTATTCTGTAGTGAATCCGCTAGTGTCTCTGCATCTTGCGGCCGGTAATGTTCTGGCGACTAACTACCTGACTACAGAGCCATTCCAAACCGAATATGATGCATGCTCCCAGGAAATGGACCCTGTTAAACGAACTGCTTTGGAAAAGCAAATGGCAATTGATTTCCTGGATGATTGCGGTATGATTCCCTTCGCGCAACCGTATGTCTTGAACTGCTACTGGCCGTGGATGAAAAATTACTACAACGAACTTGACGCGGGATATTACAATCAAATGCCTATGATCAAGACAATGTGGATTGACCAGACTTTGAAGAAGAGTATGGGAAAAGGCGGATAGTATTTACTACAATTAATATTTTGCAATTTACTATCGGGGATTAGTGGCAAGAAATAACAGGAAGGCGGGGATTTCCCCGCCTTCCTGTGTAATGCGGAGGTTTTACCATGTCAAAAATCGTATTGATCGGGGCGGGCAGTCACGTTTTTTCAAGGCATCTCATCACGGATATCGTATCTTATCCTGAACTTAGAGATAGTTCGATAACTTTGATGGATATTGCTCAAGAGCCATTGGACCTCATTACCGCTTATGCCGGGAAGTTGTTCAAGCAACAGGGTCTAAAAACGCGCATAGAATCAACGACGGATCGGCGTAAAGCGCTTGAAGGTGCGGACTATGTTTTCACTACCATCCAGGTCGGAGGAGCAAAGTCTAATCTGGAAGGTAAAAAGATTGCAGCGAAATACGGCGTCAATCAGGGAGTCGGGGACACTCTCGGCCCGGGCGGAGTTTTCTACGGGGCGCGCCATGTGGCGGCGATACTGGATATCTGCCGCGATATGGAAGGACTTTGTCCCGATGCCTGGCTGTTAAATTATACAAACCCGATGGCTATGATCACTTGGGCTGTAAATGATTACACCCATATTAAAAATGTCGGCTTGTGTCATAGTGTACCCAATACTTCTGCTGAACTGGCGCGATATATCGGTGTGCCTTACAAAGAGATATCCTATTGGGTGGCGGGCATCAACCACATGGCTTGGTTTCTGGAATTCAAATGGATGGGGAAAGACGCCTATCCGCTATTGAAAGAGAAATTCAAAGACGCGGTTGTTTATTCAAAACCAGACGCTCATTGGGCCGGGTCGGACATCGTGAGAGCGGAGATATTCAAGGCTTTTGGGTATTTCGTGACGGAGTCAAGCGTACATATGTCGGAATATGTGCCGTACTTCCGCAAGCGGCCGAGCTAATAGAACAATTCAAATTAAATGCCTTGAGCGGCGAGCAGTGGGTTAAAAGGAGACAAAAGGAAGACGCAGAGTATCGGGAGCAAATTCGCACAGCAGAGAAACTCCCGATTAAACACAGCGGCGAATATGGTTCCATCATCATCCACTCGCTGGAGACCGGCACACCTTCGCGGATTAACGGTAATGTGAAAAATAAAAGACTCATTACTAATTTAACTGAAGGGAGCTGTGTGGAAGTACCTTGTTTGGTTGACAAACACGGCATTAACCCTTGTTATGTCGGAGACCTGCCGGCACAATGCGCCGCTTTGAATCGTACCAATATTAATGTACACGAGCTGGCGGTAAGAGGAATTGTGGAGAAGGATAAAACTAAGATTTTTCAAGCCATTCTGCTCGACCCCCTAACCGCAACGATGCTGACTATTCACGAAACTAGAAAGATGGTCGACGAACTATTCGAGGTTGAGAAAAAATATACGAAAGGCTATAAGTAGAGCATCATCCCTGCTTGATTAGTTAGAATTAACAAGATGAGAAAAGCCCCCGTCAACAGGGGGCTTTTCTTGAATCTTTTCATTAATCATTGATAACTGAAGTTGAAAACTGAACGCTATATTGTCACAACCTCAATGCCCATGACGGTGCAGGCGTCAATAATTGATTGCGCATAATCGCCGTGAATCAGGCTGGCATGGTGAACAAATCCGCCGGTTACCAGCGTACGATATAACTTGTCCATATCGGGGACTTTAACCCAGCTCCAGGAACCTTTCATTTGCCCGTTCATTTTCACCGTCTTACCGCGGGTAACGAGCATTTTGAATTTACCGCCGTCCTCCTGGAGGCTGGATAGTGTGACTACACCGGATTTCAGTTGAAATTCAGCGGTGCCCATGTCCGGGCCCATATAATGACAGGAAATTTTAGCCTTATGTTTTTCGCCGGAGAGGCATACCGGGCCGTTCCCACAGTGCCATGCCAGGAATGTATCTTTTTCGTCCGGATGAGCCAGAGTCCAGTCCATAAAATGGGGAGGGGTTGTGGATAAAGACGCTCTATATTGAATCAGCATTGCTAAAGCGACATACAAGTCGACTTCGCAGGAAGCCATCGTACCTGCTGTAGTAATTCTCCCCATGACATAGCAGGGCACGACGCCAAAAAGCATCTCCATTGCCATGTAGCATTGAATTGCCATGGCCGACAGACGTTTTTCAGAGACGAAGCTTTTTAAGGCAATTTCCAAACGCGCCAGTTTTTCACTGGTTTCTTCGTTTACATCGGAAAGATCGGCTTGGGTTTTCATTTCTTTTACTATTTTCTTTAGTGCAGGGTCGCCTTTTTTCAATCCATTGCCGCGGAATATCAAATCTGCCATTCCGGTGGGAACAACTCTTTGCTTGAATTGTTTAATCATGGCGTCTTCATTGAAGATACAGGTCTCAAAACTCTCGGGACGCGGTCCTATCAGTCCGATCCTGGCGCCGATAAATCCCTTGACGACGGAGCAGGTACCGACAAAATCGGAGACGTATTTTTGGAATGTTTTTTCCTCGGGAAATACCAGTCCGGCAAATACAAACGGAATTTTACGGCGGTGAATGCCTGAAGAAATGGAGAGTGTCCCGCAGAAAGAGTCCGAGATGCGATCATTAACAGGAATTTCACATTCCTTCGTTCCGAAAAGTAATAAAGGCTTATCACGAAAAGCCGTAACAATTGCAGCTGTCGAGATTTCATCACCAAAGGTCATAGTGCCGACAATGAGACCGGCAATGTCTTTTTCCTGAAACAAACGAATAACTTTGGCCGCATCAGTCTCATTACGAACAACCCCTCCATTGGTCAGCGATTCGCCAGGTACGATAATTTCAAGGCCGGGTATTTTAGAAAAGACATCCAGACACCGTTTGCGCATCTGTGCAGCCCATTCATTACTTAGAGATTCCCTATGAGCGGGGACAAAACCTATCTTAATATTTTCCATACTTCTCCTATTATTAATGCATACCTTGAAACGGAGGGAAGGGATAATAATTATCAGATAGCGCTTTAATATGCAGTGGTTCAAATAATAATTGACACTGAATGAGCGCTATATATTTAGGCACCGATACGGGCTGGAAGCTAAAGCATTACCAGCCCGGAATCAACGTGAATGCATTGGCCCGTAATATTTTTGGAGACATCTGAAGCTAAAAATGCTACCGCATCCGCGATATCCTCAGCTGTCTGATTCCTCTTTAACGGCGCTATTCCGGCCATCTCATTGAAAATCTGGTCGGCAATACCTCCGATACCGGCATAGAAGTTGGTCTTGACGATACCCAGAGCGATGGCATTGCAATTGATACCGGACGGCCCGTATTGTGTCGCCACTCCTCTCGTAAAAGCCGAGACTGCGGCTTTTGATGCGCTGTAAGAGCCGAGCGCAATCCCTAATTTAGCGACAATCGATGAAAAATTGATGATTTTACCATATTTACGTTCAACCATACCGGGAATAACCGCTTTCACCAAATTCATAGCGCTGTAAAGGTTAAGTGCCATGTCTTTTTCCCATGTTTCCTGGTTAGATTCAAGGAACGGTTCCAATAACTTAGTATTCCCCCCGGCATTATTTACCAGGATATCGATCCTGCCGAATTCTTTCAAAGCCGCTTTTACCATTTCTTCGATTTCAGAGCTTTTTGTGACATCGGCTTTGAGCGCGATAGCTTTCCGATCCAGAGCTTTTACGGCATCTGCAGTCTGTTTTGCCCCTGTGAGATTAATATCAGTCGAAATTATATCGCAACCTTCTTTTGCTAGCGTCAGACATACGGCTTTGCCGATGCCTACCTGACTGGCAGTTCCGGTGACTAGAGCAATCTTGCCTTTAAGTCCGTAATCCATTATTTCCTCCATTAGTTTTATTTCGTTAGTCTTTATAATTAGGGATGGTTTTGTTATTATATTCGTACGCGAAGTGCTATAGCATAAATATTTATAATTTCACTCAATCAATAAAAATCCGTAACGGTCGGGGATCGCTTCTTTGTTTTGCAGGACTTCAATAGGTAATCCCAGTTTACGCGCCGTTTTATAAATATCGATACCGAACAAACACTCACAAGGTCTGATCTTTTCCGGATGAATACAATTCTTCCCTTTAATAGCCTGACATGCTTTACAAAAATTACAGGTGCGTAAAGCAAAAGCCAGATAATATCCGTCAAGAAATGCTATTCTTTCCAATTCCAGAATTACTTTACCTAATTTCGGTTAGGTTCTCTTTTGGTTGTTATTTACAGAATCGGTTGACAATAAGTAAAGTGGGGATTTCTACTTTACAATTTGTGTTTTTATGTTTTGTAAAGTTGGTGGTATGATATTGATAATTTTACGAGA
>Ga0182027_10002761_pt1 | contig 28156 bp, 23 predicted proteins | sample 712E1DmetaG_FD_121300 | JGI IMG/M metagenome (GOLD analysis project Ga0182027, IMG submission 121300) | Permafrost microbial communities from Stordalen Mire, Sweden - 712E1D metaG (Illumina Assembly) | ecosystem: Environmental > Terrestrial > Soil > Wetlands > Permafrost | place: Sweden...
AAACCCTGACAGATATTTATGAAACCCTGACAAATATTTATGAAACCCTGACAAATATTTATGAAATACTGACAGGTAAATTTGAAGTAACCACCTGCAAGTTCAGTTATGAAAGCAGGGTTTTATAACAAATAAAGTACTACGAGCCAAGAGTCATGAGCTGATCTTAGGCTTTCGACTTCCAACTTCGGACTTCCGGCTTCCTCATACAAATCTTGTTCCGGTCGTTCTGAAATATCCTCATTTCTGTTTGATAAATTGCTTAAAAAATTACTTTTGTAGGATAAGTCTGAATAAAACCATAAAACTTAAAAAAACCTGTCATGAAAAGATCTTCACTTCTATCCAGATGGTATTTTACAATAATTCTATTTTCGCTTTCAGCCCTGGTATATTCTCAATACCATGATAATAATACTGATGGTTCAGGTTATCCTGAGAACTGTACCACCATCATGGTAGGCAGACTCGCCTCCACCGACGGTTCAGTAATGACATCCCATAGCTGTGACGGCAACTATAGGACCTGGCTGGAAATAGTTCCTCATTCCAAATTTGAGCAGAATGCAACGCATCCCGTTTTATGGGGCACGCTTCATACTGAGGAAGCATGGGACATGACAAAGGTTACAAAGAAGGGTGAAATTCCCGAGGTTGCCGAGACTTTTGCATATCTGAACACTGCTTATCCTTGTCTGAATGAAAAACAGGTGGCAATAGGTGAAACAACAATTTATGGTAAAGGTGAATTAAGAAATGAAGAAGGACTTTTTCTTATTGAAGAGCTCGAAAAAATAGCTCTGCAGCGCTGTGCATCTGCAAGAGAAGCCATTAAACTTATCGGGAAGCTCGCTGAGGAATATGGTTATGGAGATATGGCAGAATGTATTTCCATTGCTGACCCGAAAGAGGTCTGGCAGCTGGAAATATCAGGGTCAGGCAAAGGAAAACCTTCAGCTATCTGGTGTGCAGAAAGAATTCCTGATGATCAGGTGGGGATTTGCGCCAATATTCCGAGAATTTCAGTTGTTGATTTCAAGAATCCCGATTATTTTATGTATAGCACTGATCTGCAGAATGTAGCTAAGAAACTAGGTTACTGGGACGGGAAAGAACCTTTAAAGTTCTGGAAAGTAATCGGATCAGGCAAACCGTTTGCAATACGCGAATTTTATGTTTTAAGCACATTGGCCCCGTCTTTAAACCTCTCTTTTGATTCTGAAGAATTGCCATTCTCAGTAAAACCTGAAAAGAAATTGTCTCCAAGGGATGTAATGAAATATTTCAGGGAGACTTACGAAGGAACCAAATGGGATATGACAAGGAATCTGACCGTAACAGTTAAAAGCAATACTGGTGAAGAGAAAGTTAAATCACCGGTCATCAATAACTGGATGAGCAACGATCTGAGAATGCTTTTAAATGAACTTAAGCCAGGAACAGTCGACAGACAACGGACAATAGCTATTGCAGGATGTTCTTATTCACATGTAATTCAGTGCCGCAACTGGATGCCAGATGAAGCAGGTGCAATTGCATGGTTTTCGTTTGATAATCCGGCAGAGAGTCCGAGAATACCGATCTTTTCCGGAGTACTCAGCCTGCCTGCATCATTCAGTATTTGTGGTCAGCAGCGGTACAGAACCGATGCGGCAATATGGTCATTCCGTGAGGCCAACAGACTGGCTACAGTAAACTGGTCGAGAGGAAGAGCTATTATTGAAACCACAGTTAAAGAATTTGAGGATAAAGCGTTTGAAGAGCTGCCCGCAATTGATAAAAGAGTCCTTCAACTGGTCAAAGCCGGGAAAAACGATGAAGCTAAAAAATATGTTACTACCTATACCAATAGCTTTGCCGATGCTGCAATGAAGAGGTGGGAAGATCTTAAAGTCACTCTGTGGGGAATGTTCGGAAGAGGATTCTGAGAAAAGGTACTACGGTTTTAAGGTCCAGTGGCCAATGGCTTAATTTTGACAATAAAGGGGTTGAAAAATTGAACCTGCCCGGAAAAGTTAAAAAAAAAAATGCCACAAAGACACGAAGACACCAAGGTTCACAAAGATTTTTATTTTAATAATCTAGCCTTGGTGCAACTTTGTGCCTTTGAGCCTTGGTGGCATAAAAAATATATTTTGGAGCGGACTCAAGAGTTGAAGAGTTGGAGATGGGATTTTCGTAACTTTGAAGATTGATAATCAGGTATTGGCATTGACTATAAAAGATATACTGGAAACTGAAGATTATTCAAGGGGTAATATAATTTCTCTCCTTGAAGCAGAAGGAAATGATAAAACCCTCCTCTATAAAAGATCATCAGAGATTAAGGAGAAATATATTGGGAATAAAGTTTGGTTCAGGGGGCTTATAGAATTCTCCAATATCTGCAGTAAGGATTGCCTTTACTGTGGCATAAGAAAAGGCAACAGGAATCTGACAAGATACAACCTCACAGATGATGAGATCCTTGCCGCAGCCAGGTTTACATATGATAACAATTATGGATCGATTGCATTGCAGTCAGGGGAAATAGAAAGCAGTTCATTCACCAAACGAGTAGAAAATTTACTTAATAAAATCAAAGACCTTTCTAAAGGTACGTTGGGAATAACATTATCGGTCGGCGAGCAGGAACCGGAAGTTTACAAAAGATGGTATGATGCTGGAGCACACAGGTATCTCCTGCGGGTTGAATCAACAAATAATTTGCTTTACAGTAAGATTCATCCCAATAACAATGAACATAATTTCCAGCGGAGAATTGACTGCCTGAAAAGTCTTCAGGATATAGGATACCAGGTCGGTACAGGAGTTATGATCGGTTTGCCATTTCAGACTCTGGATGATCTTGCCGGAGACATTCTCTTCATGAAGGATTTCGATATTGATATGTGCGGTATGGGACCTTATATTGAACATGCCGATACACCTCTGATCAATGTAAGTAATACACTGCTTCCTTTGAAGGAGAGATTTGATCTTACCCTTAAAATGATTTCTATTATCCGCATAATGATGAAGGATATTAATATTGTTGCAGCCACTGCATTACAAGCCATTGATCCTCTCGGCAGGGAAAAAGCTGTGAAGATCGGCGCAAATATTATGATGCCAAACATCACTCCGGGTAAATACCGTGACAGCTATAAGCTTTATGATAATAAGCCATGTACAGATGATTCTGCAGAAGATTGCCAGAGTTGTCTTGAAGCCCGGGTAAGTCTTGCCGATTCAGAAGTTGTTTATGGAGAATGGGGCGATTCAAAACACTATGAGTTAAGAAGACGACTGGCTAAAAGATGAAGGATTTGATATTTCAAATTATTTGGTACTGGGTACTGGATCCTCGGTACTGGGTTATCGGTACCGAGGATTTAATCTACTACTGAATTGACAGTTACCGAGCACCAAGTACCAAGTACCAAGCACCTGATTAAAGACTAGAACACCATAGTCCTTACATGAACCTGTTTCAAGACTTTCAGATCTTTTTCAAGAAGAATACGTTGCTTTTCGTCACCTTTCATTTCAAGAATAATTAGACCTGCCGGTTCCCCGAAGAAAACCTCATTTACACCAAGACGGGTTCTGATATTACAACCGTATGCAGTGAGTAGTTTCTGAACATATAAGATAACATCATTATTTCTTTCGACAAGAAGCCCAAGTATTTCCACATTGCCTTTTTCAGATTCCTTGTTTAAAGATTCCTTTTCTGAGTTGAATATCATTTCACGAATCTCAATACCTCCGATTGCTTCCAGTTCTGATTCAAGTACTTCCGAATCAGCCGGATCGCCGGTAAGATGCAGAATTATATAAGCTTCACGGCTGCAGACTTCGTCAGTAACTTCATGAAAACCAAGACGTGTTGAAATTATTGATGCATGCCGTGAAAGAACTCCCTGAGTAAGTCCGGCTTCTTTTATCCTGTCTAAAATCTTTATTCCCAGAACCTTTATCATAATGCTTTAAATGTTTATTGTTGTGCCGTTATGCCGTTATGCCGTTGCGCCTTAAAAATATAGATCCCTCTCCCCCGTTTTTATCCTTTCAATCTTCTCAATAGTAGTTTTCATTACATCAGGCTCCAGAGTATGAAGATTCTTATCAATCACTTTCCATCCCTTTTCTGCCAGCTCCCCGGAAGCATAGTCGCAGATATATTCTGAAAGAGTAAGAATTGCATTTGGTGTGCAAAAGCGTTTAATAAATCCGGGTACCGAGAATTCCATAAAATGTTCTCCGGTGCGACCCATGCGGTAGCAGGAGGTACAGAATGAAGGGAGATAATCATTCGAAAGCAATTCATCTATTACTTCGGCAAGAGACCGGGGGTCTCCGATTTTAAACTGTTCACGGTTCAGATTTTGCTCCTCATTCTTTACATCAGAGTATGATCCAAGTTCAATTTTTGTTCCTCCATCTATCTGGGATACACCATAAGCCATTACTTCCCTTCTCACCTCAGGGGTTTCTCTGGCTGTAAGTATCAATCCTGTATATGGCACTGCAAGTCTGAGAATAGCCACAAGCTTCTTAAAATCATTGTCACCGACATTATATTCTTCTTTGAGATTAAGTTTGGCTGCATCTTTAATACGGGGAAATGAAATTGTATGAGGTCCGACATTGTAACACGCTTCAAGATGATTGGTATGTCTTACCAGCCCCAGCACCTCAAACCGCCAGTCATACAGGCCAAATAATGCCCCGATTCCGACATCATCAATTCCAGCCTCCTGGGCTCTGTCAAGTGAAGTCAGCCGCCAGTCAAAGTCTCGTTTTTTACCTCCAAGATGATACCAGCTATATGCCTCAGGATTATATGTTTCCTGGAAAACCTGATAGGTTCCAATACCAGCTTCACCTATTTTTCTGAACCCTTCAATATCAAAAGGAGCTGCATTTATATTTACACGTCGAATCTCGCCGTGTCCTTTTTTGATACCATAGACAACTTTTACTGTATGAGCAATATATTCTGCTGAATATTCAGGATGTTCACCATAAACCAGGATAAGTCTTTTCTGACCATTATCCTCGAGAGCTTCAACCTCCAGTTTCAACTCATTATCATCCAGAGTTTTTCGTACTGCCTCTTTGTTTGATGCTCTGAAGCCGCAATATTTACAATTATTGCTGCACTTGTTCCCTACATATAAAGGTGCAAAGAGAACAATCCTGTTTCCATAGATTCTCATTTTCAACTCCCTGGCGCCTTCTTTGATCTCTTCAAGAAGGTCTGTCCCGGAAGCATTAACCAGAACTGCAGTTTCTTCAAGAGTTAATCGCTGTTTTTCAAGAGATTTTGAAATAATTTCTCTAACCCTCTGTTTATCAGCCTTTGCTGTATTTATATATTGCCATATCTCATCCGGGTCAATGAATGATTTCATTCTTTGATCAGGAATGCTCAATTTCTCTGGTGTGAACCTCATTTAGCAATTGTCTTTAATAATCTGTAAAGATAACAAAAGTAAGGGTTATGGTTTATCACTCTTATCAGTAAATGAGCTCGGAGATTTCCTCAATGGCAGACCGGAGTGTGGAAGAAATAAGATTTACATTTCCGGCTTCAATTGATCCTGAAACTTTCTTGTGAAAATACAAAGTAGTTTTTTGTCCTGTAAAAATTTTTGCCCGATCAAAGGGATGCAGAAGCACTTCCTTTTCACCTGAAGAATTCTTAAAAATTAAAGCCATTCCTCTTGAAAAAACTGTATTATTTCCGGTAGACACAGCATATATACCCTGAGCCGGAAGTAGTTTGGTCTCTTCCATGATTGGTATTTTATAAAAAGGAATAGTATCAGGTAGATAATCTGCATCATATAAGACAGGAACTCCAGTAATTATATAGTAATGATCGAGATAAGCATTTGCCCGTTGTATGTAACCATTACTGATTGACTGGCGGATGAGGCTGGAGCTTACAGTTTCATGCTGCACCTCCTGTTCCGGGATCTCTTCGGCAACGAAGTTATATTTTGGCCCCATCTCCCAAAGCTGATGGTAATCGCCCTCTTTATTGAATCCGAAATGATGGTTGAAACCGACAACGACAACTTTAGCTTTCAGAATATCAAACAAAAAATCTTTTACAAATTGTTCACTGGTGATTTTTGAAAAATCCTTTGTAAACTCAACGATGATAACATTATCGAGTCCGGTTTTCCTGAGGAGATTAAGCTTCTCTTCCTGCGAATTAATTAGTTTCAGATCTTTGCCTGAAGTTTCCGGATAAAGAACCTGTCGGGGATGCGGATGAAAAGTTATTAAAACTGATTCGCCATCATTTTTTTCGGCCAGCATTTTAAGTCTGTTCAGAATAGTTTTATGACCAAGATGAACTCCATCAAATGAACCTGTTGTGACAACAGCGTTTCTAATTATTCCTGCATTTATAAAATTTCTGAAGATCTTCATTCCGGATGCAATCCTATAGTTTGTTTTCTTTAACAAAATATGCCACCTTTTCAATTGATGTAATCATATCGTATTCTTCAAGGTAAACTCCTGAAGGGACATTCAGAGGAACAGTTGTGAAATTAAGAATACCTTTAATTCCAAAACGAACGATCTCTTCAGCCATACTTTTGGCATAGTCGGCCGGAAGTGTTAGAATTGCAATCCTGATATCCAGCTCCCTGATAACTTGTTCCATATCCTGAGTACTATAACATTTGACACCAGAAATAACCTTATTTACTTTCTGAGGATCTTTATCAAAAGAGGCTACGACATTCAGTTTGGAACGTTTCCCTCTGAAATATCCTGTTACTGCTCTTCCTAGATTACCGATACCAATTATGGCAACATGCAGACCCTCTGCCGAATCAATTATGGTTCCAATTGTGTCGATAAGTTCCCTGACATCATATCCTTTCCGGAGTACACTCGAATAACCGATCAGCATCAGGTCGCGACGAACCTGGACGGCAGTAATATGAAGAAGTCCAGCCAGATCATGTGAAAAAATGTAGTTTCTATTTTCAGCCAGACAACCCAGAAGCTGTCTCCGGTACTCGCTGAGTCTTTCAACTGTTTTTCCTGGTAATTTATTCATCTCTATGCGGATATATTAATTATTTTTTTTGGCAGTCTGACTGTGAAAACGCTTCCGATATCAGGTTTGCTTTCAACTTTGATTGTACCTTTATATAATTCAACGACTTTTTTAACAATAGATAATCCCAAACCGCTTCCTGAAATATTTTTAGTCTTTTCGTTTTTTATCCTGACAAATTCAGCGAACAGGTTCTCAATATCTTCCGGAAGTAGCCCGATTCCTGAGTCTGTAAAAAACACAATCACATCTGTGTCCGTACTGTCAATAGTAATCTCCGCTTTCCCACCCCTTTTATTATATTTTACAGCATTTGAAAGAAGATTGTTAAATACTATTTCCATATCACCAGGGTCGGCCATGATTATTGCTTCAGATCTCACATCAAGGCTTATGCTTACATCCATCTGTATTGCATAAGGCTGAACTGTTACTATTGCAGCGGAAGCTATCTGGGAAAGGTCTACCTCCAACACCTTTTCTTCTTTTCTTTCAAGTCTGATCTTAGTGAAATCAAGAAGGTCCATAATCAGATTCCTCATCCCCTGTATTCTCTGAAGTGATCTGTCAATGGGAACAATATAATCATCAATCTTATCCCCTGACTGCTTTTCCTGCATCATCCTCAGGTAACCCTCCAGAGCATTAAGAGGAGCCTTTAATTCATGAGAAAGAACAGATAGAAACTGATACCTGATTTTCTTCCCGTCCTGGTTAAGTTTATGAGTAATTCGTTTTAAATATTGTTGTTTTGTAATATTTTCTATGCTTGATTTAAGCTCCTGAGGTGTGAAGGGCTTCGGAATAAAATCTGTTGCGCCATCCCGGGTTGCCCTGATTGCAATATCCAGAGATGCATAAGAAGTAATCATTGCAACAACAATGTCATAACTTCTTTTTCTGATATACTCCAGCACTTCAACACCCTGAATTCCGGGGAGCTTATTATCGAGAAGTACTATATCCGGTTTATCCTTCTCAAGCATTTCTATTCCCTCCTCACCTGAGCTGGCTTCAAAAACCTCATAAGTATAATCCTCATCCATAAAAGGATATGTCACATGAAAATTATTGAGTATCCGTGATACACCTGACCGGATACCCGGTTCATCATCTACAACAAGTACCTTTAAAACAGCCATTTTAAAGTTTTAAAAGTTTCATTATTTCCTGATCAAGTTGTTCGGCTCTTATTCCTTTTTCAAGATATCTGTCCGCTTTGATCCAATGTCTTTCTTGCTCAGAATCAAGACTAAATGACAATCCTGTCTCATGGGAAACGGCAGTAGCAAGTATCACCGGAACATCAGGGTATTTTTTCTTGATTTTATAACATAGGATGAATCCACTATCGTCACTCTCCATCATCAGGTCAAATATTGCCAGATCTGGTCTGAATCTTGAGATGTACAACTCGGCTTCCGACTGACTCTCAGCTGCAACAGTCCTGTAACCAGATCTCTCCAGGTTGGAAATTGTCTGGTACAGGTAATCGGGATCGTCATCAGCCACCAGAATTGTAAAATTACTCTTCTCCATTATAATACAAATTTCAAATATTTCTTTAAATCAAAGAGTTAATATGATAAACATTAGTTATTGTTATATTATTAACAGAGTATATTGTTTAATGTTCATCTTTTAGAGTTTAGAATTCAAAGCAAGTATCTAATCGTTTCCACTTCTCCCATTCATCATTTCGTCTTTATTCTTTCCTTCTTGGCAGAATAATTTTAAAACTTGTTCCTGTCGGGCCTTTAGCAGGATCATTATTTGATTCGGCAATTATCTGACCCTTATGCATCTTAACAATTCCATACGCTGTTGCAAGGCCCAGCCCTGTTCCACGTCCAATACCTTTTGTTGTAAAGAATGGTTCAAAAATTTTTGCTCTGTCTTCTTCTTTTATACCAGTACCGGTATCACTAACTGTAATTGTGACATCACCCAGACTATCCTCAAGGATTATATTTATATCTCCCCCCACAGGCATCGCATCGAATGCATTTTTAATAAGATTTGTAAGTACCTGCATCATCTGCTCAGTATCGAGCATTGCTTCAGCATTTGTAGTTTTATTGCTGATATTTACCCTGATATTACCAGGGACTATCAGACTCTCAAGACTGTGGTTGACAAGATCTATAATATTTACAAGCTGATGATTAACCTGATTCTTCCTGGCAAAATTAAGCAAACCTGCAACTATCTTTTTACATCTGCCGGCTTGTTCAACAACCAGTTTAAGGTCTTCTCTGACAGGATCATCTGGTTTACATTCGTCAAGCAAAATGTTACTGTACATTATTACAACTCCAAGTGGATTGTTAAGTTCGTGAGCTATTCCTGCAGATAACTGTCCCATATGAGCAAGTTTTTCCGATTGTTTAAGGGCAAGTCTCATTGAGCTTAGTTTCTCGTTTGAGAGAGCAAGATCTTTTACTGATTTATGGAGTTTTTCAATTGTATATGGCAGACACATTTCAATTTCTGCAAGTCCCTTTTTGATTGCAAAAGCGTGTTCAATACAACTTTCATAACCACATGCGCCACAATCAAGCTGATCTTTTTTTGTCTTCTTGCCCATAGAGATAAGGATGTCCTTCACATCATTCTCATCGAGCGAATCTATACGATGATCCTCAGCACGGTGATGAATAGAAAGATCCAATTCGGAAAACTGCTTTATATTCCGTAACCACTCCTCCTGATCGAGATGCACCATTTTATCCCTGGCATATTCACTTACAAGAGCCCTGCGAGTGTACTGTTTGCCGTTTCTTGATAAGCCAGGGCCCATTATACAGCCTTCACAACAAAGCAATTCAATATGCTGATTTTTAATGAGTCCGGCTTCAAACTCTTTCAATGCTCCCTGAAAATCGATCCTGCCTTCAGCTGCAATAATATTTCCGGTAATAGCGTCATCATTGATATTAGCTGTTTGAAGCAGACCACGCGTTACTGGAAATATAGCTCCTCTGCCCCCTCGCGGAGAATCGAAATCAGATGGTGAAATGTTTTCAGGTATAATATTTTTCAAGGCAAAAAGTTCTCTTAATTCAACAAAAGTGATTGCTTCGTCAATCTCGCTGCTTTCGGCTTTCTTCGCTACGCATGGACCGATAAATACAACTTTGGTATCCTTACCATATTTTTCCCTGACAACCTTACTCATAGCTACCATTGGAGAGACTACAGGCACCAGATTATCAACAAGGTCTGGATGATAAAATCTGATATAATTTACTATCGAAGGGCAATCTGAAGAGATATAATATTCCTTGTTCTCTGCAATAAGCTCTTTGAATTTTTCAGCAACTAGATCGGCTCCGAAAGAAACCTCTGAAACATATTCGAAACCGATAGCCCTGATCATTCCGACCAGAGTCCAGAAATCATGAATATCGGAGAATTCGGCAGGGAAACTCGGTGCAACAATTGCAGCAACCTTATTATCACTTTCAAGAAGTTTCAAGACTCTTTCAGTGGTATTAAGAAAAACCTTTGCCCCCTGACTGCAAACCATGGTACAGTTCCCGCATGCAATGCATCTCTCATCTATTACCTCAGCCTGACCTCCGACAATCCTTATAGCCTTAGCAGGACATTCCCTTACACAAGTATAGCATGTCCGGCAAAGTTCCTTTATTGTATAAACGAGCATAATACTTCCTTTCCTAATAATAATTCCAAGATCAATAACTAATTACAATAATACATCCCGTTTTGAATAATGAGTATTATAAACAGATTTGGAAGCAATTTCCTTGTTCTCATTTGCAAACTTATCATATAGTACAAATAAAGCCGGTGACTTGGCTGGTAATCCCACAGCTTCAGTCTCATCTGCCTGATAAATCAGTTTTGCCCTTCCTTTCATACCTTCCTTTGAATTACAAAATGGCATACCTGCCCCATGAATACATCCACCAGGACAAACCATTACTTCAATAAGATCATATCTGACACCGGAGGCAATTGACGTTTTCAGTTTCTCCAGACCAGTAAGCCCATCGACGACAGCGACTTTTATGTCAATCCCATCCATTGAAAGAACTGTTTCTCTGAATGAGCTGGCAGACCGTATTTTTTTAAAAATCTGTTTATCGGCTTCTTTTTGGTACTTTTTAAACCAAATGCTTCTTAGAACTGATTCTGTAAGTCCGCCGGAAATCTCTGAAAGTACAGCAGATGAGCTTCGAAATGCCATTGGTTCATCAGCTGGTTCACTTTCCGAATTTGAAATATCAATTCCGTATAGCCGGATCAATCTGGCAAGTTCCCTTACAGTCAGAACTGAATCAACATCGCTGATACCTCTTCTCATCATGCCGTCGCGGCGTGATTCGAATTTCATTGCCATACAGGGGGTCGCTGATACTGAGAAGATTTTTTCAGGTTTAACTTTTAACTGATCAGCTACAAGTGTTTTAATAAGAGCACCAGTTATCTGCTGAGGTGATTTCAACCTTGAAAGAGAAGGGATTGCCGAATGCATAAACTGTTCAGCATACTTTACCCATGCAGGACAAGCAGAGATATAAACCGGATTTTCTGATTTACTTTCAATCTTTTCCAAAAGTTGTTCAGTCAGCTCACTGATAAGAACATCTGCACCAAATCCAGTTGTATAAACCTTATCAAATCCTATTCTTCTCAATACAGCATTCAGTGTCTTATCAAAATCTTTAACCTGTTTTACTCCCAGTTCCTCAGCCAGCCCATTAACCACCAATGGAGAATATTGAATTATTTTAATAACATCCGGCTTATTAAGGTACTCCTGTACTTCAGTAATGTTATGTTTTTCATGAAGGGCTCCCGTCGGACAAACCTGTACACATTGACCACAGTTTATGCAACTGGAAAAATTAAAATCCTTATCCATGGATGGTCCTACGTGGGTCAGCTGTCCCTTGTTTATAAAATCGAGTGAAGTTGCTGTAATTATTTCTTCACATACTCTTATGCATCTGCCGCAAAGTATGCACTTAGACAATTCTCTTACAATTGAAGGGCTCGACTGATCTAGTCTGGGTTTTACCTTCTTGCCCCTGATCCGCCTTTCCCTGATATTGAGCTCTTCAGCCAGGCTCTGTAATTCACAATTCAGATTGCGGTCACAATAGAGACAATCATCAGGATGTTTTGAAAGAAGCAATTCTACGATAGTTTTTCTTGCGCTTATTACCCTTGGTGTATGAGTCTTTATTATCATCCATTCCTCTACCGGTTGGGAACATGCAGTAACAAGTCTTTCACGTCCTTCCACCTCAACAACACACATCCTGCAAGCACCGGTCGGGGTAAAGTCCTTCATCCGGCATAAAGTAGGTATGAAGATTCCATTCCGGTTGAGAGCAGAAAGAATTGTTTCACCTTTTTCTGCCTTTATCTTCTTGTTATTGACCTGTATAGTAAAAAGCATAATCTGCTATTTAACCAATATTGCACTGAATTTACATATATCATAACATATACCGCAACCGGTACATTTCTCCTCGACAATAAAGAATGGCTGAAGACGAGTGCCATAAATTGCATTGACTGGACATTTGGCTGCACAGGCAGTGCAACCGGTACATTTGTCGACGTCAATCAGGAATGTTCTTAGTCCCCTGCAGATATTTGCACGACATTTTCTGTCAAAAATATGTTCTTCAAATTCGTCACGGAAATACTTCATTGCACTAAGAAAAGGATTCGGAGCTGTCTGACCAAGTCCGCAAAGTGAAGTATCCTTCATTACAGATGCTATCGATTCCAACTGCATTACTCCTTTGAACCGTTCAAGGGTCGTCCCGGCATCTTCAGTGAGTGGTTTACGGATTACACTTTCAAGGATCTCAAGCATTCTGCTTGTTCCTTCCCTGCATGGAATACATTTTCCACAACTCTCGTTATGAATGAAATCCATATAATATCTCACAAGGTCGACCATGCAGGTAGAATCGTCAATTATTACGAATCCGCCTGCTCCCATGCTTAAACCATTATCTTTCATGGCTTCAAAATCGATTGGCAGATCCAGGTTATCTCCGGTAATAAATGATCCTGATGCACCACCAAGCTGAATTGCCTTAAAATCCTTTCCGTCTTTTATTCCACCGGCGATATCATCCAGGATGGTTCTGAGTGATGTTCCCATTTCAACTTCCACAACACCTGAGAATCTACCCTTTCCGGTAACAGCAAATATCTTTGTGCCTTTACTTGTTTCAGTTCCAAGGCTGCGAAACCATTCTGGTCCATTCTGCATTATCAGAGGAACATTCATGAGTGTTTCGACATTATTAATAACCGTTGGCTTTCCAAACAAACCCGATGTTGTCGGATAAGGTGGTTTAAGCTGTGGCATTCCTCTTCTGCCTTCAAGGCTGCTGATAAGAGCAGTCTCTTCACCGCATACAAATGCGCCAGGTTCCTTCCTGATAATAAGATCAAGATTATAACCGCTGGAAAAAATATTATGACCAATCAACCCGTATTCACGGGCCATGTCAATAGCCCTGCTCAGTCTCTTCCTTGCGTGGTCGGACCCAATTCTCATATAGATGATGGCAGTTGAGGCGCCTATTGCATATGATGAAATTGCAATCCCTTCAATCAGACGGTGAGGATCACTCTCAAGTATTGTCCTGTCAGTAAATGCCCCCGGGTCACTCTCCTTAGCATTACAGATAAGATATCTTGATGTGGAGATTGTATTGAGCGCTTCCTTCCATTTCCGGCCCGTATTGAATCCACCACCACTTCTGCCCCTGAGCCCACTTCGTTCTATTATATTACAAACCTCTTCAAAAGTATAATGTCCGATAGTCTTCAAAAATGTATGGTAACCTCCACGGGCAATGTACTCATCAATATTCTCAGGGTCATAACAGCCACAATTACTAAGAACGATGCGCTTCTGGTTCGCAAAAAACGGAAGTTCATCCATAAAACCAATACCCTGCCACATCCCAAATCCTTTTGTTCCGGTCTGACCTATGAGGTCTTCTGCATTAAGATCGTTATGAAATACGCCATTCAGAAGAGGTTCGACCTTTTCTTCGGTAATATTTCGAAAGAAGAGTTTATTTTTTCCGGGAAGCTGAACACAAACAAATGGTTCAAAATTAGCAGGAGCTGTGCATCCGACGTTAACCATTTCCGCATCCAGCTTGTTTTCCGACAGAAATAATTTAATTGAAGAAAATGTTTTTTCAGAGCCTGCAATTATACTGCTGGTTCCAGATGATATATAAATAATGGGTTTATCATTCTTTTCTCTTCTTATCTTTTGAAGGAGCTTTTCAGTTTCCTGTGAAAGAGTATCTGATTCAGAGAGAAGAACCTTTTCAATTAAAAATGTTTTCAAATCACCCATAGAACCTCAGTGATTTAATTATTTTCTATTGTGAATCTTAATTTGCTGATAAATTCAGGTATTTGTTCAGCTTTTATGTGATTATAATACTCGCCGTTTATGTAAATAACAGGTCCGTTGTTACAACCGCCCATACAGGAAACTATTTCAAAACTAAAACTTCCGTCACGGGTGGTTTGACCAGATTCAATATCAAGCTCATCTTTAATGCGTTTGATTATTGCCTGTGAACCATTTAAAAAACAGGTTGTGCCATGGCAAATCTTAAGATGTATTTTACCTGCAGGAATAAATCTGAACTGGTCATAAAAAGTAGCCAGCCCATATATCTTTGTTGTGCTCATTTTCAGAAGATTTCCTACTTTAACTATAACATCTTCGGAAATCAGTCCGGTCTCTTCCTGAATTTCCTGAAGCAAAGGGATGAGATCTTCCCTTCTTCCGGATTTGTATTTACTCAGGATAAACTCAATTGAGTTTGCCATTTCCCCTGATTTATTAATGATTACAATAACACAAATATAATACTATTTATTGTTATTTAATAAACATTGTTAATTATTTAACAATAAACAAAAAAATGAAGTAATTATTATTCTTTTATATAGTATTGATTATATGATATTTATAAAATAAACTTAACATCTCCCTATTTTTCCTGTTGAATTGTCTATTTAAGAAACACAAGCTAAGAAGTCAATTATCTCTGATTTCACATAATGATTGATATTCCTATGAAAGAAATAATTACTACTTTTGATGTTGGTGTTTGTAAATAAACAGTTGTTGGAATGAACAATAGATATGAAATGCAGATATGTCTTGGAAGCAGCTGCTTTTCTAGAGGTAATAAGGACTTGGTTCAATTTATAAAGGAGTACCTGAGAAAAAATCATCTCGACGACAGGGTCATTTTTAAAGGAGCCAGATGTCTGGACCTCTGTAGTAAAGGTCCGAACCTTATCATGAATGGAAAGATAATTGAAGGAGTCAGACTTACCCAGATTGAGAAAATTCTGGAGGATGAATTAGGAAATCTAAAATAGGTAGCTAATCCATATATCCATATGATTGACAAACAGCCTGTCCTTTTTATAAATGATGATAAATGCAAAAACTCATACTCATGTGTAAGGGTTTGCCCTGTTAATGCGATCGAGGTAAGACCACAAAAAAAGCATCCGGCAATTCTTCCAGACAGATGTATTGGTTGTGGTTTATGTTTTGTTTCCTGTTCACCTCACGCAATTGAATATCGTGACTCAAAAGAGAAGGTAAAGAATCTCCTTGCTTCCAAAAGAAAAAGTGTTGCACTTATTGCTCCTAGCATAGCTTCTGAATTTGACGACATTACGGATTACAGAAAGTTTGTCGGAATGATCCGTTCTCTGGGATTTGATTATGTCCATGAAAATTCTTTTGGAGTGGATCTCATTGCCAGAGCCTATGCAAACCTTTTTGAACAGGCAATGGGAAAGTATTATATAACGGCAAACTGCCCGGCTATTGTCAAGATAATTGAAAAATTCAACCCAGACCTGGTGTCTAACCTTTCCCCTATCGTTTCGCCGATGATTGCAACTGCAATGGTAGTAAAGAAGCTATATGGTGCTGATATTGCAACAGTATATATTGGTCCCTGTATCGATTCAAAAGATGAATCGTTACTTTATAATTCAGGAAATCTTATTGAAGGTGTTCTTACATTTATTGAGTTGCGTCAGTTATTTGATGAATTTAAAATTCAGGAAAGGCTGGTTTCCATGTCGGAATTTGATCCGCCCTATGGATACTGGGGTGCTCTTTATCCGCTGCCAGCAGGTATCCTTCAGGCAGCCGGTATAAAGAGAGATATCGTAACAAGCAGAGTTATAACTGCTTCCGGGAAAGACGATATTCTCGATGCAATAAATGATTTTGATAAATATATAGATACAATACATCATCACTTCAACCTGTTTTTTTGTCCTGGCTGTCTGCTTGGTCCCGGTATGTTGCATCATACCGAAAGATTTAGAAGAAGATCATTGGTGAGACGATATGCTCAGAAACGGGTCGACAAGCTGGATAAGAAGCAATGGGAAGAAGATATGGTAAAATGGTCAGAGCTTGATTTTTCGAGATCATTCACTCCTAATGACCAGAGAATACCTGATCCTCCTGAAGAGGCTATCAATGAGGTTCTTAAAATAATCGGGAAGGAGAATTCTGATGATGAAATAAATTGCGGTGCTTGCGGATATAAATCATGTCGTGAGTTTGCTGCTACGGTAGCAAAAGGACTTGCTATACCTGAGATGTGCCACACCTTTAACCTGCGAAACAAACAGGAGTATATTGAGACGCTAAGACAGACAAATAAAAAGCTGGCCGAAACAAAGAAAGCACTTAAAGAATCAGAAGAGATCGCAAGAAGGGAAAAGGAGATAGCACAAAGCGCATCTGATATGATGAATAATATGCTTGAAAAGCTTCCGACAGGAGTAGTTATTGTTGATAATCACCTTAAAATTCTTCATTCAAATCTTAGTTTTATAAATATTGTTGGTGAAGATGCGAAAGCAATATCGGATGTAATTCCAGGGCTTTCCGGAGCTGATCTGAAAACTCTTCTTCCTTTCAATGTATATAACATGTTCACCTATGTTCTCAAAGAGGATCAGCCTGTTGTAAGCAAAGATGTCAGCTTCGATGAAAAAATGCTCAATATTTCAATTTTTCCGATAAAGAAAAACAAGATGTGCGGGGCAATTATCAGGGATCTGTATTCACCTGAAGTACAGGGAGAAGAGGTGACCAACAGAGTTTCTGAGGTTATTGAAAAGAACCTTGAAATGGTGCAGAAGATAGGATTTCTTCTGGGTGAAGGAGCTGCCGAAACAGAACAGATGCTAAATTCAATAATTGAATCATATAAAACGAGGAAAGAGCTCAAAAACAACAAAAAATGACCCTGCATTGAGCAAAGATTTCTATATAGAGGTTAACAGCCAGCAAAGGAACTTCGATAATGAAAGAATAAGCGGCGATGTATTCCTTTACAAATATATCAGGGAAGAAGACCGGGTTATTACGGTTTTATCGGACGGGATGGGACATGGTGTCAAAGCTAATATTCTGGCGACTCTTACCGCAACCATGGCGCTTAACTTTACAAGAGAGCATAAAAACGTTGACAGGATAGCTGAAATCATAATGAATACGCTTCCTGTCTGCAGTGAAAGGAAAATTAGTTATTCCACATTTACAATTATTGATATTGAAAGCAATGGTCGAGCCACAATTCTTGAATATGACAATCCATCATCAATTGTTTTAAAAGGCAGCCAGATTTTTGATCCGGGATGGAAGAATGTAAAACTTGAAGGGGGAAAACATGCCGGTAAGATATTGAGGACCTGCTCTTTTTTCCCATTAAAGGAAGACAGGATAATTGTATGTTCAGATGGTGTCTCACAGAGTGGGATGGGAAGTGAAGAATTCCCCTTTGGATGGGAACGCGATAATGTCGCAACTTATGCTTCATCTCTGGTAGCCGGAGAGCTTTCAATTTCGGCAATAATTCTTGCAGGCAAGATAGTTACGATGGCTCATAAAAATGATGGATACAAGGCAAAAGATGATATCAGCTGTGCTACAATTTATTTCAGAGATCCGAGAAAACTTCTGATATGCACTGGTCCACCTTACGAGAAAGACAAGGATCAGGATCTTGCATTACGGGTGAAAGAGTACAAGGGAAAAGTTATCCTGTCTGGTGGAACAACAGCTGATATTGTTGCAAGGGTATTAAACCGGACAATAGTCGATGAACTGATATTTGAAGATCCCGAACTTCCTCCCGAAAGTTTTCTACAGGGAATTGATCTTGTTACAGAAGGAATACTCACCCTTCAAAAAGTAAATGAAATATTAAAAAGCTATAACAATAGCGTAAGGCTTGGTAAAGGACCAGCCGACAAGATCGTAAAACTGATTATGGAAAGCGATGAGATACAGTTCATTGTAGGAACAAGAATTAATATCGCCCATCAGGATCCAAATCTTCCGGTTGATCTTGAAATAAGAAGAACTGTAGTAAAACGTATTGGCCGGTTGCTGGAAGAGAAATGGCTCAAAAAAGTAACGATTGAATATATCTAGGATTAAAAGATAAAAGACAAAAGTAAAAAGACAAAAGTAAAAAGACAAAAGTTATAGGTTAGGTTTCAGGAAGGCAATAACTTTATTGAAGAGGGAAGGTTGAATTTCAGGATAGGTTACTGGATCCGGAAGATCATCAAGAAAAGCAATCTCTTCAATTTCTGAAATATCAGGTATCGGTCCAATCTCAATTATCTCTGCAAAATACAATTTTCCGAATCTGGTTTCACCCTCCTGTGTCACAGAATATGTACTAACGCATTTGAGGCTGAATTCAATAGCCCCGGTCTCTTCCATCAACTCCCTTCCGGCAGCTTCTTCCGGGGTCTCATTTTTCTCAATATGTCCTCCCGGGATTTCAAAAGTTGTGCGCTGATGATGCCTGACAAAAACCCATTTATTATTATGTCTGGCAGCTATAACTGAATATATCAGTTTATCACCTGACAAAAACTGAGAATCATAAAAATTTACTTTTGTCATGAACAGCTTAGTAAAATAAGTTGCTAAGGTAAGTATAATCATCATAACTATTAATTCAGTATTTTTACAAATAATTTATTCCTTATGATAAAGCTTATAGTACTGATTACCTCTGAACTATTAACATTTTTAGTACTATGGCAGCACTATAAAAATCTTTCGAAGGTAAAACTCTATTTATCAATTATAATCAATTCAATATTAAGTATCTACATGTGGATACTTTTTATCGTGGTATCTTCATATAAAGGTAATGCTGACAACCCGGCACATATCTGGTTGATGATGAATCTCAACTGTACTTTTTGTGCTGTTCTGGCGCCAAGGGTTATTCTTGATATTTTGCATTTTACGGGAAAACTTATAAGAATCAGAAAAGGAGGACACATAAGGTCCCTCACTAACACAGGACTGATAATATGGCTGGTTATCTTCATAATTATAGTTTCAGGAAATAAAATAGGCAGGTTTAATTTCAAAACAGAAGAGATATCCCTTAAAATTCCAGGACTGAAAAAAGATCTTGAGGGATTGACCATTGTACAAATATCTGATATCCATATTCCGGGTTTCTATCATAATAAAAAAGAATTGATCAAAGCAATGCATATCGTTAATATGATGAAACCTGACATTCTTATAAATTCTGGTGATTTTGTTGATGACGGCTGGAGAGAATTTGAAAGAAGCGATACTATCCTTTCTCTGGCAAGTGGAAGATTTGGTAGTTTCGCAATTATTGGGAATCATGATATTGGAACTTATGACCGTGATTTCGATGAAGCAGGAAGGGATACTAACGTTGTCAGAATGAATGAACTGATAAAAGATTCCGGATACAGAGTTCTGAACGATGAAAACACCTATATAAAGATTGGTAACGCCAGGGTTGCAATCATAGGTGTAATTACAAAGGGGCGTCATGGGCACATGATCCATGGTGATCTTTCAAAAGCTATGACCGGAACAGACAGTGCTGACTTCAGGATATTAATCACTCATGATCCTAATCATTGGGAAGAAGCCGTAAAAGGAAAAACAAATATTGAGCTGACCCTTGCCGGACATACTCATGGGATGCAAATGGGTATTCTTACCAAAAGATTTAGATGGAGCCCTGCCCAATACTTTTACCCAAGGTGGAATGGTTTATATTCATCTGGTAACCAGTTCCTTTATGTAAACCGCGGACTAGGTGTCCTGGATGTACCTTTCAGAATATGGATGCCTCCCGAGATAACGGTTATCAGGCTTACTTCCAATTAAAAACACATTAGTTATAATTACTTAGATTATCTAAAGCTTGGAGTGCCTTGAGCTATAAGATTTTAACAATGGTATCTACAGCTAATTCATAACTCAAGGCAATCCATGCACTTCAGGCAATAACAATCCATAATTTTCTATTAATCCTATAAAAGGAAACGGGCAACTGTAAGTCGCCCGTCTTTATAGATCCCCGGTCTGATTTAATTAACCCTGTCCTAACCTAACCTGAAGAATGTTGTGTAAACTTTTCATTATATAGAATGAAAAACTTTTGACCGGGGAATTCAGGAATAATTGTTATTGATTTCTCTGTTGCTGAGCTGCTGCTCTTCTTTCCGCAAGTTTCTTTTGATAAAGTTCAAATTTCTGATCACCGAGAATAGCTTTAAGTTCTTTATCCTGATCAGCAGTAACAGCTGCCATTTTGGTTCTCATAGCTTCCCGATCTGTGTTACCTGCCTGTGTCAGCTTCTGTCTTTCTTCCGTTGACTTCTTCATGTACTTTATCAGAACATCACTTACTTTTGTCTGGGTAGTCTGATCGAGTGAAAGATCTTTAGCCATCCAATCCACCTGTGTTTTTGCTCTTTCTTCAGGAGTTCTCTGCTGCCTTTGTCCTTGTCTTTGACCCTGTCCCTGGCCCTGACCTTGCTGTGCAAACGCAGATGTCATAAGAAGAGATAAAATCAATACTGAAAATAATCTGATTGGTTTCATAAAATATTTTATAAGTTTTTAATATTATTTAGACAACAAACCGTTGCCAATTATTCCGGATAATTTCAGATTTTACATATTTTTAACAAAATTTTATTTCTTTTTAAGGCCAAAAGCGAGCTAACGGCCGTAGGCCTTGATTTTCTAAAGTTTTCCTGAAATATTTCCGAATATTATTTTGATATAAATTATATTGCAGCACTTTTCAAAAAAGCAACAGAAATTGGAACAAAGAGACAAAGAGACAGAGAGACATCTGACAAGTAATAAGGATCAGGTTATTGATTATAAGATAGTTTATTCCAGACGAAGGTCTATCGGAATAAGTGTCGGTCCTGATTCAGGAGTGACCGTCAGAGCTCCATACAGAACTCCGGTAAAGAAGATTGAAAGCCTCGTTTTATCAAAATCCGGTTGGATAAGAAAACATCTGGAAAATTACAAAACAGTAACAAGAATTAACCAGAAGAAAGTTGTTTCAGACGGAGAGCTTGTGCTTTTCAGAGGAAAGGAATATTTTATCAGGATTATGGAATCAAAAAAGAATTCCATTCTGCTTACTGAAAACAGTATTGAGATTGGATTAAGAAATATGGAAGAAAAGGAGAAAACCGGATTGTTGCTTGAGAAATGGTATAAAGTAATAGCTGAAGGAATATTCAGAAGGAAACTTGATGAGATTCTGATTCGGTTCAAAATTTATAATTTCACTCCGACAGGATTCGCTGTCAAAACTTTAAAGAGAAGATGGGGCAGCTGTACTTCAAAAGGGAAGATAACTATAAGCAGTGAGCTTGTAAAACTTAATGATATCTACCTGGAATATGTAATCCTTCATGAATTATGTCACCTCAGACACCATAACCATGGAAAGGAATTTTACAAACTTCTGTCTGAAGTTTTTCCAGATTGGAAACAAAGACGAAACGAGCTGAAGAAGTATATAAGATAGGCAAAAAACTCAGGGCTCAGGGCTCAGGGCAAAATCCGCTAGGAGCATAATATATAATATCAGGCAATTATGGAAGTTTCAGGGTCTTTCTGCCGGGATGAGATAAACATCCATACTGATGTGTATAAAACAACTATGCAAACGACCCATTTGAGTATATACAATGGTAATGATTTAACAACATAAGCTGCCAGGAATACACCGGCAATTCCAGCAATAGTCAGGCAAATAGCAGCTTTCCTGTCATAGGCATTTTCTTTAACAAATCTGGCGCCTCCTGCAGCCATAAGCATTGCCGTGGCTGTCATCATTATCGGAAAGGCCGTTGCCGGATGCATACCGAGTGCATAAACCATAGCCATACATGGGGCATAGAAACCAACACCGATTGTCTGAAGGGCTCCGAAGATTAAACTCATGACAATGACAAATACAAGTTTCCATCCTGTCAGACCTATCGCCACTCCTCCCAGAGGTACGAGATTCAGAAGTCCTGCCAATATAACAAGGGCGACAATCATCAATCCTGCGCCCATTCCAATCTGGATCTTACGACGAGACATCTTTGCAACAACACCTGCACCAAGCACTGCGCCAAGAGGCGCTGCTGCCGACATCGAGACAAGAGTGATTGGATCAACCTTAACCGAGGTCATGAAAATAAAGGCCTGAGTGACCGTGGCTAAAGTATTACCAACATTCATCGTACCTGGTATAAGTCTGTCGTCTACCAGCTTGAAAAATTTAAATATAGCAGTCTGCTGGGCAAAGCTTCCGATTCCCAGGGTATCGAAAAAATTGGTAATAAATCCTGTTCCGAGAAGACCCGACCAGGGTTTCTCTGAAAATAAATTTCTATTCTTAAAAACATCCTTCAGATAATAATAGCTAAAGAAGGTTGTCATGAAACCGAGAACAGTTTTTAGAATTATATCCATGGTTTTGCCGTGTATTTAAAATCCGAGATGAAACTAATTAGGTTTTTCAGATTTCAAAACTCTGACCTCGGGCTGGTATTTCAATATTTTTATACCCCTCATTCTGAAGTGAAGAGGCATATTTTTTCTGAGTTTCATACTCACCATGCACAATAAATGTTTTCTCCAGACCGCTCTTATCCTGGCATCCCAGAAAACCAATCATTTCCTTATAATCGCCATGTCCACTATATGATTCGATCTTTTTAACTGCTGCTTTCACTTTATAAACCGTTCCAAATATTGAAACCTCTTTATCTCCTCTGCCAATTCTTGCTCCAAGGGTTGTTGGTGAACAATATCCCACAATCAGAATAGTGTTCTTAGGATCTGATATATTATTTGCCAGATGATGTTTAATACGTCCGGCTTCCATCATTCCTGAAGCAGATATTACTACACAGGGTTTCTTATGATCGTTTAGCTTCTTCGAATCCTCCTGTCGTGTAATATAGAACAGAGAATTAAAACCGAAAGGATCCTCATGACTTTCAATTACCTTAAGGATCTCTTTATTAAAGCACTCAGGGTGCATTCTGAAAACTGTTGTTGCGTTAACTGCAAGAGGGCTATCGACGAAAATATCAATTTTAGGAAGTCTGCCCTGGTTAAAGAAGATATCCAGAGAATAGACAATTTCCTGTGTACGACCTACGCTGAATGCAGGAATTATCAGTTTTCCACCTTTATTTATGCAAGTATCCACTACAACATTCAAAAGTTCATCTTCAGCAACCTGTGTGGCCGGATGCAATCTGTCACCATAGGTCGATTCAGTAATAAGAAAATCGGCTTGTGGAAAAGGTTTGGGTGGCGCCAGGATACGGTTGACCGGTCTGCCGATATCACCTGTATAAGCTATCCTCTTGATTTGTCCGTTTTCAATTATCTGAATATTGGCAACCCCGCTTCCAAGCATATGTCCTGTATTTGTAAATGTAACCTTGATGTTATCGTCAATACGGAATTTCATATCGTATGGCACACCAATAAAATGACTCATACAGGCTACTGCATCAGCCTGAGTATAAATAGGAGTAACGGCAGCCAATCCCTTTTTAATCCTTCTTTTATTAAATGTTACTGTATCATGCTCCTGAATGAAACCCGAATCAGCCAGCATTATTGAGCAAAGATCGCGGGTCGCATTGGTACAAATTACTGATCCTTTGAATCCGAGTTTATAAATATATGGTATCAACCCGGCATGGTCAATATGGGCATGGGTAAGGATAACATGATCAATATCTGCAGGATTAAAACCAAGGTCCCTGTTCATTGCATCCGTTTCAAGGCCTTTTCCCTGAAACATGCCACAATCCAACAGTATTTTTTTCCCCAGACTTGTTGTCAGCAAATGTTTACTTCCTGTGACTTCTCTGGCAGCGCCTAAAAATTTAATATTCATTTTATCTGTTTTTAGAATCAGCTTGTAAAGTCTTAAAGATAATGATTAAAGTTGAAGAGGGTTGAAGAAGTTAAAATAGGTTGAAGGGTTTATCAGTCAGTATTTCAACAATTCAACATTTCAACAAAAAAAGAGTCTCAGATTCTCACTCCAATTATAGTTATATCATCTACCTGATCGAATTTACCTTTCCATTTTTCCAGCTCATTTTCAATTATCTGTCGTTGTTCAGCCATTGGGCGGTAGTATATTTCTGAAAGGAGCTTCCTGAGGTTTGATTTTTTATACTTTGAACCATCAGGACCTCCGAACTGATCTGCCAGTCCATCTGAAAAAATATAAATCGCATCGCCGCTCTTAACATTGATCTCATAATTTGTGAACGATTCTTTCTCTCCATAGTAGATCCCTATCGGCATCCTGTCTCCTTTATACTCTTTAAATTCTCCACCCTGGAAAATAAACAGCGGGTTGTAGGCTCCTGAATATTCCAACGTTTTTCTGTCTTTATGAAGTATACAGAATGCGATGTCCATCCCATCGGCAGCTTCTCCCTCTTTTCCTGTCTGATGGAGCGCTGTTTTTATCTTTTCACGGAGGAGGTTAAGAATTGTATTGGCCTGAAGATCACTCTTGTTGGTTATAATTTCATTTAAAGTAGAGATACCCATAGTGCTCATAAAAGCTCCTGGTACTCCATGCCCGGTACAATCAGCCACTGTAAAGAAAACATGGTTCTCATCTTCTCCCATCCAATAAAAATCTCCACTGACAATATCCCTTGGTTTGAAGAAGATAAAATGATCAGTGAATGTACTTCTGAAATAATCATGAATAGGAAGCATTGCCCGCTGAATCCTGCTGGCATATTCAATACTTGAGGTTATTTCCTGTTTCTGAGCTTCAATTTCGGCAGTACGCTCTTTTACTTTTGCTTCAAGAATCTGTTTGTCTTTTTTAAGCTGTTTTTCCCTGAATCTTACTGTTACCACAATCAGAACTAAAGCTACAGCCAAGGCAATTATGTAAAAGAAGGTTGTCTGGGTGAAAGGAGCTTTAATTGTGAAACTGAGGGTTTTCGGTTCACTTATGTTCCCCCAAATATCTTTAGCCCTTACTTTAAGAATATAATTTCCCGGAGGAGGCATAAGAGTAATTGTAGAAGAGGTTGACCATTTCGACCATTCATTCATTAATTTTCCAACCGTATACTGGTATTGGGTTGAATTCTGCTTAAGATATCCTGGCGCAACCAGGTCAAAATAGACTGTATTATCACCGCGCTTAAATACAATATCTGAAAGTTTAAAGTAGACCCCATCATCGTTTGAAATACTCCTGATATACAGATCAAGCTGGGGCTTAATGGATTGGGGATTATTACGTGCAACCCTGTAGAGCTGATTATCAGCTGTTGTTACCCAGATGTATTTTTCAGACGTATAAATGGAAATGATATCATTAAGAACCTTCAGAAGAGCAATATCATTTCCGGTTATTTTTTTATCAGCGGATAAATATATCCATTCATCTCCCTGATTAAACCAGGGCACATCGGGCTGATTATAAATGAAATTCAATTTTGACCCTTCAAGTGACTCAAACCTATTATAATGAGTAAATGCATCGCTGTTCCTGTTATAGAAACTCATACCTGATTCTGTAAGAAGAAAAACAGTATCATTAATATTTCCGACAATGTACCTCTGGGGGAAATCATTCTTAATAGTATAGGTCCGATAGCCAGTCGATGGAAGACCCTGATTCAATGTAATCTTATAGGCTAAATTGTCCCCTCCCGCCCATAAAAGATCATTATTCACTGAAACAATGGAATAAAGAGGTTGAGTGAAGGTCTTATCGGGGAAACCAGCAGACCAGACTCCTGAATTGCATGAGACATAAAAATATCCATCAGAGGCAGCTATATAGTATTTATTATTACTTGTTTTTTCTCCAATAAAGTTGATATAGCGATCGGCTACAATGACTTTTGCAGTATGTCCAAAAATATTATATAAACCCTTGTTAGTTGAGGCAAGTATCCCGTAAGGAGTCGAAACCAATTGCTTACACTTTTCATTAAGCCCTTCAACTTTCCTAAATACATAACTTATTGATTTTAACATGCTGACTGTCTTTTTCACATTCTTCGCCTCTGTAGTTTTACCTCGCTGGGATTTAGTCTTTTCTCCCTTCTTCTCAGCAGTGGGTTCGACTTCAGTTTTTGTCTCTGCGGTTGATTTTTTCCCAAAGATTCTGGACAGAAGACCTGTTCTGACTTTTGGTTTCTCCTGCGTCTGGAGTTTTTGAGAAGTCTTTCCTGCTCCGGCTTTTCCCTGCTCAGCATCAGGAGTTACCGCAACTTCTGCAAAGTTTTTAATTTCAGTGAGGTAATAAATTCCCTCGCTGGTTGCCACAAATAGCTCATTATTGTACCAGATTGAAGTTGTGAGATTGCCTTTGATACCCGGATAAATGCTGAAATTAGCAACCGGCAGACGCAAATCAGCCCGACTTAATCCATATTGATGTGAGAACCACAATCCGTCGGAGTTATCGCAACCAAGAGCGAATATTTCATCATCAGGTAGACCGTTCTGATAGTTAAAACTGTAAAGCAGTTTCCCGCTTTTCTTTCCAACAACAACGGCGCCTCCATCAAGAGTTGAGAATGCATAAAGAGTGTCGGAGACAGAGATACCTTCTGAAAGAATATTCTGACGCAGATAGCCATCATCATTAATCTGATAATCAGAGAATTTTATTCCATCAAACAAAGAGAGTGATCCTTTTGCAAGACCGAGTAAAACCAGATTTTTGTCATAGGGAAGTGAGAAAATCACCTCTTCATTTGCCAGAAGATACCCGGTAACTATGGGGAAAAGAGTATCAGCTTCAACCCTGTAAAGTCCTTTCTTCATCACATTAATAAATGTACTCCGTGGTGTTGTGAACATCCCTGCAAATTGTTCATTTGGTTTTGCGATAAATCTTTTTTCAAGCTTTCCGGTTTTAAGGTTGTGCCGGCTGATACTAAGCTCACCATAATAATATACGGTTGAATCTGTGAACATTATCTTTGTAATTAATCCAATGCCTGCAGAGTCGCCTGAAAGGGAAATGAAATTATAGATACCCCTTTCGTCTTTTTCCAGGTAACCATAATTATTATCACACCCGGTATAAACTCTTTTATTTTTTGAATTAAATTTAAGCGAATATGGAACAGCCGGCATCTTTATAAGGTTCCAGTCCTGCCCGTCAAAAATCAACACACCCCTTCTGTTAGCGAACATCATAACATTATTTGCATCCTGACAAATGGCCCAGCTTTGGTTCTCAATTTCGCGGCTTTCCCGGTAGTTGGAAAGTAATGGTGCACCCTCCTGCGCTTCAACCGAATGGAATACCATAAAAAATGCGGCAACTGAAAATATTCTTTTAACGAAAAACATACTTTTTTTTAGTTTTAGATAAACTATTCATCAATAGGATAAAAATAAAGAATTTTTTTTGACAGTTGACAAGGACTGTCTTATCGTCAAACAGTTTTCACCTCTTTAAGTTCTTTTCGTGAGCTTTATTTTGAGGTCTATCCATTAGAAAACTTATCTCTTGATCAAGAAACTTGATCTCCCGTTCGATAAATCGCGTCTCTTGTTTAATAAATTGAGTCTCTCGACAGATAAATTGCGTCTCTCGACCGATAAATTGAGTCTCTTGTCTGATAAATAGCGTCTCTCGTTCAATAAATCGCGTCTCT
>Ga0182027_10002762_pt1 | contig 28155 bp, 25 predicted proteins | sample 712E1DmetaG_FD_121300 | JGI IMG/M metagenome (GOLD analysis project Ga0182027, IMG submission 121300) | Permafrost microbial communities from Stordalen Mire, Sweden - 712E1D metaG (Illumina Assembly) | ecosystem: Environmental > Terrestrial > Soil > Wetlands > Permafrost | place: Sweden...
CCAGGCGACGCTCTTGCGGTTGGCCACGCCGAAGACGAGGAACGTCTTTCCTTCGAGTGCGAGAAAGTTCATGGCTGGGCCTCGGGTGCGGGCGCGGCCCCGTTTCCTTCCGCGGGCGGTTCCACCAACGCCACACCGAAATCCACCGTGAGCACCCGGCGGCGGTCGGCGGTGCGGACGGCTCCGCTCATAAACATGAAGTGCCCGAGCCGGTCGTTCAGCTTCACGTCAATGATCAGCTCGTCGCCCGGCCGCACCAGGTTCCGGAACTTCACCTCCGTGATGCGGGTGAGCACGGGCGTGAGGCCGCCCAAACCCTCCCCGCCGGCCGCCAATTGCTTTACCAGCAGGGCGCAGCCGGACTGGAACACCGCCTCGCAGATCAGCACGCCGGGCATGATCGGATTCCCGGGGTAATGGCCACGGAAGAAATCCTCCTCCGGACGAACCCGCCGCCGCGTGGTCAGCCGGCCCTCGGCCTCGTCGATGATCTCGTCGACAAAGAGGAAGGGCGGACGGTGCGGAATCAGAGTTTCGATGGAGGCCATGGAGGTGGAGCGCAGGGCGGACGACCATCAGGCCGGCGCCGGGGCGGGCGCGGCCACGCGCCGCGCCGGGAGATACTTGTCGATGTTGTTGGCCGTGATCACGCCGTAATTGATGGCACCGAGCCAGCCGGACATGATTATGCCGACCGAACCGGCGTGGTAAAGCCCGGGCAATTGGGCCGCCAGATCCATCGAGACCTTCAGCCCCTCGAACTTGGTCCCGAACGACGTGCCCATCCAGTGTCGGGTATAGCGCTCGATCGTGCGCGGCGTGGCCGCCTCCATCCAATCGATCCGCGCCTGCACGCCGGGCACGAAGCGTTCGAGGGCGGTGACCGATTCTTCGATCAGGCGCTGCTTTTCGCGCTCGTACTCGTCGGGCGTCAGGCGGTTCCAGTCTTCGTAGCGCGCGTTGAGCGAGCAGACCACGGTGTAGCGTCCTGATCCGGGCCGCGTTTCCGGATAGTAAAGGGAGAAGGTGCGGCTGGTCGTGCCGGGGGCGACCAGTTCCTCGCTGGAAAACCGCGGTGCATCCGACTGGAAGATGAGGTCGCCGATGTACGGGAGCGTCTCGCCTTTCCGGATGCCGAGATAGACCTGGCACGAACTGGTGTTGATGCGCACCGCCCGGGCCGCGGCGGCGAATTCCGGCGGGAAGTTCTCCTCGCCCGCCAGCTTGAAGATCGTGCCTTTGAGGTTGGCATTCGACAGCACCGCGCCGCACCGGATCATGCGTCCGTTAGCGACCACCCCGGTGACCCGCCGGGCGCCGCCGGCGTTCTCCACCACCACCTTTTCCACCAGCACCCGTTTGCGGACCTCCACGCCGTTGCGGCGCAGTTCCTCCGACATTTTCCCGATGAGCAGGTCGGTGCCGCCGCGGAAGGTGTACACGCCCTTGCTCATGAAATTGGAGAACACGATGCCGAACGTGATGGCGGGATCCTCCAGCGTGGAGCCGTTGGCGTAGGCGATCGGCTCCATCAGAAACCGCTTCACGTCGTCGCGCCCCGGAAAATAGCGATCGAGCATCTGCCCCGTCGTCTCCGGGTTGTTGTCGTAGAAGTTCATCGCCCGCAGGTCGGCGAAGAACTGCTCGACCGTCGCCGGCGCGACCCGGAAATGCTCGATCAGCAGGCGGGTGAAATCCCCGCGATCGAACGTGGTGGTGAGCTCGAACTGCGGGTTGACGAACCGGATGCCCTTGAGCTGGACGATCGAGTCGGCGATCTCCTGCGACCAGTATTTGCGCACCGACTTGATCATGCCGATCGGGAAGCCGTGCAAAGAGATGTCGAAGATGTGGCCGCCCTTGCGGGTGAACCAGGTCGCCAGCCCGCCGAGTTGGTAGTGGTGTTCGAGCAGCAGGACCTTGCGGCCGCATTTGGCCAGACAGTTGGCTCCGGTCAGGCCGGCGAGACCGCTGCCAATGACCACGACGTCGTAATAATCCTCAATGCCTGTGAGCCGGTCGGGGGCCATGAAACTGCCCACTAAGGACGGGCCGCTGCCGTTGGGCAACCGGGAATTTGTCGTCCGCGCTTCGACCGGCGCGAAGCCCGCGCCACCGTCGACAGCGTCGGGTTGTAGGAAGCGAGCTTGCTCGCGATTGCAGGGCAGAACATCGCCGGCAAGCAGGCTGCCTGCACTTCCAACCCTGGATGCGGTCTGGAGCCGCGGCGCCCCCGCCGCCGTTTTCACGGACCGGCGTGACGAGGGCGTCGCGGCTCCATGCCGGGATGCCGAAGGGCGGCGCGTTGCGGAAAACGCGCCCTGCCCCAATCGCATGACCCCGTTTTATGCCCGGGCCGCCGCCTGCAGGACATGCCGATTGGCGGCGGCGATGCCGCTCAACATGGAACCCACGATGCCGAGCATGCCCTGATCGGTCCCGCACAAATGCAGGTTGGCCAATCCGGTGCCCCCGTCGCGGACCTTGCATGGCGAACCATAGACCGCGCCCTGCCAATGCCCGGTGAAGTGCGTGATGGTCCGGGGCGTAAACATGTCCGTGGCGACGGTTGCGGCGTCCAGCGCCGCCTCGGTGACCGGCAACAGGAACCGGCCGGCGCTGGCCGTCATGGCCCCAAGCCAGCGGGCCTTGGCCGCGCGATAGTCGGGCTCCGGCAGCGCGGCCCATGCCGCATAGTTCGCCAGACAAGTCACCCGCACGAGGCCTTCCGGCAGGTCGCGGCCACCATAATCGAAGTTATTGGGAATGCAGATCACGCCGCTGCGCAAATCTACCGGCTCCGCCGGGACGGCATAGTCGAAACGATCGTGGTCATTGAAGAACACGATGGTGTCGTCGCCCCACCCGAAGTCGCGCGGCTGGGTGCGCAAAACGCGGATCGTCTCGACGAAAGACAGCCGCCGTCCGCCCTCCACTGCGGGCGCCCCGGTGGCGTAGGGCGCAGCCCGCAACAGTGCCCTCGTCTCGTCGGCCCCGATGGAGGAAATCACATGGTCCGCCGTGATCTCCGACCCATCGTCCAGCACCACCGCCGCCACCCGCCCGCCGCGCTCCACGAGCCGCGCCACGCCGCAATTCATCCGCCGCTCGCCGCCCGCCACGCGAAACTTGTCCAGCAGCACCCGGATGATGGGGCGAATGCCCTCGAACGGCCGCGCCAGGCCCTCAAGGTAAATCGATCGAAACATGATTCCGAACTGCGCATAATCCATGTCGCGCTCGCTCGCACTGCCGTAGTACATCAACGGACAAAACAACAGATCTTCCAGCAGAGGGTCCGCGATATGCCGCCGCACCACTGCCCGCGCACTCGCGCCGGACGAGTCCGCCGCCAGTTCGTCATAGATGCCGAGCGATGTGGCGAGCCGCCGAAAGCCGTCGATTTGGCGGGGAAACTTCTCCGCAATCTCCTGCTCCAGCACGGCCCGATCGTTGGTGAAGCGCAGCCCGGCCCCGCCGCCCGCCCCAAACACGACACGCGACTGCTTCTGCGGGCACAGCGCCAATTCCTCCCGCTCGATCCTCAGCTGCCGCAGCAACCGACCGAGCGGCGTGCCTTTGGTCCCCGCCGGCACGTAATTCGTCATTGCGTGCAGGCCCACGTCGTACTTGCGGCCGCCGATGCTGTAAAAGCTGTTGAGCCCACCTGGCGCGGAGTGCCGCTCGCAAATGCAAACGCGCCGGCCGAAATGCGCCAGTCGGATGCCCGCCGCCAAGCCCGACATGCCGGCGCCGACGATCACGGTATCATAATGGGAGGGGCTGTTCACGGAATCGAGGCGGGCTCCAGGTGTCGCCACAAAAAAGGCCGGGAATCATCCCGGCCCGCGGCGTCGCTGCGGAAAATCACCACTACGATTGGCCGGCCAGGGCATTGAATTTCGGCGTCAGGTATTCGGCGCAGCTGTCGAGCGAGGCCAGCTGGATGTACTCCGCCTCGGGCACTTCGATGCCATGGCGTTTGCGGAGCTCCATCACGATGTCGAGGAAGTCCATCGAGTCGAGCTGCAGCTGCTCGCGCAAGCGCACGTCCGGTTTCACATTGGTGAGATCCTCGTCCGGCGCGATGTCGGCGATGATACTGAGGACCAGCTGCTTGCATTCGTCTTTCGTCATAAAGGGCAACGGCGTCAGGTGCGGTGGCGGATGATGATCAGCGCAGAGTTAATTCCGAGCATACCAAAGGAGTTGTTCAGAATCGCGTCAACCCGTTTTGCCGTCCGCGGCTGGTTGAGCACGAGGCCGGACAGGGCGCATTGCGGATCGAGTTCGTCGACGTTGATCGTCGGGTGGACGATGAGGTCGTCGAAGGACGGGAGGTTCCCGGCGAGCTCCAGCGCTCCGGCCGCGCCCATGCAATGCCCGATGAAGCTCTTGGTGTTGTTGATGTTCACGTCCGCGCATCCGGCAAACACCTCGCCGATCGCCAGGCACTCCTGGATGTCCCCCTGCGGCGTGGCCGTGGCGTGCGTGTTGACGATGTCGATGTCCGCCGGGGTCAGGCCGGCGTGCGCGATGGCCTTGCGGATACATTCGGCCTGGCGCACCGCGTTGGGCAGGACGTAGTCCGTGGCGTCCGAATTCACGCAATAGCCTCCGACCTCCCCATAGATCCGCGCCCCGCGCGCCAGCGCGTCATCGCGCCGCTCCATGGTGTAGATGCAGCCGCCCTCGCTCACGACGATGCCGTTGCGCTTCTTGTCAAACGGCCGGCTCGCCTTGGTCGGGTCCGGATGCGAGGCCAGCGCCCCCTGGCTCTTGAAGGCGGCGAAGATGCCAAAGGTCCCCACGCTCTCGCTGACGCCGCCGGCAAGCGCCAAATCCACCTCCCCGAGTTGCAGCATCTGGGCGGCATGAATGATCCCCAGGTTGCCGGCCGCGCAGGCTGCGCCGAGCGTGTACGCCGGGCCCGTGATCCCCAGGTTGAGCGATACCTCCCCGGCCGGATTGTTCGCCACCGTCCGCGGATTGTGGTGGTGCGTCCAGAACCGGGTGTCGTGCTTGAACAGCGAGAGGTTGTAGATCTCGTTTTCGGTTTCAACATTGCCGTGCTCGGTAATGCCCAGATAGATGCCGACGCGGGTTTTGTCGACCCGGTCCCAATCGAGGCCGCAATCGGCCAGCGCCTCGCGCGCGCAGAAGATGCTGATGCTGCCGGCGCGCGTCCCGATCCGGACATCCTTTTTCTTCTGGTATTTGAGCGGATCGAAATGGCAGACCCCCGCGGGCTGCGCGCCCATGTATCGCACTTCGATCAACTCGATGCCGGACACTCCGTTGAGCAGGTTCTGCCGGTATTCCGACAGCGTATTGCCGTTCGGGGAGGTGAGCCCGATTCCGGTGAGGACGATGCGAGGCGGCTTCATGCGGCGTAAAAGAAGACTGTCGGCCACGCAGCGCCCGTGCGCAAGCGAGTTTTGGGTAGCCATGGCTCTCGGAAGGCCGCTAGAAGTTACGCCCGATGAACGTACTCGTTGTTGGTGGGGCCGGTTACATAGGCAGCCATTGCGTGCGGCAACTCGCCGCCGCCGGGCACCGACCCGTCGTCCTGGATAATCTCGCCTACGGCCATCGGAGCGCCGTGACGCCGATGGTTCCTTTTTACGAAAGCGGCCTGGGCGACGAGGCGGCCGTCCGCAATGTTCTCCGCACGGAGCATATCGGGCTGGTCATGCATTTCGCCGCCTATTGTTACGTCGGCGAGTCCGTCACGGATCCCTTGAAATACTACCTGAACAACGTTGGCGCCACCTTGCACCTGCTTCAGGCTATGCGGGACTGCGGCGTGGGCCAGTTCGTGTTCTCGTCGACCTGCGCCACCTACGGGGCACCGGCCTCCCTGCCGCTGGTGGAAACGATGCCGCAGCAGCCGATTAATCCGTACGGGCAGACCAAATTCGACGTGGAAAACGTGCTCAAGGCGCTCGCTCACGCCCATGGCCTGAGCTTTGCCGCCTTCCGCTACTTCAACGCCGCCGGCGCCGCCGAGGACGGGTCCATCGGCGAGGATCACGACCCCGAGACACATCTGATCCCGCTTGCGATCGACGCGGCGGTGGGGCGGCGCCCTCCCCTCCAGCTCTTCGGGACCGATTACCCCACCCCGGACGGCACCTGCCTGCGCGACTACGTCCATGTGGACGACCTGAGCCGCGCCCACATCGCGGTATTCGATCGGTTGGTCACCCCCGGCGCGATGTTGTTCTACAACCTCGGCACCGGCCGGCCCACCTCCAACCGGAAGGTGATCCGCGCCGTTGAGAAGATCTCCGGGCGCCGAGTGCCTGTGATCGAGGCCCCCCGCCGCGCCGGCGATCCGCCCGCGCTGTATGCCGATTCGTCGCTCGCGCAGCGCGAACTCGGGTGGAAGGTCAAATTCCCTGACATCGAATCGATCGTGGCGACGGCTTGGCAGTGGCATTCGAGGCATCCGCAGGGCTTCGCCGACCGGGGCACGGCGAGGTAGCGCCGTGCCCGCGGTCACCTGTTGCCACCGCGGATCGTAGGTTCGCTGGGTTATTCTCCCTACGCGGAAATCCACGAATGCGCTTTCCAAAATCCGGGATCTTTGTCTAGTGTGTCTTCCACGATTCAATCCATCATGTCAAAACCTCGAACCAAAGCCCAACGCACCCAGACCTTTTCCGCCACGCTCCTGGCTCTCATGGAGCGGAACGGGATCAACCAGGTAGACATCAGCGCCGCGACCGGCATTGCCGTCTCCCGGATCAACAACTACCTTCATGGCAAGTACCGGACGATCCGCCCGGACCACCTGAAGCAGTTGGCCGACGCCGCCGCGCGCACCGCCGAGGAGCGGGGCGAACTGATCCGCGCGTACATCCTCGATCTGCTGCCTGAAGTGATGCAGGCCGAGATCGGGATCGAGATGATCACCGAGGCTGGCAAACGATCCAAGCCGGCGCGGGCGCACCCCGTGTCCCTGCCCTCGGCGACCAGCGGCGCGCTGGCCGATCTGCAGATCCTGAGTACGCGGAATGCGAAAGCCCGGGCGCGCACCGAGTGGTTCGCGGAGATCCTGCGGGAAGCTCACGGGGCGTTGAAGTAGCACCGGCCGGCGGGTTCGTGCCCGGCCTCCATTCGGCTGCGTTCACAGCCGGAGCCCTCCCCTGTTGCCGCGGGGCATAGTTTTGCCGTCTCCGAACCGGTCTTCTCCAGCCACGCCTGCCCCACTACCAGCGGCGGGCGAGTTTCGCCGCCGCCACGCTCAAGGCCAGCACGCCCGCGCCCAATGCCGCCGTGAACAGGAAATAACGTCCACTCTCATGCAAGCCGAGCGCGGTGATGAGCGCCGGCGCAAAGCCGGCCAGAATCCGCCCGAGATTGTACGCCGCACCGGAGAGCATGGTGCGGTACTCGCCGAAGACCTCGTTGAAGAACGCCCCCATCAGACCGAACGGCACGCCGTTGAGCAGCGGCAGCACCAGCGCGAACGCCAGCGCGCGTTGCGGCCAGGCGCTCGCCCACGCCCCAAGCGAAAGCACCAGGAGCATTCCCGCGTAGATGGCCAACGCCCGCCCGACGCCCAGCCGCCGGACTGCGAGTGCGCCGAGCAGCATGCCCGGCGCCACGTTGAGCCAGAAAAACACGGTGTAGATGGCCGACTGCGGCAGTTCTTTCGCGAAGAACACATTGATCGTCCCGCTCGCGATGGTGAGACTCGCAAGGCCAAAACAGACCGCGAAAGCCCTGGCGTTTTTGGTCCAGATTCCCCATCCGTCCTTGTGGGAGCCTGCTTGAAAACGAATGTCACCCCGGCTCGCGAGCAGCCCTGGGTCTGCGGCCGGAACCTCGGCCGCCAGCACGCGCCAACGAGCGATGGATAGGATCACGATCGGCGCGATCGAGGCCGCGAAAACCCACCGCCAGCCCCAGACCGGGAGCAGATACGTCTTCGCCATCGCGGCCAGCAGACCGCCGAGGATGGCAAATTGCAGGAGCGCCGCGAAGCGATACCGGGTCGCCCGGTCCACCCGCTCCGCGAGATAGGTATGGCTGATGCCCCACTCCGCCCCCAGCGCCAGCGAAGCCACCAGCCGGAAACCCAGCAAGCTCGCATAGCTCCAGGACAGGCTCAGACCGGCGATCCCGAACACATAGACGCCGAACACCGCGAGCATCATGCGCCCGCGGCCGAACCGGTCAGCCAGCCAGCCAAAACCCAACGCCCCCAGTCCCACGCCCGCCAACCCGGCGAATTGCAGCGCATTGCTCGCCCCCGTCGAAAGCTGGAATTGGGCCGCCAAAACCTTCTCTAGATAGACGAACAAATACAGGTCGTAATAGTCGAAGAGCAGTCCGATAAACGCCGTCCAATAGATACGGGCACGAGAAGAGGGGCTGCCGGGATCGACCATGGACGCTCAGACGGATGGGCCGGGAGGCCGGCGACTGTCAAGCGTGCAGGACTCCGTCCGCGACTCCGTGCCCTCTGTGACTTGCTTCAACCGCGGATTCTGGGTTCAGCCCGCGGGTAGATCCCGACGCACGGCGGCCTGCAGCCGTCCCAGACCCGCTTGGACGCGCCCAGCATCCGCGCCTTCCACGAGGAGACGGATCTTCGATTCCGTCCCCGAGTAGCGGACGAGCACCCGCCCGCGCCCACCGAGATCCGCTTCCACCGCCCGGATCGCGGCCTGCACCGCCGGCAGCGCCTCCAGCGGCCGCTTCTCACCCACGGTCATTGCCGCCGCTGCCTGTGGGAACTTCCGCAGCAGCCCGCGCAAATCCGACAACGGGCGCCCCGTCGCCAGCATCACGCCGATCACCTTCAGGGCGGCGACCAGACCGTCGCCGGTCGGCGAAACCTCCGCGCAAATGATGTGCCCCGACGATTCCCCGCCGAGGACGGCGCCCTCCGCCAGCATGCACTCGGAGACATACCGGTCGCCCACCGGTGTCCGCAGCACGCGACCTCCCGCGGCTTGCACCGCTGCATCGAGCCCGAGGTTGCTCTGGACCGTCACCACCAGCGTATTCCGGAGCAGAGTTCCATTTTGCAGGGCGTGCCACGCCAGCACGGTCAGAATTTCGTCGCCATCGAGCGCCATGCCCAGTTCATCGCACAGCACGCAACGGTCGCCATCGCCGTCGTGCGCGATGCCCAGGCGCGCCCCGGTCTGCCGCACTGTGGTGCATAGCAATTCCGGGTGTTCGCTGCCCACGCCCAGGTTGATGTTGCGCCCATCCGGCGCGTCGCCGAGGCCGATCACCTCGGCCCCGAGCGCCCGCAGCACGGCCGGGCTCGTTTGGAACGTGGCCCCATTGGCGGTGTCGAGCACCACCCGCCAGCCCTTCAGGGAGCTGGCGGCGAGGAGGCGCGTGGCGGCGGCGACATATTCGGACGCGGCCTCATCCAGCACCGCGAGCGACGCCCCAGTCGGCGGCGGCGTCACCCGCAGATCGAGGGGCATCATCTGTTCCTCGATTCCGCATTCGTCGGCGTCCGTTAGCTTGATCCCCTTCGCGTCGAAGAACTTGATTCCGTTGTCTTCGGCCGGGTTGTGCGATGCCGTGATCGCAACGCCTAAAGTCGCGCCGCGGACCCTCACCGCGCGCGATACCGCCGGGGTCGGCAGAACCCCGAGACTCACCGGAGCAAATCCTTCCGCGGACAATCCTGCCGCCACCGCGCGCTGAAGCGCGGCACCTGACTCCCGCGTGTCGCGCCCGATCAAGACCTCCCGGCCGGGTTCGACCCCGAGGTCACGCAGATGCCGGGCCGCGGCCGCTCCCAGCCGGCTCGCGAAACTGTCGTTGACCACGGGGCCGCCGTAGCGCCCCCGCACTCCGTCCGTGCCAAAGTACCGGCGTTTCATGAGCGATAGAACTCCCGCGTTGCCGCGATCCTCCCTTGCACCGCGCCGCCGAGCAGGATTTCGCGGGCCGTGGCGAGGCCGTCCTCGACCCGCGCCGTGCGCCCGACGATCCACAACGCTACTGCCGCGTTGAGCACGATGGTGTCCACCAGCCCCGCCGGACCGCGTCCGTTGAGGATCGCCTCGACGATCGCGACGTTGGCCGCCACGTCACCGCCGCGGACGTCGGCAAACGGCGCGGGGTTGAGCCCGAAGTCGCGGGCCTGCCAGCGAGCGTCGACCTCCGCCAATCGGCCGAAGCCGCGCACGCGGTTGGAGGTGGCCGTCGTCAATTCATCGATACCGCGGCCTTCCTCGATCACACCCACCACGGCCAGGCCGGCCCGGGTCCCCAATTCGCCGAGGGTCGCCGCGAGCGTGAGCGCCCACGATTCCGAAAACGTGCCCAGCAGCACATGGGCCGGGCGGCCGGGATTGATGAGCGGGCCGATGAAATTGAACACCGTGCGCCGCCCCGTCCCGGCGAGCGCCTTGCGCACCGCCGCCACGTGCCGGAAGGCCGGATGAAAGTTGGGCGCGAACAAGAAAACAAATCCCAGCTCTTGCATGGCACGACGCAACTTCTCCGGCGGCGCGGCCAGGTCGACTCCGAGCGCAGCCAGCAGGTCGGCGCTGCCGCATTTCGAGGTGATGCCGCGGTTGCCGTGCTTCATCACCGGCACGCCGGCACAGGCCAGCACGAGCGTCACGACGCTGGAAATGTTGAACCCGCCCATGTGGTCCCCGCCCGTTCCCACAATGTCAATCGCCTGCGGGGCCCAAGTCTCCATCCCGGGGTTGATCGCAAGGGCGCGGAACGCCGAGGCGAAGGCCGCCACCTCGGCCGCCGTCTCCCCCTTGTCCGAAAAAGCCGTGAGGAACGCGGCCTTTTCGGCATCGGGCACCTCGGGCGCGGCCAGGGCGAGTGCCGCGGCCCGGACTTCGTCCGCCGACAGCCCCTGCCCTGCGGCGAGTCGGGCGGAAAGCGGGAGCAGCGCTAGCATGGCACGAAGCACTCTGCGAGGCCCGGGCGTTGTGAAAAGCCGAAAAAGTGGCGCCATAAATCTCGACACGCACCGGGAAATCGCCGAGCTACTCGCCGTGCGCCGCATTTTCGCCTCCGCCCTTGTCGCCGGCTTCCTCCTCCTCTTCTGCGCCTTCCGCGCGCCGCTCGGCGTGGCCGCGCTGGGTCCCGGACGGCCCGCGGCCGAATTGAGCGTCGGGGATGCGATCGTGCTGGGCCTGGTCGAAGGGATCACTGAATTCCTTCCGATCTCGTCGACCGGCCACCTGATCGTCGCCAACCACGTGCTGCATCTTGACGCAGAAATTCCCCTGACCAACGCCGCCGGACAGGCGTTGTGGTTCAAGGCTCCTTCCACCCGCCATCCGCAAGGCGAACCGCTGACGCTCAAATTGGCGGCGGACACGTACTCGGTGGTGATCCAATTCGGCGCCATCGCCGCCGTCGTGCTGTTGTATTGGCCAACCCTGCGGCACATTGGCCTGGGGCTACTCGGGCATGATCCGGCCGGCCTGCGCCTGCTGCGGAACCTGCTGGTGGCGTTTGTGCCGGCAGCGGTGACGGGCCTTTTGCTCAACCGGTGGATCGACGCGCATCTCTTCTCCATCAAGGCGGTGGTGGTGGCGCAAGTGAGCGGCGCCGTCTTGATGGTGGCCGCGGAAAGATGGCGGAAGAAATACTCCACTCCGGCGTATGCCGTGCTGAACGCCGCCGATCTGCCGGTCCGGCGGGCGGCGGGTATCGGCCTGATGCAGTGCCTCGCGCTCTGGCCGGGCACGAGCCGGTCGATGGCGACGATCGTTGGCGGGTATTTCGCCGGTTTTTGCCCCCGTCTGGCCGCGGAGTTTAGTTTCCTGCTCGGGCTGGTCACACTGACGGCGGCGACCGTTTACAAAGGCTGGCAGTCGGGCCCGGCCATGATTGCCGTTTTTGGCTGGCCGCACGTTTTGCTCGGGGCGGTGGTCGCGACCGTTTCGGCGGCCGCTGCCGTGAAATTCCTGGTCAGTTTCCTTAATCGGCATGGCTTGGCGCTGTTCGCATGGTACCGGGTCGCGCTTGCCGCGGTGCTCACGGTGCTGTATCTGCTTTGATTTCCTCGGCGACCCGGTTGATATGATGTCTTGACCATCCCCGGGTCCGACTTTTACTCGGGCACCTCTGATCAGGTTGGGCGCGCCCGGCGCGCCCAACGGATCCTTTCCCAGGTTTCATCATGGCCAATCCGAAACGAAAACAATCCAAACGCCGCAGTGCCAACCGTCGTGCTGCCAACGTCTTTATCGCCCCCGAGTTGGCTCGTGATCCGGCTGACGGCAGCGCTGTCCGGCCACATCGGGTCAACCCCAAGAGCGGCATGTACCGCGGCCGTCAGGTGCTGACCGTCGAAGTCTGAACCCGGCACCCCCGGGTACTCCGCCTACCCCGCCGCTTTTCCCGCGATGGCAGAAACGCCCACCGCTGGCCGGATCGCCTTGGACGCCATGGGCGGCGACATGGGTCCGGCCGAGGTTGTCGAAGCCGCCAAACTTGCCCTGGCGGAATACCCCAACTTGAACCCGCTCACCTTGGTGGGCGATCAAGCGGTGCTGCGGCCATTGATGGAAAAGGCTGGGCTGGGCGGCCGTGCCGCGGTCGCGCTGTGCCATGCGTCCGAGGTCATCACGATGGATGACAAGCCGCTCTTGGCCATCCGCCGGAAAAAGGACTCATCGATGGTCCGGGCGATTGAACTGGTCAAAAGCGGCGAAGCCATTGCGGCCGTTAGCTGCGGCAACACCGGCAGCCTCGTGGCGGCGGGGATCCTGAAACTGCGGACCCTGGAGGGCCTCGATCGCGCGGCGCTGGCTCCGATCGTGCCGGGGGCGGGCGGCTATTTCGTGCTCCTGGATGCCGGGGCCAATCCAGATGCCCGGCCAGAGCACCTGGTGCATAACGCGATCATCGGCTCCCACTACGCCCGCATCGAGCTGGGGTGTGCCAGGCCGCGGGTCGGGCTGCTGACCATCGGCACCGAGGAGGGCAAGGGCAACGCTCTCACGGCAGACACCCACGAAGCGCTCAAACGAATCGGCTCGTTGGTGAACTATACCGGGCCCATCGAGGGTTTCCAGCTCTTCACCGATTGCGTGGACGTCGTGGTATGCGATGGGTTTGTCGGCAACATCTGCGTCAAAAGCTGGGAGTCGCTGGCGAAATTCATCTCCGCCGAGATGCGCGTCCACCTGACGGCAAATCCCTTGCGGGCCACCGGTGCCTTTCTGGCGCGGGGCGGCTTTGCGGCGCTCCGGCGGCGGATCAACCCCGAGCGTTATGGCGCGGCGCCTCTGTTGGGACTCAAGGGCAACATCGTCAAAACGCACGGATCAAGCAGCCGGCAGTCCTGGAAGCACGCCATTCGCATCGCCAACGACGCGATCCAATCAGCCTTGAACCACCGCATCGAGGTGGACGTCGCCACCGCCAACAGCCTCCTGCGTCCGGCCAACAACTGAGGACCGAGACCACGCGCGAGATTTTGGAACAAGCGCGGCTGCCAGCTGACGAAATCGCCTGTGTCATCGCGCACCGGGCCAACCGCTATTTCATTGAAACCCTCCCCCACGACCTGACTGTCCCCACCACCGCTTCTTCATGAACCTCAATCGCTCCGGCACCACCTCGGCCGCCTCGATGCCCCGCACGCGGGACGAAGTGCGACGCACCGGGCGCCGGTATCCGGACGCGGTCGCGCCATTCACTGCTTTCGGGGCGGGCTTGACCTATGGGGCGGCGCTGGTTCGCTGGTAGGATTACATCGATGCCTTTCGCCCTTCCGCTCCGTCGTTGCGTGCTCCTGTGGACTATGGTCCTGCTGGCTAGTGGCCCTGCCCGCCTGGCCGCGGACCTTGTCTGGACCCCCGAGGCGGGCTGGAAGCTGGAGGGCGGCGTGATTTCCGGCCTGACCGGTGAAGAGGGGCGTAACGCTCTGGCCCTGATGAACAAGGCGCGCGCCGCCGAAGATAAGCACCATTACTGGTCAGCATTGGGCACGTACAAAAAAGTAACCAAACGCTACCCCAACTCGGCCTATTCCCCGGAAGCCCTTTATCGGACGGGTTACATCCGGCTCGCCCGGCGGCAATACACGAAGGCGTTTCAGGCTTTCCAGGCAATCGTGATCCGGTATCCGAACACCTCCAAATTCAACCAGGTGATCGGCGAGCAATACCGCATCGCCAGCGCCGTGTTGGATGGGGCGCGCGGCCGCGGCTTCTTGGGACTCCCCGGCTTCAAGCACCGCGAGAGTTCCATCATGCTGTTCGAGCAGCTTCTCGTGAGCGCCCCGTACAGCGAATACGCGCCTCTGGCCCTCATGAGCATCGCCAAGGCGCACCAGATGTTCGGCAACGCCGAGGACGCGATCGACGCCCTCGACCGCATGATTAATACTTATCCCAAAAGCCTGCTGACACCCGACGCCTACCTGCGGCTCGCCCAGGCGCACGCCTCACTCGTCGAGGGGCCCGGGTACGATCAGACGTCGACCAAGGAATCCATCACCTATTTTGAGGACTTCGTGATTCTCTACCCCGGCGACCCGAACATCGCCACCGCGGAGAAAGGTCTGGCGGACATGAAGCAGGTTCTGGCGGAGAGCAAAATCCGAATCGCTGACTTCTATTTCAAACATCGCAAGAACTACAAAGCGGCGCGGGTGTTCTACAACGAAGCGATCACCGATTACCCGGACTCCACGGTCGCGACTCGGGCCCGAACCCAATTGGTCAAGGTCGACGCCATGTTGGCCGCCCAGGAAAAGGCCGCCGCCAACGCCCCCCCCCCGAAGCCACCTCCCGCGCCGAAAAAGAAGTGGTTCCTGTTCTTCTGAGCGGGAGCGCGCCATCCGCGGGCTCCACCCCCATGTCGCACCCGGCGCAGCGTCTAGGCCCCACCTCCCGGCGCGGGCCGTGCCGTTGGGGATACCTCCCCTCCTCGAGGGCATTCTGGCTGACCGGCGTTTTGCTGGCGGGTTTGACCGGCTGTTCGCACTACCGGCTTGGGACGAGTGGGCGGCTCGCCTTCACCACGCTTTACGTGGCGCCGGTGGAGGACCGGGCCCTGCTGCCCCAAGCGCAATCGATCGTGGCAACCGCCGTCCGCGAAGCTCTGCTCAAAGACGGACGGGTCTCCGTCAGCGATTCACCCGGGACCGCGGATGTCGTCCTCCATATCGCGCTCACGAAATATGAGCGGATTGCCACCGCCGCCAATCCCGCCGACACCGGGTTGGCGCGCGAGTTCGCCTTGCGCCTGCGCGCCGCATGCACGCTGACCGACCGCTCCAGTGGTCAACCGCTGTTCCGCGGCCGGGAGGTCATGGTCACGCGGAGCGCCTATACCGACAGTGGGCAACTGCAGGCAGAATACCAGACCATGCCCCTGCTGGCGGCCGCGCTGGCCGATCGTATCGCCCATACCGTCCTCGACGTGTGGTGACGTTGGCGGTTCCGGGGAACCGGTTCGCGGCGGACGCGGGGCGCGGCGGCACCGCCCCCGATTTCCAGATTGGCTTCTCCCGCGCTTGCGCCCTGAATCGGTTCCACCGCCTCGCATGTCCGATCTCCAGCCGCCCCTGCTCGTCCCCTCGATTCTCGCCGGCGATCACGCCTGCCTCGCCGAGAGCCTGATGCTGGTCGAACGCCTCCGCCTGCCCTGGATCCATCTCGATATCATGGATGGGCATTTTGTGCCCAATCTGACGTTTGGCCCCGGCACGGTGGCCGCGCTGCGCCGCCGTTCGAAGCTTTTCTTCGATGTCCACCTGATGCTGGACGAACCGCACAAGTTCATCGAGCCCTTTGCCCGGGCCGGCGCGAACCTGATCAGCATCCATGTGGAGCCCCCGATTGACCACGCCGGCACCCTGGCCCGCATCCGTGCTCTCGACTGCCACAATGGCATCGTCCTCAATCCCGACACGCCCGCCGCGGCGGTGGAGCCGTTCCTCGGGCAGGTGGATCTCGTGCTGGTCATGACGGTACAGCCCGGTTTCGGCGGCCAAGCCTTCCGGCGCGACACCCTGCCGAAGATCGAACAGATCGCGGCTTGGCGGCGCGCCCGCGGCCTGTCCTTCCGACTGGAGGTTGATGGCGGGATCGATCTCACCACCGCCAGAGAGTGCCGGTGCGCGGGCACCGATACCTTCGTCGCCGGTACGTCGTTCTTCGCGGCGCCCGATCCGTCGGCCTTCGCCGCCGGCATGGCCCGCCTCTGAACGCGCCGGAACCCCGTCGCGCCACTGACCATCGCACCGTGTCAACGCTTCCCGAAACCCTCGCGGACGGATATCTGATTTCCGACGATCCGGCGCGGCTCGACGTGGCCGCGATCCACGCTTATCTCGCTCGCAGCTACTGGGCCGCCGGCATCCCCCGCGACGTAGTGGAGCGCGCCGTGCGCCATTCGTTTTGTGTCGGGCTGTATGCGCCGGATGGCGCGCAGGTCGGGTTGGTGCGCGTCGTCACCGATTACGCCAGCTTCGCCTGGCTGTGCGACGTTTTCGTGCTGGAGCCGCATCGCGGCTGCGGCCGGTCGAAGGCCATGCTGCGCGCGGTGATGTCCCATCCGCGGCTCCAGTCGGTGCGGCGCTTCACTCTCGCCACGCGCGACGCCCATGGCCTCTACGCTCAGTTTGACTTCAAGCCGGTTGCCAACCCCGCCACGCAGATGGAAAAGCGGAATCCTCAGCCCTGGCAGCAACCCCCATCTCCGCCGCCGAAACCAGCTTAGCCAATACGGGATCATGCAGTTGAACCATGATCTCGCTCGCGACTCCCGAAACTGAATGGTGTAGGGCGGGGTCTCCTGACCCCGCCGTTTCTCTCGAGGCGAGGCGGGGTCTGGAGACCCCGCCCTACATTCCCGACTGCATGAATCCGTATTGGCTGAGGCACCCCACCGAGCGCTTGTGCGGTTTCCGATCGAGCGGGTATTATCAGGGGAGCAACCATGACGGACGACGCCACTCTCCTGCGCCGATTCGCTGAAGACCGCTCCGAAGAGGCTTTCACCGAAGTGGTGCACCGGCACCTCAATCTGGTCTATTCCGCGGCTCTGCGGAAAACCAATGGCGATTCCCATCTGGCGGAGGACGTCAGCCAAAAAGTCTTCACTCTCCTGGCGCAGAAGGCCGGGACCCTCGCCCGTCATCCGGCTTTGATCGGCTGGCTTTACACGACCACGCATTTCACGGCGGCAAAAACCGTCCGCGCCGAGCGGCGCCGCCAAGCCCGAGAGCAGGAGGCTCACGCCATGCAGGATCCATTCTCCGCCCGCCCGCCTGGGGCCGACTGGGCGCAGCTGCGCACGGTGCTCGATGATGCCATGCACCAACTGCGCGAGCGCGACCGCGAGGCGGTGTTGCTGCGGTTCTTCGAGGGTCGTCCCTTTGCTGAGGTGGGCGCCCGCCAGGGCGTCAGCGAGAACGCCGCCCGGATGCGGGTCGAGCGGGCCCTGGAAACACTGCATGCGCTGCTCACCCGCCGGGGCATCACCTCGACCACCGCCGCCCTGACCCTGCTGCTGGCCGAGCACGCCGTGGTCGCCGCGCCAGCCGGCTTGGCCGCCGCGGTTTGCGGTACTGCCGTGGCGGGTGCGGCCACAGCAGGTGGTGGCACATTTGCCCTTTGGTCGCTTATGACTACTCCCAAACTATTGGCCGGACTCGGCGGTGCCGCGGTGCTGGCCGTCGGAATCGGCGTGGTGGTCCAGCAACAAACCACCGCCGACCTGCGGGCCGAGGTCGATGCGCTCCAACAACAGGCGCAGGTCGTGACCCGGTTGCGGGCCGAAAACCAACGGCTCACCCAACAACAGGTCCCGCCGGCCGAACTCGAACGCCTGCTGAATGACAGCGCCGAGTTCGCCCGCTTGCGCGACGAGGAGGCGGCCCTCAGCGCCCGCCTCGCCGGCAGGACGCCAACCGCCGCCAGCGCGAATACTCCCAAGGCTGATCTTCCAGCCTACCAGTTGTATCGACTCGACGAGCATCCCCACCCCACCCGCCAGGTCGCACCGGTCTATCCGCTGGCGATGAGATTGGACGAGGTTCCCGGCGAAGCCGTTATCGATTTCATCGTCGACACCGAGGGCAATGTGGTCGAGGCCACCGTCGCGAAATCCACGGATCCCGCGTTTACCGACGCCGCGCTGGCGGCCGTCAGAAGCTGGAAGTTCACGCCCGGCAAGAAGGCCGGCCAGCCGGTCAACACCAGAATGCGATTGCCGATGACCTTTACGTTCGAGAGTAGCCCACCTGCCGGGCACTGATGCGATGGCCATGAAAAAACGCTCCATCTGGCTTTTCGGCGCGCTCCTCGCGGCGGGCGTCATTCAGTTCGCGCTGCAACAGCAGGCGCAGGCGCGCCTGCGCGACGAAATCGCCGTCCTGGGCCGACAGAAGCCAGCGTGGGCTCGGCTGCGCCGGGAGAACCAGCGTCTCACGGCATCGCTCGTGCCCCGTGAAGAACTGGAGCGCCTGCGCCGCGAGCAAAGCGAACTCGAACACCTGCGCGCCGCGCTGGCCACCACCAGGACGCGGATCAAAGTGCAGGCCGAAGCCCACGCCGCCAACGATCCACCGAAGCCTCTGGCCCCGGGCATGACACCAGTAGCGAGTCTGACCAACGCCGGGTTGGACACCCCGACGGCGGCCGTCTTGAGTTTCTTTTGGGCGGTGGCCCAGATCGACGCTGACGCCCTGGCGAAACAGCTGGTTTTCAGTCCCGACGCCCGGATCAAGGCTGAAGCGTTGTTCGCCTCGCTGGACGAGGCCAGCCGCCAGAGACTCGGAACGCCGGAGAAGATGATGGGCGTCTTTTTCGTCGAGATGTTTGCGCGAACCTCCGGTCTGCAGATCGTTGGCTACGATCCAACCCCGCCGCCCGATTTTTCAGCGTGGAGGGCAAAGGTGCAGACCGCGGGCGGCCGGCTGCGCGATGTCGACTTTCCCATCCAGCGGACCGCCGATGGCTGGCGCGAAGTGATCGAGGCCTTCTGGATCGACAATTGGTCGCAGTATTTGCGCTAGCCGGATATCTCGCACTTCCAGATCCGCACCGACACCCCCCGCCCTGTCGGGCACCCCTCGCCAGAGGGGATTTCGCCTGCGGCGCTCCGAGTCCCCTCTACCGAGAGGGGTGGCGCGAAGCGACGGGGGGTGTGAATCGACCATGCGCGGGTGTGAAATCCTCGGACTAGTCCTGATTCACGCCATGGTGGGACGCGCGCCGAAGGCGCCCCGGCGCGCTCATTTGACACGTGTCAACCGGGCGATGTCCTCGGCCCGGCGGTATTGCGCGCGGAAATGCCGGCCCAATCGGTTGGCCAGGGCCAGCGTGTCGGCCGGGTTCTTCGAGTTCAGTGCCGTCCGGATCTCGCCAGATGTTTTATCATAGTCCACCGCGGACAGGTCCTGCAACACTTCCAACGCCGCCTCCGGCCGGCCCGCCTGGATGATGGCCCGCCAGGCGGAGACGAGTTCCGCGTGCGCGTCCTGGCCGATGACGCGGATGACGAACGCCATTTCCCGGAAGAGGTCGCCCGTCCATTCCTCGTGGTAGATCAGCTGGTTGTCGCCGGCGAACGGCGACTCCTCCGGATCGGTGCGAAATTGCTTCCAGTCCTCGTGGGCGAAGAAGTCCCGCCGCACCGGCATGCGACGCAACGCATAGAGCTCCGGCCCGCCCGGCGCGCCCGTGCGGAAATTCCACAGCTTCTGGGCGTCCAGGGAAAGCACCCAGTCGATGAACGCGAGCGCGACCCGGCGGTTTTTCGCGCCTCGCAGCAGCGCAATCGGATCGACCGCGCTGACGGTGCCGCCTACCGGCACGGCGAAGGCTAGCCGCGCCGAACCGCCGCGCTGCCGCACCGCCTCGTCCTGCGTGCACCCGTAGAAGTCGATGCACATCCCGGCCGCGCAGTCTCCCATGGCCACGTCGATCGGGGGCTTCTGCGACGAATCAGAAAAATAGCGCGCGTTGGCGCTGATCAACTGCACCAGGCGGAGTCCGTTGATCCAACCTTCACGCACCGCCTGCTTGCGCACCGCCGGTTCATCGAGCTGCGAAATCCGGTCCGCCTCGACCATTAGGCCGAGCCACCGCTCCTGCATTTGCTGTTGGATGATGTTTTCGAAAGCCTTCGCGCTCGATCCGCTCTTCGTCGGATCCGCCAGCGCCACCTCGCCGAGCAGGCGCGGATCTTGGAGATCCGCCCACTGCCGCGGCGGCTCCTTGAAGCCCAGGCGGGCGAGCGAGTCTTTGTTATACAGGATGCCGTAGTTGCTCAGCACCGTTCCCACCCAGAGTCCCTGCGCGTCCCAATACTCCTCGCCGGCGTAGTAGTGGGGGATCACCTCATCGCCAAACCAGTCGGGATGCCGCTGCATCACGCCGCTGTCGACCAGGAAGCCGGCCTGTGCCTGTTTGACGAAATCATACGGACCGCCGCCGAAAAACAGATCGATGCCGCAGCCAACCTCGGAGGCGAGGAAGGCGCGGCGGGCTGCAACCGCCGGCGGCTCGGAACCGGGCGGCGCGACCGGGCCGGCGTGCGGGCGACGGAATCCCGCCTCGACCTCGCTGCTCCAGGCTCGCTTGAGCGTGCCCGTCCAGTAGTTCCGGAACGCCGCCACGTACTCGCCGTCGAGATAGCGGTCGATTTCGCTCGTGCCGCCGATGACCCGCCAGTCGACCGCGACCGTCCGCCCGGTCTGCCCCTGATACCAACGCGCAAACGCCCGTCCGAATTCGTGACGGATGGCTTCATTGTGCGGCGTGATGATGACGAGGGTGTCATCCGTCCGGGCGCGTGCCGGCCGGCGCGGCCGCAGCAGAAACGGCAGCGCCACCGTGACCACGAGGGCGAAGAGAAGCAGCAGGCGTTTGGCCATGGTGTTCAGGTTGTCGGTCGGGCTATCCGCAGCCGGACGACTTGATCGGTCGCGAGCGGCCTTCCTGCATGAAAGCTGGCGCTCACGATGCCTCACTCCACCAGGACGACCACGTCCTCAGGCTCGACGTGGGCGAACAATGGGCCTTCCGTCTGCCCGAGGAACCGAGGGTTCATTTCCAGGATTTTCAACGCGGTGCCGTTCGCGCACACAAAGTCGTACTGCGCCATCTCGCCCAAGTACACTGCTCCACCAATGACTCCCGCCACGCAGTTCTGCGGCGCGGAGGCGCGGCCCAACACCCAGCATTCCGGGCGCACCGACACCGTAATCTCCGCGCCCACCTTGGGCGGCAGCGTCGGATCGCCCAGCACGCCCTCGAATCCCCCCACGGCGGTTTCGACCGAGGCGCGCCCGCCCGCGGCGCTGAGCACCCGGCCAGGGATGAAATTGGTCTCTCCGACAAAATCGGCCACAGTCTTCCGGGCGGGCCGCCGGTAGACATCGCGCGGGGTGCCCACCTGCCGGATGCTTCCCCCTTCGAGGATGGCCATGCGGTCGGCCATCGACAGAGCCTCTTTCTGATCGTGGGTCACATAAACCGTTGTCAGCTGGAAATCCTTGCAGACCCGCCGGATCTCGGCGCGCATCTCGAGCCGCAATTTGGCGTCCAGGTTCGACAAGGGCTCGTCGAGCAGCAGGCAGCGCGGCCGGATCACGAGCGCCCGCGCCAGGGCGACCCGCTGTTGCTGCCCACCGGACAACTCGTTGGGTTTGCGTCCGCCGTATTCGCCCATGTGCACGGAATCGAGCACGTCGGCCACCCGGCGCCGGATATTCTCCGCCGGTACATCGCGTTCCTCCAGGCCAAACGCCACGTTCTCGGCCACCGTCATGTGGGGCCACAGGGCGTAGCTTTGGAACACCATGCCCGTGTTCCGCCGGTGAGGCGCCAGGTGCGTGACATCCTCGTCGCCGAAGAAGATCTGGCCCTCGTCCGGCATGACGAACCCGGCGAGGCTGCGCAACAAGGTCGTTTTGCCGCACCCGCTCGGGCCCAGCAGAAAAAACAACTCGCCGGGTTGGATGGTGAGGTCCAGCTGGTGCAGGGCGACAACCGACCCGAAACGTTTGGTCAGTCGCTTGATCTGGATGGCAATCATCGCTCGTCCCCGGGCTCGGCGAAGCAACCGGTCGTCCCGGGCAAAGTCAAAGGAAATAGCGGTCTGGAGCCGCGCGAACGCCGCTTTCCGATGAGCGCAACGCGGTAAACGGTTTGCCACCGCGCCGGTTTTCCCTTTTGGCTCAAGTGGCGCGCGTGCCTGCCTGCGAGGCGCGCGATCGCGACGCCGTTTCTACCATGCCTTCCACCGTGCCCGCCGCCCATACCGCCCAGCCCACGATCCACGATCTCGAGGAGATCATTGTCTCCCAGGACATGATCAAACGCCGGGTGAAAACCCTCGGTGCCGAGATCTCCGCCGCCTACGGCGACGAGGAGATCACGGTGGTCGCCATCATCAATGGCGCGCTGCTCTTCGGCGCGGACCTGTTGCGCTCGATCCGCTGCCCGATCCGGCTCGATTGCATCCGCGTTTCCAGCTACCGCAACGAAACGCGCTCCCGCGGCAAACCGGAGATCGTGCATAGCCTCACGATCGACATCAGCAACCGGCATGTGCTGCTGATCGACGACATTCTCGACACGGGCAAGACGCTGTCCGTCGTGGTCAACCTGATCAGCAAACTCAAGCCCGCCTCCGTGCGGACCTGTGTGCTCCTGGACAAGAAAGGCCGGCGCGAGGTGGAGTTCGAGGCGGACTTCGTGGGCTTCCAGATTCCCGACCGGTTCGTGGTCGGCTACGGGCTCGATTTTGCGGAGCGTTACCGCAACCTGCCCTGCATCGGCGTGCTCAAGCCGCACCTGCAGAACCCGCCCGAGTGGACGTAGCGGCGCAAGGGCCACCGGAGTTCTGGGTTCAGGGTTCTGGGTTTAGGGTTCTGGGTTCATTCGCGGAAAAAGCGACCCGAATTCCTTCCCATGCGCCTCATTCGAGGGAAAAACGATCGCGGCTCCTCTGCCCTCACCGCCAGCGGTCGGAGGATGGACCTTTCTTCTTTGACCGTCCGTAATGCGCCGACTTTGCCGCCTTGGTCGCGTCCTTCCGAAAATCGCCGGACTTGAGCGCGTTGACCTGGTCGCGGAGCAGCGCGGCGCGCTCGAACTCGAGCTTGCCCGCCGCCTCCTGCATTTCCTCCTCCAATTCGGCGATCACGGCGGCGACATCCGCGTCGTCGCCCTCGGCCAACGCCGCCGGTTCCGGAGCCTCCTCCTCGCCCGTGTGCAGGCTCGCCTGGGCACTGCGTTTCACGCTGCGCGGGGTAATGCCGTGCTCTTGGTTGTAGGCCAGTTGTTTCTCGCGCCGGTAGCGGGTCACCTCGAGCGTCCGTCGGATCGATTCGGTCATCCGGTCCGCATAGAAAATGACCCGGCCTCGCTCGTGCCGGGCGGCGCGGCCGGCCGTCTGGATCAGGCTCGTCTGGCTGCGGAGAAAACCCTCCTTGTCCGCGTCCAGGATCGCGACCAGTGCTACCTCGGGCAGGTCCAGCCCCTCGCGCAGCAGGTTGATGCCCACCAGCACGTCGAAGTTGCCGAGGCGCAGGTTGCGCAGGATCTCGACCCGTTCGATCGCGTCGATGTCCGAGTGCAGGTACTCCACCCGGATCTTCGCCTCGCGCAGGTAGGCGGTGAGGTCCTCCGACAGACGTTTCGTCAAAGTGGTGACCAGTACGCGTTCGCCCTGCCCCACGGCGGCCCGGATCTCGCCGATGAGGTGCTCCACTTGTCCCTTCGTCGGGCGCACGGTGATCTCTGGATCCACCAGCCCGGTTGGGCGGATGAGCTGCTCGGCCACCACGGCGGAGCGCTCCAGTTCATAGGGACCCGGCGTGGCCGAGGCAAAGACGGTCTGGGCTGCGATGCCCTCGAACTCGGTGAAACTCTGGGGCCGGTTATCCAGCGCCGACGGCAGCCGGAATCCGAAATCCACCAGCACCCGTTTGCGCGCCTGGTCGCCGTTGTACATGCCGCCGATCTGGGGCACCGTGGCGTGGCTTTCGTCGATGAACAGCAGGAAGTCCTTCGGGAAAAAGTCGATCAGGCAGCACGGCCGCTCGCCGGCGCCGCGGCCCGCCAGGTGCCGGGAGTAGTTTTCGATGCCGCTGCAGAAGCCCATTTCCTGCAGCATCTCGAGGTCGTAGTTGGTGCGCATGCGCACGCGCTGCGCCTCGAGGTAGCGGCCGTTGGCCTCGAACCAGGCCACGCGCTCCTCCAACTCGGCCTTGATGCGGGCAATCGCGCCTTCGAGGCGTCCGCGGGTGGTCACATACTGGTTGGCCGGGTAAAGGTCGAACTGATCGAGCGGGCGGATCACCTCGCCCGTCAGAGGCTCAAACTCGCTCAGAGCCTCAATCTCGTCGCCCCAGAATTCCACCCGCAACCCGTGCTCCAGATAGGCGGGCATGACGTCCACCACGTCGCCGCGCACCCGGAACCGGCCCGGCTTCAACTCGTAGTCGTTGCGGTCGTATAGGTTCTCGACCAGCCGCTCCAGCAGGCGCTGGCGGCCCAACGCCGGACCGCGGCGCAACTCGATGCGGAGCTCGGCGAAATCCTCCGGCGAGCCAAGGCCGTAGATACACGACACGCTCGCCACCACGATGACGTCGCGGCGGCTGACGAGCGAGCTCGTCGCGGCGATACGCAGCCGCTCGATCTCCTCGTTGATCGCTGAGTCCTTCTCGATGTAGGTGTCCGTCGAAGGCAGGTAGGCCTCGGGCTGGTAGTAATCGTAATAGCTGACGAAGTACTCGACCGCGTTCTCCGGGAAGAAGTTCTTGAACTCGGAGTAGAGCTGCGCCGCCAGCGTCTTGTTGTGCGAGATGACCAGGGCGGGCCGGTTGAGCCGCGCGATGACGCTCGCCATGGTGAACGTCTTGCCCGAACCGGTCACCCCCAGCAGCGTCTGGTACCGGTTGCCGGCCTGCAGCGACCGCACCAGCGCCTCGATCGCCAGCGGCTGGTCACCGGTGGGCGCGTAATCGGCCTGCAGCTTGAAATCCATGGCGATCCATTACTGAGGGCTGCCGCACGGCGTGACAAGGCCGCGCGTCGTGCGGCGCGACGCGCATGATCTTTGGCTGGGGCCGGGTCGACGTTGAATTGAACGCAGCGTGCTGGCGCGCGCTCAAGATGCACGAGTTACCTCGAAGCCCACTTCGGCTCTGTGGGGAGTGGCACGGGTCTCCCGACCCGTGGAAATTGACGACACGGGTCGGGAGACCCGTGCCACGAACCTGACCATGGATGAAGCGGGGCACGAAGGAGCTCCTCGAGTTGCTGCGAGCATCTTCACTCACGGTCGACGCTGCGGTCCCGGCCTATCGCTGGATCGCGCGCAACCGGTCCAGCATTTCCCGCGCGGGCGCCAGATCCGGTTGGATCCTCAATGCCGCCTCAAAGTGGGCGAGTCCGTCCTGCTGACGATCGGGCATTCTCAGCAGGACCCATCCCAGATTGAAGTGCGCTTCGGCGAAGTCTGGTTTGCCCCGCAGCGCCGCTTCGTACTGGGCGATCGCTTCCGGCAGGCGGTCAGGGGTTTTCGCCAGGAGGTTGGCCAGATTGAAATGGGCTTCCGCGAAATCGGGTCTGGCCCGCAACGCCGCCTCGAATTGTGCGATCGCCTGGGGCCGACGATCAGGGGCGCTGCTCAAGGCCACCCCCAGGTTGTTGTGCGCCTCCGCGAATTCCGGGTTGATCCGCAGCGCCGCCTCGAATTGCGCGATCGCCTGCGGCCGGCGTTCCGGGATCTTCGCCAGCGTCTCCCCGAGATTATTGTGCGCCTCCGGATAGTCGGGTTTGCCGCGCAGCGCCGCCTCATAGTGGACGATGGCCTCGGGCCGGTGTTCGGGAGTTTCCGCCAGGGCGTTCGCCAGGTTGAAATGGGCTTCGGCGAAATCGGGCCGGGTTTGCAGCGCGGATTCGTAGTGCGCCATCGCCTCCGGCAGCCGGCCGGGGATTTTGGCCAGAATGTTGCCGAGGTTGTTGTGCGCCATCCAGCAGGCGGGGTTGCGCGCCAGCGTCTCCCGGAAAAGCGTCTCGGCATCGCCGTACTGGGTACTCTGACGCCAGGTGAGCACGGCGAGCATGGTCAGCAACACTCCACCGAGAATGGGAATTGCGCGCCGCGTCGCGGTCGGAAGGCGGGCGGTGGCCGCGGTGAGCATCGACGCCACCGGCGCCAGGATGCCCAAACAGGCCAGATACTGAAAGTGGTCCGCCACATAGGAGAAAACGAACGGATAGACGTTGAGAAACCCCAAGCTGGGAAACAGTGTTCCGACAAAAAGCAGGAAGGCGGCGAGCGGTCCCCGGCGGCGCCGGGCCACCCAGCCCAGTGCCGCCAACAGCACGAGCACCGCCAGCGGAAACAGATACTGCCACCCCACCGCCGGGTTCACGTTCCAGCGTGGATAGATGAACATCAGGTCCGCCGGCCAGGCCAGCTTTCCCAGGTAAAAACAGATGGCACGCCCGGCGACCAGGCCCCGCTGCACCGGCGTCAGGGCAAACTCCGCCCCCCCCGCCCCGATGATGGTTCGCTCCATCCACGCTGAAAACAGCCCGCCGCACGCCCCCAGCAGCAGCCAGGGCGCCAACGGCAGCACGTCCCGCCTCCAGTCCAGCCGCGCCCGCTGCCACCAGAAGATCACCAGCAGCGCGGCCGGCAGGGTCGCGGTGACCGTCTTGCTCAGCAGTGCCAGGAGGAACAGCCCCAGCGCCAGGTAATAATGAGACCTCCGGCGGTCGCGGTCGAAATGCAGATAGGCGAGCATCGCACCCAGATAGAAGACGGCCGAGAGGGTGTTCTTCTGTTCCGAGATCCACGCGACGGACTCAACGCACACCGGATGCAGGGCAAAAAGGAGGCCGGCCAGCCCGGCGCCGGGCAGCGCCAGTCTCCGCATGATCGCCACCACCAGACAGGCCGCACCCGCGTGCAGTAGAAGGTTCATCAGGTGGTAGCCGACCAGGGAATCGCCCCACAGCCGGTGCTCCACCCAGAACGCACTATGCAGCAATGGATAATACTGCTGCGTCGCCCCCACCTCTCCCCAGATGCGCACCAGACCGTGGAAGGACTGCAGCTCGGGCTTCGTGACATGCCCCTCATCGTCCCAGAGGAAACCGCCGTGGACCGCCGGCAGGTAGGCCAGGAAGGTGGCGCCGAAGATCAACCCCGCCATCCCCATGTTCCGGAGGCGGGCTCGCATGGGATTCACGGCCCCGACGGGGGGTTCCTGCGCCATAGGAGACTAAAAGCAGACAACGCTTCAGAGGCCTGCCAAGTCGGCCGACGGCGCGCGGGCGCTCAAGCGCCCGGCGTGACGCAGGTCGGCGTTGGCAGCGCCGACTGGGTTAGGGGGATTTCTCCTTTCGGATCTTCCGTAGCTCTTCGAGATCGATCTTATCTTTGCCCCGAGGCGACGCCGCCTTGTTCGCCATCAATTCTTCGAGGGCGATAAACGGTATGGACGATTTCCCCTCACGGAACCAAACGCGGTGCTGATAACAAACATCAAACCCGACTCCATCGATACCGGTCAGAACTTGAATCTTGTTCGGTTCTCTGCCGATTTCGACGATCATCTCTTGATCGAGAAAATCCGATTCCTTTAGACCCATGTCCGAGAAACCAAAGTCGGAAAAAACTCTCACCAAACCATCCGCATTCCGCGGAGAGATGGCCACAAAAATGTCCAGATCACCGGTGTAGCGGGGAAATCCGTGAAACCCTACAGCATAGCCGCCGACAACGAGGTACTCAACGTGGTGCTTTTCGAGTAACTCGATAAACTCTCGGAAATGCTCGTTTAGAATCATCGGATTCGAAGGTGCGTCGGCGAATCATCTCGACCGCTTGGAGCCGGGCAGCGGGCGTCTGATTGGCCCAGAACTCTGTCCGCCGGTGAGGCTCGTGCAGCCGTCGCTTCGTGATGACCCGAGAGATGCTCATCGGGTGTCATTTTGCGGACCGACACGGTGATGGCAAGAGCTCCTTTGCCCAACGCCAGAGACGAGCCAAGAGCGCCGCTGGCGCGATCTCCTGCGTCCGCAGGAGGCGTGACCGAGGTGTTCACTGGCTCCGGCTCTTTGTCAGCCGATCCTTTTGCAACTGCTGCTTGAAGTGAACGATCGTGACGACTCGGAACTCGGCGTCCAAGAACCTGTAGATGATGCG
>Ga0182027_10002765_pt1 | contig 28141 bp, 20 predicted proteins | sample 712E1DmetaG_FD_121300 | JGI IMG/M metagenome (GOLD analysis project Ga0182027, IMG submission 121300) | Permafrost microbial communities from Stordalen Mire, Sweden - 712E1D metaG (Illumina Assembly) | ecosystem: Environmental > Terrestrial > Soil > Wetlands > Permafrost | place: Sweden...
CATGACGACGGCGGTGATGCTGATGGGCGTGTGTTTTTGCAGCGCGTCGGCCAGTGAAGTTTCCACGATGTGCTGAATCGCCGCATCCAGGGTGAGGACCACGTTCAAGCCGTCGCGCGCCTGCACGTCTTCATCACGCAACGCGACCAGCTCGCGCTTCTGCCGGTCCGTTTGCGTCACGCGCCAGCCCACCACGCCGCTCAACCCCGAATTCAAAACCAGTTCCACGCCGTCCCGCCCGACGGTTTGCGAAACGTGGTTGCTGCCGTTCTCCGTGCCCACAAAACCGAGCACGTGCGCCGCCAGCGAACCGTTCGGATAAATGCGCAACTGATCGTCCACCGGATCGGTAAAAATCGCGCTCTGGCGCAGATCGTGAAAAAACGCGCGGTCGGCCCGGGACAATTTCTTCTCGTCCACACCGAACGAAAGGTTGGTCATCGTCATCTGGATTTTCTGCCAGGTTTCATCCGCCACCTTGTGTTGCAGCACCACATACCGGTTCGTGACCGTTTCGCCCTTTTGATTTTTCATCAGGCGCGGAAGCAGGCGCTGGGATAAATCGCTTTCGCTCATTTGCAGCAGCGGCGCAAGCGCGCGGGCGACCACGGCCTGCTGGTTGCCAATCAAGCCCGGGTCGGCGCAAACCGTTTTCACGAAAATGCTCGTGGCGAGCAAATTGCCGCGCGCGTCGAGAATGTCGCCGCGGCGCGGCGCCTGCCAGAATTCGCGCTGGGTGTTCTGCTGCGCCTTGCCGGCCAGTTCGTCGTGACGCAGCACCTGCAAATCCACGAGCCGGTAGCCCAGCCCAGCGAACGCCAGACCCAGCAGGCCCAGCAGGGCCAGCACCCGTTTCAATTGCAGACGTTTGGTCATCGCAAAAACGGCCAGCCGCCCGCGGCGATCGGTTCCTCAACCAACGGCGTCACGGGCGGCGGCCAAAATATTCATGGTTTACGGGGTCATTGCGCCAGCGGGTTTTTCCGCAAACTGGCGCGTCAAATTTTTATTTTCCGGCGGCGCGGACACGGGTTCCGCCAGCCGCATCACCTGCATCGGTTGCGCCGGCGCCAGGCCGAGATTCAGCTCGCGCGCGCGGCGATCCAGCATCGTCGGCGACCGCAGAATGGAAAGCTGGTCGCTAAGTTGCCGATCGTCGTTTTGCAATCGCGCCAGACGAACCTCGCGCTGCTTGATTTGCTGGCCGAGCTGGTAAATCTGGCTCTTTTGCCAGACATAACCCACCGCCGAACCGGCGATGAGCAGGCACAAAAACAACGCCTTCAACGCCGGCCCAAACCGGATTCCCGCCGACTGATTTTTTCGATTCCTGGCCATTTAAATTTTCTCCAGCACCCGCAATTGCGCGCTGCGGCTGCGCGGATTTTCGTTCAACTCTGTCTCGCCGGGCTTGACGGGCTTGCGCGTGATCAATTTCAGTTCGGGCGTGCGCGGTTCGCGCAACTCCGGAACGTCCATGCCTCCAGTAAACGCATAATCTCGCGCCCGCGTGCGCCCGAAATCCTTCACCACCCGGTCCTCCAGCGAATGAAACGTGATAACCGCCAGCCGTCCGCCCGGCTTCAAAATTTTCAGCGCCGCTCCCAACCCGCGTTTCAAAGAACCCATTTCGTCGTTCACCGCGATCCGCAGCGCCTGAAAAACCTTCGTCGCCGGATGCGCCTTTCTTCTGCGGCGCGGACTGAGCCGCTCGATCAATTCCGCCAACTGCCGCGTCGTCTCAAACTTCCGCTGTTCCCGGTCATGGGCAATCGCCTTCGCAAACCGCCGCGACTCGCGTTCGTCGCCGAACTCCCAAAAAATCTTTGCCAGATCTTCCGCGCCGGCGCCATTCACCAATTCCGCCGCCGTCAGCGTCTGCCGCGTGTCCATCCGCATGTCCAGCGGGCCGTCCTGCTGAAAACTGAACCCGCGTTCCGGCGAATCCAGTTGCGGCGAACTCACGCCCAGGTCCAGCAGCACCCCGTCGCAGCCCGCCGCCGGAATCCATCCGGCCATTTCGTCAAAATTTCCGCGCCGAATTTCAAAACGTCCGGCAAACTTTTCCGCGAGCCGCTTTTTCGCGGCCTCAATCGCGGCGCCATCGCGATCGCACCCAAACAGCCATCCAGTCGGTGAACTCGCGGCCAGGATGCCCTCGGCGTGTCCAGCCCCACCGAGCGTCCCGTCGGCGTAACGTCCGCCCGGCTTCAGCTTTAGCGCGTCCAGCACCTCCGCCGCCATCACCGTTTTGTGAACGAAATTCGGCACTGCGCATCATTTTTCCGTTGGTTAATCCACGGTTGCGTGAAACATCCGCTCGGCCAGAAATTCCCAGGGCTGGCTCGGTGGCGGCAGATCCGGCACGTTTGCGTCGCCCGCCGTGCGCGATTTAATCGGCACCACTTCCACGTCGGCATCGCTGAGGTCGTTATGCACGACTTTCACGCTGTCCAGCGAAAGTTCGGACTGCACCGGACTCTGGATGTTTTCCGCCGCCGGTGCCGGGCCGCGCAAGATCGAAATCGGATTCAATTTGGCCGTCCAACTTGTCGCGTGCGCCGGCTTTGGCGCCAGCGCCGGCAATTCCTGGGTTTTGACCGCGGCGGGCGTAACAACTTTTTGGATTGGCGCGGCGATGGTTTCCGCTTCCGGCCTGGCTGGTTCCGTCCCGGGCGGAGACTTGAATGGATTTTGCGCCGGACCGAATTGGGGCAGATAAACGCGCCGGTTGGCGCGATACGAAATTTTCGCGCGTCCGTTGATGATGCTTTTTCCAGCCACCAATAATTTTCCAAGGTTCATAATTACTCCACTAGTTTGATGGCTTCGTGCGCCAGCACGGCGGTGGAAGCCTTGACCTTTTCGTAACTTTGCGGATTCCAAATCTCAAAGCGGTCCAGCAACCCGACCAGCATGGCTTCGTCCTTGATGCCCGCCGCGCGCGCCATGCCTTCCGGCAGGCAAATCCGTCCCGCCTTGTCCACGCTCACCTGCACCGACTCGCTGCCGATGAAACGTTTCAAAACCACTTTGTTCGGGTCGCCACTGGACATCGCGTCAATGGTTTTCACCATTTTCGCCATCTCCGCCGGCGGCAACACGCGCAAGCACGGACCTTCCTTCGCCTCGGGCCAAAGCATCAACGTGAGTTCCGTGCCCGACTGGTCAGGCCGCCACTTGGCCGGGACTTGAACGCGCCGTTTCTCATCCACTCCATGCTGATAGAGCGAATTGTAATAGGTCGGCTCTTTGTTCACGTTGACACTCATTTATCCACCACATTAACCAAAAACCACACTTTTCTCCACAACGACCCACTTTTAAACACTTTCCCCCACCTCGTGTCAACAAAAATTTTCAATTAATTTAGTGAGTTATTCCGAAGTTATTCACAACCCCAAAAGGTGCGATTAAAGCTTTGAATTAAATCTTATGCCTGGAGCTTGAAACTTGCAACCTAAAACTTGAAACTCGCAGTGTGCGAACCGCCGATTTCCATTTTGATCTGCCTTCCGGATTGATCGCACAACATCCCGCAACACAACGCGACGAATCGCGGCTCCTGGTCTTGCATCGCGTCAATGAAAACATCGAACATCGTCAATTCCGGGATTTGCCGGGCTTTTTTCGTGCGGGCGACGTGCTGGTTCTCAACCAATCGCGCGTGATTCCCGCCCGCCTGCGCGGCGCGAACGCCCGGACCGGCGGCAAATTTGAAGTCCTGCTGGTTGAAGAATGCGCGACCAACGATTGGTGGGTGATGCTGCGCCCCGGCAAAAGCGCCCGTGTCGGAACCCAAATCGTTTTTCAAGGCAACCACCCAACCGCCCGGATTTCCGCCATGGTCGTGGAAGTAAACGATGAAGGTCGGCGGCGGCTGCAATTTTCCGGCACGCCGGATATCCGCCGCGAATTGGAGTGGCTGGGCGAAGTCCCGTTGCCGCCATACATCCTGCGCACCCATCCGAACGAAATGGCTGAAGACAAGGAGCGTTATCAAACTGTTTTCGCTCGCACCAACGGTTCGGTCGCGGCACCGACTGCCGGCTTGCATTTCACGCAGCCGTTGCTAGATAAAATTCGCACCTGCGGCGTACACATTTGTTTTGTCACGCTGCACGTCGGACCCGGCACGTTTGCGCCGGTGAAAACCGAAACGCTGGCCGCGCACAAAATGCACGAGGAACGATTCGAGCTTGGCGCGGAGACCGCCCGGCTGGTGAACGAAGCCAAAAGCTCCGGCCGCCGCGTCATCGCCGTGGGCACGACGACCGTGCGCGTGCTGGAGAGCGTCGCCGCGCGAAACAACGGAAAACTCAATGTTTTCAAGGGTAAAACGCATATCTTCATTTATCCTCCATTCCAGTTTCAAATCGTGGACGCGCTGCTGACGAACTTTCATCTCCCCTGCTCCACACTGCTGATGCTCGTCAGCGCGTTTGCCGCGCCGGGTGAAACACGCGGACGCGAGATGGTTTTATCCGCCTACGCCGAAGCCATCCGCAAACGTTACCGTTTCTTCAGTTACGGCGACGCGATGCTCCTTTTGTGAATTCCAGAGCCAAAACTCGTGATTCAAGACTGCCGTTCGTTTTCGTAAACATGGCGATGACGGCGGACGGAAAAATTGCCACGGCGAACCGCGCGGTGTCGTCATTCGGCAGCGCGCGCGACCACGAGCACCTGCTCAAACTGCGCGCGACGGCGGACGCGGTGATGGCCGGCGCGCGCACGGTGGATTCGGCGGCCATCAACCTGGGTCCGGGTCCGGCCAGATTCCGGCGATTGCGGCTTAAAAACGGGCTGGCCGCGTACAATGTGCGCGTCATCGTGACCGGCAGCGGCTCGCTCAATCCCAAGGCGGAAATTTTCAAACACCGTTTCTCACCCATCATCATCCTCACCACCGGACGGGCATCGAAAGCGAGGCTGCTGCAACTGCAAGCCATCGCTGACGAGGTTAAAATCTGTGGCCGGCGCGAAATCAATTTTCGCGCCGCCTTGCGCTGGCTCCGAGAGCGATGGGGCGTGAAACGATTGCTATGCGAAGGCGGCGGCGAGTTGAACGACGCCTTGTTCCGCGCCGGCTTGGTGGACGAATTGCACCTCACTTTTTGTTCACAAATTATTGGCGGACGCAACGCTCCAACCATTGCCGATGGAGTGGGGTTCCGCCGATTGGGGGAAGCTTTGCCGCTTCAAATCAAATCATTCAAACGCATCGGCAACGAAGTTTTTGCCGTGTTCAGGCGGGTGCCCAGTGGTGAGTAACGCCCAAGTTATTCACAAGGCCGGCCCACTGATTGTAACCGCCTCGTCACGTGGACGTAACACAAACTTCGCCCGATCCAAGCTGGTTTCGGCGGCAAACCGGACGGAGTCAGGCTGGTATTCCACAACATCTTCAAACCAATTGTGCTGCACACGCTGCGCGGGCTTCTGGAATATCCAACCGTCCCTGCGCATTAGCTTCATCAAGCAACTGTTCGGGAGCGAAATCATCGTATTTTTCAAAACCTTTCACTGGCATAAGGCGCGCGAGCGCAACAGCATCTGGCTGGGATCTGGCGACTTCTCGGAGATGCGCATAAAATTCTTCCGGCGATGAAAGTTTATATGTGAGCGCGAGCCGGGACCGGTCAATTTCGCACGCGATCTTTGCAGACTTGGCGAATAGTGATAGCGTCCGTAAAGCGCGAGAGCCAACCCACGGGAACCACTGAATGCTTTGTCGGCCAAATAGAAAATCCGTTTTTCCCAGACTGACGACACGCGCTGTTTGGCGGGCCGCACGAAGGAGAATTTTGCTGTTTCGGTCAAGATACGCAGGTTCATCATTGGTCAATAGAACCGTTTTCATTTCCCGCACGACTCGCGTGTGAATCTCGCCTCCCGCACCTGAAAACTTTGGGGGATTTTTTCCGGGCGACAAAACGACTAGCACCAACTTCTGGTTGGGTATGATTTCCGCGATTCGCCAGCGTTTGCCGGCGAGCAACAAATGTTCGCCCACTGGCGGAATGACATCTGCCGGGAGCTTGCCGATTTCCTCTTTCCCGCAACGAATAATAAATTCCTCCGCCGTTTGAAATGCTGCGTAGAAATCGAATTTTGCTGTGATGTGTTCGCCCAGCAAACCAAGTATCAATTCACCTTCCGGGACTTGGTCGATCAAATCATCCTCTGCCAGGCCGCGCAACAACATGGCAAACTGCTTCTGATTGACGCACCGGAACGGCCCGCGCTGGCAGAGCGCGCGATATAAATCTGCGGCGGACATTCCGCCTGTCTGTTTAAGGAAGCTCAAGATTTGATGAATGAGCGTGCTGACGTGCATCCGATTTTGATCAAACGGCTCCAGCCACTTTTCCAACATGAGCCGCGTCATGGCAATGGCACGCAACAGATCGGGGAAAAGCAAACTTGTCAGAGTGCTGCGAGCCTGCGGGGAATCCTCGCGCACATACATGCGCATGATTTGAGGCTCGTCATCACGCCGCCCGGACCGTCCAAGCCGCTGAACCATCGAAGAAACACTCCACGGCGTATCAAGTTGGCCAATCGCCCGCACGTTGCCAATATCAATGCCCATTTCCAGCGTGCTGGAACAAAGGGCAGTCGTTGGCACACCACTTTTCAAAGCCGCTTCGGCGTCTTCCCGCAAATCTTTGGAAAGCGAGCCATGATGAACCACAAACGGGTCAACTGGCCATTTGTCCCGAGTGACGCACTGGTGCAATTTGTCGGCCAATTCTTCAATATGTCTTTTGGCGTTGCCAAAAATCAAATTTGTCGAGTGTTTGAAATTGTGAATGATGTCCTCGGCGATTTTGTCCAGTGCGTCGTCATTTTTGGCTGCGGTCGGAGGCAGCGGAGCGGCGCATTTCCGTATCAAAGCCACAAGCTCCTTCTTGCTGCCTATTTTTTCAGCAGTCAAGCTGCTGGCGAGTGCCAGTGTTTGTTCGGGTGTCAGGCGCGGTTCAGGAAGTGGTTCGTTTTTTTTCCGCACTGGCGGGCTTTCCAAAAATGTTTTGATGCCAAATTTAATCTCACGCTTGGCTGAGGTGTCCTCAATCACTTGAACCATCTCAACCGCATCCGGCGCAAGGAAAGCCCGCGCCAATTGTGGATCGGCCAGCGTGGCTGAAAGCCCGACCAGGCGCGGAGCGAAACCAATGGTGTTTTGCAGCCGGCTCAAAAGACTTTGTAGATGCACGCCGCGCTCATTGCCAAAAAAACTATGCAATTCATCAACCACCACGAACGCAAGATGCCGATACACGCGCGACACTTGCACACCATAGTTGACGAAATTGGATTCCAACGATTCCGGCGTTATGAGCAGGATGCCAGCCGGTTTTTCCCGCAGTGCTTTTTTCTGGTTGGCGGGCACATCACCGTGCCAACGGTGAACGGGAATTTCCAGTTTTTCGCAAAGTTCTTCCAGCCGGCGAAATTGGTCGTTAATCAATGCTTTCAACGGGCCAACGTAAATCGCTTGCACCGATGGCTGCGGATTGGCGGCGAGTTTTGAAATAATGGGCAAAAAAGCCGCTTCCGTTTTGCCGCCAGCGGTCGGCGCGCAAATGACCAGATGCTTTTCGGTTTCGCAAATCGTCTGAATGGCTTGGACCTGAATCGGCTTAAACTCTTTCCACCCCATTTTTCCAGATCGCTGCCTGAACGCCGGGATGAAGCAGGGAAAATGGTTCCTGGGCCATCAGAGTTTGAAAGTTGCAAGATTATCCTCGGCGTCGGCGGGCGGCGGGACACCATTGGCAATTTCCTCTTCAATCGAAATCATATTGTCCCCTTTGGTGAAGGAAACATCGCCAAGAAAACTTTGCCAGTCACGACCGGGATTCTGATCTAGGATATTTAGCAATCCGACAAACGAACGGATGACTTCGCGCGGCGTTTTGTAATAATCCGCGCCAAGCGTTTCGCTCGCCTTTTTCAAAAGTGCCTTCAAAGCATCGTCCGGCACAATATATTTTTTCTCGTCGCCAAAGGCATGGATGTGACGAATGTTGCCAAGCAGCACAAACAAATCTTCCGGACTCAAATTTTGCATGCGCAAGACTGGACCAGAAAAATCCTTCACGCCCGGACCGGCAAAACGATTTTCCGCCAGACGCGAGCGCAAGGCTTCGTAACTGTAAAGGCCGCGTTTTTTGTCCTCCAGAAATTCATCTGTTCCCCCCAGCATGAAACCTAAATTCTTCACGCTGCCTTGCAGACAGTCATTGAGCATGGCGAGGATGGCCTCGTAATTCGCCTGACGCGCGCGGGCACTGGGCAAACGGTGGGACAGCACCACCATTTCATCCAAATTCACCAAAAGCCCGGTGTAGCCAGCCTTGACGCAAAAAGCCGCCATCAATTTCAGGCTGTCATAAAAATTATCGTCATCAATGATCCGGCGCACGCCGAGAACGGCGCGGGCATCGGTTTTCGTTGTAAATTCGGCGCGCAACCAACGAAGTGCCGCGCCCTGCAAGCTGTCGTTGCCCGTGGCGTATCCCTCGTAGTATTTCGCCAAAACCTCGGCAAACTCATATCCGCCAACGCTATCCTGTAAATCTCTCAAGTCCTCAAAAATGCGCCGCTTTACGTCCTCGTCATTTCCGCCTCTTGTTTTCACCTTGTTCTGTATCCCTGAAATCCACCCCTCGCACAAGTTTCGCAACGCCCCGCCATCGGGTTTTGATTTGATGGCGAGATTGTTTCATCAACGCTGAAAACAATGCGCGGGACTGTCCGCCAGAAGCGTGAATGCGCCGTTCCAATGTCATGTCAGCCTGAACCACTACCATCCGCTTCTGTAATGCCAGCGTGCGGACGAGATTCAGGAAAAAACTTTTCCCGCTGCCATACCGCCCCATGACAATGCGGAAAGCCGCGCCGCCTTGCTCAATGCGTTCCAAGTCGTTGAGCGTGGCTTTCACTTCGTCTTTGCGGCCAACCTGAATCAAATTGAGTCCCATGTGGGGAACGAGTCCCGCCTGCAACGATTGCAGCACTGCGTCGCGTTCGCGTCGTTTAATTTCAGCCATATCAAGTTTTTTCCTTCGCCAGGAGATCGCGGCGGATGACCACGGGGTCTTCGCCATCCAAAATAAAATCGCCCAGAGCTTCATCCGACCATTCGTTGAGTGTGTCACAAATGTTCAACGGCATAAAGTGAAACTCATCCGCCAACGATTTGAAATCATTTTTCGGCCATGAATCGCGCGCCAGCAGGCGTTCAAGTATCGGATGAAACGCGGCGTCAAGCTCGTTGAATCGCGTTGGCTGCGGCATGGCGTTGCCCCCGCTGGAAACCTTTGGAGTTTCGGGCGCAGGCAACGTGATGGTTGCCGCCGGCGCAATGGGTTTCTCCGGCTCGTCCTCCATCAAGACGGAGAGGATTGCAACCACCTCTTTCGTCTCGCTGGTTATCTCATACACTTTCGCCATGTCGAGGGTGAAGTATGTTGTCGCGGGTTTTCCTACTCGTTCGGGATCTGCCTCGCTGCTTGCAGAAAAGCAGGCCGGATTTAATTCGCACAATAACCGAGCGTAAAAGCCGGGTGAAAATCGAAATAGGTGAGCTTTCTCGCGGAGCCATTGTTCAAATAGTTTTGGCGTGAGTGGACAGGATGTTTCGCGGCAAGTTTTTTCGATGTGTTGCAAATAGGCATTAAGCCGCCGGCTACCAGCTTTTCGTAGTTGTGTAGTTAGTTTTTTCACAACTTGCCTTACACTCTCACGCGTAACGTCGAACTTTGCGGCGACATCTTCGAGCGTTGGTATTTGATCCTTGTCACCAGAGAGACGTAAATTCAAAATCTCAACATCGCGTGCAGAAAATTCTGAAATTAGCGTGTCGAGAAGGTTTGCGAGGTCAATGGGCGACCATTCGACGTTGGCATCAGTAATTGTTTTGAACTCACCTGCAACTGCTTTTTCTATCAGGTTGACGATCTCCAAAATAGTTGATTTTCCACAGTTCTTAATTATCTTCAACTCACTTATAGAAACGCCGTTTAAGTCGCCAAGCCGAGTTGCCTTTCTTTCCGCCAATATGTTTCCCAAGCGAACTGAAACAGGCAGGTCGCATAAATTCAAATCTTGAACACTCGCCGGGACAATTAGACAGTCCCCCACGAGAGCGGCAAAAGGTCCGGCAAATTCTTGAGGGTTGCTATCAGGACGACCGTTCGGATGCGCAAGTTGAATCATGCACACAAGTTCACGCAACTCTGTAACAGTTTTTTTGCCACAGTTGCGGAATCCCCGAATTTCAGCGTAAGAAATACCGTGAATGTCGCCCAATATGCAGAACCGTTTATACTCGAAAATATGCCGCAGCCGGACTGAAACCTGAAAAGAGGAAATTGCCTGTCCACGCGCTTCTTGCGGAATAAAGATTCGTTCGTCATAGGACACTTCCTCTTTTTGCTTCATTTCAGCTTCCGATTCTTTGGGGGCATCTCCCTTTACTGTAATTGAGCCGGGTGCTGTTTTTTGAATTGTCCCTTCCGGCGACGGCGAGCAAGCTTGAATCATCAGATTTTCCAGCGTGTCCTCTGAAATTTCAAACGCCATAAAAATCCGTTCCAAGGCACGGCGCTCGTCCTTTGTGATGACATTGTCAGCCGCCGCGACTCGTACCAGCACTTTGCCAATCAATAGCCGCTTTTGAGCCGGAATGGATTTGGCAACATTCGCCAAAGTTTTTGATGCCGAAGAAGGGTCTTGCACCAGCAGCTTTTCCAAGATACTCAACCGCCGATGATCTGTCGGCGTAAGGTCGAGTTGGTTTTCAATGACCTGCCGAAACACGGCCATCTCCACTTCATCAATCTGGCCGTCGGCTGCGGCAATGAGAACGCAAAGTCGCAATAGGTTGGCCACGCCAAGATAGGCCGGTGAAGGATGAATCTGATCCCCAGTAAACGGTTTGAACACTACGAGTATCTGATCTCTATCGTATGTGCCAGTTTCATAACGCGCATCAGGAACGAGACAGTAGCCAGATCGCTCAATTTTATTGCCTATTTGTCGGGATTCACCGTTCGTCAATTTCGTCTCTGGAAATATTGTAAATATGTTCGTAAATTTTGCCGCTTTCGTTACCGGCAACCAATAACAGCCGTCCGACGATGGGCAATCCTTTAGGTGGTCGTCTATAAATTCGTCCACAATATTTTGCCTGCTTGGAATCGTTGGTGGCAGGTTGGATGCCGGATGCTGTGCGGAATTTCGATCTTTAAGAGCCGGGATGGCATAAAATTGCGAACTCGCATCCTGTGTTAGTGGTGGTTGTGGGAATGGCCATGGTGTCCTGACTTCGTTCCGACTGTGCCGCTCATTCCAAAGCTTAAGCTCCGCACAATAAACGTCATAGCGCCGCCGATTGTCGGCTTCGATTTTCTTAACTTCGGTTTTCCAGTCTGACATTTTACTTAGAAATTCAAGCCGAGTTAATAACCCTTGGTGGGGTTCGGGTGGGTAAGGTGGGTAATAAAGATACTCGGGTGGTTCTGGCACTTTATCAGCTTGCACTTTGAAATCCTCATGCCTCTCTTCGGGCGCCCCGCAAAAAAACCCTTCACGTCTTACGCTGGGCTGGCTTGCAACTGTTTCGGCTTTTTGAATCGTGGCTTCCGGCAACGATTGTTTTTGGCGGGCCGATAACCGTTCGTGCAAAGCAGTCCATTCATCCCATTCTTTTTTTTGCTTTAATTCTGCTTCCGATTCTTTTGGCGCTTCTGGCTTTACTGGAATTGAGTCGGGGACTATTTCCACTTCATCAATCCGGCCGTCGGCTGGGTAATAAAGATACTCGGTTGGTTCTGGCACTTTATCAGCTTGCACTTTGAAATCCTCATGCCTCTCTTCTGGCGCCCCGCAAAAAAACCCTTCACGTCTTACGCTGGGCTGGCTTGCAACTGTTTCAGCTTTTTGAATCGTGACTTCCGGCGATCTTTCGTCATGCGGTTTGATTGATTGTTGGTGGGCGGGATGCAAACCCTGATGTAAAGCTAACCATTCATTCCATTCTTTTTGGCCCATTTGCCTTGCTTCATCATAAGTTAATTTTCGTTCGGAATTTGCATCTGGCTCGACCTTATGAAGTGGGACTTCTGGCGAAATTTCGCTCTGCGGCTTGATGGATTCGGTCGCCCCGCAAAAAAAACCGTCGCGTCTTACGCTGGGCTGGCTTGCTGTTGTTTCGGATATTTGAGCCGTGGTAATCTGCAAATGATCTGCCCGCAACTTTACAAGATGTAAAATCTTGCGCCGTCCAATCAACTTATCTTCTTCCGCGAATTTTAATTCGTTTAACTGTTCCGGTGTTGGCGGAATAAAAGCTGGAGCGGCGGTGGGCGTTGTCGGCGATTTTATAATTTCGGCTTCTTGAATTGTGACTTCCGACGGCAAAACTTGTTTAGCCTTGACCCAGCCTTGCCAAGCCGGGTCCTGGATGAGACCCGTCCGCTCCAGATATTGCATCGTAGTTTCATCCGTGGAAGTTGTGTGCATCTTAGATTGGGGCAGTGTTTCGGCGGCTTTCGACAACTCTGCTTTTTCCAATTGCCAAGCCGCTTCACGGTCAGGAAATAATTTGGCACACTCCCCAAGTGCATCACTGGCCTGCCCCGTCGTGATGCCTTCATCCCAAGTGCAACCGAAGAAACGAAGTTTTTCCTTCTGATTTTCGGTCGCGGCCTCGTTTCGCCAATCGGGATTCATGGTTTTATTTGACTGTGTGAGATTACGTCGAGCGCCACCTCTCGACAAGCACGTCGTTCGTGGCAGTTTGTGTCACAGTTCCCGCTACCCGACCGCATGAAGTTCTCCGACAGCAATACCGGTCGGTGCGCGGTTGGCGTTTTCATCCGCAGCAAGGGTTCTGTTTGCCCGATCCAGGCCGGATTTGGCGGTAAAAAAGCAGGACGGGCTTTCGCCCGGCCTGCTTTGTGATTCAAACTTTCAATTTCAGCCCGTTACGGCTGGCGCAGGATATAAAAACGCGGTGAATTGGTCGCCGGATTCGGGTCGGTGAACTGGTAATTGCCGGAGTTCGCCGGATTTTCGACCGCTGTCCCGATGACCGGCCAGTTGGTTTTCGGCGCGGCGGCATTGTTGGTCGCCAATATCGAGAAACTCAAGCCGGGCGCGTTGGTAAAGCTGAATTGCGCGGCTGCGGCTGCGCCAAAGCCAACAACATGCATCGAACGGGGCGTAATGGTGATCGGCAAAATCGGCCCCGTTGAAACCATTTGGGTTGTGGCGCTGAAGTTCAGGTTGTCAATCGCAATGCCTTGGGCGCTGCCCTGGCTGTCCAGTTGCTGCCAGACGAGCCACAGCGCGGCGTTGGTCGGCCAACTGCCGATGGCCAGATTGGTCACGGCAAGGCTGACTTGATTGCCGGGCTGCGTGCCATCCAGAACCATCAACCCGGCGGCGTTGGTGTTAAAGTTTACATCCAAGCTCGGAACAAACGTTGCCGCGGCGTTGGTAGGCGCAAAGGCGTTGGTGCCCGTCGGGTCAATGTAATAACTGAAAACGAGGGAATTGGAACGGGGCTGATTGCGCCAGATTTCACCGATGTATTTCAAGGTGACATACAACAGGGTGTTTGTGGTGTTGTTGATGAACTTCACCCCCATGGCGGAAGAGCCGGTTGTGCTGGTGGATTGAAGTCCGAGAGCGCGGTTGGTTCCACCAATATTGACGTTGGTTGACAGCGTGCCGTAGTCAATGATGCCACCGGTGCTTTGATCGCCCTGATGAGCGCCCAGCTTCGAGGCGACGGCTCCCCAGCCATACCAGCCTTTCATGGTGTTGGTCAGACCGAGTCCGCCGACGCCGCCGCTGGCCAGAACCGGATAAGTGAAATCAAACGGATTATCGAGGGAGTAGGTAACCGGACTGGCGCTGCCAACCTGGTTTAATAATTCCGGATTGCCGGTGTTGAATGTGCCGTTGGTAACCACCGGAAGTGAATCAAAATTTTGAATGTAGATCTGCCCGGCATTCGTGTAAGCCACAAAGGAGTGCGGCGGCGGCAGGAGCACAGTCGCGGTGGCCACCGAACTGGTGACCGCCCCGCCACGATTGGTCACCACGACAAAATAGCCCTGATTGGTGATGGCCGGATTGATGGTCAATGTAGTGGCTGTGGCTCCGGCGATGGCCACTTTGTTGGAGGTGTACCACTGGTAGTTCAATGATGCGCCGAAAGCATTGACAATGAATTGTGCGGCCGTGTTGGACAAAACCGTGGTTGGGCCGGGCTGGCTGGAGATCACCGGCGGGGTAAATACCAGGGTTAATTTGGCGATGAGATTCGAGGTGGAACCGGCGATATTGGTCACGACACAATAATAATTGGTGTTGTCCACGCCAAACTGGGCCCCGCTGATCGAGAGCGTTCTGGTGGCCGTGCCGCTGAATTCATTGGCATCGCTCAACGGAACGACGCCGGCATACCATTGATAACTCAGGGGGCTCGTGCCGCTGGCCTTCACCGTTATGCTCAGGCTTTCGCCCACCGCATTGGTCAGATTTTGCGCACCACCGGACACCGAAGGCGCAACCGCGACCGTCGTCACCGTCAAATTCGCGGGCGGGGCACTGGTCACCGAGCCAAATTGATTGGTGACGATGCACTGATAGGTATTGCCACTGTCAGTCAAAGCGGGGGAATTGAGCGTGAGTGAGGAACCCGTTTGCCCCACCAGATTGGTCCCGTTCTGCAGCCATTGATAGCCGATGGGAGAAAATGCCGAGGCCGCTCCGCTTTCCGAAGCCGTGACGCTGAAAGTGGCCGGCGAGCCAGCCACCACCGACAGATCGTCCGGAGCGGATGCAATGATCGGACGCAGGTCGGGGGTGAATTCAATGGCCCGGAAACCGATGTTGGTTCCCGTGGCCTGGGCCACCACGGTGAAGTTGGTAATGGTCAACCCGGAAATGCTGTTGTTGGTGTCCACAATGCGAACGATACGGTTGGAGTTGCCGTTGCCGCTATAGAACGAGAAATCCTCGGTGGTCGCATAAATGACCGGGTTGGTTCCGCTGAAATCCGCCACCACATCAAAGCAGCCGCCGTACGAATTTTTTAAATCGTTGGTGATGACCAAACCGCTGGCGGTTTGTTCATAACCTTGAACATTGAAATTACAGGCAAACTGCCAGGTCCCGCCGGATTTTACGTATTTTTGGACGCCCCAGACGAGGTCGGCCATGTAGGCAATGGTGCCTTGCGGATTCATGTAAAAACCGGAAATGTTGGTGAATTGTGCGGCGGCGGGAACCACCAGATGAAAGCCCGCAAACGCCGTTGGCATTGGGTCGGGGTTGCTGTCAAAATCAACGAAGCTATAGATACCACACGGATAGGTGCTGAGGGAATCCTTGCCGATGATGGTCGTGTAAACCGTGTTGTTGATGATTTTGACCGCGCGTGTAGCCGTAAAGTTCTGAATGGCGACGGGCTGTCCGTCGTTGGCGCCGGGATTGAAATATAACGTTCCCACCACATTGCCGGAACCCCAGAAATTATTCGTCCCATCGCTCGTCACGCCCCTCGGATTGGTTTTGCCCGTGGCAATGCCATACCAAGCGTCGCCGACGTAAACCAATTGATTCGCGCCAAAAGCATCAATCACCGAAATGCCCCGGTGATAAGGCAGGGCCGAAGGGGTTCCCGGTTGCGAAAGAATATCTCCCGCGTAAGCGGAATAAGTCAAAACGCTGCGGTCCGCCGAACGACCGATGCTGCACGCCTCGCTGCCCGCATTGCCATTGTTCCAGAGCGCGTTCGCCCCGTTGGTGGGAAAAGGCATCGTGTAGGTTGGCATGGTGGCGTTCGCGATGTTCGGATTAAATTCATCAATGAAATCCGGATTCTGTTTGTAGTTCCAATCGGAGATTTTATTTGTGCCGCCCGTATCGGGCAAGCCGTCACCTATCCGCAACACCACCAGCCTGCCAGGAGTAAATTTGGGCGTTTGAGCATTCGCTCCCAGCGATAAAAGAGCGGCCAGCCCCGTCGTAAGAATAATTTTTTTCATGAGATTTTTTTCTATCAGGATTGTTCAGCATTTTTACCAACTTGTTTTCCAACTTTAAACAACGCGGGCAAGTATCCAACGGTCGTGTGACAACTCAACGACAGCCGTGTGACAATTCTGAAACTTCTAATGCAATGAATTAATTTGTTTCCTGATTGTCACTTTCCCGCCATGCGTCTGTAACCTTGCGGGGCCAATCTTCCCTCATCGGATCATGTGAAATTTCTTAAGGCATTTGAATCCGATGACAAATGTTTGGAGGTCAGAAAAACATGAGAGGAACAAAAATATGAAATTAAAAAACAACCATGGATTCACCCTGATCGAACTGCTGGTGGTAATCACCATCATCGCGATCCTTACCTCCCTGCTGCTGCCGGCCATTGCGAAAGCAAAGGAAAAAGCCTATCGCATCACGTCCTTGAACAACCTGAAGCAATGGGGAATGGCCCAACTCATGTATGTGGGCGACAGCGGCGAGGTTCTTCCCGCAACCAAAATTCCCAAAGGCACACCGGGAACCGGGCCCGCATACAACGAAGATAATCCCATGTGGGCTGATTTGACCGGCATCGAGTTCAATAACAAAAACAACGGCACAAGCTATGGCCGCGATGCCTGGTTCAACGCCCTGCCACCATTGGTGGGCAGTCTGCCTTTGTGGACATATGCGATCAACCCAAGCGGCCCGGCAAATTTCATTGACGGCAGGTCAATTTACCATTGCCCAACCGCAACTGCCGAAGGGAATGATCCCACGAAATCACCATACCAATATGTGCCATTCCATTATGGGATGAATTCCAAGGGGACCGACGGTCTCGCCACCAATGTTCTGTTAAGAACTTCCATGATACGCAATTCATCCGCCTTTGTTCTTTTCTCCGAAGTTCGCACCCTCATTGCTGAAACGCCCTATGCCGCGCCAGGAACCAGCTACCAGAAAATCATCTGCACACCCCAATGCTATACCACCCGGTTTTCCTCCCGTCATTCCAGCGGCGCGGACATCGCTTTTTTGGACGGCCACGCTGCCTGGTATAAATACGACTACGTTGTCATTCCCATCAATGGCAACAACGGTCTCAAGCCCGGCGATCCGGGACGAAGCGACATCAACTGGTCGTTTGACGGCCACGCGGTGCCTTAGCGCCCGATAAATGGCGGAATTTCCACAACCCTAAAATCATGCGTTCAAAAATTGGAACTGTTACTTCCTTGTTTCATCGCAGACTGGTTTCTGTCCTGTTTTCCCTCGTGCTCGCCGCCACGGCGCTATGCGCTGCGGATGAACAACTGCATTATCTGCCCTCCGGGAAACCCGACGCCGTTGCGCTCCTCGCGCCGCCGCCCCTGCCCGGTTCACCCGAGCAGGCCGCCGACCTGGCGGAAGTCCAGGCCGTTTGCCATGCCGCCCCCAGCAACGATGTTGCCGCCGCCTTTTCGGAAAAGAAATTTTCCATTTTTAATTTCACCCCGGCCATCGGAACGTTCTTTCAATCCAACAACCTGCCAAAGACCACGGCCTTTTTCCACAAAGTGCAAAAAGACGCCGTGGCTGTGACTGACAACGCCAAGGATTACTACAAGCGCCCGCGTCCGTTCACCGTTGATCCCAGTCTCGCCTCCGGCCAACTGGAAAAAAGTTTCAGCTATCCGAGCGGCCATTCCACCGAATCCATGGTGCTGGCCCTGGTGCTCGCCGATCTTTTCCCCGACAAGCAGGATGCCATCATCGCCGAAGCCCGCGCCATCGGGTGGCATCGCGTGGAAATCGCCCGGCACTACGAAACCGACATTTATGCCGGCCGCGTCCTGGCGCAAGCCATCGTCCGCGAAATGAAGGCCAGTCCCGAATTCCAACGTGATTTCGCCGAAGCCAAAGCCGAAGTTGCCGCCGCGAAAAAATAGCTTGCAAGTAATTTGTCAATCACTTATCACACAAATGGCACCTGCCTGTCATGTATTCGTAACAAACAGAAAGCAGAATGAGCGCCAATATTTGAAAACCATAGAAACCCAAAACTAGACCATGAAAACCAATCAAATCAAGCTCACCCTTGCAGCCGTATTGCTGCTCTCGTTAAAAGCCGCCCACGCCGGATTCACCACAGGCGATCTGGCCGTGCTTCAAGCCGGCACCGGTTCGGGCGCCTTATCCAGCGCTTCCACCGCGCTCTTCATTGATGAATTCAGTCGCACGGTTCAAAACGACCAGGTCCAACAAATTGTCATTCCAACGAATGGGACGGGTTTGACCTTGAGCGGCACCGCCACCTCGGAAGGTGAATTGACCCTTTCGTCCGATGGCTCCATTCTGACTTTTGGCGGTTATGCGGCGGCGGCCGGCGTTTCGGGCATTGCCAGCAGCACGGTCACCCGCGGCATCGGGGTCATCAATGGCGACGGACAATTTTCGATTGTGGCCAACAGCACCACCAATCTTCAGGGCAATAACATCCGCGGCGTGGTTTCGGACGGCCAGAATTATTGGATCAGCGCCCCCGGCGGCGTTTTTTACCAAGGTTATGGCAGCACCACGCCGGTTAAAATTGGAACGGGAAATTCCCGGGTGGTGAACCTCTTCAATGGCAACCTGAGTTATTCCACGGCGTCGGGTACGCCTCACGGCATCTTCCAGTTTGCCGGAATGCCCTCCAGCACGGCCACGCCCACTTCCCTCTTTGGCAGCCCGGCTAATGCCTCCAGTTTGAGTTCGTATGATTATGCCATCAATTCGGCGGGAACCATTGCCTATGTTGCCGACGACGGTACAATTGATGGGATTCAAAAGTGGCAACTTATCAGTGGGACCTGGACTTTGAATTATACGCTGGGAGTCGGAACCACTACGGGTGCCCGGCAATTGACGGTGGACTGGAGCGGCGCAAATCCGACCATTTACGCCACCACAGGCGAAACTTCAGCCAACCGGCTGGTCGAAATCACGGACACCGGCGCTGGCTCGGCTTACACCACGCTTGACACCGCCGCAGCCAACACGGTCTTTCGCGGTGTGGACTTTGTGGTTCCAGAACCTTCCGCCTGTGCGCTCATTGGCCTGGGTCTGGCCGGCCTGTGGGGCTTCCAGCGCCGCAACCGGAATAGTTAAAACCGTCAGCCGCTCACAATAACACGCGCAGGCAATACCGCCTGCGCGTGTTTCATTTTTGCGTCGAATCCGGTTTTGTCTGCATCCAACGCATGACGCATTTTCTGCATTGGCCGCTCGCGGAGATTATCTTGACAGTCGCAACCTCATCCTTGAAGTTTCTTCCATGAAATTAGCCGCGATGGCGGACGAACCGCGTGTCAGGCTTCAGCAAAACGCTTGCCTGTTTCATCGCCAGCCCCAAACTCGAAATTTTGATATTTATGAAAAATAATCGCTCCTGGATGCAAACCTGTTTCAACCGCATGGAAAAAATCGCGCTGGTCATGTTGGCCATCACCGCTCTGTTTATGGTCGGCCAGGTGAAAGCGTCGGATAAATATTGGCGGACAGACGGTGTCACCACCGGCAAGTGGACCGATTCGACTTGGGGAACCTCATCCGGCGGGCCTTTCAATGTGGGATGGACAGCGGGCGACAATGCCATTTTCAATGCCCCGTCCACCAACCTCTACGTGACCGTCACCGTGATTGGGAACGTCACAGTCAATGCGAACACCACCGTGACCGCCGCCGGCACGTTTACCAACGGTGGAACGATTAGCACCTTCACGATTGCCAACGGTGTGACCTTGACCTGGACAAATCAAACCTTCCCGACCACCGCCGGGACCGGCTTCATCAAGGCTGGGAACGGCACCTGGGACATGTCTTCGGAAGGCGGCGCTTACCCCGGCGGCTTCACGCTGAACGCCGGGACAATGATTGTTACCAAGAAAAATAGTTTTGGCGCGGGAACGCTCAACCTCAATGGCGGCACAATTCAATCATCAGGTAGCAGCGCTTTTGCGCCAACCCTGCTCAATATCGGCGGCAACTTCACCTTTACCGGCACAGGCAATGACACTTGGGCAATGCCAACCAGCCTTGGCTCCACAACACCCAACATCACGAACAACACCACGAGCGGCAGCCGTATGCTGATCGGAGTGATTTCCGGCAGCCCCGGAGTGGGGCTTAACTTTTGGGGCAGCGGTGCCGGCACGATCAACATCGGCAACGCGGGAAATACCTTCACCGGACCGATCAACATCAACGGCGCGGAGGTCCAATTTCAATACGACGGAAGTTTCGGCCCGGTTCCGGGGTCGCCCACGGCTGGCGCGATTGTCATTGATGGTGGCCGGCTGACCTCTGCCGACACAAACGGAAACGCGGTTGCCTATACGTTGAATTCCAACCGCGGCATCCAGGTCGGCTCGACAACAGGCACTTCGATCAGCGTGAAATCAGCCACCGGAACCCTCATCTACAATGGCATCATTGCCGACAAGCCGGGTTCGACGGGCATTCTGGTCAAACAAGGGGCTGGCACACTTTCTCTCGGCGGCATGAGCACTTACTCCGGCAACACGTTCATTAACAATGGCACGGTGCAATTGACCACCGGCGACAACCGCCTGCCCGCTGGCTCTGTGGTCAACATTGGCCAGTCCGCCAACGCCAACCTCGGCGTGTTCGATCTTAACGGCCGCAATCAGGAAATTGCGGGGCTTAATTCAGTCTCGGGGATCAATGCCAGCGCCGCCTTGAAAAACACCGTCACCAACTCCGCCACCGCAGTCACCCTCACACTATCGGGCAGTGGCACTGATGCTTACGGCGATGGCTCCACCAACAACTCCGGCATCGTTACCGGCGTTATCACCCTCGTGAAAAATGGTTCCGGCACCCAAACCTTGGGCGACACTAACACCTACACCGGGAATACCACAGTCAATGCCGGCACGCTCGCATTGAGCGGCGCAGGTTCGATTAACAAAACTCCGGTCATCACCGTGGCAGCGGGCGCAATCGTGGATGTCTCTGCCCGCACCGATGGCACCCTGACACTATCCAGTGGCCAGACGTTAAACGGGTTTGGGACGGTAAATGGAGTGCTGACCGTGACCAGCCTGTCAACAGTTGCCCCAGGTTCGCCGGCGGGTCTGGGGGTGTTGACCGTGACATCTAGTGCAACGCTGGGTGGCACGAACATGATGAAACTCAACCAGACCAGCGGAACCAACGATGTGTTGTCCGTGGGCGGCGCCTTGACCTATGGCGGGACGCTCACTGTGACGAACCTCTCCGGCACACTGGCGGCGGGCGACAGCTTCAAGCTGTTCAATGCTTCAACCTACGCGGGATACTTCAACACAACCAACCTGCCGGTGTTGGGCAACAGTCTGGTTTGGGACACCAGCGCGCTGACAAACGGGAGATTGAATGTGGTGTCAAAACCGGCGCCGCATATCACCGGCTTCAGCCTGTCGGAAACAAATTTGGTGTTCAGCGGGACGAACGGTTGGGCCAACGGTACCTATGTGCTGTTGATGAGCACGAACATGGCGCTGGCATATATGAACTGGACAGCCATTGCGACGAACACCTTTGACAGCAACGGCCACTTTAACCTCACCAACGGAATCAATCCCGACGAATCGCAACAGTTCTACATTCTCTCACAATAGCCGGCTGAGGAACAAACCGGCTGCGGCGGCAGTTGCGCCCTGTTGGGCTTTGCATTCCCCGACATCGTGTCGGGGTGGCCGTTGCCAACACCGGAGCACTTTTTCATTTGCCGGAACCTGACTGCTTTTCCACCCAGCGCGCGAACAGCCACAGCAAATCACCCAGCCGGTTGAGATAAACCACAATTTCCGCGTTCCGCAGTCCGCCCGATTCCTTCAATGCGCACACGCGCCGTTCCGCCCGGCGGCAAACTGTTCGTGCGGCGTCCAGCGTGGCGGCATTCATCGTCTCACCGGGCGTCACCCAACCCTTGAAGTTTATTTTTTGCGCCTCGATCTCGCGGACGAGCGCGTCGAGCTTCGCTGTCATTTCCGGCTTGACGACCGGATAACCATCCTTCACGTAACGCGGCAAATCCTCTGTCACCACCCCCGTCTCGCCCATCAGCACAATCAGGTCTTTCTGGATCGCCAGCAGGTTGTTGCGCACGAAATCATGTTTCGCCGGCGCGCGCGCCAGCCCAAGCGCGGCGTTCAACTCGTCCACCGCGCCGCACGCCTCGATGCGCGGATGGGTTTTCGGCACCCGCCGGCCATACATCAACGCCGTCGTGCCGTCATCGCCGGTTTTGGTCGCAATACTCATTCGATTATTAAATCGTCCTCGTTCTCGTCCTCGAAATCTTACCGCGTATGATTCTTCGTTGAAATTGTATTCGCACCCGTCCCTTTGGCCGTGGAATTGTTCACCGCCGGGCGGTTGGTGGCTGGCAACGTCGGAGAAGGCGGCGAAACCGATCTTTGATAGGTCAGAATGCCAATCACAATCGCCTGCGCCATCTGGCGGCGGTACGCGGCGTCGTAAATCTTTTTGCTTTCGACCGGATGCGTCATGTAGCCGCCTTCAATTAAAATCGCCGGCATCGTGGCGTCGCGCAAAACCGCGTAACGCGCCCGGCGCACGCCGCGGTCTTTCGCGCTGAGATTTCTCACCAGCGATTTCTGGACCTGATATGCCAGCAGCAAACTTTTGTCTTCACAACGATTTGCCGCCGTTGCGCCGAAATTTGCGCCCTCGCCCTGCGCGTCGGTGGAACTGGCGCCGACGGGCGTGATACAATATGTCTGCGGCCCTTCGACCCCGTCTTTCCCGGTTGGCGTCGCGTTGAAGTGCAGACTCACGAACAAATCTGCCCCGCGCCGGTTCGCCTGCGCCGGACGGTCGGGCAATTCAACAAAGGCATCTTTGTTGCGCGTCAGGATGACATTGAACCCGGCCTTTTGGAGCTGGTCGCGCAATTCCAGCGCCAGCGCCAGCGTGTAGGTTTTCTCGCTGTGCCAGAATGTGTGGTTGCCCGTGTCCTTGCCGCCGTGCCCCGGGTCGAGGCAGATGGTCGTGATGCGTTTGGCGTCAGCGAACCGGGGCGGGAACAGCAGCGGCCGGATGGTTGTATTGAGATCCATTTGGGCAACGAGCAGCGTGCCATGGTCCGCCGCCACCGGAAAGGACAGCGCCACATCGGTCCCGTTGACCTCCATCATGCGTGAATCCTTGTCAAAAACCAGCCGGGCCGCGCGGTTGGTGGCCAGCACTTCATCTCCGCGCTTGAGCCAGAAACATTTCAAGCCGTTCTCGCGCGCCCAATCCGCCAGCGGCACGTAGCTTTGGCCGTTGATGACGGCGGCGTGTGCCGACGGCAGGCCGGACGCCAGACACAATGCCAGCAGCAGCGCGAATGGTTTCAGCCCGGCGAACGGTTTGGTCATGGCGCAGCCAACTTGCCCGCGCCCCGCCGGCGATTCAAGGGAAATGCTGGTCGTTTGCAGGCGACCGGGCAACGAGGCCACAGTCGTTTTCGTCTGGCCCTCAACTTTCGATCCTTACCTTTCGACAAGAATCGCCACTCCGTTTCGCGCAGCAGCGAAACAAAGGCGTATCAACCGTCAGCCCGCAACCGACATCACCGGATTATTTTAACGGAACCCGTCAATTTCTTTCCGGTATAGAAATTTATCCATTTGCCGGCCTCGTCCAAGTAAGCCAAGCACCTGTATTCCTTGCACTGAACCCAGACCAGATCCTTGTGATTTGGATCCAACCCGCTGATTGGGCTGTTTTTTGTGAGTAATTGGACTCTGTTTTTCATTGGAATGGCGATACGTTAGCACACTTGCCTCGTCCATGCCAATGGCAAGTTCCCACTTGGAATACGGCGGTATTGACGCGGATAAGTCCCCGGCGCGCACCCGAAGGCGCCATGCCAGCCGGGCTTGATGCAGCCATCAATAGCCATGTGATGGTAAAAACTTTTCATGCTGCCCGCCACATGAGGCGGAGCCTTTTTCGCGGCCAACCGCATGGCACAGCTTTACGTGGGATTTCCGGGCCAACGAGAAATTCCACCTGTCCCCGATCCGCACTTTTACGAACATCATCATTTAAACATCCACGGCGAGATGTCCACCCCGAGTTCCTGAAGGAGAAAGGCGTGGATGTCGGCCTGTTCCGCCACGCGGTCTTTCAGCGAAGAACCCATGCCGTGACCGGCGGTGGCCGTGGTGCGCAACAGGATCGGCAGGCCGGAACTTGTCGCCGCCTGTAGCCGGGCCGCCATCTTGCGCGAATGCGCCGGGTTCACCCGCCCGTCATTTTCGCCGCACGGAAACAGCACGGCGGGATAGGCTGTGCCGTCCTTCACATGATGATACGGCAAATAGCCGTACAGGGCCTTGAATTGTTCCTCGTCCTTCACCGAGCCGAACTCGGTCGTATTGAACGCGCCATTCGGGTCCAGTTCCACGCGCAGCATGTCGTAGATGCCCACGCGGGAAACGACGGCGCGGGCCAGTTCCGGCCGCTGCGTCAGGAACACGCCCATCAGCAGGCCGCCGTTGCTGCTGCCCATCACCGCCAGTTTGTCCGGGCTGGTGTATTTGCGTTGGATGAGATGTTCGGCGCAGGCGATAAAATCGTCGAAGACATTCTGCTTGTGCGTCAGGTTGCCGGCAAGGTGCCATGCCTCGCCGAACTCGCCGCCGCCGCGCAGATTGGCCACCGCATAAACGCCGCCGGCATCGAACCAGATGCGCCGCGTGGAACTGAACGTGGGCGCAAGGTTGATGCCGTAGCCGCCATAACCTGTGAGCAGCGTCGGATTCCGTCCGTCAAGCTGAATGCCTTTCTTCCGCAAAATACTGATCGGAATCTTTGTCCCATCCCTGGAAATAGCGAATTCACGAACCACCTCGATGTCGTCAAAGTCCGCCGGCGAGGTCGTCCGCAACGCCGTTGGGCACGGCTTGGCCAGTCCCGGCTCCCACTCATACCAGCCGGGCGGAACGAGAAAACTGGCGTTCGCAAACAGCAGCTTGTCGCCGTGCCAGCAATGTAGCCCGCTCACCGATGAAACAGGCAGGATCGGAACTTCGACGGGTGAACCGCGGTCTTTTGGGTGGAACCAAAGGCACGACGGTCCGCCTTCCATCACCGCGACGTAAAGCCCGCTGGCGGACGGCACGTAATCGTCCACCACACCCCGGCCTTCCGGCACGATCACGGTGGCTTTCGCCAAATCCGGATTTGCCAGCAGCAGGCGCAGAATTTTTCCGCGCGGCGCATTTTTTTTGGCGAGTAGATACAACGCCGCATCCTTGCCGAACTTGATCATCTTGATCCCGTCCTCAAACCGCGTGAGTTGATGCCACGACCCGGAGGCGTCGCGCAGGTAATGGGCGAAGTCGCCGCCGTCGCCGTAGGCGACCGTGGCCAGGAGCCATTGGCCATCCTCGCTCGCGGCGAGTTCAATTTCCGCAATGCGCGGAAAATCCCGGCCCAGCTCATACGTGTCGGCGCTGGCCGGCGTGCCGAGTTTGTGAAACCAGATTTGCTGGTAAAAATGCCGGTCGCCCTCCGGCCGCTCGCTCGCGTGCGGATAACGCGTGTAAAAAATACCCTTGCCGTCCGCATTCCACGCGGCGCTGCCGCCGCCGGTCGGATACTGAACCCCGGGAATGATGTCCGGCAGCGCACGGCCCGTGTCCGTCACGAAAAAATGCAGCACGCCGTCTTCACTGCCGTTCTCGGAGAGGCAGATGGCCACGAGCCGCCCATCCGTGGACGCCGCCAGCCAGTCCATCGCGGTTGTGCCGTTGGTGTTCCAAGCGTTGGGGTCAAACACGACCTTGCGCAGCGCGGGCGGATAAACCGATTTCAGCCGCACGAGCACCGGTTGCTGCGCCGGCGGCTTGAAGCGCGTGGCAAAGATAATTCCGCCCCGGCAATCCACCAGGCCGTAGCTGGCTGATTCATCAGCGATCAACTCCGAAAGCTCCTGCACCAATCCGTCATGGAACTCCAGTTGGTCGAACCAGGCGCGGGTGCGTTCGTTTTGCCGTCGGGTCCAGTCACGCACGGCGGGACTGGCACCGTCTTCCAGCCACTGGTAATCGTCCACGACCGCCTTCTCATGATAGAGGTTCGTGACCGGTTCGCGCACGGTGGGAATGGCCGGCACTTGTGCAACGCCGGCGAATGCAGCCGCCAGACCAAGTCCCAATATCACCGGAAAAACGGCGCGAATATGACGGGAAAAACCCATGCGGCCAAACAATAAACACGACCGATTCGCTGGCAAGGTTATTTCTTGGCGGATTTTCCAGACGCGGGCATGGCGCAGGTCGGCGAGTCGAAAACCGCAAAATGTCCAGCCGCAGAACGCACAAAGGGCGCAAAACCGGATTTCGTCGGGCCATGCTCTGCGAAGCCCAAACTTCAACAAAGAAAAGACGCGATGTTCCTGCCAGCAGGTGGGGTATCCGGAAACGGCGAAAAAAGGGCTGTTAATTTTGACCGTCTGGTGGAAGAATGATCCAATGAATGTTCACCATGTCCTGATTTGGCTCATCAGGTTCCCCATCCAAACGGTAATTCTCTTCGCACTGGTTTGGATCATGGTCAAGATTCAAAAGCTCGACCAAAATTCCGAGTTCCATTTTCTGAAGTTGCTGGGGGTGGTCGCGCTCGCGAGCGTTCTCGAAACGCTTCCTTTCGTCGGCATTGAACTTTCGGGTGTGGCCCTGTGGATGGGGATAAAATACGTCACCCGTTCGCCTGTTGTTGACGCGCTTTTCACCGCCTTCATTTCCTCCGCGCTCATGTTTGCTGTGAACCTGTTCATTTTGGGATCACTCATGGGCGATTTGCGGCCATCCGCCAGACATGCTGAAAACCCCGCGCGATTGGAGCACGCTCCCCAGATACAAACCGTCGAAACGGAACCTGAAACAGTCGCCAAAACCAACCCGCCAGCCCCCGTTGCGATCACCAATCCGGCGCCCGCTGCGGCCCCCAATCCGGCGTCCCAAGTTTCGGCGAAACCGGCGCTGGTGGATGCCAGCCATTTTACCATCAAAGGCATCACCCGCAACGGCGCCAAATCAATGGTGATCATTAATACCGGAACGAAGACTCATACTCTTTTTCTCGGTGATTCCTTCGACCTGCAAACCGCCGCCGGCGTCAACAGCGTGCAGTTTGAAAGTTTGGACGAGGATTGGGTCACGTTGAACATTGACGGGAACCCGTTGAAATTGCCGGCCCGCTGATACAAGGCGGCGATTCGTTGTACTGACGTCCAAAATGAGTGTGTAAATCGCGGACCGATTTCCCAGCCTCACCGCTCGAATTTGACAGGGACGGAGAGATCGAATCCCGCCCGCTCCAATTGTTTGGCATCCCGGATTTTTGTTCCGTTGATCGTGACGTTCTTGAACAGGACCGGAGCGACGTTCGTTCCCATCATCAGGCTGGGCTTGGTGGTTTTGTAGAAAACGCAGTTCTCAAAAGCAAAATTTGTCAGGGGGTTTTCACCGCCATCAATATAGACCTGCCCGCCGTCGTTCTCGAACGTGCAGTTCACAAACCGGAAATCGTCCATGGGTGCGTTGCGGCTGTACTTGGTGCCCGAGGAATAGCCCCGCCCCCTGAAATACGCCGGCGTCAGTTGAATCCAGACGGCAAACTTGTTGTGGTTGGCAATAAAGTTCACGTCCTCGAACCGCAGATGCTTGACCGCCGGGGCGCCGCCATATCCGATGGCCAGGCCGGCGGTGTAGGTATAGTTTACAAATCCTTTCACGACAAAATCCTCGATGCCCCGGGGCTCGCCCGTCTTGGGATCGGTGCCGCGGTAAAAAGCCCAGGTATCGTCCATGGACATCGCGAACCCGTTTTCAATCCGGATATGACTGCTGGCGCTGAAGTCGTAGTCGTCGTCATGGTATTGCTGCTTGCGGTTGACGATCTTGAGGTTGCGGGTGGTGAAATTGTCGGTGCCGATGACGAACACGGTCCAATAGGCGGACCGGAGGAGCAACAGGTCCTCGAAGGAAATGTTGCGGCAGTTGTTGACCACGTAGCCCCGGATTCCGGTGCCATGCGGGTC
>Ga0182027_10002766_pt1 | contig 28133 bp, 28 predicted proteins | sample 712E1DmetaG_FD_121300 | JGI IMG/M metagenome (GOLD analysis project Ga0182027, IMG submission 121300) | Permafrost microbial communities from Stordalen Mire, Sweden - 712E1D metaG (Illumina Assembly) | ecosystem: Environmental > Terrestrial > Soil > Wetlands > Permafrost | place: Sweden...
CGAAAACAGTATTTTTTCTCAAGGGCGGCCTCCGTTTCTATCGTCAAATTGTTTTTGCAAATCCAACGATAAAAATAGATTCGCTGCCCCTTTCTATTCCAAATTTAAACCGGACACTTCTGACTTGATATGGAACTTCAAAGCGAGAATGGCGCTATTCTACCGGACCATGATATAACATTAAAATTTGCCGATGGATCGGAAAAGAAAACGAAAACGGATTCAAACGGATGCATTCAAATTTCCGAAAACCCTCCAGGACCCGTAACCGTGGAAATCCCCGACGATCCGGGGTAAATGTGGGTAAAAAGAATTTGCGATAGTGAGAAAAAAGCTCTGCGATTTTACTATGTAGGCAATGTCATAAATCATATAACGTCAGGTGAAATGCGATTATGGCCGAAGCAACAACTTCATCACAAAGCAGCTCGCAAACGTCAAATCAAGTTCACACAATAACAAGCGGCTCCAAGCAGCTTGTTACAAAGAAGAGCGCTGAACTTTTCTTTGATCCGGCAACACAGGAATTTGTTCTTGTCAATCCTTCCGATTTCGGCGCGGTCAAGAAGGATATTGATTCCTTCGAGGCGTTCAAGCCGTATATGGAAGCATTTCATCCTACTCAAAAAGTCAATGAGAAGGAGCAAGCCGCCGAAATCAAGGCTGTTTTAGCCGTGATGAAGGAATACATTGATGCGAAAAACGATGAAGAAAGCGACAAGGTCATTAAGGAACTCGCTAAAAAAATCGAGGAAAAAAAGAAGGAATACCTTAGTGCAGCCAATGTTGCGCAGGGAAGCAAAATGAAAAGCGGGGAGATAAAGGAATATTTATGGGCCTCAGGGTCGAGAACCGTTCGGTCACGAATCGTTAGGATACGTACTAAAAAAGTCAGCTATAAATGGAAAACCTATAAGCTCGATACGAATAAATTAAATGTTGAATTAGCGCAAGACAAGGCGCATAAAGAAAAAGAGGAAGGCGCTCATGAAGAAAAAAACAAAACGTCAAACAAGATCCTAAAGCATGTTAAAAAGCCGGAAAAGGAATTTGAGCTTAATCTTTTTGAAGAAAAACTCTTTGAAGCCGAAAGCACATTTACGACACTTGTAGATAGGAACTTTTTTACGGATATAGACCAGATCGACGCCGGAGTGGGAGCTCAAATGTTTCGTGCGTCCGCTGATTGCGCGGTGGAATCCGTGGTTGATTGGAAAAATCACAAAATTAAATCGTCTCTTAAAGCATCGGGAAGCGCTTCATTGATTCAAGCGAAAGGACATTTTACTGTTTATCTTCCGGATTATGATGGCTTGGACTTGTGGGCAACTCTTCGAAAAATCGATCCAAAACTTGTAAAAAGTAATGCAAAACCGCTTTATTTAGCTTTTAAAGCGGAGGTCACTGGGTCGGCCTTTGTCGGCGTATGCGCATCTATTGGCCTTGAGACGGGAGTCAGCCTGGGAGAGCCTAAAAAGAAAGGCTCCGCCGAGGCGGTGGCCGACGCATCACTTGATTTATTCGCAGGTGCAAAAGCCAGCGCGGACCTTACCTTGTCAGGCCTCATGAAGTTAATAGATGATAAACAAGTTGCCCAAAAAGCGGAATGGGGAGTTCTGGGTTCAGTCTCCTGGAGCGCTTATGCAGCGATCGGGGTAGGCCTTACGCTCGGATTCAAAGTAGGATATTCTGAAAGCAAGTTCCAATACGAAGCGAAAATCGGCATTGTTTTAAAACTTGGCGCCGGAACTTCCATTAAAGGAGTAATTGATCCTATTAAAATCGGTCAATTCCTTTACACGGTTGCGGTTTCGGTCGACTGGCTCAATTTATCGGACATTCTTGAAGGTAAAGTCTATTCATTATTTGATTCCCTTATGAGGGATTGTTTATTTACGGAAAAAAACATTGAGGATTCAGTGAGAGACATACGGGATCATTTTCCGCAAATTATGAGCGCCACGGCGGAAGTCCTTGAAGAAGAATTGGGTATATTGAAATCGATTGATGATTCATTTGACCATTATATCCCCGGTTACAGCGGCTATAAAAAACATAGCGCTACCTTTTGGATGCTTAAATCGACCTATAACTTTCTGCGTGATGTCAATACTGAAAAATCAATTAAAGATAATACGATCACCCAAGTGAATTTTATCGAACAGGGAAAACGATGGAAATATGCTTCATGGCAGATGAAGGTCAATTTCATTACTGATATGACTCAAGGAATGAGCATGTTCAGCAAGTATTCCGAATCTGAAAGACAACGGGCAATATTGTCGGTATTCCGGTCGGCGAGGAACGCTACAGAATTCAATAAAATTTACATGTGTGTCACAAATGCAGACGAATTATTCAACGATGACGGAAAAAATGAATTTGAAAACCTTAAAACAAGATTCAAGTAATTCACCTTGAAAATGCGGAAATACGGTTGCTGCTTGCCGATATACGCGCTATTCCTTCGCTCCAGCCTTCTTTAGGATTTCAACAATCTCCGGACTCGCGTCTTTAGCCATGCTCAGCGCAGTAGAGCCTTCGCGGTTTTTTTCGTTGATATGTGCTCCGGCATCAATGAGAAGTTTAACGCTTTTAACGAATCCGTTAAGCGAAGCGGCCATTAAAGCAGTATACCCGTCTGTGTTCTTCGCATTGACATCAGCTCCCTTTTTAATGAGTAGATCAACTACGGTGTCCATTTCCTTTTCGTCAAATTTCGGGCTATTGGCCAATATCAAAGGGGTAAATCCGTCGGTTATGCGTTTGGCGTTAACGTCGCAGTTCGCGCGTATGAGGAGCTCGGCAACTTGCCGATGCCCATTCTTCAATGCCAGCATAAGCGCCGTGCTGCCGTCCCTGTCCCTTTTATTGCAGTCGAGATTTCTCTTCAACAGAAGACTGATTATTCCTTCATCGCCATACTCAGCAGCTGACAATAATACCGTCGAGCCATTATTGCTTTCCACGTCAATATTCGCATGAGCCTTTAAAAGGATTTCAAAAACATCTTTATGTCTATTTTCAGCGGCAATAAGCAAAGAGGTTCTTCCCTCGATTTCCTTGGACTCTATATCCGATTTTGCCTTAAGCAATTTTTCCACGATAGCAGTATGCCCATTCCATGAAGCGATGATAAGCGCGGTCCTTCCGAAATTGTCTTTCGCGTCGACGACAGCTTTTGCCTCAATGAGGAAAGTGACAATTGCGGTGTATCCTCCTCGAGAAGCTTTGATTAATGCTGTCTCCCCGTCCCGATCTTTTGCATTGACATCGACCTTTGCGTTTAAAGCTTTCCGAACTCCAAGGGAATCTCCTTTACTTGCTGACGTAAGAAGATCCTCCTGGGGGGTGGCGAGGACAGCGGCGATATAGAATAGCGCAAAAAAAATAATCTTCAGATTGAAATATTTTTTCACGTTGGCTCCTTTTAGGCGTTTGAAGGAAAACATTTGAAAAACCAATAAAATCGTAGGTCCGCCATCAACACTCGAAGGTAATATTTATGGAATTCAGTGGTCGTCAATCGTTTGCAAGGACAGCGTCAAGTGTTCGACTTTTAAAACCTGAAAATCCAAATTATTTTCCATGTCCGTTCCCTGTCCTGGCGATTACTCGGTCATGAAAATCAAATATAATAAAACACAATGCTTAAAATATAATTTCATCGCCTCGCGCAATGCAGCGACAGTGTATTTTTGTTTCCGTATTAGGGGGACCGTGGTACATTGTTAGGCAATAAACCTACTAAATGAGCCGTCCCTATATGCTAAAACTCTCACTTCAACGCCTCCACGACTTCATCCGCCGTGAAAACATTTTCCCTTGCCCTAACGCCTTTCATGATCCACAGGGCGTAATTAATATTTTTCCCTTTAAACGCCGGGCAACGCATTGCTTTTCTTTTCAGGTCCGCTAAAAAGCGGTCTAATTCCTTTACCGAGGCGCCATGCTTGGCTTCGCCGACCAGAACATCGGCTTCATTGTCAAACGCGCTGGAAACAATATCGAATTCCATCATTTTTCCGTCATCGCCTTTTCCCCACCAGCGGGAAGCAGGACCCCATTTTTTTCCGTGAATAGACAAATGGGGAACACTTTGCCGGGCTAATTGTTCCCATTCGGACCCAACAAATAAGGGCCATTGCTGAGCGACGACCTCCTTAACCCGATCAAGCAAACCCGCTTCAAGAAGCGAACGGTTCGGTTCGACGAATTTCAACCACAAGCGTAAAAACGGGTCCGCTATTGAGTAGAGTGTGCGTTTGGAGTCGCGAAGAGCGGCGCCAAAAGGGACTTCTCGGACAATAAGGCCAAGCTCGGTAAGAATCGAAAGCGGCCTTGTTAAGGAGGACGCGGGTTTTTCAAGACGAGCGGCTATTTCAGATAATCGGTGACAGCCTTGACTGATGATAGATAGGAGGGAGGCGGCCTGGCGCGTATCGCGCATCTGATCGGACAATAACCTTTCCGGTTCCCGGTATAACACGCCCAGCGGATTAAAGACCAAATCCTTAATTGCCTTAAAAGTCGATGCATAATCCAATGCAAGCTCCCAATACCGAGGAATGCCGCCCCAAGCCGCATAGGCTTCAATGACTTTCTCGCAAGCGTTCGTTCCCATTGCGCTCCGGAGATAATAAACGTTCAGCGGCGCTATTTTCATGATTTCCTTTGCGCGGCCATAGAGCGGCGCCGAGGCGTCCAAGACTAATCCATACATCATTCGCTGCGAAGATCCGCACAGACAAATGTGCGTGAATTTTGCGGCGTCTTTATCAATATGCTTTTGCATTATTCCGGGCAATTCGGGTGAAGACATCACTAAAAAGGGAAATTCATCTAGCGCGAGGATTGCGCCGGAAGGCGCGTCTTTGTACCACCTTTGCAATAAATCGTCCCAGGTATGATACGTGACCCGTTCAAATCCAGGAATAAGCCTGGCGATTTCCGTGGAAAGCGCCAGGCGCTGTAGCGAAGCCTCCCGCTCGTCCCCTACAAAATAAACATGCGGCCTGTCGGCAAGCGCTTGCTGCAATAAACGGGACTTTCCGCAGCGTCTTCTTCCGTAAAGACAAACAAGCGATGGGCTTTTTGCCGTCAGGGCTTTTTCCAATCGTTTAAGTTCCGCCGCGCGGTTTAAAAAGGACAGTTTCATAAAAAAACCATGTAATTATGTAGCAGCTACATTATGTTTCTACTACATATAATATACGATCTTTGCGACAACAATTCAAGCGCCATTTAGTTACTGTGTCTGAATTATCTACGCGAAACGCGTAGATAATTCCTGACTATCAGTAACTTATCCGCCCTTGGGCGGGTTAGACCTCGCATCCGGCGTCACCTGTTACACCGGAAACTTTTCTTCGCCTAACTTTTGTTTCCATCTTGACAATCCATTGTAATGCCGTCTATAATTGTTTATCAAGTTACACTTGCAATTTTAGCTTTCTAATATCGCAAATCGGACGGGAAATCGATATGGCAATCGTGCGTTTAGACGTTGCGGTATTTCTTATCGCCTGTTTGCTTTTCTCCTGCGCAAACAAATCAACCGGCCAGATAAGCGTCGTCGTGCATAACCCGCTCACCAACCCACAAGACGGCCCGCCGGCCGGTAACCCCAACGGCGCCTGCGCCATTCCCGCCGATGCAGGTCCGGGCGATACCACGGCCCCCGATTGCATCGTTGGTTCCGGAACGCCGGAAAGTTGTACGCCGGAGGCCTTTATCGCCGCGGTCGCGCATGGCGGCAAGATCGTGTTCCACGGCGGCCCTAACCCTTTCACCATTACGCTTGACCGACCCGCAAAGGTGTTCAACGATTCGAACCCGAACATCGTTATCGACGGGGCTGGACTCGTTACGCTCAGCGGCGGGGGCGCGACGCGCATACTCTATATGAACACCTGCGATTCAAACCAGCACTGGACCACGTCGCACTGCCAGAACCAGGACAGCCCCCACCTGACGGTCCAGAACTTGACCTTTATCGACGGCAATTCCCGTAACGAAACCACCTACGACGGCGGCGGGGCGATTTGGGTGCGCGGCGGACGCTTCAAGATGGTCAACTGCCGCTTTTTCAACAACACCTGCGACAGCCTGGGTCCCGATGTGGGCGGCGGGGCCGTTCGGGCGTTCAGCCAATACCAAAATCTGCCCGTTTATGTCGTCAATTGCACATTCGGCGGAAAGGACGGCTACGGAAATTTCGGCGCCAATGGCGGGGCCATAAGCAGTATCGGCGTTTCGTGGACCATCATCAACAGCCTGTTTTCATATAACCGCGCCATCGGAAACGGCGGAAATCCCGCCAAGTCCGGCACGCCGGGCGGCGGAAGCGGCGGGGCGATTTATAACGACGGCAACACCATGACGCTTTCCTTATGCGGATGCCTGCTGGAATTTAACCAGGTAAACGCCTACGGAAGCGCGATTTTTTTCGTTACCGACGATATGACGGGCAATATGAGCATCGAAAATTCCGTCATCCGCGACAATATCGGCGGCTCGTGGTATGCATTACCGGGCATCTCGATGCTTGACGCAACGCGGTGTGATACCGTTAACTCCACGATCGAATGACGCCTTCTAAATATTCACGCCGCCGTCATTGTCCTAAGTGAGCGCGGAAGCGCCCATGCGCTCGGCGGGTTCCGCTTTTGCCGATACTTTCTCATCCTTAAAAAGCCTGAATAAAACCAAGACCACGATGATCCGCATAAGTGACGACAGACCGAACAGCGATTGCAATCGCCACCCGAAAATAACCGGCAGCCTGGTCGATAAAAAACCTCCCAGCAGGCCGAAAACAAAGGTGCTCACGGCAGTCGTGACCGCGGCAAACGCGATGTAATGGTCGCTTTTTTCCTTTTCGGTCATTCTGATGAGGTAATTGAAATTCGCGATGTTGAACCCGCCCCAGGAAACGCCCGAATAAAAATTGAACAGCCATACGGCAAAGGGGCCCGTCGCGAACAAATAGGGAATGGGCACCAGACTGCACATGAGGGCGGTAATGCGGATGGTCCGCGCGTTGCCCGCGGTATCGAGGAGTTTTCCCCACAGCGGCAAAAACAAAAACGTTCCCAGGATCATGCACGACGTATTAATTGTAAATGTCAAGTAATTGAACCTAAGGTCGCGCAGGAACCAAACGTTAAAAAACGGTCCCGACAAGGCCGTTGCGCCCTGGAGCAACGCAACGCTTATGCAAAAGTGGAGAAACGCCCTCGACGGTCGGAACCCGAACACCTGCGACTTATGGGGCAAGCGCGTGGGGTTGGGATCGTATTGCAGGTGCAGGCATTGGCCCGAGCCGAACCTGAACAGTCCGCCCGTAAAGAACAAGACCGCGAACAAAAGCCAGGGCGCGTTTTGGGAACTGAAATGCCGTGATACGATCCCGGCGCTCAACACGCAGGCGAGCGTTACTACGTTGAAAAAACGATTGCGCCATGCAAAGTGTCTGCCGCGCACGGGCTCGGGCACGCAGTCGCGGATCCACGAAATCCACAGGCCGCCGAAAAGATTTCCCGACGATCCATAGAGAACGAAAGCCGCGACATACACGGTCGCATTGCAGGGCGCGGGCAGCCAACCGGTAAAGGCCGCAAGAATGATGAAAACGGCCTGAAGGCGAACGCTCCCCACAACATAGTGTTTCCGGGTTTTCTTGGGATTCAAAAAAAGCGGCAGGAAAAATTGTCCGAGCGAGCTTATGAGGAGCGGCCCGCTGCCAAGCAGGGCGATGGCCATTGCGGGGGCATTGAGCTTTACCGCCGCCGCAACGCCGAAGGTATCGGCCAAGGCCATCATGACGGCGCATAAACAGCCGTCGGCGAGGCTTAAAGTCAGCGCTTGTTTTATAAGCGGCGACCCGACGTCAACCCCGCCTAGCGTTTGGTCGGATTTATCCATTACCCGAGCCACGCCCTGTAAAGCCCGAACAGTTTATCGAATGTCAATACCGCGGCCCACGCGGCTAAGGCCAGAAAGGGGCCGAAGGGCAGCTTATGGTCCTTTGCAAGCAACCCAAAAGCCAAAAGCCCGATACCCACGATCGACCCTAAAAACGACGCAAGCACAATAACGGCAATCGAAAGCTTCCAGCCCCACAAACCCCCGATCATGGCCATGAGCCGAACGTCGCCGCCGCCCATGGCCTCGTCTTTTTTAAACAAGAGTTTTCCCATGAATCCGGCCAGAAAAAGCGACCCTCCCCCAACGGCAATCCCTAGCACACATTCAAACGGCGTCACTTTTCCGGGGAAAAATGAAATGACGACGGCCGCCGCAATGCCGGGAAGGGTAAATACGTCGGGAATGATATAGTGCTTAATGTCGATGATGCTCAGCGGAATGAGCACAAGAAGAACTATCGATTGTACGGCAAGAATGGTAAGGCGAAAAAACGACGGGGAACCGGAGAGTCCGGGCGCGAGGACAAAAATCCAGAGAATGACCGCCGCAAAGCCGGTAAGAAGCTCCACCAGCGGGTATTGCAGGGAAATCGCATGTTTACAGTTCGAGCATTTTCCGCCTAGGAGCATGAAGCTTATAAGCGGAATGTTTTCCCAGGGCCTGATCGCATGGTTGCACTCCGGACAGCGCGACCCCGGACGGATGATGGAGCGGTCCAGCGGAAGGCGATAAATAAGAACGTTGAAAAAAGAGCCGAAAACAAGGCCTAAAACAAACGCAACGCATGGGGTAAAAAGGTCCATACCGCTAAATCGAATCGCTATTTACCGAGGGAAATTTCAAGGCTTTGTTTTTTTTATGGCGCACGGTGTCGGCGGGGGCCTTGCCGTTTTTCCAGAGTTTTTTAAAGGACTCGCTTAGCCCCGGAAGCGGGCCCGGTTGCGGCACTTTATGTAGTTGCAGCGGCCCTATCGATGAAAAACGGTTTTTAAGGACCGGCGAAATGGTCGAAAAAAAAGAGTAGGTGCGCGACGCTTTGAGCGAGGAGGCAAAATCGGGAAATGGAAGGGCCATGACCGCGATCACGAAAATCCATCCTAAAAAAAACGCTTTTAAAAGGCCGAAGCATCCGCCGCAAAGCCGGTCGGCCCACCCCATCATGGTAAGGCTGATGACTTTTTTAAGCAGCTTTCCGATAAGCGTCACCGCAATAATCACGCCTAAAAAAATAATGATGAACGAAGCGGCCCCGTAAATTTCCGACGGCAAATGAAGGAAAGACAATTTCGGGATGAATTGGCGGTAAAAGACGAGCGCCGCGATAAACCCGGCGACAATGGCCACCAGCCGCATGATCTCTTCAATAAAACCCCGCTTGATTCCCAAAATAACCAGAATGAGGGAAAAAATACCGAAGATGATATCGAATGTTTGCATGGCAACCAAGTGAGCAAAAAAGTACCGACCCGCCTAGCGGCAGGTAAGTCTCCGTACGCAGGAAGTATATTCGCTGGACGCGTATATACTTCAGCTACAGAGACTAAAAAAGGCGAGATCTTCTCGCCCTTTAAAATCTTTATTATAAATTCAAGGTCAATTCTTTAAAATACCCACGACGTGTTTTTCTTCCATGATAAACGTCTTGATGCCGGCTTTTTTGTAAATCCAATTCTCTTGGGTGGCCCACGGCTGTTTTACGATTTCGATTTTATTAGGCTGGTCGAGCAAAAACAAGACCGTTTCCTGTTTCATGCCGATTTCAAAACGTCCGTCGTAAATGCACGATTTGTCAAGGTCGGGAAGATCGGGGTGTTCTTGAACATACTTGTCGATTTGCTCCTGTTTCGGTTTAATGAAAGGCTGCATGAAGCAACTCATCGCAAAAAAACACAAACAAAGCATCGCGCCGTATTTAAGCATGTTTCGCGTCATTTTCAAATTCCTCCTCGGTCCCGTAAATTTTAACGAGTTTATTGAGCCCCACGACATCCAAAACATCCTTCACGTATTCATTGGTGCGGATGATGACCAGCTTACCGTCTTTTTTCTTGAGCATATTATGACAATAGATCAAGACGTTAAGCGCGCCGCTGTCCAAATACGTTACCTGCGATAAATTAAGGGCGATCTTTAAGGTGTTTTTCTCAAGGAGCGTATTGATATACGATTTGAGGACGATAGAGTCCTTGAGCCTGTCAATTTTGCCGACAATGTCGACAATGTGATAACCGCTACTTTCTCTTCCGCCAATATCCATACAATTATCCTATCTGTTGTATTTTTCAATACCCTATGTAATATAATTAAGTTATGCGCTAAAATAAAGAAAAAGAATATCGACCGTAATCGACCTATAAAGCGTAAACCTTGTTGCGCTCCTTTTTCTTTCCGTCTTCCAAAATATTTTCAAGCTGCTTCATGAATTCGATGGAAGTGCTTGTGGCGGTTGTTTGCCCGACCGACAGCGTCACCGTCACTCCCGAATCGAGTCCGTGGATGCGTTTGGTCCTGTCGCTGATGTTGACCCGAAGCCGTTCCGCCAGTTCCAAAGCCTCCCTTTTATTCGTGTTGGGCAGCACGATCAGGAAACGGTCTCCGGAATACCGCGTCAGGATGTCCACCGCGCGGATGGTCTTTTGTATGATTTTTACGATGATCGCCAGGATCTCGTCGCCGGTTTTAAACGAATACCGCTCGTTGATTTTGTTGAACTCGTCCATGTCAAGCATGATCGCCGACAGCGCGTGCTTATAGCGCTTGGCGCGCATGATCTCGTTTTTCAAATTTTCCAAATGGTAATTGGGCGAAAAAACCTTGGCCACCGATTCTTCCATGTTTACCGCCTTTTCGGCGGCGGCTTCGGTAGCGCGCTTGTCGGAAGCCGCGCCCAATGCGTCAAAATAATCAATGCATGCAACCTGGACCCCAACGCGGCGACCGAGTTTGGTTTCCATGTCGCGCTTGTGACCGATAACGCGTCGCCAATGCTCCTTGGCCTCGCGTCCACGGAAGACCTTGGTCGACAGCCGCTGGATCAGCGAACCAAAGGGGTCCGTATTAGCCGGCGTCGAATCAAGAAACATCCGCTTGATGCGCTCGTATGAAATCGGATCGCTTTTTTCGAGGGGATTTTGGACCAGCTCTTTAAACCCCTCAAAGGGGAGTTCGCTTTCCATCATAAATGATTCCTATTACCCTCAAGACAATTTCTATCTAATTTTAAGCAAAATAGTATATAAATTTTTTCAATATGATATATGTATCAATTTTGTGTGAAATCTGGGAAAGTCAGATTAAGCGATTTGCGCGATCATATTTAAATCGTCAGGATTCTCGGAGCGGGAATTCAGTTGATCTGAATTTGCGGATGTTTTCTCCAACCAATTCCCATTGAAACCCCAGTCCCTTCTTTCGGCTTGATGGGTGGGGAACGGCAAGGCACCAAAGTAGAGTGCCATCTGACTGCTTATATGCCTGGATATCATCGCGGATGTGAGGACCTGTGCGGTCCGGCATATGGTTCCACATCGTTTTTCCGGTGACGATGACTTTCAACGGGCGAGGGCGAATCTCCTCGATGAGTGATATAAAGGTTAGCTTAGCCTCTTGCCACTGCTTCTCGGTAGGTCGACTCTTCCAGCCCAAGCCTACCGAGCCCTGTATGAAGATGGTGTAGGCGTATTCGTCCCACGCTTGCTCCAGCTCATTGCGGGAAGGGGTCTTCGTTCCGCAAAGCGCCTTACCCATTGCCGTGAAGTACCCCCGCGCGCCAAAATGGTCGATTCCCCAACAGATAAGGCTTTCTTTGGGATGTAACGGTGGTGGCTCAACCACTCTTCCGTCCTCGATCCAACTATATGCGCTCTCGCTGAGGATCAACACTCTTGTTGTGTCGTACTTTCTACCAATTATAGGTTTAAAGTATGCTCCTGCCATATCTCATCCACCACCGAACAGCAAAAGTATACTATGTGAACCAATTAATGGAGTCAAGTATATAGTTCCCATACATAATTACCTAAAGCTTTTATTTCTGTAAGGGCGGCATCTTGAAATCCAAATGCTTAATCAATGCCTCTACAACAATGACGGAAGCAGATTTGTTTTCCTCATAGGCTCTCCTATGTAAAGCGTCGTGCAATTCTTGTGTTAATCTGGTCGCGACCATCGTCGCTTTTCTGACCTCTTTTTTTGGCCTACCAAGTTTTTTTTGCATTTTTCTTCCTCCCTATCTTAAGATAAATCAATTACTAACAATAATCAACATAAAATATCAAAAATAATCGGTATTTTTTTCTTCGCCAAATATGTATAATATTGTATAACAATTAAAATCATTTATCATTTTTTATTAACATCATTTGAAGGGAGGTTGGATAAATAAGGAGTAAGCCCCTGGCGGGAGGGAAATACCTGCCGGAAAAATAAAACCAATAATTTAACTAAATTTTTACGGAGGTAGTTTATGAATACAAAAATTTACTCGGCTGAAACAATGTGCTCGAATCGTTGCTGGAACTGCATTCTCAAAGGAACGCCCAAGTGCCATAAAAGTGAAACTGAACTAAGGCCAATTAAAAATCCGTTTCGCATCTATCATCGGAAATGGGAACGAAGAACGGCGAAATCAATGGTAAGGCGATTCGTATACGCTTTCAATCACAAAAATGGATAAAAGCCGTAAACATTTATAAATAGAAAAATGTTTTGAAAAACCTTAAAAAAGGAGCTTGTTATGAATATAGAAAATCAATTCACCGGCGGTTCTGAAGGTTACGTAGAATCTGAGGAAAAAATAATTTTAATCCCCGATGATCGAAAGGTCATAATAAAAAATGTAGTTTGCCGGTCAGAGGACCTCTATTACTACCTGGAGAATGGTTCAAATATCGAGGATCCGATTGAAGCACTTAATCGTGCCCTCGAATGTGGAGCGGCGGTGCTTAATAGGGTAGCATTTCGGGATGATCGCGATTATCTGGAAAATCTTACCATGTCCTGCTTCACCACACTGGAAGCAACCATGAAAGAATATATTCAAGCCAATCTGGATCCTTCTGAACAGGGGACTCTTGCAAAAAGGGTTCACGACTTATTCCGGGTTCAGCACTCTGAAATGACGGAATTAATTAACAAAGGAGAGTTACATGCTGTGGAATTTGAGAAACAACTGGTCGGATTTATCAAATCCATTCAAGATGTCATGCAGTCGGCTCTCGGGAAAGTAATGTCCGATGATCAAACGGGAGTTTGGGTATTATTGCGGGAAATTAAAAATGAAATTCAAACTCTCCGTGATAAAGTCGTCGCGGATGCGACAAAAGCGGTAAGTTCTGCTCATGTAAAAGGTGTTGCATTTGAAGATGAAGTTTTTTCAATTATCAACAATTGGGCACAGAATTTTCAGGGCCAAGGAGCAAATGTGGTCGTTGAGGATGTGCGTGCCGTAACCGGTCCATTAGGTAAGCAAGGCGACATGCTCATTAGGCTTCTTTCTGGAGGGGAATGCCGTATTTGTGTCGAAGCGAAATCGCAGGAAATAATAAGCACAGCCAAGATTCTTGATGTCTGTAATGCAGCCAAAGAAAATCGAGGGGCGGATTTCATCATATATGTCGCAAGCGACCAGCAAAATTTGCCCGCTGAAATCGGAGAATGGGCGCAGTTTGATAACCGCATTATCACGTCGACGGCCGGTTTCAATATAGCTCTAAAAATAGCTACATGTCAACTCTTATTGAAAAAAGCAAAAGAACAAACCGGATCGATTGATGTCGAAAAAGGGCTTTCGCTTTTACAAGAAATTGATGATCAAATGAAAAAATTTGGAATTCTTCTTTCTTGTACACGGGCAACCGCTAAAAATGCTCAAAAAGCGCAAGAAACCGCGCTCTCGATCCGTGAGAAGATCGAAGCGGCAACGGAACAACTGGTTTCCTTGCTAAGTTCAACCAGCAATGTCAAAAAGGAGTCCATATGAATAAAAAAGAAACCATCTGGGACCAAGTGGCTCAATCCCAAGCAGCCATGAAAGAGTTAGCTCGCAGTGTCAAGGTTTTATGGAAAACTCTTGACAAACTGCCTCAAGACGAGCTTGTTAAAATATTCATTGCCATCTGCAAGGCTGGGGAGGAATATGATCCGAATATGCGTTACAGGGAAAAATTGATAGGATTGATTCGGGATGAATTTTTGCCGGAATTCCTTGGTCTTAAAGTCCCAATTAGTCTCGCTTGGCAAATCGAAAAACGCTTTTGGATAGTCGAACGAAAACCGCCCTTTCCTGATTTCTCTGGAAATGTAGATATCACTGAAGTCAAGGGATAAAAAATTGGTTAGTTTAACGGGGAGGTTGTTATGGATAAAACTAAAGTGATTAAGGCAAAAATAAACACTTATGTATTTAGTCCCAAGGATATTACATACTGGTCAAATAGTCTTGTAAGGTTGACCGAAGAAGAGATTGTGCAATCGGATTTCGAATATTTGGTAGCAGTTTATCCCAAAATGGAAGAGCTTTTTAAAAGTCTCTTTAAGCTTATACCGGATACTGAATTGCCTTTATTAATAAGTCAATCTGAATACCCACAGTGGGTTCGGATGTATATAGAGGATCAATTCCGGAATAGGAAGGGGGTCGAAAATGAAGTCCCAATATCAAAATAATAAATATTTTAACATGAAGGCCGAAAATGAGGTAGCGTTTATCCAACAACCCCTCCCAAAATTGGTCGTACCGGAAGAATACTTTGATGGGCGGGGACAGATGCTTAAAAAACGGTTCCTTAGAGCAATCGCGCGGATGGTGCTCTTGGATCAGTTAAGGGAAATTGAAGTTAAAAAAAATACCCAATGCGATAAAAAGGACGATAAAGTTGATAATTGATCATGGATGCATTATATTTATATGGACAGAATCAAGCGGGATATTTCATTATTCCCGCTTGATAAATCCACATAATATCCTACATAGTATCTATATCGAAATTTAAATAGCATCCGGATCTACATTGCTGTTTTTCTTTCTTGATTACAAATCTTTTCAATGGAGATGCTATGAAATTTCGTACGCAAAAAGAATTATTCGAGTATTACGCGTCGGTTCCCTACACACCCAAGGCTCGGCCTCCTAAACTGAGTGAGACGGACAGTGGCGATGAGGCATTGGAAAAAATGTTGATTTTTATTCCCCCGGAGCATCGGAAATATTTGCTTTGGAAATCAAATGTCCGGCAAATGCTTTTTGAGGACGATTTTGGAGATTCTATGCTTCAGGATGACGTAATATACGCCGTCTTGGTTTGCCGGGTCTCAACGGCGGGTGATTTGCAGGATCCGCGCAGTAGCATTGATCAGCTTGCCGAACTGATTGAATTGCAGGAACGAGATCCGAAATTTAAAATTATCGGAGTATGTTTGGATTTTTATAAGAACGGCCGGAAAACAAAGGGAAGGCTGATTTTTGATGAGGTAATCGATAAACTTTATGATATGAAGGACTCCGGAATAAGACCGAAATTTAATGCAATATCATTTCCGGAATTGGCTCGTTTGTCAAGGCGACCCAGCATTATCTTTGATACAGCCGAACATTGTTTCTTTTTTGGTCTTAGGTTAATGAGAGCTAACGATCGGATGGATTTGTCCGACCCTATTAATATTGGTACCTTGGCTAATATGGCAGCCGAAGCCCAACGGGAAATATATCGGTTGGGCGAACGCATCGCAAGGGGAAAAAAGGCTAGTTTTAAACGATTTCGTACCCAACAAGGGGTCGAATTATTTGGTTTCGAAGTCATAAATTTGAAGGACGAAAAGGGGGATATCGTTGATTCAGTTTGGAGGAAAAAAGAAAATGAGTTTAATGCCAAGGTTTTTATGTATGATCAATTTCTTCTAACTCCTAATTTTAAGGAGGTTTCGAACGCGGTAAAAGATCGATTTGGAATTGAACTAAAACCTGACAGAATCCATGACATCCTTCTCGACAAGAGATCAATCGGTATCATTTTATTTCCTGATAAAAAACGAGTACTTAATACGGAAACTGAAACCGTAACCGATCGACATTTCCCTTTACCAAAAGCAATTAAAGATGATTTAACCCCGGCGGATCGGTTACCATGGAAGTATTACGTTCCAGAAATAGTTTGTGTAGATGTTGAAAAATACAAAGCCGTTTTTTCAAGAATTTCGAAAAAAGTGGACAATATCATGCCATCAAAACTTGGCCGAAAGACTCACAAGCCACGCCGAGAAAATGGCAAACACCCTCTTAGCGGGCTGATATTTTGCTTCGTTGGTGATTGTCGTGAAGAATACATTTTATCCGGGTCGGGGAAATATCCTGATTATTTTGGATGCAAGGGACGACGGAATAAGATTAAAAAATGCCTTCAAGAACATTACATACGCGGTAAAGCCTTATTAACCGTTGTTAATCAAGGAATCGAAGCCTTTTTATTAGATGAATTTCCAGCATTTTATTTGCTTTATAAGGAGGCATGCAAAAACCAGCTAAAAGCATTTGACACTGAAATTTCCGCCCTTGAGGATCAGAAAAGAAAAAAAGAAGAAGCGTTAATGCGTTTTATCGCCGGAAAGGAAAATTTTAATGGGCTACCCCAGTTTAAGCTTGATTCCTTGGCCGCTATTGAAACGGAAAGCATTAATCGGATAGAAGAACTTGTCCAGAATAGGAAGGGTCAGAAAGAATTTTTAGCTATGAACCTACCTTACGATCAAAAAGCTGTAAAAATACTGATCGCTAAAATCCAGGAACTAATCGAGCGGGACCCGATCGCCGCCAATGAAACTCTAAAACAAATAATCGATCGCATTGAGATCCATAAGGTGGAAGACCTCAACGGCAACTCTATTCGTATTGTTGCGCGAGTAGTTACCCGAATGGAACAATTGGCTCCTTATTTTTCTTCCGATACTGTACTTAAAGAAATCTTCAATCCGAACGTTTCGATTAAAGTACCCTCCGCTATAGCCGAACCCACTTTAATCGAAGCTGAAATTTTGCAAAATTTCGAGGTTTTGATACCCACACCCAGAACCGGGGGCCGGAGGGCTATCGGTTCAGGCGTTTTATGGCGTTTTATGCGATCGGAGGAACTTCCGATTACCGCTCAGGAAAGTCCCTGGACTTCTGTGGATAACGAGATATACTCCTTCGGGAACCATTACCTTCTTGAATCTTACTTAACGCAGACAATGCCGCTCGCCGTTAAAACGTTTCCGTCGGTGGAACTGACCAGTAACACCTCGAATAGTTCCTCAGAAATAATACCGGTACCTCAAAATGATATCCATAGAAAGCATTCGCTATCCTTGGCAAAAATTGAGACCGGGGGAGATCGAGTATGGTTTGAATATAACCTTTTTACGGATCAGCTGGAGTTCCGCATTCCTAAAAATCGACGTATTAAATATCATGGCGTCGGTGTACAAAAGTATGCTATTTATCACGAGGAGTTCATTGCTGGTGAAAAAGTGGCGATCCCTGAAACAGTTGAAAGAAAGGTTAGGGCTAAAAACACGAAATCAATTTCAACAATCTATTGAAAAGTGCCCTGCGTGCGTGTCGAAAGCTTTTGAAGTTTCCAATATTATTGTGGACGAAAAAGACTAAAAATACTGCGCTTTCCAAATTATCCGGCATCGAGCCGTTTGCTGGTGCGACGGTGCGACTAGGATCATTTTGCAACCCAACCATTGATAAAATCAAGTTTTGGGGAGATCCAAACAATTTATTCGCGCAGAACAGGATTTTAGCGCATGACAGGTTGAATATTTCAATTTTTTGTCGGCCTATTACTTGAAAAAAGAATCAGAGAGCAGTTAATTCTCCGGCATCGCGTAGCGGACGGCAAGGTGGATCGGCATCGCGCAGACCAGGTCGTGGCCCGCCAGCTCCGCTACCTGTTACTGTTTCGTGTACACGTCTACAGATTCCATTAAATCTGTTTGCTGTTGCCCAACAGTTCCTTCTGGATTCAGTCCTTCGTTGTGTTCACAAGTTTCTTTGCGGCGTTTGGCTACTATGGCCTCTGCGAACTCCTGCCTGTCACCGCCGGTATTTTTAATTTATGCCGACGGGCGTTGCATTTAATCGCTCTTAGGTTACCGGAATCCAGGCAGGGGGCCCCGAATAAGAATGTTATCTTTCCCCGCGCAACCGCCACATTTACCTCCCCTTGTTCGCTCACGGGACTTTGCAGTCTAGTGCATGCTCGTCCCCAAGCAATCCGACCTTAAATATGGTTCTTGGTCATCGGCTCGCGGTTTCGTCGACCGCAGGCTTCCTTCAGACGGTTGCTTGCGGAGCAGCCCTTGCCTGGACTAGTGGTTTTTCTTTTTACTATATTATTATATTATTCATAGCCACCACCATCGCACTAACTAAACGAAAGGAATCATTTCTATGAGTACGTTTGATTCTAAACGTGTTAAAGAGATTGCTAAAAAGGTTTTTGATTATACCGTTTTGGTTCTGAAAGAAGCAAAAAAAGGATCACCGCCTTAAGTCGATTGCTTACAGCGACTGCAGTTTCGAAAAATGGCTGGTAACAGAGGTATATTCGAAGATCTATAACAGTCGTTTGGGCCGGAATCCCCAATGGGAAAAAAGGATCGAGGGCAGAATTAATTGGAAAAGCACAAAACGAGTCGACCTATTCATTGGTCCATATTGGTACGATAAGAATAAAGATTTGATTGGCCCCCATAAAGATGCAGCGGTTTTTGAATATAAGATATGTAGAGACGATAATAAGTCTAACTGCAGAGAAAAGATTATTGCCGACCAAAAGAAATTAAGTGGCTTTACAAATGCATATCAGATAGTAGTTACCCATAACCATTCAAGAGCTAACTACAATAAGATTGACAAGATCTGTGGCGGTCGACCTCTATTCCATGACTCAGTAACGGTCGAGACAGATCTTTGGGGATCTGGTAAAGAAACAATTACTTTCTGCATTCATATGTATAAGGTATAACTTGATGTGTCTTATTTAATTATTACTCGCTCAGAGCATTCCCAAATTGCGGGTGCGACCGGCGTTAGCGATGGGTAAAAACAACCTGTTTAGTCAATAATGTTGCACATGTTTATAATGCCCTCACCAAGGCACAGGTTCGGTTGGCCCAGGTTACGATGGGAAGGAGTAGGCCGTGGTTGGAAATTTGTGTTAGGAGCTGGGAATCACCCGACCGACGATTAATCGGTATGTGGAACCAGATGGGAAGATTCGGGAGTATGGTATGGGAGGGCGGGGGCCCAAATCGAAATTTCCGTTTCCAGGTCTATGACACTTTAAGCGATACTTCACATTTAAAATTTGCTAATGGATAATTAACTTGACATCGATCCATTTTTAATTTATTTCTTTATTGTCATTTTTAACATGCAAAAAGAGAACTGATAGATCAGGTCACTCAAAGGATATTTTTATGAAGCCAAAGATATTTTTTTATGTAGGTAAGGCGCGTTGGGGAAAATCCAGTGCATTGTTCTATATTGCCGAAGAAAGCAACCATCGAGCATGGATCAAAATAAATAACATTGATGTATTTGTTAGACATACGTCCAACGATGATGTTCCCCAAAGTTATTTCAAATTTATGGAATCGATTAATCCAGACTGTAAACCTTTAATAATTGCTGCCTTGTGCGCAAATTTCACAGATTCCTGGGCTAAGACTGAAAATATTTTGGATGGTTTAAAGAAAAAAGGCTATGACCTTTTTTTCTGGGTGATGGTTCATCAATGGGGAACTGACGACACAATAAAAACTGATGAAATTGCAAGGTTGCGAAAGTATGGTAAAGCGGAAGAGTACACAAAGGCTCGCGAGGCAAAAGTACGAGCAAATTCTTTTGGATTATATGTGCGGCAAATTATTAGACATTCTTAATAAGAATTTTAGCATGCTTGAAAATAAAAAGGAACTTATACAGCACTTTTTATTACAAAACTAAACCTTATTTCAATCCACCCCCACACCAATGATAGCCCGGCGTAATTGTATATGTAAAGGCAATTAAAGATTGAATATTCATAACATTTTAGCACACACTAATAATAGTGTAGGGCAGAACGAACCTTTGCATGTGCATCTTAATAAGGTGGCACGTAAAGCTGGCGAGTTTGCAGATGCTTTTGGTGCTAATGAGGAAGCATTTTTTTGTGGTTTGTTGCACGATGTTGGGAAACTCGGTGATGAGTTTCAAATTGACCGATTGAAACGAAAGGTGACCGGAATAGATCATTGGTCTTTCGGTGCCTGGCAGGCTCTTTCTAAATGGAAAAACAGCGGAGCGATTGCAACTTTGGCTATACAGGGCCATCATGCTGGGTTAGGTGTATGGGGAAAAGATGCATTAGGTAGGCTTTCTCCCAATAAACTAAGTGAAGCGCTTTGTGTCGATGGAAAAACATTATCTCAAGTTCCAGATGATATTTTATTTGACTGGTTGAAAATCACGGGTATTTCAATTCCGAATCATTCAGATACCATTCGTGGTTTTGATAAGTATTCGATTGAACCTGCAGCGGCGATGCTTGACACTAGGATACTGTTTTCATGCCTTACCGATGCCGACTTTCTTGAAACCGAAGCCCATTTTGACGCTCCAGGCACGAATCAAAGATTTGAGCGACCAATAAGCCCACGCTTGAATCCAAAGCAAGCATTAGAAATTCTTCTCGGTCACATAGCGAACCTCAGAAACAATTTAATCTCCAGCAAACAAAAACCTGCAGACACGGTTCTTGAAGTTCGTAAAGATCTGTTGGAAATATGTGTATCCGCTGGTAACCAGGCCCAAGGAGCTTATACTCTTGCTGCTCCAACGGGAGCGGGTAAAACGCTTGCCATACTCGCATTTGCTCTGAAACATGCTAAAGAGCATTCTCTCAATAGAATCGTTGTGGTTATTCCATATCTCAGCATTATTGAACAGACAGCGTTTGAATATGCTAATATTTTCAAGAAGCATTTTGGTGAATCCTACATAATTGAACATCACAGTATGGCGACAAATGAAAAACCTGATAACGATGCCGATAACGAAAATGAATCGGTTCGCCTAAAGAATATGCGTTGCGAGAACTGGGACGCACCGATTATTATAACAACCAGTGTTCAATTTTTTGAATCTCTGTTTTCAAATCGACCTGGCGCATGTCGTAAATTGCACCGCTTGGCAAAAAGCATCATAATTTTCGATGAAGTACAGACATTACCGACTTGGCTTGCTGTTCCAACGCTCGCAACCTTATCACGGCTTGTGGTTCGCTATCATTCTACGGTTGTTTTTTCTACGGCAACACAACCTGCTTTTGATTTTATCGATACAATCGTTAAAAAACACTGTGTTAATGGTTGGACACCAAGTGAAATCGTTTCGCCTGCTATGCAAGTTAGTCTTTTTTCCAAGGTCCGTAGAGTTGAGGCGCAATGGCCTGATGAAAATGAGAAAGTATCTTGGGAACAAGTTGCTGGTTGGATGCAAAATAATGAGCAGTCTTTGTGCATTGTTAACTTAAAAAAGCATGCTCAGGAACTGACAAGCTTTCTTAGGCTCGATGGAAAAGACAATCTGTTTCATCTTTCAACGAACATGTGTCCAGTCCATCGTCAAATAGTACTTGACAATATAAGGGGTCGACTCAAGAATGAGCTACCCTGTCATGTTGTTGCAACACAGTGTGTAGAAGCCGGCGTGGATATTGATTTTCCGGTCGTTTTTCGTTCCTTTGGTCCGCTTGAGGCGATTGTACAGGCTGCAGGCAGATGTAATAGAAATTTTCGGTATAAAAATGCATTAATGAAAGTGTTCAATCCAGCACTCGATTCAGGTACACACGGTTATCCGTCAGGGACATATGCGCAAGCAACGGATGTTACACGAACAATACTAAAGATTAAGGGTGGAAAGATAGACATAAACGACCCGAAAGTATTCAGGGAATATTTTGGTCAATTATATGATCTTACGACGCCGTTTCAAAATAATGGTACGCGACAGCAAGAACTTGAAACTGCATTGCTACGAGGTGATTTTAAAACGGTAGCTCAATTATACCGAATAATTGACAAATCTGGAGTTAATGTTGTCGTGCCGTTCATCATATCGGAATATGATTCTTTACACGATGATGTTGACAGATATGGTTTACGGGCGGCTTGGGTTCGAAAGGCCCGCTATCACTCGGTTTCCTTATACCGACCGGAAGATTATGCAGGTTTCCTTGAACTGGTTCCTCTTGCCGGTGGGTTTAAACCTGGCACGCCTAAAGCAGACGATTGGTTTTTCCTGCTCGATAAGGAAAATACTATGTATGATAGCAATTTACTTGGATTGGTCGGTGCTGAGAAAAACTGGATAGCCTGAACCAATGTGAAAGGATGGAAAAGTATGGATGGACGCCTGCAATCTCTTGAGGTTTGGGGCGAATATGCCTGTTTCACAAATCCTATAACTAAAGCTGAACGGTTTAGCTACCAATGTCCTACACCATCGGCTACACGAGGAATTTTCGATTCCATTTATGTAAAGCCGGTAGAATTCCGCTGGCAAGTCCGAAAAATAGAAATTCTGGAACCGGTCCAATATATAGCGCTCCGCCGGAATGAAGTGAAGGAAAAAATATCCTCCAATGCGGCTAAAGGTTGGATGGAAGGAAGAGGTGAACCAATACCCATTATGGCGGATGCTGATAAATCGTATTGGAATAATGACCAGAAAGGGCGGACGCAGCGTCAGACTATGGCGTTGAAGAATGTCCGGTATCGCATTCATGCATCTGTTCAACCCTGGCGCGGATTTGAAAATCAGATCCAGGGTTTAGAGGGACAGTTCCGTCGACGAGCCGAACATGGAAAATGTGTTTGGCAGCCGTTCTTCGGGTGTCGAGAATTTCCGGCTTATTTCAGGCTCATTGATGCGTCGGAGCCGCTATCGCCAGCAATCTCACTCGATATAGACATGGGCTGGATGCTTTACGATGTTTTCGATTTGGCACAAGCTGGAAAAAATACTGACAACCCCTGTATAAGCGTCTTTCATGCGGTTGTAAGGAAGGGTGTTCTTGCAGTCCCATCGTATGACTCCGAGGATGTAAAGAAAGGTATTAAGGAGGTGCAGAATGATATATCAATTGATTAAATATGCGGTATCGCACAATCTTGTTGTCGAGCCTGGATTTGAAAAGGAATCAGCACGATGGGCGATACAATTGGATAACAAGGGGAACTATCTTGGAATACTGGAGCTAGGGGATACGAGCGCACAGAGAAACCCGGGGCAATTTTTTGAACGATGCCCGAAATTACCTTCCAATATCATGCAAGGAGGCGGGAAAAGCCATTTCCTCATCGAAAGTGCTGAGGTTGTGGTCTTGGCTGGAATAGAGAAAAAAAATGCAACCCAACAAGCGAAAGTAATGTCAAAGAATACTTATTACCGAGATCTCTTAAATGAAGCAGGCGATGCCGTACCGGAAATGCGGTTGTGTGCTGCTGTTCTTGAAAATGAGGAAACAATGCAGCAAATACGTAATGGTTTGGCGGAACATAATGCCAAAGACACCGATAAAGTAACATTTGCCATTTTAGGGCGTACCCCCACCTATTTGGTCGAAGATGAATTATGGTATTCCTGGTGGCGTGAGAAACGGCATAGCATTATCGATGATGGTGAAAAAAAGGCCAAGACTACGGTATCTTTGCAAATGCGGTCATTTGCAGATGGGGCGCTAACAACTGCAAAACCAACTCATGACAAGATTAATGGTTTGTACGGTGTTGGCGGTTCGTCAATGGGATCTTCTTTAATTTCTTTTGATAAGGAAGCCTTTACTTCGTTCGGGTTAGAACAATCAGCAAATGCCGCAATGTCCGTAGAGTCTGAAGCAGCTTACCGCGCCGCCTTAAATACCCTTATTTCAAAAAGCGTCAGAGTCGCCGGCACACGTATCGCATATTGGTTCAAAGAAAAAATTCAAGATGATGACGATCCAATCCCTTTTCTACAAGAGCCGCCAGAAAGACAGGAGTTAGCAGCGCTTGCCGGAATCAAAAGCCTTCTTGAAAGCCTCAAACAAGGTCAACGGCCTGAACTGGCTAATAATATCTACTATGCTCTGACCCTTGCCGGAAATGCAGGTCGGGTTATGGTGTACGATTGGATAGAAGGTAGGTTTGAAAATCTTGTGGAAAATGTTGTTAAATGGTTTGACGACCTTGCCATTGTAGATGTAGCTACGGGCGATCTCTTGAAACCTCCGAGATACGAAAATGTAATTACTTGTGTACTTCCGGTTCGCAAGCCAAAGCAAGATTACAATGATTGGATTAAGCCCGTTTCTTCTTTCAGGATTACTTTTTGGAAGTCAGCATTGACAAGTTGTCAAATTCCTCGGAATGCTTTTGAGAAAGCAGTAATACTGGCGCGGAATATCATTTTTAAACTTAATCCAAAAGATAAGGAATATCTTTCTTGGTTAGGACATTGGCGAATTGAAATGGCTCTTATAAAAGCATACCATATCCGAAAAGGAGACACGTTTATGCAACCGTATTTAAATGAAGACCACCCAAGTGCCGCTTACCAATGCGGCCGTTTGATGGCGCTGCTTGCCGACTTACAATATGCAGCGCTCGGCGATGTAGGGGCTGGTGTCATCCAGCGGTATTACGCTGCGGCAAGTACAACGCCAGGCTTGGTACTAGGCAGATTGGTGAGATTGGCGCAAAGCCATGTTGGAAAGTTGATTAAGGATAATAAAAATCGTGCGTATTGGTTTGATCAACAGATTGCCACCGTACATGGCAAAGTGAAGGATTTTATTCCTTCAACGTTATCATTGAGTGAGCAGAGCCTTTTTGCGCTTGGGTATTATCAACAAAAAGCAAAACAATAATCTCAAAGAGGAGCGATCTAAAATGAGTAATATTATTTCCAACCGATACGAATTCATCTGTCTGTTTGATTGCACCAATGGTAACCCGAACGGTGATCCAGATTCAGCCAATGCTCCGCGCATCGATCCCGAAGATATGCATGGTCTTGTTTCGGACGTGGCCGTCAAACGTAGGATAAGAAACTATGTTCAAATTGCAAAAGGTAATGTGCCCCCGGATGCAATTTTCATTGAACAAGCTACAAACTTGAACACGAAAATCGTAAAGGCGCATGAACAAACAGAAGGTGGGTTTGTTCCCAATGAAAAGGGCGCTAAGAAAGTTGAGCTCGCCCGGGACTGGATGTGCAAGAACTTTTATGACGTACGGGCTTTTGGCGCAGTAATGAGCACTGGTCCGAATGCAGGACAAGTAAGAGGTCCAATACAAATAGCTTTTTCTCGGTCAGTTAACCCTGTGGTACCTCTCGATTTATCTATCACGAGAATGGCTGTTGCAGAGGACGTAAAAGCGGCGAAATCGAGCAATGATTATAAAGTTTGGGAGAGTGAACAGCCAGAGGACTCATTGCGAACTATGGGCCGTAAATCAATAATCCCTTATGGACTTTTTGTACTCCGCGGGTTTATCAGTGCTCACTTAGCAAAAATTACGAAGTTTTCAGAAGAGGATCTCAAACTTTTTTGGGAAGCTCTACTGAATATGTACGAACATGATCGCTCTGCCAGCAAAGGCTTAATGTCAGTCCACAAACCTCTGTATGTTTTCAAACATATCGGCACAGACTCAAATCCAGACCAGAAGGCTAGGCAGGCAATTCTTGGCTGCGCACCTGCCCACGAATTGTTTGCGGTAGTTGAATCGAAAATCAAACTCAAGGAGAATGTGTCACATCCGCGTTCAATAGCAGACTATAGTCTGCCCAGTTTCGAGGAAGTTAAAGCAACGTTACCAAAAGGCATAGAAATGGTTGACATTAAATAGAATGTTTGCTCAAATATGTTCACAGAATCCGACCTTCTTTCCATTTCGGCGCTACCGCATCTGATTTACTGCGAACGCCGTTGCGCCCTAGTTCACATCGAGCAGGCATGGGAAGAAAATCGTTTCACTGCCGAAGGCCGCATTCTTCACGAGAGGGTGCATAGTATTGAATCTGAATCGCGCGGTGATATTTATATTGTGCGCGGACTCAAACTCCGCTCACTTTTCCTCGGTCTTTCTGGTGTTGCCGACGTTGTTGAATTTCACCGGACAGCCGAAGGCGGTGTTGAGCTTGCAGGAAAAAGAGGTCGCTGGATTCCTTTTCCAGTGGAATACAAGCGAGGTAAGCCGAAAAGCGACCGGTGCGATGAGGTGCAGATATGCGGGCAGGCAATGTGTCTTGAAGAAATGCTGAATACAAAAATCGAAAATGGCGCATTATTCTATGGCGCACAGCATAAAAGGCATGAAGTGGTATTTGATAATACGCTGAGAAACGAGACCGTTAAAACCGCCCAACGACTTCATGAACTGATTTCAAAGGGAGTAACGCCGCAGGCAGTGTATGAAAAAAAATGCGATCAATGTTCGATGATTGACATTTGTGTTCCAAAGGCAGGAAAGAGGAAAAGCGTGAAAAAATACATCGAAGAGGAAATAGTTCTATGAAGCTCCTACTCAACACTCTTTTTGTTACCATACCAGGCGCTTACCTGTCCAAAGAAGGCGAGACCGTTGTCGTGCGCGTCGAGCATGAAACAAAATTGCAGGTGCCGACCGTCGCGCTTGAAGGAATTGTTTGTCTTGGCGGCGTAGGCTTTTCACCGCCTCTTATGGAACTTTGCGCGGACAGCGGCGTGACGATTTCTTTTCTTACGGAGCAGGGCCGTTTTTTAGCAAGAGTAAACGGTCCGGTATCCGGCAATATTCTACTGCGGAAAGAACAATATAGACGAGCCGATGATGCTGAAAAAACAACGGCTTTGGCCCAAACCTTTGTGCTTGGAAAACTTGCAAATTGCCGCGCAGTATTGCTACGGGCCGCACGCGATGGCGCTGATGCAGAGGCCGGAAAAGCATTGACTCAATGCGCCGATTACTTAAAAACCATTATTGGACAATTTCGCCACGAAACAGACGTTGAATCCGTTCGGGGTAGAGAAGGCCAGGCCGGGTATGCCTATTTTTCGGCCTTTGACAAGCTCATTGTCGCTCAAAAAACCGGTTTTTTTTTCAAGGAGCGTAGCCGTAGGCCGCCGCTTGATAATGTAAACGCATTATTGTCGTTTGTTTACACGTTGCTTGCCCATGATTGCATCGGAGCATGCGAAGCGGTCGGGCTTGATCCACAAGCCGGGTTTCTCCACGCCGACAGACCTGGCAGGCCAAGCCTCGCACTTGATTTAATGGAAGAATTCAGGCCGTTTATCGCGGACCGGCTGGTACTTACCCTTATTAATCGGCAACAGGTGAGGGCGGAAGGATTCAAGAAGACCGAATCGGGTGCGGTGACTATGTCTCTTGAAACCAAGAAGGAAGTTCTTAAGGCGTATCAAGAACGCAAACGCGAGGAATTGGTTCATCCGTTTCTTGATGAGAAAGTATCTTTAGGACTTTTGCCATATATACAAGCGCGACTTCTGGCGCGTCACTTACGTGGCGATCTTGACGGCTATCCTCCGTTCGTTTGGAAATAAAAGGATGGTGCAATATGATGGTATTGGTTACCTATGACGTTAATACGTCGACGTCCGAAGGAAGAAGACGGCTTCGGGATGTGGCGAAAAAATGCGAAAACTACGGGCAGCGGGTACAGAATTCCGTATTTGAATGCTTAATAGATTCCGCACAATGGGCCGTTTTCAAACAAGCCTTGATTGACATTGTTGACTTCAAAACGGACAGCCTAAGGTTCTATTCTCTTGGAGCAAATTGGAAGCGGAAGGTCGAGCATATCGGGGCAAAGCCGACGTATGATCCGGCAGGGTTTTTGCTGGTGTAAATATCAAGCGCGGACCTAAGTCAATCATGGGTCTGTAGTAAGGTTCGCGAATTTTGAATAGTGAATAAACACAATTAGTTATAGATGCTGTTCTTTGAAATAGATTGAATACCCTAGTACATTCGCGGCAGGGTTCGCGGAAACACCTCCGTAACCCAGTTAATTCTATAGAGATAGGCCTGCCGTGGTCGCGCCCCGCGTGGGCGCGTGGATTGAAACAAGTGGATATGTACCTTATTCTAATGGTTCTAAGTCGCGCCCCGCGTGGGCGCGTGGA